>ERZ777305.255-NODE-255-length-90071-cov-6.385909_pt1 | contig 90071 bp, 90 predicted proteins | sample MGYA00374965_ERZ777305 | MGnify/ENA primary metagenome ERZ777305 (study PRJEB29328, sample SAMD00013331) | mouse gut metagenome | study: EMG produced TPA metagenomics assembly of the Metagenome analysis of fecal microbiota from mouse which was promoted... | reverse complement strand
AGCTTACTAGTAAGCTCCGGCATTCGCCGGAGCTTAAACCGTTTTTATACACTCAACATTGATGCACGTGCACTTATATGCTATAATATAAACAAGAGGTTATCGGCGCTCCTCTCAAAGGCGCTTCAGCTTTTTAAATTTTTAGATGGAGAAGGAGGAAATATTCATGAAACTTTATTTCAAATGGTTGGCTCTTGGGCTCGCCAGCACACTCTTACTGACCGCCTGCGGCGCAGTAAACACCAGCCCTGCAACCGCAACAAACGCCAAGGCAAACGGCCCTATCAACATTGATGAGTCTGAACTCACTACCGCTATTGCCGAAAAGTACTCAGTGTCATCCCCTAATAACAACGAGGCACCATCTCTTCTGCCGTTGCTGGAAGGAGAAGACCCTATTAGCACACTAAGCATCAAAGATGGCAAATATCCTGACCCGTTACGTGCCGACCTCGGTTTGTGGGACCACACTGATGATGTTTGGTATATGCTTGATGATGTCTTTCCGAACAATTTTATCATCAACCGCGACCATCTTTATACAGTTCGACTGTGGCTGCATAGCGACGGCGATATCATTAAAAACATCCGGGTTGAAGCACAATTGCCCAATACGGAATCCAATCCACAAGGCAACTGCATCCGTTTCGTCGCCAGCGATGATGAAACTGGTCAGCTCTTGTTGTCCGCCCGTTTCTATATGGAGACTGAAGATGGTGAAACATTTGAAATCCACCCCTTCGTCACAGAATCTGCTTTAAATTACGGCGGCATCCTGATTGGAGACATCGACAATGAACCTACGGATATCGGCTTTGAATTCAGCGTATCTCATCTGGAATAATCTATCTAAAAACGTATCTTTTTTATCACGGCTTAGTGGCAAACAACATGCTACTAAGCCGCTTTTTCACCCTTGCCAAATCTCCCAATCTTTGCTATAATGACACCAGTTATTCTAAAGACAGTGGCGGAGGACGATAATTCACCTCTTAATCATGCTACCGAGGAAATCTCTTATGGGTCTTGTGGGTAACGTTGATTAACAACTTGCTAGCAGAAGAATAATTATCAAAAATAACCTAAGGAACTTTTATGGCAATTTCAAAAGCGAAAAAAGATACTTTGGTTGCTGATTTGACCGCTCTTCTTTCTGAGGCTAAGCTCACGGCTTATGCCCGCTACCAGGGTTTGACCGTGGCCGACCTCCAAGAGCTCCGCAAAGCCGCACGCGAAGCCGGCGTCAAGATTAAAGTGGTAAAAAACCGCTTAGTCAAGGTTGCGATGAATGAAATCGGTGTCTACAAAGACACCGATACTACCGGTCTCACCGGCCAGCTCGTTTACGCGATTTCTGACACCGACGAAGTCGCTCCGGCCAAAGTTTTGGCTAGCTTTGCCAAAACTCACCCTGCGCTCGAACTCGCTGGTGGCTTCAACGATTCAGGCAAAGCCATGGATCAAGCCGAAATCACCACCTTGGCTTCAATGCCATCCAAAAACGAGCTCATTGCTCAGGTTGTGGCGCAGCTTCTCTCCCCAGCCACGGATACTATTTCCGCGCTATCGGGTGGCCTTTCCGGCATCATTTCCGGTTTGGAAGCAAAAGCAAATTAGCAATTGAGAAAATTATGTATGCTGGCTAAGCGCGATATTTTCGGGAATCTCCGGAGTCTACGGCCGAGGACGAAGATGCGCGACACCCGCAACGGCGGGCTGGCGCGACATCGTGTCCCGAAAATCATTGCGGTTAGCCACCCATGCAACATTTTATAAATTTATAATTTCATAAGGATTACAATTATGGCTACAGATATCAAAGCATTGGCCGAGCAATTGGTCAACATGACCATTCTCGAGGTCAACGAACTCAAAAATGTCCTCAAGGACGAATATGGCATCGAACCAGCCGCTGCGGCTGTCGCTGTTGCCGCTGCCCCAACCGATGGTGGCGCTGCTGCCGATGAAGGCAAATCTGAATTCGACGTCGTCTTGAAAGACGCTGGCGCTCAGAAAATTGCCGTCATCAAGGCCGTCAAAGAAATCACCGGTCTTGGTCTTGGTGAAGCTAAAGCCATCGTCGATGGCGCTCCTGCTACCGTAAAGGAGAAAGTCAAGAAAGACGAAGCTGAAACCATGAAGAAAACCTTGGAAGAAGCTGGCGCTACCGTCGAATTGGCGTAATTTCATACATTTTATACTAATTTATTCTAGACTTAGCAAGTTTGTTACGGAGATAGGCTCGCCAAAAGAGCCTATTTTTGTTGCAAAATGTGGTAAAACTATTGACTTTTTTAAGCATGTGTGCTATAATGGAAGTATGAACTGTTATGAGGGGAAATAATTCAAGTAATTTTACATTGAATTCACTCCCCTCAAAAAACTATTCTTATGTTGAAGGAGGAAACATCATGAAGAAAAAAGCTATTCCCGTTGTTGTTGCTATTGTTGGTATTGTTGTCATCGGAGGGGTCTATTTGTTTAACCACGACAAAGACGAAAAAGAAGCAGAGAGCCAGCAGACAGCCATTGAAGCCGAAATCGATTTCGCTGAGCTTCTGTCCGGCAACGGTACCGAGCAGGCAATCAAGCTTCCTAACTCGGAGGAGATGGTCTACATCGAAGGTATCTCACAGGAGGAAGCAGATGCACTCGACAAGGCATTCCGCCAGTACGAAGAAGTAGCGAATACCGAGGTGGACACGACTAACGAGTTAGCCCATCTCTATACAGAGATGGGGCCGGCGATTGAGGCATGGTTCGACCCGGAGATTGACACTGTCGCCGATTTCAAATCCGTTCTGCATGACACCAACGAGACCGTCGCTTGGCTGACACAGCCACTGGAGCAGGCGTTAGAGCGTGAAGACTGCGCCAATGCGTTCTACTACAAAGAGCGCGAAGGCGGAGGATACACGATGTCCTACGGGTACTATCTCGTGGGATACGCCCATTCCAGCACATGGCAGCTGACGCAGTAAGATTTAAGTTTCAAAGGGAGTGATATTCATAAGGCCGCAGTCCAACCTGGACACGCGGCCTTTCCCTTTATGTTTAACTTGTAATTTTTACAACGGTTTTGCCCCCACCGCCGTTACGGCAGTGGAAAACCGCCCAATTTCAACATTGACTTTGATTCTTGACAGGTGTATCATGGTCTTAGAATAAAAGTTAATGACGGACGGATGCGAGGTGATGTCTGAACTACCAGAAAAACAAATCAAGCGATTGCGCGGCCTAATTCAAGAGGCTGAGACCAACCTTGCCGCAGCCAAGGAGTTGCTGATTTCCGTGCTTGGCGATGGCGAGGCAATTACTGCACCAAGAGACACAGTGGTATCTAGCCCAGAGGGCAAGGTGATTGAAGGTGTCTTTGATGGTCAAATTATGATTGGCCCAGATGGCAAGAACTATCCCGTACCAGCAAATTATGCTTCTAAATCCAAGTTGATTGAAGGCGACATTCTCAAGCTTACCATTACTCCAGAGGGTAGATTCTTGTATAAGCAGATTGGCCCAGTGGAACGCAAAGCTGTAATTGGTACTCTCGTGCATCACGATGATAAGTATTATATCGAAGTTGGTGGTCGCGAATACGAGGTACTTTATGCAAGCGTAACTTATTTTCACCTCCGCGAAGGGAACCAAGTTTCCGCAATTATACCAGCCAATAACGAACAAGCTGCCTGGGCCGCCGTTGAGGCTGCGCTCTAAATGGCGCAGAGAAATAACGCACCTGGTGCTGGGGTAGCCCAACCCAAAGTCTTATACCGCAAATACCGGCCAACTAAGCTAGAAGACGTCGTTGGCCAAGAACAAATTACTTCAGTATTAGGCAATTCACTCAAACAGGGCAAAGTAGCACACGCTTATCTTTTTATTGGCCCACGTGGCACCGGCAAAACTTCGGTAGCTCGGATTTTTGCGCATGCTGTCAACGGTTTTGACTATCAGGTAGAAGACAGTTATCTTGACATCATCGAAATCGACGCCGCTTCTAATACCGGTGTCGACAATATCCGCGAGCTCCGCGAAAAAGCCATTATCGCGCCCACGGCCGGCAAATATAAAGTTTATATCATTGATGAAGTTCACATGCTCACCAAGTCTGCATCGAACGCCCTACTCAAGACTTTGGAAGAACCACCCGAACACGTAATTTTTATCATGGCGACAACTGACGCCTATAAGGTGCCAATTACGATTTCTTCTCGCACCCAGGTACACACCTTTAAACTAGCCAATCCCGAAACGATGCAGGCACATTTGCGTAAAATCTCTGATAACGAATGCATCAGGATCAGTGACGACGCCCTAGGAATCGTAGTGCGTCGTGGAGGCGGGTCGTTTCGCGATTCGCTCAGTTTGCTTGACCAAATTGCCAGTTTATCCGACGGCAAGAATGAGATTACTGCCGAGGCTCTCAACCAAGCCCTAGGTTTACCTGAAGAGCAAGCGATTTCTGATATCTTGGCCGCCTACGCCGCTCAAGATATCAATAAAATCCATCAACTTCTGCAAAATTTAATTAATACCGGAATTAGACCGGAAACTATCGCCAGCGAGCTAATTTCTACCATTGTTGCCGTACCAAACCCTGCAGTTTTGCCCCTTTTGGCGCATTTGCCCGAAGTGCAGCCGCCCTTTCCTGAAGCCAAGCTGTTGCTAGCGCTGCTTGCGAATAACAGCGCACATACGGCTCCCAGAGGGGCAAATACGGTTATTACCTCCAATCTAGCGTCAATGCCCATAGCAACTTCGGAGAGCCCCGCCAAGAACGAAGAGCCGTCAAGCCAAGGTTTAGCAATAAAACCCTCAGAAACGCCTCCTATGACCTCTGAGAAGCAATCTGCTCCCACTAAACCAGCCAAAACTGCACCAAAACCGGTTTCGCAGAACTTTGACTGGAATGGCTTTATTGAGGCTGTGCACCAGGTGAACGACGCTGTTTATAACCAACTCCTTAAGGTAAACTATGAATACGACGGCGCCACTATCCATCTTTATCCTGACAAGAAATTCACCAAGAGCATCCTTGATAAGCCCGGAAATCGTCAGATTATGGCACAATACCTCGGTGGTGTGGCTTTAGTAATTCACGAGCCGGGTGAACGCGTCTTACCCGAAGATGGCCAAATTTCACAAATATCTGCTATAATGGGTGGAGTACAAGAGGTGAAAGGAGATTTACCCTTCTAGAGTGGGCGCCTCAAAATAAGGAGGTAATGTGGAGGCATCCCATGCGCAGGATGGCGGCCGAGTTCCGCCACAAGATTTAGAAGCCGAGAAATCGTTGCTTGGTGCGCTCTTGCTATCTGATGCTGCTTTTCCAAATGTGCTCGAAATTCTGAAGGCAGAGGATTTTTATGATCCCAAGCATACCGACGTTTTCAAGGGTATGACCGCACTCTACGAGCATCACCGCCCGATTGACCTCATGACTCTGACCGCTGAGCTCAAAGCGCAGGGAACCATCAAAAATATCGGTGGCGCACCATATTTGACCGAGCTAACCAACTTTGTGCCAACAGCTTCACACGTGGACGCCTACGCCGACTTAGTAGCTCAGGCCGCTCTCCGGCGCCGATTAATCCGCGCCGGCACCGATATCGCTAGTGCCGCTTATGATAACAGCACCAAAATTGAAGATTTAGTGGGAAAGGCCGAGAAAAATCTTTTTGAAGTCTCCGACAAAACCGTCAAATCCGAGTACGTTGCCTTGGAAGACCTTTTAGTAGACGCTTATGACCGTATCGAAGAGCTCCATCGCAACAAAGGTGCACTTCGCGGACTCAAAACCGGTTTTCGCGACCTTGACAATAAGACAGCTGGCTTCCAGAAAGGCGACCTCATTATCATTGGTGCTCGCCCGGCCATGGGTAAAACCACTTTTGCACAAAACTTGGCCTATAATGTCGCCACGAGAAATGGTAGTCAAAGCGGTGTACTCTTCTTCTCAATGGAGATGGCCAACCAGGAGATTGTTGATCGCATGATCTCCGATATCTCCGGCATCGACAACTGGAAAATCCGCACCGGCAATGTAACTGACGATGATTTCGCGCGGATTGGTGATGCTCTCGGAGATATGAACGAGGTGCCGCTCTATATCGATGATACCAGTTCTATGACCATTCTCGAACTCCGCAACAAAGCCCGCCGCGCCGCGCACGACCACAACATCAGTATGGTGATTGTAGACTATTTGCAGCTCTTGCAAGGTTCTGACCGTTACGCTGGTAACCGCGTACAAGAGGTTACGGAGATTTCACGTGGTCTCAAAACCATGGCTAGGGAACTAGAGATTCCAGTAATAGCCCTTGCTCAGCTCTCTCGTGGTGTCACTGGCCGTGACGACCCGCGCCCAGTGCTATCCGACCTCCGTGAATCCGGCTCCATCGAGCAAGACGCTGATCTTGTAATGTTTTTGCACCGTCCCGATTATTACAAACAAAATAACGATGACTTCGTGCCTACCAACATCACTGAGCTTATTCTGGCCAAACATCGTCATGGGCCAGTGGGTAAAATTGAGCTTTACTTCCACCCAGAACTCTTGCGTTTCATGTCACTAGACAAAGAACACGAATAAGTGCTATAATTCTTATGTGAAGAAACTTGTTATTTCCAAACTCTTCCTCTATCGCCATCGTTTTGCAATTGGCTTTATTGTGCTTGGCGCCGCTTACATCGGCATTCTTTTTGGGTTACCACTGCTTTCACCAGGCGGATTATCTGAGCCGGAAATGGAATCGGCAGCGCAATCCTATGCGCTAGAGTTTGACTCAGTATTTCGTGGTGACATCGCCGATTTGCCTTACCGCGCCTTACAAAAAATCTCCATTATGGCTTTTGGCCTCACGCCCTATGCGGTTAAATTACCCAGCATTATTATTGGAGCTTTACTCGGTTGTCTGCTTATTCTCTTACTTAATCGCTGGTTCAAAAACAATGTTGCCCTGCTCGCCTCAATCTTGGCCGTGCTTTCAGCCTCTTTCCTCTACCTTGCTGGTTCGGGCACACCACTCATTATGCTAGTTTTTTGGCCAACATTGTTGCTCTGGCTCGGCTCGAGAATCCAAGGTGTCACCAAACCTAAGCCACTCTACTGTTTCGCCTTTGCTTTCGCCTTACTAGCCTCAATTTTCACCCCCCACCTCATATATCTCGCCCTCTTTATTGTACTCTTTGCCTTTTTGCACCCACATTTACGTTTCACCATCAAAAATTTACCAATTATACCACTCGTGCTCACTGTCTTCATTATCATCATGGGCGTAGCCGCGTTCGTAATGGCAGCCTTTATCAACCCACCAATTATCGCCAAAATCCTCCTCACGCCCGACTTCTCCTTTGAGCTATTACTCACCAACATTCAAACTGCTTTCTTACCATTTTTCTCTTGGAGCACTGCACTCGACAGCTCATTCCTCTCACCCTTCATCGGCCTGGCATCAGTCACACTAGCTGTTATTGGTCTCCTTTCCACCACTAAAGGCTTCTTTGCCTCGCGCAACTCCATTGCTACTTGTTTAATCATTTTTACCATCATCCTCTCTGGTCTCACTCCACAATCAGCCATCCTCATCCTACTCCCCATGGCAATTCTTATCGCACATGGCTTGCGCTACGTTCTGGCTAAATGGTACGACCTCTTCCCAGATAACCCCTACGCTCGCATTTCTGCAATTTTCCCAATCGGGCTTTTCCTTGGAATTATGATCATTAGCGGCATAAACCACTTCATCTTTGGCTACCGCTATGCACCGATGGTGGCTGACAAATTTAATAACGACCTTATCTTGATGGATAAAAATCTCACTCATGGCAGTACACTCTACATCCTCGACGATGAAATCGCCTACAATTTCTATGCGATTATGGATTACCAGGGAATTTACCATGTTGCCAATACTCTTCCCGAAAACACCGAAGACTTACCTAAAAATTTTGCTACTCTTGGACTGCATGAAGACATGCCTGGCGAAATTCAACGCATAATCACCTCGCCAAAATCGCATAATTCTGATAGAATATACATATATACTACTATACAGAATGAAGAGGAGTTATAAATGGGTGCAACCATGGACCAAATGAAGGTTCTTAACCAGTTACGTAAAGCACAAAAGTCTCTCAAGAATGAGATTGTTGAAGTTGAAGCCGGTGACGGTGCTGTAACCGTACAGATTACTGGTGAGCTCAAGATTAAAAGCGTTAAAATCGACCCAGAGAAGATTGACCTCGACGATATCGAGGAACTCGAACATTGGATTGAAGACTGTATGCGTGACGGCTACGCCAAAGCTCAAGAAATCGCAACCGACAAAATGAAACCCCTCATGGGTAATTTAAGTAATTTAGGTTTGTAGGGAGGAGATACCGTGATAGACAAGATTGATTTAAGTGGTCACAACTACAAAGTCTCGGATAGTTTCAAGAAGTACGCCATCAAGCGCATTGGTAAGCTTGACCGTTTCTTGCCTCGCGGTAACAAAAAAGACATCGTTGCTAAAATTATTGTGAGTGAAGTTGACCGCGCCCACAATAATAAATATGAGATTTCGGTAGCCATGGAAATACCTGGCGGCAAAGTGATTACAGCAAAGGATGAGTGTTCAAATGTCTTTGCTGGCATTGATATTATTGAAGCCAAACTCAAAGGCCAAATTCGCCGCTACAAACTTGAAGCCACCCCACATCTAACCAAAAAAGGCCTCAAAAACTTGTTTATCAAGCGTGCCTAGAGTATAATTAAGAGAGTTAATTCTAGAATTGTGGAGATTATTATAATATGGCCGAACATGGTGAAAAATTGCCAAAAACTGCAAAAAAAATAACCAAAGCCCCAAAAGAGAAGAGGCCGACTGATAAGTTAGCTGACCGTACAGCCTTAACTAAGTTTCTACAGGGTGTTTTTGGCGACGCACAGAAAAAAGTTCTCAAGCGTTTATACAAAAAAGCGCAGGAGATTGGTAAACTCGAACCTAAATATGAAGCCATGTCTGACCAAGAACTTGCCGAGCAGACCGCGATTTTTAAAGAAAAGATTGACTCTGACGCCGGGCAAAAGGCCCTGGATGGGATTTTAGTTGAAGCTTTCGCTGTGGCACGCGAAGCCAGCAAACGTATCTTGGGTATGCGCCCTTACGATGTGCAGCTAATTGGTGGTATGGTCTTGCATGAAGGTTGTGTAGCCGAAATGAAGACTGGTGAAGGTAAAACCTTGGTCGCAATGCTTCCGGCTTACCTCAACGCACTAACCGGCAAAGGTGTACATGTCGTAACAGTCAACGATTACTTAGCACAACGTGATGCCGGATGGAACGCACCAGTTTACCATTTCCTTGGCATTAGTGTTGGTGTAATTGTCAACCAAGCATCTTATGTCTATGACCCAGAATACGAAAACGAGGAACACGAAGATGAGCGCTTCCGCCATCTACGCCCTGCTACCCGCAAAGAGGCCTATGCTGCCGATGTAACTTACGGCACCAACAATGAATTTGGTTTTGACTACTTGCGCGATAATATGGTAAGCGAACCACAATACTTACGCCAACGTGGGCTAAATTTTGCTATCGTGGATGAAGTCGACTCAATTTTAATTGACGAAGCTCGCACCCCGCTTATTATTTCTGCGCCAGCCGGTGACAACCCAGATGCATATTATCAGTTTGCCAAAGTTACTGCACAGCTCACCCCCGAAGATTACGTTTTTGACGAAAAGCGTCGTAGTGTGACTTTGACCGACAAGGGCGTAGAAAAAATCCAAGAGCTCCTGGGTGTTAAAAATCTCTATTCTACTAAACACACCCGTTTAGTCTATCACTTGGAACAAGCTCTGCGCGCGCAAGTAGTATTTCAGCGCGACAAAGATTATGTGGTAACCAATAATGGCGATGTAGTAATCGTCGACGAGCACACTGGGCGTTTGATGCAGGGGCGGCGCTACAATGAAGGCCTACACCAGGCTATTGAAGCCAAGGAAGGTGTGGCCGTCAAGCAAGAATCCATGACACTAGCGACCATTTCTTTCCAGAACTTCTTCCGTTTATATAATAAATTGTCTGGTATGACCGGTACCGCTTTCACTGAAGCCGAAGAGTTTCAACAAATTTACGCCTTGGACGTAATCCAAATTCCACCTAATAAACCAATCCAACGTGTCGATAAAGACGACCTAATCTTTAGGACTGAAGCTGCCAAACTCAAGGCTATTGCCACAGAAATTAAGAAATATCACGACCGCGGGCAACCAGTCCTGGTTGGTTCCGCTAGCATTGCTAAGAACGAGTTAATCGCTAAATACCTCGATAGTCAGGGAATTAAATACGAACTTTTGAACGCCAAAAATAATGAACGCGAAGCCGCTATTGTTGCCAAAGCTGGCGAAAAAGGCGCCGTTACTCTGGCCACTAACTTGGCCGGACGTGGTACCGATATTAAACTCGGCGAAGGTGTCAAAGAACTTGGTGGTTTGGTTGTGATTGGTTCTGAACGTCATGATAGCCGCCGTGTAGACAACCAGCTTCGTGGCCGTGGTGGTCGTCAAGGCGACCCTGGTACCACCCAATTCTTTGTTAGTTGCGAAGACGATTTAATGCGTATCTTCCAAGGCGAACGCATTGCTGCGCTCATGAGTCGACTCGAAGCCATTGAAGGCCCGGACGCACCCTTGCAAAACCGCATGATTACTAAGACTCTAGAATCTGCCCAAAAACGTATCGAGGGATTCAACTTTGATTCTCGCAAGAACGTGGTACAATACGACAACGTTATTAACCGCCATCGCAAGGTAGTCTATGGCATGCGTCGCAAAATTCTCGACGGCGCCGACATTCACGACGAAATCAAACGCTTAATGAAAACCTCCATCGAAGATCTAACCAAGGATAGCGCCCGCGTCAACAAGAAATTCAACGAAGATTTTACCGCCGTCTTTGACTTCGATTCAGAACTAGTAGACAAAATCGGCAAAATGCGCAAAGAACAAGACCGCTTCAAAACTGCACTTGATGAACTCGAACGTCAATATGCCGAACAGGAGGAGAAGTTTACTCCCGAAGTCATGCGCAAAATCGAGCGTGAGGTATATTTGAAAGTGCTTGACACACTCTGGATGCAACATCTTGAAAACATGCAACATCTACGTGAAGGTATCCACTGGCGCAGTATTGGTCAACGCGACCCATTAGTCGAATACCGTAGCGAGTCACAAAAGTTGTTTGATGGTTTGGAGAAAAATCTCCGCGAAGAAGTCTTACGTATTCTGCTCACTATAACTCCACAGGAAGCCCATAATGAAGGTGTAACTGACGGCGAAGAATATGACACCGAGCTCACCAAGATGGCTGAAAGCGCCACCGAAAAAGGCGTAAACGAGGTTTCTGCTGGTGAAAAAAATCTTGATAAAGAATTCAAGGATGGCATAGAAAAAGCTGCCACCAACGTTACTAGCAGCGCCAACCAGAAGCGTAATCTTGCCCGCAAAAACAAGAAAAAGCAACGTCAGAATAAGAAGAAAGGGAAACAGCGATAAAACACTCCGCCGAAGAAATTGTTCTGGCTTCGGGCGCGAAAGGTTTACTCATTGACGTTCCAGACGCCAGTGTCATGAATACCAAATTTCAATTTCGTGCCGGCATGCGTTACGCCAAAAGTCCCGAAGTTTATGAGATTGCCCACATTGTGGAGCACCTAGCTTTTGGTGCCAATGCTAAATATACTAGCGAACAGGCCTTTGAAGCCGATTTTACTAAAAATGGAGCCTATCACAATGCTTGGACCTCGGACTTTTCGGTATGCTACGAAAGCGAATGCGCTGATTTCGAGTGGGAACGAATTTTGAATTTACAACAAGTCGCCATTACTCAGCCGAAATTTAACGACGAGGAATTACAAAGTGAAAAAGGGAATGTTAAAGCTGAACTTACCGGCTACATGAACGATTACGGTCGACTTCTCTGGCCAAGATTGCAACAAATTATGGGTGAACAGGTGCCAGTTTTGTCTGAACGCCTCAAAACCATCGCTAACATTGAGCTCAAAGACATCCGCGAACATTATCGTCGCACACATACCGCACACAATATGCGTTTTATTATCGCTGGGAACTTACGCCACCGCAAACATAAAATCATTAAGTCCCTAAATAATTGGGGGCTAAAGCCAGGCGAACGCTTCGAAATACCAAACGATAGTTTACATTCTGCCGCTCCGGTACTCATTCGTCGCAAAGATGCCACCAATATTACTTTCGCCTTTTCATGGATGGTCCCTAGAAAGCTCGAACCAACCGAAACTTACGCTATGAGCTGTTTAAATCATATTCTCAACGGCACCATGAGTAGTCGAATTTTTGGGCAAGCGCGTAAAAATGGACTAGTTTATGGCATGGGCAGCAGCCTTAATAACGGTTGGCATAATGCTTCATGGGATTTTGATGGTGAAGTCAACGCAGAAAGCGCCGAAAAGCTCTTTAAGCTCATTCACCGCGAACTGCAAAAAATCCTTGACGGCAATATAAAAGACGAGGATATCGAGGCAGCTAAATCTTATGCCACCGGCCGCTACCAAATGGGTGCACAAACCGTCAATCAAATCTCAGATTATTACGCCGACGGCTATTTCGTCAATGGTACGCTTGAGAAATACGACCGCATGCCAACACTCATTCGCGCAATCACTAAAGAAAACATTGTTAATATCGCCCGCGAATTCATCGCAACTGATATTGACGCCATGGTAGCCGTAAGCTCCGTTGAAAAAGCCTTAATCAATGATCTTTCCTCTCAGCTAAAGTTTAGTTCCTGATTTTCTTAGGCTTTATACCTCCACAATTTATACTAAACTCAGGAAAGATAAAGTTATGGCAAGAACAGTAAAAAATAAGAAGTTAATAAATACAAGATTAGCGACTAATTATGGTGGCTGGATGTATTGTGAAAAATGTAATGAGAACATAGGCTATTTATGCTACTCAACTTATGACAATCTAGAATTAAATTATACATGCGGCTGTGGAAGCCAAGGAAGCGTAATACTGGATTTTGAGGATAGTGAGGTAGGTCAAGAGTGCGACGATGAATTAATTACTCTAAAAAATAGATTCTGCTGCCCAAAAGACAACGAGCCATTGATTACAATACTAGATAAAAAAGTATCAAACTATGAGATGAAAATCACCTGCAAGTCCTGTAGTAAAACTTATAAAATGCATAAATGAATTTCCTGCCTGGTTCGCCCCTAAGCCCTAATATAATGTGCTATAATAGAATTTAACCCAAAGGAGGCTCATGAAAATTGCAATCCTCGGATATGGCAAAGAGGGTAAAAGCGCCGAATCATATTTCCAGAAACAAGGCCACGACATCCAGATTTTTGATAATTTCACACCAGCAGACATCTCTAAAGAAGATTTTTCTAGTTTTGATTTGGTTTTACGCAGCCCTAGCCTTCAGCCACAGGCCGGCTGGTCTAGTATGACGCGATATTTCTTTGACCACTGCCCATGCTCAATCATCGGCGTCACCGGCACCAAAGGCAAGGGAACCACTTGTTCCATTATTGCGGCCATTTTGGAGACTCTTGGCCATAAAGTCTGGCTTGTTGGGAACATCGGTACTCCCGCACTGGATGTGTTAGATCAAATCCAGCCCAATGACACCGTAGTTTATGAAATGAGCAGTTTTCAGCTCTGGGATTTGGAGAAGTCACCTCATCTCGCCACGGTTTTACGCATAGAATCCGACCATCTTAACGTTCACAAAGATTACAATGACTACATTTCTGCCAAGACAAACATCGTTAAATATCAAACTACACAAGATTTCTGCATTTACAACCAGAACAATATCGATTCTACGGCTATTGCTAAGCAGTCCGCTGGCACCAAAATTCCATATCCAACTCCCAACAAAAGTGCTTTACTTGGCGACGTTCTAAATACGCTCAATCTCCCCGGCGAACACAATCGTGAAAATGCCGAAGCCGCTTTGCGCACTGTTGCTGCATATCTTGGTCAAAATTTAGAAGATTTGTTGGCTCAAAATGCCGACGTCATTAAACAAACTTTTAAAAGTTTCCATGGCCTGCCACACCGCTTACAATTCTTGCGCGAAACAAACGGTGTTAAGTACTACGACGACAACTTCTCTTCTGCTTTCCCAGCGCTCGATGTGGCACTGGCGGCTTTCCCCAACCAGCCCATCATATTGATTGCCGGTGGCAAAGATCGTGGCATCAACCTTACACCAGCCAAAAAACGTATTTTTCATGATACGCCTAACCTCACTAAGGTTTTTCTCATTGGCGAAACCAGTACCCTGCTTACACAAGGCGAAGATACTACAAAATATCAGCTCTGCACTAATTTAGACGAAGCCTTTGCGAGCGCTCGCCAGCTTGCCGAAAAAATTGCTAAAGATAGTTCTATCCCCGCCATTCTTCTTATGTCACCCGGAGCGCCATCATTTGACATGTTCCAAAACTTCGTCGACCGCGGTGAAAAGTTCCAAAAACTCGTGCAGGAGGTAGCCTAATGTTTAAGTTTTTATCTTACAACTTTAATCCCACAACTTATCTCGCTACCTTTTCGTATCAAGGCAGCGATGGAATCACTTTTCAAGAAAAAATCCACTTTTGCAAAACCGATTATCCACTAAATACTGAATTACTAGACCGTGCACTTTTCCTATGTTTCATACTCATCGGCACATCGTATTACAAAGCCCACCCCAGCAAAAACGTTGGAATCAATTTCCCGCTTGATGACTTCCAGACCAAGTTTTTCAACACTGTATATCAAGAAGGTTTGTCGCAATTTGCTTTTGAAAACCATCTCACCCGTGCCGACCTCGCACACTTTTCCGCCAATACTACAGAAATTTTAAATCCAATCCGGACAGAAGATTTCCATGGTATTCTCAGCCTACAATCTGGCGGCAAAGACTCACTCCTCACCGCTACAATGTTGCAATCTCAAAACCCAACTTATATTTATATCAGCAACTCCGACCATTATCCTAGCGTCTTGAACGAAATCGGTGGGGAATTGCAAATCGTCCGCCGCGAACTTGACCGCGAACATCTGCGCGAAACTAGCGGGCTTAATGGCCACGTCCCGATTACTTATATTGTGCAGAGTATTGCACTTACTCAAGCTATCATCAATCATCAAAGCATCATTCTTACTAGCATCGGGCGTGAAGGCAATGAAGCACATGCCTACATCGATGACCTCGCCGTCAATCATCAATGGTCCAAGACTTGGCCCGCCGAGCAACTTTTTGCTGAATATCTACATAAATATATTTCACCCGACCTTAACCTAGGGTCGCCACTACGTGGATTTTCTGAACTCAAAATTGCTGAGCTCTTTGTAGAAGAATGCTGGGCAGAATACGGTCATAAGTTCAGCTCCTGCAACGTTGCCAACTACCGCCAAGGTGAAGATAATTCGGAATTAGGCTGGTGTGGTGATTGCGCCAAATGTGCTAACACCTATCTACTTTTCGCTCCATTCTTACCCGCGACCGAACTCGATAGTCTTTATGGCGGAACTAGCCTTTTCCTTAAAGACTCACTCGTCAATATTTTCAAAGGCCTACTGGGCATAGATGGATTTATGAAGCCCTTTGAATGCGTAGGCGAGATCAAAGAACTACGCCGAGCTTATCACATGAAGTCTACCGACTATCCGAATTTACCTTTTTCTGTACCAGAATCTAATTTTGATTACGAAAAAATTACTGCCGCACAACCATTCGTTAAGAATCTACTTACGCAACTAGGAGTGTAAAATGCCAAACCCCAAAGACCCTAATACTAAAAAACTCCAACAACTACAAGACGGCCTGACTACTGCTTGGACAAAACTCGACTTGGATGCCAAAATTGCCCGCATTACTGAACTTGAACAAGCTGTGGCCGAGCCCGAAATCTGGCTCAATCCCGAAGAGGCCCGTGAAAAAAATTCCGAACTTGTGCACCTCAACGACGAAGTGGAACCGTGGCGTGTACTGTATACTCAAATTCACGATCTGGGTGAACTTTTGGAACTAGGCGACGCCGGACTATCCGATGAACTCGCTGAACAAGTTGAGCTACTTGAACAACAACTAATCGAGCTCAAAAAAGCTTTGCGCTTCACCGGAAAATACGACCATAATAATGCCATTCTCCGTATTACCGCCGGTGTGGGTGGCACCGAAGCCATGGACTGGGCTGGAATGCTGGAACGGATGTACCTGCGCTACACCGAAAAACACAACCTCAAAGTCATTTGTCTTGAACGTACTACTGGTGAAGAAACTGGTATCAAAACCGCAGTTTACGAAATCAACGGCACCGACGTCTATGGACGTCTCAAAAGTGAACATGGAGTGCACCGCTTGGTACGACTCTCACCATTTAACGCCGATAATCTGCGACAGACTTCCTTTGCGCTAGTAGAAATCTTACCAGTTATCAAAGCCGACACCGACATCAAGATCGACGATAAGGACTTACGTATTGATGTTTATCATTCTGGTGGTCACGGCGGGCAGTCCGTCAACACTACCAACTCTGCCGTACGTATTACACACTTACCCACCAATACCGTAGTTGCTATCCAAAACGAGCGTTCACAGTTACAAAATAAGGAAAAAGCCATGGAAATCTTGCGCGGTAAATTAGTGCAACTCCAACTTGAACAACATGCTGAAAGCTTAGATAAACTCCGCGCGGGCGAATCCGCCAAATGGGGGCAACAAATCCGAAACTATGTCTTACAACCATATAAATTAGTCAAAGACACCCGCACTAAGTATGAGAGTAAAGACCCAGACGCAGTGCTTGATGGTAAAATCGACGATTTTATCGATGCGTACTTGGAGGGCAGCGTATCATCAGGCACATAGATACCTTTCGAGTAGCATAAGACTTAGGCAAGCGCCCAGGAGCGGCTCAAGAAAAAACATTTATGTGGCTTGTCGACACATCGTGCTTATGGTATCATAGTAATATGATATTGCTCGACCGTATCACCAAAATTTATCCTGGCGACGAAGAGCCGGCGCTCGACAATGTTTCGCTTCATATCGAACCGCATGAGTTCGTTTTTCTGGTAGGTAAATCCGGCGCCGGCAAGTCTACTCTAATCAAAATGATTACCAAAGAGGAGCAACCTGACTCTGGCAAGATTATCATCGGCGGAATTGACCTTGACTATGTCAAAAAACGCCATATCCCACATTATCGTCGCAAGTTGGGTGTAGTTTTCCAAGATTATAAGTTATTACCTACCCGAACCGTATTTGAAAACGTCGCTTTTGCGCTTGAAATTGCCGGTATGAGTAGTCGCGAAATCAACCGTACCGTACCAAAGGTACTTGATTTAGTAGGATTAGAAGGAAAATCTGCACGTTTTCCAAGCAATCTATCTGGTGGCGAGCGCCAGCGTGTAGCTATTGCCCGCTCCGTAGCCAGACAGCCCAAGATTCTGATTGCTGACGAGCCTACCGGTAACCTCGACGTTCTTACTCGTCATGAAATTATTGATCTACTCAAGCGTATTAATGATTTTGGCACTACACTGCTCGTAACTACTCACGATGAAAATATCGTGAATGACCTCAGCAAGCGGGTTATCACCCTCAAAGCTGGCAAAATCGTCGACGACCAGAAATACAATGGTGTCTATCGTCTAGACAGTGAAGAGAACTCACCAATTCTGGTGCCACGCCCTAAAATCATCACCAGTATGCAAGCCTCAGTACGTCCAGTTGCCGCTCCACGCACACGTGGCTCGCGTATTAGCAAAGCTACTGCTGAAGAGAGCCTCAAAATTTTGCACCCTACAACTAAAAAAACTACCGCAGTTAAAGCTACCGCTAAACCAACTGCAACACCTAAGACTATTAAGACTACGCCTGCCAAAAAACTCGACCGTGACGCCGCTAATCAGTGGTACACCGCTAGCCGTCCACTCAAGGCCGCACCCAAACTTAGCGATTTTGGCACACTTGGGCAAACCGTCAAACTTAAACCCGCACCTAGTATTTCACAGACTAGCAAACGCAAAACTACCAGCGCCGCAACAAAAACTAAAACTAAACGCGTAATTTAGGGGGAATTAGTATGATAGACAAAAAGCTGATTGAAGAAAATGGTCGCCGCGGAGCCCGCAAAGTCTCTCGCAAGGAAACTAAGGAGCATCTCAAAACTCTGGTTGAGAATAGCAGTGTTAGCCACATGCGCAAAACTGGGCGCATCGTCAAATATGGGACTGCTAGTTTTACTCGTAACATCTGGCTTTCGATTGCCGCCACACTTGTAATGACAGTCACACTTGTAATTTTAATGATTACGGTTTTTGCTAGCCTTATTCTTGGTGCAACTGCTGACACTATGCGCCAAAAAATCGACATCACGATTTTCTTCACTCCGGGCACCGACCGCGAAACGCTTGAAACCATGGCTAACGAAATGCGCACCGACCCGAACGTTCGTACTATCGAAATTGCCACTTCCGAAGATGAATATGCCACCTTTATCGACGATAATCAAGGCAATGCTGAGCTTCTTGCTGCACTCGAGGATGAAAGTATGTATCAGCATATGCTTTCTGCCATGCAGGCCACTATGCGCATCAAAGTCACAGATCCCAACAATCTCGAGGGTGTCCGTTACATCGTTGATAATAGCGCAATCTTCCAAGCCAATCTCGATTCTACCAAGGAGCCAACTTACAACGTCAACCAAGCCGAAATCGAAACCATCAACTCTTGGGCTACAATTGCCAAAAATGGTGGGCTTATCCTCGGCGCAGTATTCTTAGTAATCTCTATCCTTGTGATTTTCAACACAATTCGCATGGCAATCTTTTCACGTCGCGAAGAAATCTACATGATGCGCTTAGTTGGGGCTGACACCGGTTTTATCCGTGGCCCATTCTTGGTTGAAGCTGAAATTTCTGGCGTAACTTCTGGTATTTTGGCCACGACAATTGCCGTTGTTGGTTTCCGTTTCTTGGAGCCACCGCTCGCGAATTACGGCATTGATGTCTCCGCAGTGTCCGAACTCTTAGAGTCTAATATGCTTATCGCCGTCTACGCCATCATGATTATTATTGGTATGGCAATCGGCACTATTTCTGCTCGCCTTGCTATGCAAAAATACTTAAAGTAAGACACTAACTTTACTTTTATGCTTATCTGTGATATATAGTAATTATGATTAAATCACACAAACACAAAACTCTTGGTTTACGCGGAATCCTGATTTTCGCTATTGTTGTCGCTACATTGACTGGTGGCTGCATGTTCTTTTTCGAAAGTGAAGATGAAGCAAATGCTTACCCTGCTGGCTGTGTAAGCCAAGTTTGTCGCGAGGCCTCCGATGCTGCCGCTGCGGCCGAAAGCAAGGCTGCCGCTGCCGCAAACAACGCACAAACTCTCGAGGGCGAAGTGGAGCGCCTCAATGCCGAAATTGCCTCACTCGAAGCCGACATCGTAGCTCACCAAGCCATCGCTGATGACCTTTCCGCCCAAATCACCGAGAATGAGAATAAGCTAGAATTACAACAGTCTGCCCTTGCCCGCATGCTCGTAGAAATGCACTTTGAAAGCGAACCAGACGCCATCATCTTGCTCGCTGGTAGTAGCACAATTGGCGATTATGCCGAAAAACAATCCCGTCAGAATAACGCCAAGACCCAAGTCACTACTTCTGCCGAAGCTATTCGCGAGCTCAAGGAAAGTCTCACCCAACAGAAAGCTAGCGTCGACGCCCTAATTGAAAGCGCCGAAGCTAGTCGTGCTGAGATCACCGCCAAACGTAATTACCAAAATGCACTGATTGCCAAATACGAAAACGATAGCGCCGCCTACGAGCGCGATGCCGCTGCCGCCCGCGAGACTATGCAACAAGAAATCGCCGCCGAAATTGCTAAGTACAACACTGGCGGTGTGGTAGGTGAAGGCTATAACTCCTATCCCTATGCCGACCGTTGCCCACGTGACAACGTTGGTTATATCGTGGTTGGCGGCTATGTTTGTCAATGCACAAGCTACGCTGGCTGGAAGGCCCAAGAATACTTTGGCATTTACATTTCTTCTTGGGGTGACGCCAAAAACTGGGGTAACACCGCTAGTCGCCTAGGCTATGTGGTTGACAATAACCCTGCCCCACATACAATCGCTTATAGCACCTCTGGTATCTATGGTCACGTGATGTGGGTCGAAAGTGTTAACGCAAATGGCACCATCAACCTCAGTGAATATAACAACCCTAGCAGCTCCAAGAGTGGCTTACCGGGTGACTTTGGCGCACGCTACAACGTAAATCCTGCCGCTTACCGCTATATTCATCTCGACCAAAAGAAGTGGTAGTGATACAATAGACTTATGGCAAAACAATGGGAAGAAAAACAAGTTAGCCTGGGTGGCGCAATCATCACAGGCGTTATCACTTTAGTCGTTGGATTTTTTATTGGAAGTGGCTGGCACAAAATCTCACCCAGCATCCTACCATATCTTGGTATCAACTCACATTCCAGCATTAGCAACGATTGGTCAGCGCTAGACGAAGTCTATAATGCATTAGCAGCCAACTTTGAAGGCAACCTAGATAGGGCTGAGCTAATTGAAGGTGCCAAAAAAGGCTTAGTTGCAGCCGCTGGCGATAAATATACCGCCTATATGGACTCTGAAGAAGCCGAAGCCTACGAAGCCGAGCTGCATGGCGACATTGGCTCAGGCATTGGCGTGGAGATGGGGCTACGCGACGGTTACGTCCGGATTATCCGCACTCTTCCCGATAATCCCGCACTCAAAGCCGGGGTGCAAGCTGGCGACATTATTTATAAAATCGACGATGAAGAAGTTTATGCTGAATCTACCGACGCCATCGCCTCCAAACTCCGTGGCGCTAGTGGCACCAAAGTCAAACTTACTGTGGTACGTGATGGAAAAGAAAAAGAATTTACCCTCACCCGCGAACCTATCAACAATGTTTCAGTTTACGTTACCTATTCTGGAAACACTGCTATTGTAACTATCTCCCGCTTTGATATCGACACTGGAACTAAGCTACAAAAAATCGTCAATGATGAATTTAAGTCTAAAGATGTTAAGAAAGTCATTCTCGACCTTCGTGGCAACGGCGGGGGCTATGTCTCAGCCGCAGTTGACGTGCTCTCGCTCTGGATCGATGGTGACGTTGTGCTCAACCAATCTTCTAAAGGTAAAACTACACCTACTTATGCTAAGCGCAACCAAGCCATACTTGCCAATACCCCAACCGTGGTCTTAGTAAATGGCGGCACCGCCTCTGCCTCAGAAATCGTCGCCGGCGCACTCAAAGATTACGACAAAGCCACCATCGTCGGCGAAACCACCTACGGTAAAGGCGTCGTGCAAACCCTCATTAACCTTTCTGGTAATACTTTGCTCAAAGTTACCACGGCTAGCTGGCACACCCCCAAAGGCACCAGTATTAACCAAGAGGGAATTAAACCCGACAAAGAAGTCGAGCTGACTTATGACGACGCCAACAATAATCGTGATCCCCAACTTGATGCCGCCAAGAAGTTGTAATACAATATAACTATGATAAAAGTCTATACTACACCTACTTGCCCTTGGTGTCATGTCCTCATGGACTGGCTCGATAAGCAGGGCGTTGAATACCAAGAAATTGACGCGAGGGAGATGCCAGACATCAGCTCTGTACCAGTCACCGAAATCAACGGTGAGCGCATTGTGGGCTTCGATCGCCCTGCACTCAAAGCCGCTATTGCAAACTTAGGGTCGGATAGCAAAAAGGCCGCCTAGTATGGCCTCCACAAACGCTTCAATCTTACCGCCCAAATCTAAGCCTAGCATTGTACTAGTGCATGGGTTTCGTGGCTCACCACTTGGTCTAGAAGTAATCGCTCAAGATTTGCGCCAAGCCGGCTATCAAGTCTATCTGCCCCCTATTCCACCTTTTGCTGGCGCCGAAGAATTAGAACGTTATCGGCCCAAAGATTACGCCAATTATCTTGCAAGTTATATCCGCAAACGTAAGCTAGAGCGCCCTATCCTTGTGGGGCACTCCATGGGCTCGGTCATAGTAGCTGCCACCGCCAAGCTGCATCCAGAGCTAGTTAATCAAAAATTAGTCTTGCTCTCCCCAATTTCCGTCAAGACCGCCAAACCTTTCGCTGCCGTCTCGCCACTCGCCACCATCGTACCACGCCCAGTAGTAGACTATGTCACTACGCGTTTTCTCTTCATACCAAAAGACAAGCAACTCTTCCGCGACACTATAGCGCTCACCCACAAATGTAGTGAAGATCAACCTCCATCGCGCTCTGCTATCGCCGCTGCTACAAAGTTTTCTACCAGTTATTCCATTCAGGATTTCCTGCCCATACAAAAAACCTTGATTATTGCTGGAGCTAAAGATCGCCTTATCCCTCAAAAAAAGACTAGGGAATTAGCCCAGCAACTCCAAGCTAAACTCCAATTCATCCCAGGCTCTGGCCATCTGCATAATTACGAAAAACCTCACGAAACCGCTCAGCTCATCCTTGACTTTTTGAAAAGCTAATCCTCTTGTGTAAAATCAATCCACTTTCTCTTGCTTCAGTTTAATCGCTTCTTGGTAAATCTCCACAAACCGTCGCAAAGTACGGTTCAAATCGTGTTTTTTGGCTACTTCTAGACTTGCTTTACCATAGCGCTCACACACATCTGGGTTCTTAAGTAATTTCGTCATTGCATCCGTAATCTCCGTCACATCACCCGGATGACAGAGAATCCCATTCTTTTTATGCTGACACAGCTCGCGCACCGCACCCGCATCCACTGCCACCAATGGCAATCCCGTCGCTGCAGCCTCAATCAGCACAATGCCTTGCGTCTCCGTTTCGCTTGCCGTCACAAAAATTGTAGCCGCGCGATAAATCTCCATAATATCCGGCGGATAAATCCGTCCCGGAAAATGCACAGACTTTGCTATACCCAACGCCTCTGCCAAATCTTGCAAATGCCGCCGATCTGTACCGTCACCCACAATCACCAGCTGCGCCTCTTGCACCTTATCCAATACCCCCGCAAACGCCGACACCACATTACTAATACTTTTTTCTGGATCTACCCGCCCTACATACAGCACTAATGGTTTATCTTTCGGTAGATGGTATTTACGATAAATCTTGGCGGCTGGTTTCTTCGGCCCGAATTGCGCCAAATCTACCCCATTCGACAACGGCTCCACTGTCACCTGAAAATGTTTGCGCTTCTTAGGTACTAAGTCATCAATTGCCATTTCCGTCGGCATCGTGGCATATTCCGAATGTTTAAGAAAACTCGCCATATAAGTCCTGAGAATCGCATCGAGCGGCCGCTTGATTGGCTTCAATATCTTTAGCTGGCTTGTGATATTATCCGGATAAGCATGCCCTGTCGAAACCAGTGGTACATCATATTTTTTAGCATAGCGCCGTGTAGCAATCGCTATCATTTCTGCCGTCTGTAAATGAATCACATCTGGCCGGAACCGGTTGAGAATCTTCTTCATCGCCGGATACGGATCTACCGTAATCCACAACCCATGGCGATATGCCAGCCGCGGCAACGGCATTCCTAAAAACTCCTTACCCTCCGGCACCTCATTAATCTGGTCCGGATAAAATGGGAACCGAATCGAGCGCAAATAAAACGTTGTCACCCCATCGCGCTTCACCTTATACTGCCTACCCTTAAAACTCGGGCAAATCACTAGCACCTCATGCCCCTGCTTAGCTAAGCCTTTAGCTAAATTATGCGCAAACACCGCCACCCCATTCGTCATGGGGTAATATAAATCAGATGTGATTGCGATACGCATAGCTACAACATCTCCCGTTCAATTAGCTCCACCTGGCGCTCCAAAAAATCAATCCCTTGCTGTTTATCCTCTAACTCCTGCCATAACTGGCGCTTCTGCGTCTCGAGCATCGCTTTACGCTCTGCCAACGTCTCTTCACCTTGACGAAACAAACGTGTGTATTTTTTCAACTCTGTCTGCTTCAAGCCCGCCTGCTTCAACCCCAGCAAGGTTCGCGCATACTCAATTTGCCAATCTTCTAGCACTCTGAATCCCCGCTGATTGCGTCGCACATTCGGAATTAAACCAGAATTACATAGGCGACGTAAAGCGTAACCAGGAACACCAAGCTGTATACTTGCATCTTTAATCGTAAAAAAATTTGTTTCCATAATCAATAAGACTATTATACTATACCTTAACAATTTTTAAAATTTGTTAAGGTAATTTTTTCACTCCACTCCTGTTAACCATCGCTTAACACCTTAACAAAAATCAAAAAGCGCTAAGGTAAACCCCCCATCAAGAGCGCTTTTTCGCCTCACGATATTCAACAATAGTCATCACCACCCCAGCTATACTCATCAATATAATAAACCCAATCCCACCCCAAAATGCAATTCTCCAAATCCACGGGAACCACCAGCTTCCGCTACTGCCACCAATCCAAAACAGGAATATAATCAGTCCGACAAAGCACCACCCAAGCAAAGTTAATACAATTGAACCACCTACCATTGACCATAGCGCCGAAGACTCATCCGCTGGCGCAGCGCCGTTTAGCTCTCGTTTGATGCGATTGCGCTCCGCCTGTACGCCATCTTCATACCCATCGCGATACCACGAGTCCTTGCCGAACCAGTATCCATCATTATAATCATTGCTATTTGACATAATTTTACAAAATACCTTTGGTAAATTATATCACACGACACCATGCTAATCATGCTATAATAGAAATGCTAAACACAACATTGAATAATAAGACAATCTATTCAATAAGAAGATAAAATGCGGCCATGCTCGCAATTTGGATCTTCTTAGGTTTAGATTGTTGTGTTTAGCGACTATCAGCATGGTCGCATTTTTCGTTCCAATAGCGACCAAAGAGAACAATAAATATGTTTACGCAAGCAGAAAGTCATCATCAATATGTTTATCGCATCAAGAAATCTTAACCTAAAAGGAATCTTATTTACTCTAATTTTCGCTGGGTTATTCTTCTGGCTCGGATCAGAAGGCTATTGGATGATAATCGGGATTATTATTGCAATCTTCGCCATTACAATTTTGTTATCATGCTCGCAGAAACACCAAGTAACCATAAATAATTAAGGCATTATCATGGCAATACCAAGACACACCATCACAAAAGTATCCAATTATACAGAAAAAGACAATACTAAACTAGCTGTTGCAATATGCGCTATCGTACTACTGATATTTTTTGTTACATTCTTTCTAATTCTCAGGTCAATGGACGATAAACACAGTAGTGTATCCGAAAATAATGAGACCAACACAGCTACATCAACCACTGAGAAAACAATAACAAAAACCACGTCCGTAAGCTATACATCTACCACCATCCAAGACTCAAGCCTAGATGAAGGAAAAAGCAAAGTAATTACCGAAGGCGTAAACGGAACAAAAACTATAACTTATAGAGTAACTTTCAAAGATGGTAAAAAAATTTCAGAAGAAATCACCAAACAGCCAATAAATGAAGTCCGTGCAATAGGAACTAAACACGTTTACACTGGATATTGTAGCGTAGAAGGTAGATATCGCCACCGTTATGCTCAATGCTATGGTGATTATTCACCATAAGCTAAAATCAACGCCAAAAATAAAGCATATGAATGCAATGTCAACACTCGCGCAGTACAAGGTTGTTATAACACTTATAAATAAGAAAGGTAAAAAAATAATAAAAGGAGCTTCATAGGTCTATTAATCACTTTAGTCGTAGCATTGTTATTCAATCAACACGTTAAAAAACAAAATTCGAAATGAAGAGGAATTTAGCGGATTAGGGTGAGAGTTACTAAATGGCCTTCTCGGCGGAGGGGTTTTATGGATTGCAATCGTTTGCGCCTCAATTTCTAAAGAAATTGCATGCATAAAAGACGAAGGTTATAAAAACTACGCCAAATTCCAAATGCGAGATTTTTATACATCATATTTCATCTGTCTTAGTATTTGGGTAATAATTTTATGCATGTTATATTGGCCATACTAGTATAAAAAATAGACAATAATAAATTTCAATCGTACCTGTACTGAATCTTTTTACCATGCATGCTATAATATACTCATGAAGAAACCCAAGGCCCCAGCCTCTGTCACCGTCAATCGTCGCGCGCACTATGATTACCAGCTCGGCGAGGAATTGTCTTGTGGCATGCGCCTTAGCGGACCCGAAGTTCGCCTCATTCGCGATCATCACGTCCAGCTCAAAGGTTCCTTCGTTACTATCAAAAATGGGGAACTTTGGCTCAACAATCTCACCCTTGGCGCCGATACCGAGCGCAACATCAAGCTCCTTGTTACTAAAAAGCAACTTTCTGGCCTCGAGCGTGCCAAGCAGGGCGGTTTTCAGCTCGTGCCAGTCAAATTACTCGCTGGTGGGCGCCATATCAAACTCATCATCGCCACCGGCAAGAGCAAGAAAAAATATGACAAACGTGAAACTATCAAAAAACGGGACATCACCCGCGGGAGGTACTAAATGCGCATTTATTCTTGGAACGTCAACGGCATTCGCTCCGTCCTCAAAAAAGGCGCACTAGACGAGCTGCTTACTTCCGAGCAGCCTGATATTCTCTGTATCCAAGAAACCAAAGCCAAGCTCGGCCAAGCCGAAGTCGATTATCCCGCCTATCTCGAACTCTGGAATAGTGCTGAGCGCGCTGGCTATTCCGGCACCGCCACTTTCACGAAGGTTCAGCCTATCAACGTTTTTAGCAATTTCACCGAAGATATTCACGCCGGCTATTTGTGGGACGATGATAAGTATGGCAGTCCCCTCACTGAAGGCCGCGTGCAGACGGTCGAATTTCCACAATTTTATCTTGTCAATGTCTACACCCCAAACAGCAAACGCGATCTCTCCCGCCTCAAGCTCCGCGAAGATTTATGGGATCCGGCGTTTCTCAATTTCCTCAAAACACTTGAAGCCCACAAACCCGTAATCGTCTGTGGCGATTTCAACGCCGCCCATACCCCGCTCGACCTCGCCCGCCCGCAAGATAATGAACATAATGCCGGCTTCACGGAGGAGGAGCGCCAGGGAATCAAAAACCTCATCGGTGCCGGCTTTATCGACACTTTCCGTCATTTCTATCCCAGCCAACAAAAATACACTTGGTGGTCACACTGGTCACACTGCCGCGAACGCAACATCGGCTGGCGCATTGATTATTTCTTTATTTCGCCCCAACTTTTACCTTATCTCAAATCCGCCGAAATTCACGACCACATCATGGGCTCCGATCATTGCCCAGTTTCTATTGAGCTGGAGTTCCTAAGCTAATGGCTTTTGCAACCATCAGTTCCGACTTATCATATTGGCACAAACAGTCAAAACCACTTTTTGATAATCTCATCTGGAATATTCCCGAACAAAAAACCGGCCACGTCGCCGTTATCGGTGGCAATAGCCAAAATTTCTCTACAGTCGTGCGTATTTCCGAATTCATCAACCAAAATTTTCCTATCAAAACTCTTACCACCGTCTTGCCCGACGCCCTGCGCGGCAAATTACCACCTCTACCAAATCTCGATTTCCTTCCTTCCACCGAAAGCGGCTCTCTTGCCAAATCCCGCCAGCTCGAACTCGCTTTTTCCAACCCGAATGCTACCCTCGTCATTGGCGACCTCTCCCGCAACTCTGCCACCGCCGTCGCTCTCTCCGACGCTATCACTAAATCTGCGTCCGAGCCAAACTTATTAGTCCTTGCCCGTGATAGTGTCGACTTACTCTCCCCCGAATCCAGTAGTTGGCTTAATCGACCCAACACCACCATCATCGCTTCTATGGCGCAGTTGCAAAAACTCTTCCGTGCCGTATATTATCCGCGCATGATTTTATTATCCCAACCCCTCGTTCCCACCATCGAAACTTTACACAAATTCACTCTCACTTATCCCGTAACCTTACTTACTTTTCATCAAGATAATATCATCGTTGCCCAAAGCGGAGAAGTTTCCACCACCCATCTCGTTGACACAGGTTATTCACCAATTTCACTCTGGTCTGGACAACTCGCCGCTCGCATTACTGCGCTAGGTCTCTACAATCCCAAACAAAGCTTTGCCGCTACTACTGCCGCAATTCTTATGCACTAATCTACTTATTGTGGCCGCTTTTGCATCGCCAACCCATAAGCCTTCAACAAATCCCCAATCTGCGCTTCTTGTAAAACTTTCGTCCGATTTTTTAACATCTGCTTACTCATTTTAGCCACCTTAGCGCTATCAAAGTTTTCCAATGCAATTGCCATTGCCACCGGCTCTGGTCCGCCCGCGATAATATAACTTTCGCTCGGAACAATCTCTAGCATATTCGGGTCACAGAAAAACACTGGCAAACCTGTCGCTTCCGCCTCCAGCAAAGTCATCGGTTGATTATCAAAATTATATGACGCCAGGACACTTAAATGCGCTTCTGCCATCGAGCGCACAATTTTCTCACGCTTCTGCATTCCGTAAAACTTCACCTTCAGATCATTACGTTTAGCATATTTTTTGGCCGCTTTTAGCTGATTACCATCACCATACACATGCAATAAATATGGTCGTTTCAGCATTGCTACCGCCTGCAAAAACGGCAAAATCCGCTTCTCGCGTGACAAACGTGAGTTCCACACCAGCTTCAATACCGCACCGTCATCCAGCTCGCGCACCGCAAAGTCTTCCTGTACCAATTCCGCCGACACTCCATTCGACACTTGTACAAACGGCCGTGTCACACCATAATGCTCCAGCTTCCGTGCAAAGTGGTTCGACGGTACAATCATCACGTCAGCATATTCCGCCTGATTCACCATCAGCTCCCACATTTTCGCCCGCGCCCGCGTCGGTGCCTGAAACTTATCTCGCTTAATTTTTAATGTATGCGACAAATACTTCGCGTGCATATGGTTCATCATGCTCGCCGTGATATACTTCCACGGATGCGACACGTTAATCGCAATTGCCATATCTTCGCGACCATGCATAGTCTGTACCAACGGCAAGCCAAATCGCCGCGCCAGTCGCACACCAGCCAAACTACAGCTCGCTTCATAGTGCACATGCACCACGTCAAACTCCGCAAAATTCGGGAACTTTTCTAGTACAAACTTCTCCACCACCGTCGGACGCTTTGCCACTACCGACTTATTTATCCTCAACCAGCGATGACTGGGCACATTCACCACACTTTTTTCGCGCGCATCAAACCCCGGACAGAACACCACTACTTCATGACCCAACTTTTCCAGTTCCAGCTTCTGGGCCTTAATCGAAGAGGCGATTCCGCCCGAACCCCACGGAGCATAGATATCCGTAAAAATCGCGATTTTCATAAGTCAATTATATCATGCTATAATGAGGTTATGGAAAACTATTCAAACTATCGCACCGCTGAAAGCGTTTCGCCTAAGCACCCAGACAAACTTTGTGACCAAATTTCAGATGCCGTTCTCGACGCCTATCTCGCTCAAGATCCCAACGCACGCGTGGCGGTCGAAGTTTGTGGTGGTCACGGCCAAGTCTTCGTTACTGGCGAAGTCACTTCTTCTGCTACCAATATCGATATTAAAGACATCGTGCACCGTATTGCCGGCGACGAAATGAAAGTCATGTCCAACCTCGTCAAACAAAGCCCTGAAATCGCCCAAGGTGTCGACGTTGGTGGCGCTGGTGACCAGGGAATTATGATTGGCTACGCCACAGCCGAAACTCCCGAAATGCTCCCGCGCGAGGTTGTTCTTGCACGTCGGTTAAACCAATTTATCTACACCAAACATCCTTACGACGGCAAAACCCAAGTCACCTTACACGGTTCATATGTTAGCTCGATTGTGGCTAGCTTCCAAAACACCAGCCAGGCTGAGCTCGAAGCTCTCGTTCGCCAATTCATTACCGACCAAAGTTTTGAAGCTGAGCCAGAAGTCGGCAAAATCGAGCTTCACCTCAACCCTGCCGGTGACTGGCATCAAGGTGGTTTCGAAGCCGATACTGGACTTACCGGCCGCAAGCTCATCGTTGATAATTATGGCCCACGTATTCCAATTGGTGGTGGTGCTTTCTCCGGCAAAGATCCGTCCAAAGTTGATCGCTCAGCTGCTTATATGGCTCGTCGTATCGCCGTAGATTATCTGCGTCAGCATGGAGCTCAAGAAGTCTTTGTCCGTCTCGCTTATGCTATTGGCCATGCCGAGCCACTTGAACGCACTGTCGTTATCGATGGGAAGGCCGAAGAGATTACTGGCTACGATCTCACGCCACGGGGAATTATCCAATACCTTGACCTCAAACGGCCAATTTACGAACCCACCGCGCGTTATGGCCACTTTGGTGAAGGCTTTGATTGGGATAAATAGTCAAAAGTATTGACTTTTCCGGTACACTATGCTATAATTGAAAGATAGGGTGCGTACATTATCAGTTTTTGATAGTTTTACGCGCCAAATCTTTTATTATATGGAGGGCATCTATGTTTAATTGTTTTGATGTTGCTGACCTTACTTTTAATCGTGCCGGAAGTGGAGATGACCATCTTCGCATGGTAGCAAAGCTGATTTATGGCGTTGACGAGCACATTTATCCGGCTTGGAGACCTACGGCCGAAGAATTCGCGGACTTTATTGTTCCGTGGATGAACGTCAAAGGTTTTATCTTTCACCGCCACAATATCTATGTTGCCAGAAAGTACGGCCACAACAATCCTTTGGGTATGTTGATTTCATTGGACGCAAAAACTACCTGTCTAAGGTAGTCACCGAACGTCAGAGTATCCCGGATGATACCGCCATCATCATCGGCCTGTGTGTAGACCCATTGTCCAGAAGCAAAGTCATTGCATCGGAATTACTCAGTAATTATATTGAGCGTATGCGCAACAATGGCGTTACAACCATCCGGCTGGATTGTTTAGTTGACAACGCTAAAGCCCTGAGATTATATAAATCTATGGGCTTCGAAATCATCGGCAAAGGCTTCGGCTTTAACCGGCCCAGCGAACCTCCGGTAGAAATCTACACCCTGCAACAGGAAATTCTGTAGAATAAAAGCTGCCAGTAACTATCAACCATATCACCGGCTGCCACAGCAACATCGTGGCAGCTATTTTTTGTATTAAATCTTTCTAATACGATGACCCTCATAACCATACTTACCAGTCACTGGATCACGAAACAAAAAGTTATGCATCGGAAACCGTGTCAAAGATAAATACATTGCTAGCACTACCACGCTAATTACAATACTCACAATCTCACCAGACTCACTCATAGGCGCCAAATTCATCATCCATACAAACACTGCACTGCTAACAAAACTTGCGACAAAGAAAATTGCAATATCAATTGGCAAACATGATTTTACTTTTAAAATTGGTCGGTAACCATAGAACAATACTGGAATCACTAATATTGGCACCAAAAATGACATACTTTTAGCAAACCAGTAGTTCGGATTATCGCCCAACCACCACACATCCACCAATGTACAAATAAAAATTCCCGACAGTGCCAGTTTAATATGTTCCCAAGTACTTTCATTTACTGCCGAAAAAATCGCCACAAACTTATTTCTGCCACTCCAGGCATACGTAAAATGTAATATCGATCCCAAAATCGAAATTGCTAATCCTTCTAGTAAAATTATCCAAACGTCCATACTCACATTATATCACGTTTATGGTTATAAAGAATTGTTAACAAAGTGTTCTCCATACCATATCATTGTATTAAGGAAATAATACAATGATTGAATTCGATTTTGATAGTAACCGCCCCATCTATATTCAGCTCGTCGAACAACTTGAGCTCTACATCATTTCAGGCAAAATCCCGCCCGGCAGTCGTTTGCCGTCGGTGCGCGATTTCGCACTGCAGGCTAAAGTCAACCCTAATACTATGCAGCGAGCCCTAGCCGAAATCGAAGATTCCAAGCTTATCTATACAGAGCGTACCAATGGAAAATTCATCACAACAGACGCCACCCTACTAAACAAATATCGCGAGCGTTTTATCACAAATAGAATTCAAGATTTTCTCTCCGAAATGTCCACACTCGGCTTTGATCAAAAAATGATTATTAAATATTTAAAACTTCAAGGAGGTAACAAGTGAACAAAACCAAAGCTACGCCACTCGTAGAATGCCGCAATCTATGCAAGCAATATGATAACAAAATCATTCTAAATAATATTAACTTGAAAATTCCACGTGGAAAGATCATCGGCCTACTAGGACGCAATGGCGCTGGAAAATCCACCTTTATCAAAAGCCTAAACGGCCTTATTACGCCAGCCTCTGGAGAGGTTCTTATCGATGGACAACCAGTTGGTGTCAATAGTAAAAATCTTATTTCCTATCTTCCCGAACGTACTTATCTCGAAAAAACTATGACCGTCCAACAAGCCCTATACTATTTTGCCGAATTCTATCAAAACTTTAATCTCGAAAAAGCCACCGCGCTCGTGCAAGACCTTAGTCTTAATCTCGACACCAAGATTTCCAAGATGAGCAAAGGCATGCAGGAAAAACTACAACTAATTTTAGTCATGAGTCGTAAAGCTGAGCTCTACATTCTGGATGAGCCCCTCGGTGGCATCGACCCAGCTACACGCGATTACATTCTTGACACCATTCTCTCTAATTTCAACGCTGGCGCTAGCGTACTCATCTCCACCCATCTTATTTCTGACATTGAACGCATTTTGGACGAAGTGATTTTTATCGAAAACGGCAAAATTATCTTAACCGCTGAGACTGATCAACTCCGCACCAAACATCATGCATCGATTGACGAAATCTTCCGTCAAACTTTCAAAGCTAAAACTAATAGGAGGTATCATATGCTACACAAACTTCTCAAATACGATCTACGCGCCATTTATCGTCAACTTGTGGTATTTTATATTATCGCATTCAGTTGCGCCATTATCGGACGTGTTTTCAGTAATTACGATAACAATCTACTTTTTAAGATTATTCATGAGTTCTTCTCTGGAGTCGCGCTTGGTCTTTGCTTCGGCATCGTAGTCAATAATGCCACTCGCATCTGGGAGTATACTAAACGTGATTTTTATGGCGACCAATCTTATCTCACTCACACTTTGCCTGTTCCACGTTCCAATCTCTATCTCGCTAAGTTCCTCACCATCCTCATTACTACTATTACGTCATTAACCGTTATCATTGCCATCGTTTTCATGAACTATGCTTCACCAGAAACCTTTGAGCTCATCCATGAATCAATCCGCAGTGTAGGTTCAAAAGCGGAATTTGTTAAATTCGCTATACTCCTGCTTAATGTCATCTTTCTGGAAACCGTTTTTATCATCCAGGCTGGCATCACCGGAATCATCCTTGGACATAAAGCCAATAATCGCAAAACCGCCATGTCATTTGTCTATGGCTTCACAATTTTCATCTTGGCTAATATTACCACTGTCACTCTTGCTAGTATCTGGGGAATATTTGATCCAGAAATCCATAGAGCTATGCAAGGAAGTATTTCCAATTCCATCATGACTAAGTTGCTTTGCGGCGCAATTTTTATTTATCTTGCCCATATTGCAACCGAATTCTACATCGGGTGTCGTTCATTCCAAAAAGGCATTGACGTAGAATAATAGTCTTGTAAAAACGCCCCCCCCCCCATGATATGATATAATAAGGAGCATGAGAATAAGTATGCTAGCATACTTATTCGAACCGACACAATTATTTCTGACAAGTCAGAAATAATTAGAGAAATATAAGAAAGGAATTTATGTCAGGATTAGTTCTCAAAGACGTTTCCAAAACCTTCGCTGGCAAACTCGTGGTGGATAAAATCTCCTTCACGCTCGACCAACCTGGAGTCTATGGATTGCTTGGCACCAACGGCGCCGGAAAAACTACAACCATTCGCATGTTACTTGGCATTATCACTAAAGATAGCGGAGAAATTACTTGGAATAGTGCACCAGTTGACCGCAAAACCGTCAACTTTGGTTATTTACCTGAAGAACGTGGAGTTTACCCTAAAGTCAAAATCTTTGATCAACTAATGTATTTTGCCGAACTCAAGGGCATGGGCAAAACAGCTGCCTCTACCGCCATTCAAAAATGGGCTAAGCGCCTCAAGGTTGAAGAGTATCTCAACATGCCAGCCGAAAAACTTTCCAAGGGGAATCAACAAAAGATTCAATTTATGACCGCTGTCATTCACAATCCAGATCTAGTTGTGCTCGACGAACCATTCAGCGGTCTCGACCCCGTAAATACTGATATCATCAAAAATATCATCATTGATCTCGTTCGACATGATAAGTTCATTATCATGTCTGCCCACCAAATGGCCACCATCGAAGAGTTCTGTACGAATATCCTTATCCTCAATCGCGGGAAAACCGTATTGCAGGGGAATCTCAAAGACATCAAAGCTACTTACCCTGCCAATCGGTTACAACTTGACACCGACCAAAACATTGATCAATATTTGCAGAGTTTTGAAATCGAAAATTCCAAAAACAATCAATATACCCTAAAAATTAATAATGAAAAATCCGCGCATGATTTATTGCAAAAATTAGTCAGCGATAATATTCAAATCAATAAATTTGAGATTATGAAACCCACCCTTAATGATATCTTCATCGAAAAAGTAGGAGCTCAAAATGAAATCAAATAATTTTCGCGACCTTTTAACTGTTACTAAATTCACCATGCGCGATATGCTTGGTCGCAAATCATTCCGCATTTCCACTATTATTATAGTTGTACTCATTGTTTTAGGTTTTAATGTCCCAAACTTTATCAACAGCATCAATGGTGGTGATTTTAGTGATACTATGATTTTGTCCGACCCAGAAAATCTCTACAATGGAGCACTCGACTCTCTAAACCAAGCTGAAGATAGCTTAGGCTACAAATTTGATATTTCTAGCCTCAATGCCGACGAAATCAAAGCCAAAGTCAACGACGGCGAAGTTTCTTCCGCCATCATTATCAACCGCGGAACAGAAAACAACATCAATCTAAACTATATCGTCAAAAACTCTGCAACCGCAATTCCACCAACTGCCGTTTTGGATACCCTCAACAGCCTCTACGTTAATCTTCAAATCCAAAAACTCAATTTATCAGCCGAACAACTTGCCAAAATTTCTCCCGAGTTCCAAGTTAATATCGAACAAACCGAAGATCAAGAAGTCGGCGGCAACATCTTTGTCATGATGCTATTATCATGCGTACTCTTCTTTGCTATTTATTTCTGTGCCTATCAAGTTTCCAGCTCCATCACTATCGAAAAAACTTCCAAAATCATGGAAACGCTTGTCACCTCCACCAACCCACGCACTATCGTTCTTGGCAAAACCATCGGTATCGGTCTGGTTGGACTCATGCAAATTGTGTTATTTGCTATCGTTGCTATTATTAGTGCCTACTCTTTCCTCAACGCTGAGCTACTAGAAAATCTGTTTGACATGTCTAGCTTCACGCCCTACCTTGCAATCATCATGATTATCTACTTTATTCTCGGATATTTTGCTTACGCGCTAATGTATGCCCTGACTGGCTCCACTGTCAGTAAGCCAGAAGATATCCAATCTGCCAATACACCAATCGCGATTATCACCATGATTGGCTTTTATCTCGCCTATTTCACCCTTACCGACCCCACTGGCAATCTCAACCTTTTTGCTGCACTTCTACCGATATCATCACCATTCTGCATGCCGCTTCGCGTCATGATGGGTATTGCTAGTGGCTGGGAAGTTGCGTTTTCTATCATCATTCTTGTTGCTGCCTGCGCCATAATCGCCCATATTGCTATAAAAATCTACAGCAATGCAATCCTAAATTATGGCACCAAAATGAGCCTTAAAGATATAATTAGAACGTACAAGGAGAAATAGTGAATCAGCTTAAAATTAACGGTATTTATCGCCACTACAAAGGCGATAAATACATCGTACTAGATGTAGCAACCCACAGTGAAACCAAAGAGGAACTAGTTATCTATCGCGCACTCTATGGCGACAACAAACTCTACGCCCGTCCAAAAAGACATGTTCCTTAGCAAAATCGCTCCTGAGAAGCTCCGCCCAGGCTTAGAACAAAAATACCGTTTTGAATTACAGAATATAGAAAGTATAGCACACTAAATATGAAACCAATTTTTATCGACGTTGACGGTACATTGCGAAATAATCAAAAGGAAATTACGGCAATTACTAAGAAGGCACTGTGTTTAGCCACACAAAAAGGTTACGAACCAATTATTTGCACTGGTCGACCTTGTGACTATGCGTTAAATCTTTGCGAGCAATTACATAGTAAATATCTAATTTGCAATAGTGGTGCACTCGTTTACGACTGTCAAGTTAAAAGAGCTATCTATGAGAACAGCATGGATAAAAATAGCATCATAGAATTATATCATCTGCTAAAAGACAATAATGTAAAACTTATTTTAGAATATAACAAAACCAGTAGACGCTATAGCCTCGGCAATCTCGCTCAATACGAATTTCTCAAATTAGAAAACTTGCAAGATATCTTAAACAAATATAGCGTTCAGCAAGTTGTTGTTGATGGATTTGATTTTGAGTCTATGCGCACATTACGCGAAAAAATCAATCAAATCCCCAACATCAAAACTTCCAACCAGTCGAAGTGCTTAGTTGATCCTAGTATGCCACATACATCATCAACTTTTTACTACGACATAGTTAGCACAGAGACCTCAAAAGGTAACGGAATCAGGCAATTCTGCAAATTTATGCATATTTCACCAACTAATTGTATCGCTATCGGCGACGATGAAAACGATATTTCAATGTTCGAAACCTGTGGTTACAGCGTCGCCATGGGTAATGCATTACCCAATGTAAAATCAATTGCCGACTACGTCACCTTAGACAATGAACATGACGGTGTAGCACATTTCATTCAAGAAAAACTTTTACGCTAATCCCGCGATTCCACATTCAACGTTTCGTATTCTTGGCTTGGCAACTCCGTAAAATATTCTTTTTCGTGCGCCACTTTCAAAGCATATTTCAATACTTCGCTACCAATCTTGCCAAAACTTTTTATAAGTTCTTGCTGCGCAATTTCGTATGGAGCTAACACACGTCCATAGACCCAATTTCCAAGACGATCTGGGTCTGGCAAAGCTGGACCAATTTTATTAATACGAGCCACCATCCTCACTTGCGCATATGGCTCACCATCACCAGATACTTTTTGATAACCAATGTAATCAGTTTTATCAATTTCGCAGTTGGCCTCTTCTAAAGCCTCACGTCGTAAAGTATCTTCCCAGTCGACATCATTACTTTCTGGACGACCACCAACGAGTCTTGCCTCGCCATTTTTATAACGTAGCAACACCCTACCATCATATGTTAACAAAACCGCATGCACCTGCTTGACTTCCAAATTGCCTGTCATCTTTTCTGCGTAAAAATCATATCTTATCATACATACATTATATAATATATGTAATATGAAACGAGTTTTTGCCGCCATTGACCTAAAATCTTTCTACGCGTCCGTCGAATGCAACGAGCGCGGTCTAGACCCACTCACCACCAATCTCGTAGTTGCAGATAGTACTCGCACTGACAAAACCATTTGCCTAGCCATCTCACCTTCGCTCAAATCTTACGGTTTGCCCGGGCGTGCCCGCCTTTTTCAGGTCAACCAGAAAATTCGCGAAATCAATGCTAAGCGCAAAACCAAAACGCCACTCGGAATCTTCCTCAACAAGTCCTACGATAATTCCGAGTTATTACAAAATCCCAACCTCGAGCTCGATTTTATCATCGCGCCACCCCGTATGAAATACTACTTGGAATACAGTTCCAAAATCTACAATACTTATCTCCGCCACGTTGCACCCGAAGATATTTTCGCTTATTCTATCGACGAAATTTTCTGCGACATCACTAGTTATCTCAAAATGAACCATTGCACTGCCGAAGAGTTCGTTACTACTATGATTGCCGACGTTTATCAAACCACCGGCATCACCGCCACTGCTGGCATTGGTACCAATATGTTTCTTGCCAAAGTTGCCATGGATGTCATGGCCAAGCACGCCAAACCAAATTCTGCCGGCGTGCGCATTGCTAAATTAGATGAACAAACTTTTCGCGAACAACTTTGGGCGCACACCCCCATTACCGACATTTGGCGTATCGGTCGTGGTTATGCTAAGCGCCTCGCAAACCACAATTTATATACCATGGGCGACGTCGCTCGTTGTTCCTTACAAAACGAAAAATTGCTCTACGACCTTTTTGGCGTCAACGCTGAGCTACTCATCGACCACGCCTGGGGTTATGAATGTGCCACTATTCCCGATGTCAAACAACACTCACCAAAGACCAAAAGTCTCAGCTCGGGACAAGTTTTATCTTACCCTTACGATTTTACTAAGGCCCGCACCATCGTCAAAGAAATGTCCGAAAATCTCGCGCTCGAACTTGTCCAAAAAGGATACATCACCAACCATCTCGGACTCTATATAAACTACGACCGTGAAAATCCTACGACCCAAACTAGTATCACTGACCATTATGGCCGCCGTGTTCCCAAACCTATGCAGGGAACTACTCATCTTTCTATCTTCACCTCCTCCGCTAGAATAATTATCAATAGTCTTTTACAAATCTACGACCAAAATATTAACCCCAAATATACCATCCGCAAAATCACCGTCGTCGCTAACGACCTCATTTCATCCAACAAAGCTCTTTTAGAAACCAACACTAGACCCACCCAAGCCGATTTCTTTACCAATTATGCCGAACTCGAACACCAAAAACAGCTTGAACGCAAAAATCTCGCTAAAGAGCATCGCGTGCAGAAAGCCGTTTTGGATATCCGCAAACGCTACGGCAAAAATTCTATTTTGCGTGGTTTTAATTTTGAGGATGGTGCTACTGGACGTTCACGCCACCAACAAATCGGAGGTCACCGCGCATGAGTACCAACACCGCCGATATGACCAACTACCATCCGCATACTCCCATGCGCAAACTCGAAGATTACACCGACATCATCCATTGCAAACGCCCGCGTGCCCCAAACCCTATGGATACCGAAGCTCGTGCTGCACAGTTTGCGCCCTACGCTGCGCTCGTCGGCCACAAAGACATCGTCAAAAATGATGAAATCATCGCCAGCAGTAAAACCAACATTGACCATGACATCATAGTTGAATATGAAGAATAAATATATTACAATATACTTATGAAAGCCAAACTATCTTACAAACTCTTTGCATTATTCACCTTTATCACTAGCGCATTTTGTTTTTGCCTGCCCGTCAGCGCCGCTTCTTTCAGTATGACAGCCTCAGCCACACAAATTGCACCTGGCGCCAAATTTACAGTTTCTGTCGGTGGTGATTGTATCGGACGCGTTAATCTCAAAGCCACTGGCGGCACACTTTCTCAATCTGCAATTTGGGTGGAAGAAAATCGCCAAACTATTACCGTCACCGCCGGGAATAGTGGCACAATCACAGTTACAGCCACGCCAGAACCAGGCTTCTCTAATTCTGATGGCGATGAATACAAACCCGGTTCCCGAACCGTTTCAATTAAAATTGTTGCACCCGCTCAGACCACAACGCCACAGCCATCCACTGGCGCAAACACCAGCAATCCAACAAAGCCTCAAACTCCAAATAAACCACAGGGCACCACTACCACGACAAAACCTTCCACCTCAAACAATCAAGACAAAAAGCCCGAAGAAACTCCAGAGCCAGAAGAAAATGCCCCGGAAGAACCTATCAAAAACGAGGAAGACTCCGACGATAAAGATCAAGAAGCCATCACGGAAGAAGATGTCGAAACCAACATTACATCCTGTAAAGATAGTAATTGTAGTTTCCCGTGGATATTAGTTGGAATTCTCACGGCATGTCTCTGCGGAGTTACAACTGCACTAGTTTGTGTGCTTGTTGCACGAAAAACGCCACCGCAACAAACTAAAGGCAAAAAGGGCGCGAAACATGAAAAAGCACGTTAAATTTCTTATTATCCCACTTCTTATCGGTGCAGTATTCTGTATATTTCATGGTGCGTCAGCCATCACTAAACGCGAAATCATCAATATCGGAATTCTCGTCAAGTTCGCCGACAGTGAAAACATCGCACCAAAACGCGCGGACGGCACACCGCTCCATATCGATGATACTGACAGCCTCACCAATGCTGAATTATTACTCAATAGCGACAATCCCATCACCATGCAAACTTCCTTAGGGGCAATTTCCGTTCCATCCATTAAAAAATATTACGAAACACAAAGTTACGGCAAACTTTCAATCACTACAAAGTTCTTCATATATCAAGACCAGCACCCAATGAGCTATTACTCATCAAGCAGTGATAGCCAACAGTTAGCTCGCGAAAACGAACTCGTCAATAATGCGATCAATTCTATTAGCGAACAAGTTATTGCTAGTGGGATTACTTCATCAACACTGGACAGCGACAACGATGGCAAGATTGATATGCTCACACTTTTCATTGAAAATAGCAACGCGCCTGCTAGCGGAATTTTTCACTCACACGTCTACAATAGTTCCGGTAACATCACTGCAAAAATCGCCAATAAACCAATCGCTGCACACAGTATTATTTATCATTCTGGTAGCATAGATAAATATGGCACTTTCTCACTTGACACTGGTGGCTACGGCACCATCGCGCACGAATTAGGACATATTCTCGGCTTCATCGATTTGTATCGCTCCGACCACCAAGGGGAACCAGTTGGTATCTACGATTTAATGGGTAAAAATTCTAGCTCAAATCCGCAAAACATCCTAGCCTATCTAGTCAGCGAATATAACCCAAACACTAATTGGCACAATCCACTTCCAGTTATTAGCCAGACTACCAAGAATATCACAGTTTCACGACCGCAGTTCACCAATCCTAGCGAACAACGCGCCATCAAAGTCCAACGCAATGCCAACGACCAAGAGTATTTTATCGTTGAATACTATGAGCCACACGATGCACGCGATGGTTATGCAGCCAAAGAACGGGGAATTATTATCTACCGTATCAACAACCAAACTAATGCTACCGATCGAGTTTTTGTCTTTCGTCCCAATGAGCCATCACTTAATGCCGCAAGAGGCGATCTACTTCAAGCCCCCCTTAATCTTAACCGCCCCAGCTTAGGAAAAGGCCTCGGCACTTCTAAAGAATTCGACAACCAAACAATTTATTATTCCGACGGCACAAACTCTGGCATCACCATCACTGTCACAAAAATGGATGACAACTCAGTAACTTTTGACATTGTTTTTCCGGAAACCACTGGCGCTGGCACCCAACAATCTCCTTACCAAATCTCCGATACCACCACTTTTCTCTATCTCATGAGTGGAGATACCAAAGGCAAATACTATACTATTACCAAAGATTTAGATTTTAGTAGAATTGAGTATCCTCGCATTAACTTTTATGGTCACCTTGACGGACAAAACCACACACTAAGTAATATCACTTCCACCGGTGCCGGCATTTTTGATTATCTCGGCGACTACGATTCTCCTAGTAGCATTAAAAATCTCAAAATCACTAATTTAGCCGTCAAACCAAACAGCATCGGAGGTAGTCTAGGCGGACTAGCCTCAGCTATCAGCAGCTCTACTATCTCAAACGTACATCTGCTTTCTGGCGAAGTTAACAATATCAAAGGGCTAAATACTCTTTCCGCCACAGGTGGTTTTGCTGGAAATGTCGACAGCACAACTACTATAGATAGCTGCACTTCAGCCATCAGCGTTAAGGCCAACACCAATGTTGGTGGTTTTATCGGTCTTAATCAAAATGCCAAAATCAGTAATTCTAGCACCACAGGAAAAGTCACCGGCAATACTAATATCGGTAGTTTTATCGGCATCCAATATCTTACTGACGATGCATACAACATGCCACAAAACGTTACTTACGATAGCAAAGTCAATGGCACAATTCCAGTTGTAGGTACAACTTATGATGCAAACGCTAACAAATTCATCACTACACCTAGCAATATGTTACAGGGAATTACCGATATTAATTCTGACCAAACTACCGAGCCAGAGAAACCAACTCCTACTCCAAAACCAGAGCCAACACTAACTGAAGCAGAAGTTCTCCGTAAACTTAACCTTACTAAGAAACAAAATTATCTTTTTGGCTTTGCCATTAATACCAGCATTAGTGTTATTCGCCAATCGCTCAACAACATCAAGGGTCTAGAGATTATAAATATTCAAAGCAATGAACAAATCATTACTACCAATACCAAGCTCTCACTCCGCATCAACAATACAACATACGCTTACATCGTCGTACTTAAAGGTGACGTAAATGGTGACGGCAAAACCCAAGCCACTGACTATGTTAAGATTCGCAACCACATTATGGGTAAAACTAATTTAACCGATGCCAGCCTACAGGCTGCGGACATCAATCAAGATAGCAAAGTTCAAGCCACAGATTACGTCAAAGTCCGTAATCACATCATGAGTAAATCAACCATTAATCAAAAATAACGAAGGAATCATGGCTACCAGCAAAGAAGAAATGAATCAAATCCTAGAAAAACTTGAACCAATCGGAGATTTCACTGTGCACCCAATGATGGGAGAATTCTTGCTATACTATAATGGCATCCTGGTTGGTGGGGTTTATAACAAGCGTTTGCTAATCAAAAAGTCCGATAGTAACGAAAACTGCGGCTTATCAGAAGAGATTCCATACAACACCGCTAAGCGTACGATGTATCACATCGCCAATTTCGACAACTTGGAACAAATCCAAACCATCATCACTAACGCTTATAATGATTTGAAGAAGTAACTATACGGCAACTTTCCGATTAATAGTAATTTCACTTACTTCTATCTGCTTAGGGAGCGAAAGAATATAAAACATTATCTTCGCAATATCATCAGGAGTCATCCAATTCTCTGGATCTGAAACTTCGATACCAGTATCTTTTGCTTTAATTCTAGTATTCATTCCTCCAGGATTAAACTGGATTACTCGACAACCAGTAGCTTTCAGCTCAGCCTGCAAAGTATAACTCGTACCACGCAAACCCCACTTCGACGTAGTGTACGCCACTTCACCATGGTACCCCGCTTTGGTTCCACACGTTGAACCAACATTCAAAATGTCTGAATTGAATTGTTTGATGCAACCAAACAATTCTGATGTCAGAAAAATCGGTGCCAGAGTGTTTACCCTAAATAATTCATCTATTTTATCATAATTTATATTACCAGTATCTTGAACCTTTTGCACACCAGCACAATTTATTAAAGCATCGAATTCAGAAAACTCGTTAATAATCCTTTTACAACTGGCTTTCATCGACTCTTTACTAGTCAAATCTGTTGATAGAAAAACACATTCATAATCTGGTTGCTTACGGCACAGCGCAACCACATCTACGCCATTTTTAACACACTCCATTCCAAAGGCTCGTCCCAAACCATCGCTTGCTCCAGTCAAAACAACTCTTTTCATTTCTTAATTACTCCTTTCACAAATAAATACAAACGGTTCCATGTCAATCGCACAACTATTATCTGCGCCCTTTTGCATTTTGGCGAAGATTGGTTTAAGCTTCGCCTTTGCTAGCAAAGGCACAATGTCATCCATCTGCCACTTATGCCAAAAGATATAATTACCATCTTTCTCACCATCTAGTTGGTAACCAGTCTTTTCGTAACAAGTATTCGTAAATACTAGCAAAAACTTACCACCATCGACTAACAAATTATAGACATCGCCAAAAAATTTCTTCATCATAATTTTACTCAGATGTTGCACGAGATGAACCGAGATAATTCCATCAAACCTATCGTCTAACTTTTCTAGTTCAGTCGCACCCAACGTCAAAAACCTAGCCTTATTAGTCTTCTGCTGTGCAGTTTTTATCATCTCTTCAGACAAATCGCACGCTGTCACTTCATACTTATTATCTACCAACCATTTTGTTGCATCGCCAGCCCCACACCCCACATCCAGAACTTTTCTTCCACTCAAGCCACTAAGAAAATCTCTCCAAACGCCCATATTCAGCAAAGTTTCCAAATCACCTTTGCCATCAGTATACAACTCACCCAGATTATCGTAGCATTTGCGATTAGTATCAATAATAAATTGATCATTTACTTTAGGTTTCATACAACCTCACTTTAGTTTACTTGATTTATAATTTTTCCATCAGCCACTGCTGCCATTGAATCCACCCAAATCTCAAACATTCTGGCTAACGCTTCTTTTGAACAATGCGCGTTGTGCGGAGTGACAAAAATGTTCGTTTTATATTCACGATGCAAAATCTCTGGGTCATCACTTTCAAAAGCCACCCCGCCAAGTTCACCGACCTCACATTTTTCAACAAGTCTCTGCGCTACTTCCTCGAAACCATTCGAAACGATTATTACCTTCAGGTTCTTGTTAAACTTTGATAGATCATCAAACAATGCAATACTCTCCGGATTTTTAGAAACTGTCACAAACATAAATTCTGATTTTTCCAACATACCTTCAAAGGGCCAATAATGAAAATCTGGATCATTCTGATTGCGTGAATAATAACAAATTTCTTTATTACCGACCAGTCCCTCCAATCGTTTTGCCAAAGCATGGCCAATCTCACCAAAACCAATAATATCCGTTGGTTTATCCCACATTTCATCGCCAATAAATTCTGGAGCATAGCTCATTCCACCTTCACGCAAGTATAACGGAAATCGCTTCGCCAATGCCAAAGCCATAAATACACATTTCTCTGCCACTGACACAGAAGCGTAATGTGGCACATTCGTTACAGCAATACTACACTCACGACAATAATCACCATCCACCCATTCATAACCAGTCGTTTGCAAGCAAATTGCTTTAAGATTCGGAATCCGTGCAATAATTTCATTCGGTAAGCTCCAACCCGTAATATCAGGATCTAGTGCAAGTACCTTTGGTTCATTATCCTGCATTGCCAAATCATAATTTGCTTCAGTGATAAAATTTACATACGCAAACTTACTTTCAAGTAGCTCCTTCTGTGCCTGGCTGAAATCGGTTTCAAGACCATAAATATATAAGTTCATTCCGCCTCACTTTCCTCAATCAATATTAAATTCATAGTACGTTGCATGCTTAGCCGGAGCGTTTAATAATTCTTGTATAGTAATTTCGCCATTCAGCATACGTAATTGTTTAATCAAATGGCTACTAGTAACAATTAAAATTGTGTCGTCATCATGGTGATGTTCTCTTAAATAATCTAAGAATTTATGAACACGATTTGTCATATCACTAACAGACTCATACTTATCCATATAACGTGCAGTCGCAGGATCTGGCTGCACATCACGCCAACCTTTAGCTTCACTATACGGCCTACCTTCAAAACCATTCCTCGTATCATCCAATAATTCATTTATGACTAAGTCTAGCCCATGATAACGATTAATAATTTCTGCCGTTTGTTTAGTGCGCTTGAGCCGAGAAATATAGATTACATCAAAACTAAAATCTTTCAGCTGCTCAGCCAGTTTTTCTGCTTGCTTTACACCATTTTCCGTCAAATGAACATCCACATTCGGGTCATAATTCACCAAATCTTTAACGTTATAATTTGTTTCGGCGTGTCTAGTTGCAATTAATCTCATATCTCCACACTTTCTCCAACTTCAAGTGGCGCCAGTTCAGCTCCGACTTCTTCACACGCCATTCTCAGCCAATTATCATTAAATCCATTACCAAGATTTGAAAGCACCGCATTGTGCACTGGCACCGCGATTTTCGGTTTCACGGCTTTAATATATTCCATACCTTCTGACACTTTGCACCATGGTGCTGTGCTTGGCACTAGCAAAATTCCCGGCTGAGATATATCAAGCGAAAAATCAAATGAATCACCTGGGTCCATAATCTTACCATCAATCACCACACCAATATTTTGACAGGGAATTTTACCTGGCACAATTGATGCGTGATTTTCTCCAAAAAATTTCAACTCAAATCCACCAGCCATCACCACGTCACCATGTCTAACGATTTCAGAATTCGGAATTTCCGAAACCGCATCTTCAGTCGTAAAAATTCGCGCTTCTGGGTTCCTGTCCAATATCGCCAAAATCTTTTCCGGTTGCAAATGGTCGCCATGTTTATGTGTAATCACAATTGCAGCAACATTATCTAGTTCCGGTATAACCGCTTCAAACTCCACTGGGTCGCAAACTACCTTTAGCCCATCTTTTTCTACCACACAACCCGAATGTTCTAATTTTGTAAACTTCATTTCATCTCGCTTTCTTCAATATAATTTAATAATTCTGGGAACTCACGATACCCACTTTCTGAGTTCAGGTGTCCACCATCCGCAATCACAACTTGCTCCGTCGCTATCGCATCTGCAAACTCTTTCTCTACGTCATATTTTACATATGGGTCATTCTTCGTATAGAAACAAACAATCTCGTCACAATACTTTTTCACATCACCTAGATTCTCAAGATACATGCTACGGTTCACATTGTCGTAATCCTCGTTAATACCCAAAGAATTGTTAAACCCACAAACAAAAATCAGTTTCTTTACTTTAACTTTATTCTCGACCAAAAACTTACAAATAAAAACCGGTGCAATCGAATGCGCAAAGATAATTGTATTTTCCGTAATCAAACCCGCATCAAGATAAACTTTGAGCAACTTCGACCAATTCTCATAATTCTGAAATCCCACGCCCGTCGGAAAATCCGGAGTGTAAACTTCTTTACTCCGTTTGCGTAATTCTTTGTGTAGATATGGCAACCAATTTACGAACGGGCTACCAAAACTGCCATGAATCAAAAAGCAATTTTCTTTCATCTTTGCTCCATAATTTCTATTACTTTTTCATACAAAGGCATACGATTTACCATCTCACCAAATTCAATCATTTTTCTAAATTCAGTAATCGTACATAATTTTACTGATTGAACTTCACTACTCTGCAATTGCAAGGTATCAACATCGATATGTGTTTTTCTCATCACATAGCAATCAAAACGCTGCCTATCTACTAGGGGCTCACCGTTACATTCATAATGACTTTCTCGGCAGTAACTCAACAGGTACTGCAAATCATCTGCAACTATGCCAAGCTCTTCTTCAGCTTCACGTTTAGCAGTAGATAATGAATCTTCTCCGGCGTCCACATGACCAGCCGCCGCAATATCCCATTTCCCAGGATTAGTCTCTTTATTCGCGCTTCGCTGCTGCAACAAAATTCGCCCGCTATCATCCAAAACCACTACAACTGCGATCTGATGCCACAAACCCTCACGGTGCACCTCTTTGCGCGTCACGACGCGGCCAGTTTTAACACCATTCTCATCCAAAACATCAATCAATTCCGGCATTCTACACCCCCACACCTAGACCGGAACATTCTCTGACAGTGTCAGAGAATAAGAGTACTCTTATTCTAAAGCTCATAATTGCTCCTTACTTTTCTCTATTTTATCATATCGCATGCTACAATATCTACATGGAAGAAACTTTTGATGTCTTAAATAGCAACGGCGGTTTTACGGGTCAAACCGCCACTCGTTACGAGTGTCATAGCAAAGGCCTTTGGCACCGCGCCATCGTCGTCTTCATTGTTAGTTCCGATGGACAGAGAGTTCTCTTGCAAAAACGTAGCAAGACCAAAAAACTCTGGCCCAACATGTGGGACGTTGCCGTTGGCGGTCACGTCGATGCGGGCGAATTCAGCTATCAGGCTGCCTTGCGTGAGACTAAAGAAGAGCTCAACGTCGAACTCCAACCGCAAGATCTTATCCATATCGGTAGTTCCACTTCTGAAAACCTTGAAGGCGACATCATCAATCGTCACTTCAATGATTATTTTGTTACACATCTTGATTTGGACCCAACTAAAATCACCTTGCAGTCCGAAGAAGTCCAAGAAGTAAAATGGATTAATATCGACGAATTTGAAAATTTCCTCACCAACGATTCCAACAGTATCACTGACAAACCAATTTGCTGGGATTATTATCTTCACTACTTGAAATATTTGCACTAGTTCGCTATACTGGGTTTAGAAGTTTTTCAGTCACCGTCAGTTACAATGATTCTATGAGCCTTTCCTACAAAATTTGATAATCTTATTTCCTAATTTACGGAAAGGTTTTTATGCCCAAAATCAAATCACAATACAAGATTCTTTTAGCATTTTTGCTGAATCTCGGCTTCTCCATCTATGAGTTCATCGGTGGAGCCTTCACCAATAGTACCGCCATCATGTCTGACGCCATTCATGATTTTGGAGACGCGCTCAGCATCGGCATCTCCTACTTTCTAGAAAAGAAAAGTACCAAACATCCCGACACCAACTACACCTACGGTTACATTCGCTACTCACTTGTGGGTGGTATGATTACCACGCTTATTTTGCTATTTGGTTCGGTTTTTGTAATTTACAATGCCATCCTCCGCTTATTTAATCCTGCTGAAATCAATTACGACGGCATGATTATTCTTGCTATCATCGGCGTAGTTATTAACTTTGCTGCAGCCTACATCACCCGTGACAAAAGCTCGCTCAACCAAAAATCTGTCAATCTTCACATGCTTGAAGACGTCCTCGGCTGGGCAATAGTTCTGGTGGGTGCTATCATCATGCGTTTCACCGACATCACTTATCTCGACCCCATCCTTTCCATTCTTGTAGCATTATTTATTCTCAAACAAGCTCTCACCAACTTCATCTCCATTCTCAATGTTTTTCTAGAAAAAACTCCCGCCGGTATTTCACTCATCGAAATCAAAAATCACCTACTCGAGCTCCCCGAAATCAAAGATGTACATCATCTCCATGTTTGGAGTCTAGATGGATTCCATAATTACGCTACTCTGCATGCCGTCACCAACCATCCTACTGCTGAGCTCAAACAACTCATCAAATCCGAACTCGCCGAGCACCAAATTTCTCACACCACTATTGAAATGGAAACACCCAAAGAAACCTGTTCCGAACAAAATTGTGAGATTCACACCGAGACAATATCACATAGTCACGCGCATCATCACTCCCACAATTCCAAATAATTTGCTATAATAAACTAAACATAAGTTAACCAAAAGGAGTTTATCGTGGCAGAAGCACGCAAAGCTAACGATGCAAAGGCCAAGCCAGCCTCAGCAACTGCAAAATCAACCAACAATTTCCCTTGGAAAATCATCATCGGCATCATCGTGGCCGCTGTGATTATCGCAGGTGCCATCTTTTGTATCATCCAGCTCACCAACAAAAAAGATGAAGGCAATAAAGTCGAAGACGATAAGACCGAAACCGCCCAAACCCTTGAAAATGGTAAAGGTAGCAAGCTAGAAGCTAAATATATCTCACTTGATGGCTACAATTATAAGATATTAGCTCCGTCCGACTTCACAGAAATGAGCGCCGACCAAATTGCTGAAGATTATGGCACTAGCGAAGCCCCAGACCTAGTAATGACCAACAAAGATAATACTGTCAATCTTGCCCTCAGCAAGCCAGAAAACGCTCTCAGCGATAGCCAGATTTCTGACTATCTCGATGCTATCGAAGAAGTCTTTGACACTGCTGGTGCTAAAGAAATCAAAACCAACCTCACCGAAATCAACGGCCACAAAGTTGGCGAAATCAAAATGGTCACCGACTACACCGATGAAGACATCTTCAATCACATGGTCTTCTTCTCCTACGACGGTAAGCTTGCAGTCATCTCCTTCAACTGCCTTGATGACATGCGTAGCGAATGGGGTAAAGTTGGCGAAGAAATGATGAAATCCCTTGTCATCAATCAATAGCCTACTTTAGCAAAAAATAAGCCCCATTGAAGGGCTTATTTTTTATATCATACTTTTGACAAATCTTCAATATCATGGTGGGCGGGGAGGGAATCGAACCCTCACTCCCTTGCGAGAACCAGATTTTGAGTCTAGCGCGTCTACCAATTCCGCCACTCGCCCGTATTTCTATTATATCATACATTTCTATGCTATAATAAAAATTATATGGATTCAGAAAACGGTGGGCTATCTTCTTCTGACCGGCAGCGCCAAACCGCAGCCGAAATTGCCCGCAAGAAAGTACTTGCGGTCTATTCTTCAACCGTCGAAAACCTCCGCAACCTCCCCGCCAGCTCCCGTGAGCGTCTCATCAGAAGTCAACAGCGTCACAACAACCGCTTTTCTAACAATACTGCCGAACCACCCACAGAAACTAACTGGACCAACAACAATATCAACTACCCCACCGCCGAATACCAACGCACACCTATCTACAGCTCTTCAGCTGAAACCCCTACCTACCAGCCCAACACTTATCAGCAACCAGTCTATAGTGATAATAATGTCCCAGCGTCAAGCGAACCAGCCGCTAGCACTGGCTACGTTTCTGAGACCCCTACTACGCTCAAGGACACACCTGTCAATCAGGCCGCCGTATCAGATGAGTGGCAAAAATATCACTCCGCATGGCAAGATTATTACAAAAATTATTACAGCGAATACTATGCCAAAGCTGCCCAGACCTATCTCGCCACCGAAAAGATGAAAAACGAGCGCATTGCTACCGGTACTACCGAACGCAAACGTAATCTACGTCACCTCACACCAATTATCGCCTTTACAATAATTGTACTCATTGCTCTCTTTTTGCAATATAACCGCCGCATCTTCGCGCCCATCATGGCCTACATTTCACCGGACACTGGTAACGTCAATACCAGTCTCAACGCTGTTGACCCCAATATCACCCAAACCGTTTCACCCGAGCCTCGCCTTATTATTCCTAAACTCAATATTGATGTTCCGGTTGCCTTTGGTATCAGTACTAGTGAAGTTGATGCCGCCATGAACCAGGGTGTCGCCCAATTTTCTATCCCCGGTGCCAATGCCATGCCTGGCCAAATCGGCAATCTCGCCATCTCTGGACACTCTGCTGGCGATATTTATAGTAGCAATCCATATAAGTTTATTTTCTCCGGTCTCGAGCGTCTCGAAGTTGGTGATCTCATCTACATTAATTACGAATCTGTCCGCTACACTTATCAAATGACCGGGAGTGAAGTAGTCGAGCCTACTAACGTTGCGGCCCTTGTTTACGAAACTAACAAACCTATGCTCACACTTATCACTTGTACTCCGCTCGGAACTTCACGCTATCGTCTACTCATTAGCGCAGAACAAATCAGTCCAACCTACGATACTAACAATATCGCAGATCCTACCATTCCAGAAGAGACTCCTACCACCAACGACGAGTCGATGCCTGCCAACGAGCCATCATTCTTCGAAAACCTCTGGAACGGTCTGTTTGGTAACTAAACTTTTCTTAGTCGCGAATTCGTTCGCGCATCAGTACTAATCCAGATTTTGTTTCAGTTAAATAATACAACCAACGATTATTCTCCGCAATTACCGCTGAGTAATTCGCCAACTTTGTCTTCGAAATCGTCGTAATCGGTTCAATATCTGTCGTCTTTTCTTCAATCTGAGCCTCGTCAATATATTGCACCAACTTACGCTGGTTAATATAGTCAAAATCCCACACCCACAGAGAATCATCAACCACGGCCGTCATCATCGCTTCATCCAGCCACGACAAAGTTGATGTCATAGCCTCATATTCAATCAACTCGCCCATTTCCAAATCCACCACCGTAAACTGCTGACCGCGTGATGCCACAATATATTCACCTTCGAGACTTAAAGCAAAACTACTCGGCGCCGTCTTGAGTTTCTGTTTGTCAATCAAGGTCTTCAACCCCGAAAAGTCCGTATTCTGCGCATCGTCACGATAATTCGGCAACGCACCATAATAAACATTCAACTCATTTTCCACCGCGTATGCTACATAGTCTTCATCATAATAACGCGTCAATGCCACTGCTACCGCTTTATCATTTGCCACCGTTGCCAAAGTCGTACCGCCTTTTTCACCGTCACGATACACTCCAATCGTTTTGACTTTTTCAGTTTTGTCCTCCACAGTCTGCACCATCACATAAATCACATTCGACTTACTATTTGCAAAACTCACTACATTATTCAAAAGCACTCGCGAAATCGACTGATCACCAGTATTAATCCGTCTAAGTTGCTGATTTTCCAGCGCAAACAACTGCGTCGCACTATCATCAATCATCTCCACTTGCGTAAAGTCCAAACCAAAAGTTTGCGTCAAATTCAAGCTCTTCTTTGTATCCTTCAAATCAATCAAAATCCACTCAGACTTTTGTTCATAGGTCACTTTTGCCAGTACATTATCACTATTGTTACTCCATCGTAAACTATCGATCTCACCCAGAAACTTGTCTTCCACTACTCCAGGCAAAATCGTACTTAAGTCTAGTTGTGTCACCTTTGGATCATCGTCACGAATATTTATCAAATTCCACTTAAAGCTATCCGCTGGCGCATATAATATATAGGCCTGGTCATTTGACGGCAAATAGAACTCTAATCCTTTCTCCAACCGCAAAGCCACCTCCGGCTTACGTTCCAGTAAGAACAGCCGTGGGTAATATAACCTCAGCAACATTCCTGAGGACATTTTTATCGTCTTTTGCCAAGAATCATAGCCATCGCGCGAAAGCTTCAGACTGTGTTCGCCTGGGGTCAAACTTCGACTCAGATTAGTACGCGAAAACACTGTGTTTCCATCTATCTCCACCGTTGCTCCAGTTGGCATCGAGTGAATCTGTATCAAGCCCGACTGTTCAATCTTACCGTTGCCAGTCACAAAAAAACCCATCGCCGCCAAAGTTGCCACTACTGCAATCGCAATCACCGAAATCGTCATACCAATCTCAGCAATAATTACTTTAATCATCTGACGCCGTCGCTGTTTTTCACGTTCTTCAAAATCCATATCTCCATATATTATAGCACATTCCGCTAGGAATTTTGCTCTTGCTTTTTTATCCCGCTTGCAGTTATAATAGATATAAGCAAAAGTACGATGAGGAGTTATTAATGAGTAAAATTCAAGTTGAGACTGGCCGGTCTAGTGCGGCTACTCATCGTATTACTCAGTCTTCTACTACACTCAACCGTCGCTACGTGCGTCGCCCCGTGAATGCTGCCGTCGAAGAGGCTGCCCGAAGCGCTAAGTCACGCCAAGACAATACCGCTCCTACACCGTCAAGATTAGTAAATATGCGCGTTCATGCAGCCGAGTTTGAGGCTGCCCGCGCCGCCGAAGCTGAGCGCCAGGCTCAAGAAGAAGCTGAAGCCGCCCGTATTCTCGCCGAGACGAATCAAGTCGCACTCTATCCTAATGTCGTTGAATTCGGCATGAACGCAACAGATAACAATGCTCAACCTATGACTTCGCCATCCATGCGCGAAGCCGAACAGCTGTCTGCCACCCTCAATACATCAGAAGCTTACAATCCTACCGCTTTCAACCCATTCTCGTCCGCGCCATCAATTTACAGTCAAACTAATGTGATGTCTGGAGCGCCTACCAATATAGAGCCTGCTGCACCTGTAGATATGAATGCTCTCGCTATGAATATCGCCGCCGACTACGCGGCCGCCAGTTTAGGCGCTTCGGTCAAGGAATACGGCGACAATTATTCTAGTTACGCCATTACAAACGATAATACTAGCGGACTTAGCTCAGCCGAGACCGAAGCGCCTGCGGTCGCGACGCTCGACGCTTCCGCTAGCACATCTGTCGACACCATCGCTACTGCCGCCTCCGAAGCCATCGCCTCTATTCGCGTCGCGACCGACCCAGCCCAAGTCTCCGAGCAAGTCGCCTCGCTCAAGGCCTTTGCCGAGAACATCAAGGCCAACCACAACACACCCGAAATGAAAGAGCTTGGTGATACAATTGAAAAATTCGTCGGTATCGCCATGAAGTCCACCAAAGTCCAAGAAGAGAATGCCAACAAAGCCAATTCTTCCGTCAAGATTACTTTACCTGCCAAAGCAAACCGTGCCGCCGCCAAAGTTACCAAATCTTCTGCCAAAGTCATGGCCGCCAGTCGCAAAAAAGCCAGTGCTCCGGCCGTATCTCGCAATCCTAAAGTAGTCAGCCGCACCACCAGTGCCATGCGCAACAACAATAGCATGATGCGCCGTAGCACTTCTACACGTGGCACCAGCCCCGAAGAACTCAAAAATCGCGCTATTGAACAAGCCCTACATTCCGTTGCTACTATGGACGAAGAGCAAAATCGCAAGACCAAAGCTCACGCCAATCTCATGCCGCGCAAAAAATTCCGCGCCAAGCACTTCGCCATCGCCTTCACCTGTGCTGCCGCTTGTGTCGCGGCCATCATCTATGTCGTCGGCTCCAATATCCCCGATATTTCCGTCCGTGTCGCCGCCATGCAAACTGGTATCCAAGCGTCTTACCCGTCTTATATTCCTCGCGATTATTCACTTGGTGATATCGTATCAGAAAACGGCAAGATTACCCTCAAATTTGACGGCCCCGATGGTGCCTCATTCACCCTCGTCGAAGAAAAATCATCTTGGGATAGCGCCGCATTGCTCCGCAACTATGTCGAACCGACTTGGGACGATAATTACACCACCACCCACGAACAGGGAATTACTATCTATATTTCCGATGCTAATTCTAATGCAGCCTGGGTCAACGGCGGTGTACTCTATAAAATCACTTCCAATAGCTCCGTACTAACCAAAAAACAAGTTCGCAGTATCGTTACTTCTCTCTAAAAGTGTTATAATGGAAAACATGAAAACACGTTTTGCTCCTAGCCCCACGGGCTATATTCATATTGGTAATGTCCGCAGTGCAATTTATCCTTATCTATTAGCACGTCAGGCGGGCGGAAATTTTATTCTCCGTATCGAAGATACAGACCGCTCCCGCTACGTCGAAGGTGCCACCGAGCTTGTCGAAGATACCCTCAAATGGCTCGGCCTCGATTGGGACGAAGGTCCCAATGTTGGCGGCCCCTCCACACCATATTTCCAGAGCGAACGCAAAACTATTTATCATGAATGGGCTCAGAAACTCATCGCTATAGGTCGTGCTTATGCTGATGATACTAGCGGCGAACAAATCCAGGCCTATCGCGACGAATGCACTGCTAAGAAAGTCCCATACCTTTATCGCAACTTCCGTCCCGAAAATCCTCCCGAATGGCACGAAGGCCTACCTCTGCGTTTCAAATCCGATCCTAAGCTGCGCACCTGGCACGACGAAGTTATGGGCGACATGACTGCCGGCCCCGAAGTTCAAGACGATATTATACTCATCAAGGCTGACGGTTTGCCCACTTACAACTTTGCTCACATCGTCGACGATGCCACCATGGGCGTTACTCACATCTGCCGTGGCGTAGAATATCTCTCCAGCACACCAAACTATCTTGCGCTCTACGAAGCTCTTGGTCTAGAAGTCCCCAAATTAATTTCTCTCCCTCACATTCTCGCACCCACCGGCAATAAAAAACTCGGCAAACGCGACGGTGCCAAGTCCGTCACCGAATATCGCGACGACGGCATTTTGCCCGAAGCCTTACTTAATTATCTCGCCTGTCTCGGCTGGAACGATGGCACCGAAGAAGAAATCTATACCAAAGACCAACTCATCCAAGCCTTCTCCGTCGATCGTATCCAGACTTCTGGCGCCCGTTTTGACGAAACCAAAATTCTCTGGATGAACGGCCAATGGATTCGCAAACTCATCGACGAAGAGGGAGTCAACGCCTTCTACCCCCGCACTACGGACTACTGGCCCGAAGCCGCCGCGTCTTATAGCGATGATTACAAGAAGCACGTCCTCAGTATTATCTACGACCGCCTCAAGACATTGTCCGACCTTCGCGACATGACCGCTTATTTCTTCGCTGACCCCGAGATTGACCTAGCCATGATTACTGGCAACAAATTCCTCAAGAAATTCTCCGAAGAAGAATTGAGTGAGCTCTTGCAGACCGTCGCCACCAAGCTCGAAACCACACCTTGGGATGCCGACAGCTTGCAAGCTGCCCTCAACCAACTACTAGAAGACACCGGTCGTAAACCTGCCGAACTTTTCTCACTTGTGCGCATTGCGCTATCATATGCACCATTCAGCCCCGCCCTACATCTCACACTCGAAGTTCTCGGCAAAAATACTAGCCTCGCCCGTCTACACGATACCGTTACTGCCATCGAAAACACCTAAAATCCCAAAAATAAGTATAAAAGTATTGACTTTTTACGTAATCCGTGCTATAATGAAATTATAGTGTCTTTTTGTCGTGCCAAAATACCAAAAAATGGCACATCTTCAGGCAAAATGACTAAATTTCGGAGGTAGCCAAGCCTTCATGGACGAAAAGGAGCACATTTCATTATGGAAAGAAAATTTTCACTCGAGGAGATTCAGGGATTTTACCCCAAACACAGGGTTATCAACACTGACCACCACTTTCTAATCAAAGACTACTTCAATTTTGGCGATTTTAAACTTTCCGCCCAAATTCGTCAGACTCAGCCTTTGTTCAAAAACGGTCGGCCATTATTACCCACCCAGCCATTCTCCATCCACGAAACCGACTTCTCGGCTGCAATCGGCACTAGTGCCGATTGCTTGCACGTGCAAGCATGGTTTGGGACCCTGTACGCAGCTAGCGCCATACACTCGGAAGAAATTCTCGCCTTTGGTGATGTTACCAATGTCGATACCTTCCTAGCTATTGCCAGCTACGACCACACTCAGGACTGGTTCCGCACTGGACTGCCAGATGACATTGCGATTACGAGGAATGCAATCAAATTCATCAAGCAGTACAACCCCACCACTGGGGCCGGGCGCGATATCTGGCTTCTATCTCTCTCAACCGCTTATATCCGCCCTCTCTGGCAACAGTGCATGTACCAGCGGCAAATCATCATTGACAAGTCAGACCAAATCCTTAAAACCACTTCTTTCCCCACATCTAAAACTGTCGCGAATGCGTCCGACATTCCGGCCTAATCTAAGCCCCAACCCTACCGGGTTGGGTATCTTTTTTATAATCTTTATGCTAAAATAGAAAGAATTAAGAGGAGTTATTTTTATGAGCCCAAAAAATCCAAAGACACCGCGGCCCAAGGCAGCCGCTCCCGAGCCCAAGGCCCAAGCAGAGGTTAACGAACATAATGTCCAGCAAACCACATCTAAAACTAAAGCCAAAAAGGAACGTAAACCCCGCACCACCGGACAAAAGGTTTTTCTTTGGATTCTTATTCTTGTATTGATTTTCGGCGCTGCCGGTGTTGGCGTATTCATCTATTTTGCCTGCTTCCACAACAATACCAATAATTCTGTCAGTAGCCCCTCACCCGACTTCCCTGAACCAATCTATAGCTCACTCACCGGCGAAGAAATTTCCGACGCCAGCCTCAACAATAGCCCTACTTATTGTGTACAGATTCCTAACGGCACTGATGGTGGTCGCCCACAAGCCGGCCTTGGCCAGGCTGCAGTCATATTTGAGGCTATCGCTGAGCGGGGAATTACGCGCTTTGCCGCCGTCTTCCAAAATCCCACTGTCGGTGTAATTGGCCCAATCCGTTCGCTCCGCTCATATTACCTCGACTGGGATACTCCGTTTGATTGCACGGTCGTGCATGCCGGCGGTTCTGACGAAGCCCTAGCTGACATTAATCGTGGCGGTCAACGTAACCTCGACGAAAGCAACGTTTATATGTGGCGCGAGAACAATAGCGGCCGCGCGTGGAACAACCTCTTCATCTCTCCCGCCAACCTAGCACAATTCAACGAAACTCAGGGCTATACCACATCCAGCCCCAAAACCTTCCCCCGCCTCACCCCCGACGAGGCGAACGACATTGTCGCCGAACGTAACGCTTGCGCCGAAAGCGAGGACTGTATTGTCGAAGTTGTCGACACCATCAACCTACAGTTTGGCGCCTCTCAGACTTTCAATACTGTTTATAGTTACGATAGTGTCACTAATACTTATCTTCGCTTCTACGCCACCGGCGAGCCTCACACTTCCTATGAGTGTCCTGCCAATCTGCCCGAACCCAACACCAAAACCCAGTGCGGCGAACCCGTTCAACTCGCGCCAAGCGTAGTCGTTGCCATGGTAGTATCCGAGCGTGTTGATAGTGATGGCTATCATGAATCTATCACTACTATCGGCACTGGTCCTGCTACCATTTTCCAAAATGGCCAAGCCATCGAGGGCACCTGGACTAAATCCTCTCAATCCAGCCAAATCGTCTTCCGCGACGCCAACGGTGACAATATTCAGTTCACCCCCGGCCAAGTCTGGATCGCCGCCATCCCCCAATACGGTCGCATTGAGTACTAACCAAAAACCAGGCCACTTTACCCTTGACAAAACAAAGATAAAATGGCCTGGTGATTCCGGCGGGAGTCGAACCCGCGATTTTCTGGATGAGAACCAGACGTCCTAGACCACTAGACGACGGAACCAACACTACTATTATAACACAAAATTTCCGAAAAAATAAAAATCTCTGTTATTTTTGCCGACACCAATAGTGATAGTAACACCACCGCAAACCCAGCACCAGCAACATCCCCAAGCACACTCCCAACGTATCGATTAACACGTCGCGCATACTTGGCCCTCTACCCGGCACAAAACGCTGGTGGAACTCGTCCATCATCGCCAGCGCCATACCTGTTAGTGGTACAGTCCAAGCGATCAACTTAGTCTTTTGTGCAATAGCCACACCAGTCAAACCCACACCCAAAATTAAATAAATCGTCCCATGCGCAAATTTTCGCACAATATGATCCAAAGCTTCAAAGCTCATCACTCGCTCTAACCACGGCAATTCTGCCACAATCTGCGTCAACTTGCCACTCAGGGCGCTTGATTCGCTCGCATCTTGTGCCGAAAACCGCCAAATCGCCACTAGCGTCAGAACTACCAGCACCGCCGAGCCCACCATCACAATCCGCTTTTTCGACATCTTATTTGTCTTTTTCAGTCCGCTTCACAATATAAATCGGGCGATGTTTAGTCTCGAGGTAAGTTTTTGCCAGGTATTCACCGATAATTCCTAAGGCTAACAATTGTAAACCACCCATCATCAAAATCATGCAAATCGTACTCGGCCAGCCACTCACTGGATCACCATAGAGCAAAGTTTTTATCACAATCGTCACAATCAGCACAAATGCCACCAAGCAGAAAATTAACCCCAATACCGCCGCTATCACTAGCGGTACTGTTGAAAACGCACAAATCCCGTCAATTGCATAGACAAACAACTTCCAAAAAGACCAGTGTGTTTCACCCGCCACACGCTGCACATTTTTATATTCAATCCACTTCGTCTTGAACCCCACAAAACTAAATAGCCCCTTGGAATAACGGTTATACTCCCGCATAGAGATAATTGCATCCACCATCTGACGCGTCATCAAACGATAATCACGCGCCCCATCCACCATCTCAATCTTTGACATCTTATTAATCAATCGATAGAACATCCGCGCAAAGAAACTCCGAATCGGTGGCTCACCTTCACGGCTCACCCGTCGCGTAGCTACGCAGTCATAATCACCAGTCTTCACCACATCATACATCGCTGGCAAGAGAGCTGGTGGGTCCTGCAAATCCGCATCCATCGTCGCAATATAATCGCCCTGCGCATAATCCAATCCAGCCAAAAGTGCTGCCTCTTTGCCGAAGTTTCGCGAAAAACTCACAAATTTCACTCGTTCATCATTCGCTCGCAACTTCTCAATTTCACGCATCGTACCATCACGGCTACCATCATCCACAAACACAAATTCAAAATCCACGTTTGACATCTCGTGGCTAACTTTGTTTACTTCTTCATAAAACGGCTTCAGTGCCGGCTCTTCGTTATAACAAGGAACTATAATTGATATCAACTTTTTCATTAGTCCTCCATTTCATCGCTTTTTACCATACGCACTCGCGTTGTGGTCGTCCGCCGCGGCGTCTCACCCTTGGTACTAGTTTTTGCAGACCTAGTAGTAGCACGTTTAGTTGTCTTTTCCTTGGCAGCCTTCACACTACTTGTTCGCTTAGAAGTAGCTGCGCTACGTGCACTCGCTGTCTTGGCTTTTGTAGTTTTTGCCACCCGCGTGCGTTTAGGCTTCGCTGCTACTTCTTCACTAGCCACAGGTTCACTCATTACTACCGGTTGCGGAATTGGCAAATCTGGCGGCGTCACCGTTGGCATCGCTGGCGCATCTGGTGTACCCAAACTCGCCAAAATCGCCTCTTTATCCACTTCCCGATTAAACTCTGCTTCCAAAATATCATCTTCCACCACCTCACGCACCGAATCCATCAACCTTGATACTTCCGCCTGCTTTTTGCGTTTATTGCGGTCAATTACTCCCGAAATCAACACCCATAACACACTCAGGCCCGCCGTGCTCGCCGAAATCAATCCACCGATTTGTGTAGCCAAACTCAAGCCATACCTCACCCTGATTTCGCCTTCCGCCTCAGCTGGCACCGTCACCGCCACCAAACCATAATCATGTGATGGCCCCACTTGCAAACTCATCCCATCTAGCTCAGCTTGATAGCCAGGATAATAAATCAATGGTAGTTCCACCACCGCATCTTCGTCATCTGCATTAATCAACGCCATATTTACATTCAAGCCATTTTTACTTGCCTGTTGCAACATCACATCACCCGAAACCACCCGAATTTCTTCACCTCGCTCTTCCAATAACTCACGAATTCGGCTCAAACTACAAGCATACCCCTGCGCCACGTCTTCTTCTACTTCTGGCGAGCATAACAGCTGCATTGGCGCATATTCACCTTCCCAGCCAATCACCACCGGGTCCTCGGCCACCTCGCCCAAGTCAATATGCCGATCCGCTCGCGGCAAAATTAGCGGCATCACCAAATATACTGCCAGCACACTGGCTACCACCATACTTACACGCTGTTTTTCGTCCGAAAGCCCGCGCACTAAACCATACACCGTATACCCAGCCACCACCGCCAAGCAAATCGCCGTAATCATCAACGAACGCCAGGGGAACTGCATCTGCCACATAATCCCCGGCATATAATACCAATTCACAATCGGCAGCGCTAGCAAGATCGCAAGCACTGCTATAATATATAGCGATGTTACAAAACAGCGCTGATTTTCATCTTCAATTCGCCCACGCACAAACCAAAAACCAATCAACCCGACTAGCGCAACCATTCCCAGAGTCACCCCAAACTCTCCACCCAAACCCTCAGTATTCACCTTGCCAGTATAATCCATTGCTACTAGCTGTTGTGGCCAAATCCGATGGTCATTCATACTTCGCGCATTCGCGCCAAAATAAATATCCGCATATCCAGCGTCAAACACCCCGTAGGAATCTGTCATCTTTGCCTCCAAAAGTGGCAACGTAAAGAACGCCGTCAGCCCCAACGCCGTCAATACCCCCAGTGCCATACGCCAGATATTCTCCCAGTTTATCACCTTACGCAAATTCAACACTACATAAATCGCCGCCATCAACGCAAACAACATCGCCGACAAACTATGCGACAAAACTAACATTGCCGCCGAGAGCGCAATGCTCCGCGCCGCATGTTTTTCGCCTACAGTTAGCTGATATAGCCCCAATAGCAAAATCGGCGCCGCTACCGCTGCGGCCACCTCACCAAGCGCCATCCGTGCATAAAGATTATTTAACACATACGGCATCGACATATAAAACACCGATACCAGCACCGCCAGCACCTGATTTTTGCTAATCTTGATCATCGCATAACACATCGTGAGACCCGAGCCAATCAGACATAATACCAATACCAAGTTAATCACAATCGGCCAAAAACCAATCAGCGCTTGCAATCCCGCCGCCACATAACCCAAAAGTGGCCCATAGAATAAGTTGTAAGCATAGCCAAACCCGCTCAGAGTATCGGGGTCTACCTGCGGAATAATCTGTCCATTCGCCCAACCCTTAGACACGCTCATCAAACGCGTTACATGAAAAGCATAATCATCGCCAGTCATAATCTGCGTTGCCATCGCCCACACGCCCACACTCAAGATAGCGCCAAAAATCAACACCACCAAAAACTGCCAGTTTTTCGCAAAAATTTTGTTAAAATCAATAATAATTTCGCGTTTTTTACGTTTCTGACCTGTCATGTCATAATTATACCATATTTTCGTGACATTTTTGTCATTTTTCTCAAAAAATCTTGACTTTTTGACTAATCTGTGCTATAATGGAATGATAGGATATATTTTATGAAAAAACTTCCCATTGTAGCGCTTATCGGTCAAACCAATGCTGGTAAATCCAGCCTATTGAATCGTTTTGCACACAAAAATATCGCTATTGTCGCCCGCGAAGAAGGTACTACGCGTGATAATGTCATGGTGCGCATCGATGACCGCTTTTTACTAGTCGATACTGCTGGTCTCAAAGACCCAAACGACGATTTTGAAGCCGGCATCCAAGACCAAATTACCGACGCTATCGAAAGTGCGGATTTGATTTTACTCGCATTGGATAGCTCAAAATATCCTAACGACAAAGACAAGCAAATTGCCAAAAATGCGCTCAAATCTCGCAAGCCAGTGTTTTTGCTTTTGAATAAATCCGACCTCGGCGAAAGTCTACCAGATGAGGAATTTTTGCGCCTTGGCATCAAGCCAACAGAGACTTTCCGTATTTCTGCCACTACCGGCCAGGGAGTCAAAGATCTCAAAGGTGCGATTTTGAGAGAATTAAAAGACGGCAAGTCCTCTACTTGGGAATCTCCGGAGGCTACGGCCGAGGACGAAGATGCGCGACACCCGCAACGGCGGGCTGGCGCGACATCGTGTCCCAAGGAGAGCGGCTTGTCGGCTACTAATCCCCTCAAAATTGCTCTCATCGGTCGCCCAAATGTCGGCAAATCTAGCCTCTTCAACTCTCTCGGACAAAAACAGCAAGCTATCGTCAGCTCACGCCAGGGAACTACCCGCGACGTTAATCGCGTTGAAGTGCGCTATCACGGCCGCACTCTCGAAATCCTCGACACTGCCGGTCTGCGTAAGCCCGGCAAACGCGAGGTCGGTATCGAAAAATTTTCCGCTCTACGTACCCTTGCCGCCATCGAAGAAGCTGATATCTGTGCTTTACTCGTAGACGCCACCGAACCCCATTCTAAGCTCGACCAGGCTCTCGCTGGACAAATTATTGAAGCCGGCAAGGGAATTATTGTCGTGCTCACCAAAGCCGATTTAGTTGAAAACACCGACGAAATCCTTGATAAACTCGGATATGATTTCAACTTTTTGCCTTACGCACCAGTTCTCATCACTAGTAGCGAAACCGGCCAAAATGTCACCAAACTTTTTGAACTCGCTACCGAAATCGACGCCACGCGTCATCTCGAAATTAAAACCTCTGAGCTCAACAAAATCCTTAGCGAAGCTGTTATCGAGCACCCACCTGCCGGTCTCAAAAATACTCGCCCCAAACTCAAGTACATCGTACAAACTGATACTTGCCCACCCTGGTTTGTAGTGCACGGTCGCGACCTGGGACTTTTACACTGGTCTTACAAACGCTTCCTTGAGCGTAAAATTCGCGAAAAATATCCCTTCGTCGGTACGCCAATTATGTTCAGCTACCGCAACGACCAGCCACAAGCTGACCGTGATGAAAAATAGGCTCAAATTATAAGAGCCTATTTTTATTAATTTTATTTGCTATAGAATGGAAACCATGTTCATTCAGTAACTCGACAATCTGTTCGAACCGATCCTCATTATGGTCACAAATTCTTCCAATTCTCACCTCACTACATCTCGCGAGATCATAAACCGTATCAACTCCGAATTTCTTCATTCTATTGCAGATTCTTACCGAAAACCCAACATCTACAACACTAGTCTGCATCATCTTAACTCTGTCCATTACTTTGCGCACAGCGGCAAAATCAGACTGAATAGTTTCTTCTGGCAAAGTCAAGCCATACTTGTCTAAGGCTATAATTAAATCACAGGCACTAGTCTCACCAAACTTGTATAAATCCATGTACTCAGAAAGACGATGTTGGATTATCTCCTTAACAGACACATCTAGTCCAAGAAAACGGGAAATGGCACAGTATGTATTCATTGCTAAACCCAAATCATTTATTGTCATTGTGCCTAACACATTATTTTTCTCATAGATTATCTATTTTGTCAATAGTTTTAGTGCTTTTTGCTCAGTTTTGACAAGAATTTAGTGTTCATCTCCACTCTACATGTCTAATACAGTACTAAGGCAGCGGAGGGGGAAACCGTAGTGACGAGTAAAAGGTCCGCCGGATGGGCTTACTAAGGTAATAAAATATAGACTGTAAGCACTAGGAGTATTATTGCCAGCGGTATCAGTAGACGAAGCTTGCGATGACCAGGTAAATCCCCATTGTCCAGCATTTCTAAAAGTACCGCCACTAATACCGGGCAAATTAACATGTCCGCTGCGCACGAAGTAAGTTTACCTTAACAAAAAATAAAATTTATTAAGGTAGGTTCTAATGAATAACAGGGGTAAGTGGTATATAAAAGTTGATAGTAACTATCAACTTTTATCCCGAACAGAACTCGTTTCTTTACTTCGTGCGCAGCGGGTGGATCGATTTGGCGGTATCTGCTGGTACTTTTAGGTACGCTAGCGTCGTCGGCTACGATTGGTCGTCGCGGGGTTCGTCTATTCACGCTGATGGCGCCGCTATCCCTAGCGCTTACTACCTCCGCTTTGGGCCCTCTGACGTCAACCCGTCGGGTGGCCCGAACGTGCGCTGGCACGCTTTCCCCCTCCGCTGCCTTAGTACTGTATTAGACATGTAGAGGGGGAGATGATGATAGACCGCCTCAAGCCCTACGCAGAATTTCCCGCACCTCTTGTGTATTTTTAGTTTTCATCAGCTTCGCCCGCAACTCACTCGCTCCAGCAAAACTATGGATATAAATCTTGAAAAACCTTTTCAGCGGTTCAAACGCCAAACCTTTCACCTCAACATCCAGCCCATCACTCAAGGCCTGTGCTCGTTGTAACTTCAACTCTGCATCCTTCGCATCAAACAAATCCAAGTGATAATTTAATAGTTCCATTAGCTCTGTCTGCGTCGCCTGACGATTCGTAAAACAATACGGATTCTCAAACACACCCCGCCCAATCATCCAACCATCCACTTGAGGATATTTCGCACTTAGTTCCTGCACCTGTGCTAAATCCTTGATATCGCCATTTATCACTAACTTTGTTTCTGGCGAAAACGCTCGACATAACCCAGCAATTTCCGGAATCAACTCAAAATGCGCTGGCACTTTAGACATCTCCTTACGCGTCCTGAGGTGCACCGTCAGCGCTGCTGGTTTTTCTTTGAGCAAAGTCGGCAACCACTCCCGATATTCATCTACAAAAGTATAGCCTAACCGCGTTTTTACGGAAACCGGCAAATTCGTGGCTCTTCGTGCTTGATTTAAGCACTCCACTGCCAAATCTGGCGTACGAATCATCGCCGCTCCACCACCGGCGGCGTTTACATGCCGATCTGGACAACCCATATTAATGTCTAGCCCAGCAAAACCTAAACCTTCTAACGCTCCCGCCAATTCAGCAAAATGTTCCGGATTCTTCCCCCAAATTTGCGCAATAATCGGCATGTCTGTCGACACCACCTCTAGCCGCTCCAGCGCATTTGCCCGCCCTTTTTCCGAAGCAAAACTCGAAACATTTGTAAATTCTGTAAAAAACAAATTTGGCCGCCCCGCTTTTGCCACCACCTGCCGAAAAATCACATCCGTCACGCCTTCCATCGGTGCTAGAATCGTAAAACCATGCGGTAAATCATTCCAGATATTATTCATTTCATAATTATAACATATTTTCTTAGAGTCCCCCATCTCCACTCTACATGTCTAATACAGTACTAAGGCAGCGGAGGGGGAAACCGGCGTAGCGGGTATGCGGGCCAGCCGACGGGCCCACGCCAGTAGTAGTAAAGTAGAGGACGTAAGCGCTAGGAATAGCGGAGCCATCAGTGCGCGTAGATGAGCCTCGCGACGACCACCAGTCGCCGTAGATGCCAGCGTCCAAGAAAGTGCCACCATTACGACTAGGCAAGTTAATAAACCCGCCGCGCACGAAGTAAAGCGCATCAATTTACCAGAGTTTTATTCTCCCCCTCTACCGGGATCGCTATACTAGACGTATAATACAAAAAGACCATCAAACCTATACACAAACACATTCTTACTCCCTCCTACAACTTTTTATCCCCTACTCAAAGGCAGGGGATATTTGCCGGCAAATACTTCACTTTTATCCGCATTAACACCGAAAATACTTACTGGAGAACTTCAGCTTTGACTCATCGCCAGAAATAATCGCATAGCTCAGAGCAGGGAAAAACCCATCCAGCTTCCATAGCCAACTTTCTGGTGGCATATGTATGCAAGAATTCAACGTCAGCCATGGTCGTTTCTCATTTGGGCGATACCTCGCACCAACGCCAAACGGCACATAACTCATCTTCCGCCCTTTACGATTATAGTACCCTGGCGCCACCACCCCTCGACTCGTAAACCGCATCAGTTCATCCACCACCGGCGGCACCAAACCATTATGCATATGGCCCGCCAATACTGCAACGCGCTTATCCAATTTCACATGCGCCAAAAATTGCGGATTATGCAACAATAGATAATACTCCCGCCCTGGCACTTTGATCAACTCCGGTAGCACTTTCTCAGCATATTCCCGAAAAGCCTCCGCCGAACCACGGCCATTGCTCACTGTCGTCGGATAACACATCTCCGGCAAGCTCATACCCAGTACCCGCATTACACCATCATCAAATACCGCATGACTTTTCCCAAACCTTACATCCAGTACATGAATCCGTTCATTCTGCATCAACACTCGCGCCCACCGATACCACTGTTCTGGGACCATCCGTCCCTTAGTCGCACCAGCCGTATAGTAACTCACATCATGATTGCCAGTCACCATAATCACCGGAGCCACCGCGGCCAGTTCATCCAAAAACAGTTTCAACTCCATTCGCAGCATGGTATCACTCAGTACATCCAACGAATTAATCAAATCTCCCAAAAAGAAAATATAATCAATTTTCTCCTCTTGGCAAATCCGCTCCAAAGTCGTCAGTATCAGCTCGGCTCTTCGCCCTACTACTTTGTCACAAAAGTGCAAATCCGAAAATGCCAAAATCCGACGTGTTCTTCCGGGCAAGTTCCACCGCATTTCCTGTCTGTACATGCATCCAACACCTCCTTTCTCTAAAGTACAATTTACAAAATTATACTAAAACAAGCGAATCTGGTCAAACGGATAAATCCGCACTGCTGCCGGACCAATAATCCGGCAAAACGGCACTGTACCTAAACCCGAGCGCGAGTCAAATGAATGCGATCCTTCACGGTTATCGCCCGCCACAAACAACTCACCTTCTGGCACAACCATATCCACCTCACCTGAAGAATACGCCTTCGGGCCATTATTTTCGTCTACCCGCGTATCGTCGTCCGGTGAAAATCCTTCTGGATGCTCTTCATTATAGACCGTCAGCACACCATCCTTCACCGTTACACGCTCACCTGGAAAAGCAATCACCCGCTTAATAATATATTGGTCCACCTTACCATCTGGTACACCACAAGTCAAAGGCCCGTCCGCCGCCCCATTCGCAAACACAATTACATCACCTCGCTCCGGCACATACTCCTGCCCCAAGAAATGCGCCCAAGTCACCGGCAACCGATTCACAATAATCCTATCATCATTATGTAAAGTATTCTCCATACTCTGCCCTACCACGTTATATGAGCGAAAGACAAATGCGTTCAACAAAACTGTACCACCAATCACACACGCCACAAATAGTACTAGACTTAAGATATCTTTTAGTAACGGATGTTTTTGAAAAAATTTTGGTTTTGGTTCCATTTCTACATTATAGCACAATTATTTTACCATGCGCAAAAGTTTTGCTATAATTATCTACATATGGCTGATTACATTTTTATCCGCAAAAGCCGCAATATCGTAAGCTCGTTCTTACACGTTGTGCTCAATATCTTGCTAGCGGTTGCCTCAATTGGCGCTACACTGATTACTGGTAACTGCATCATTGGTTTAGTACTTGTAGTAATTTCCAAATGGCGCATTTTCGCCGTTAACCACCGCTATTGGCTACTCAATATTCGTTCCAGCCTGGTCGATTTTATCGTCGGCATCAGCTTTGTACTCCTAGCCTATGCAGCTGGCACCACAATGTTGCCTGTGCATATTGCCCTAATAATTACCTATGCCGTGTGGCTAATTTTCATCAAACCCCGATCTTCACTGAACTCCAACATCCTACAATCAATCATTGCTGTCCTACTCGGTACTACTGTCGCCAGCATCTTTGCCGCCATCACCGATTCTGCTGTGCTCGTGGTGGCTAGTTTTCTAATCGGTTTTGCTGCCTCCAACCACGTTTTAGTACAAAATGGCGACCACGACGCTACCTTCATTTCGCTAGTCTGTGGTCTAGTTTTTGCCGAAATCGCCTGGATTTCGTATTCATGGCTCATCATTTATACTATAGGTAGCACCGGAATCTGTATATCACAGCTTAGCCTCATTCTTTCCGTACTTACCTATGCTTATTTACAGATCCATGTTGAGCTCGACAAACACGGCAACAAGCTCAAATTCGCCAATGTTGCCCTACCAGTCTTGTTTAGTATTCTAGTAATTATCGTGCTGATTATCAGCTTTAGCCAGCCGCGTTTCAATATTCACTAACTGCTGCAGTCTACGCCCTGTTTGATGGCGCTGACGACGCTCAAACACCAAACCAAAACCTTGCGTCTTCAGCACTATCAAACCTTGACGCTCAGCAATTTGTGCCAACGCCGCATGCTGACATGGATCTACCTCTACTACTATGTAGTCTACACCAAAACCACCTCGACCTTGGCGCAGACGTAATTCCTTAAATAACCTGTGATATAGCGCCAACCCACCGTCTTGCTTCACATACAGTGCTCGACTCGGCTCATGACTCAAGCTATTTTGATCTAGCCAGTCCCAAGTTGGATCCACGTAAGGTAAATTTGCTACCAAGACATCAAAATGCCCCTCATCCGGTTGCACTTCGCGCAACAAATTTGACTGAATAAACTCTACCCGCCCTTCGTGAATGATATCATTCCGATAAGCCACATCTAAAGCCTTCACACTTACATCAGTCGCCAAAACGTATGCTTGTGGATACTCCAACGCCAACGTCACAGCAATGCAACCACTACCCGTACCAATCTCCAAGAAACTCGGCTGTTTTGACAAAGGAAGTTCTCGAATCAAATCAATCAAAATCTCCGTCTCTGGGCGGGGAATCAAAACATCAGAATTCACCTCAAATTTCCGACCGTAGAACTCCTTTTCGCCCAAAATATACGCCAATGGCACTCCAGTTATGCGTTTTTGCACCATTTCATCGGCTTTTTGCTGTCTTTTTGTTGTAATTTTTACAACATCATGCGTAACTAACCAACTTCTATCCACCCCTGGTGGCGCAAAACATTTCAAAGCAATTAATTCCGCATCTAGCGAACTAATCTGTTTTTTTGCTTCTTTCAACCACTGTTGTATTATCATGAATCAACTAATTATATCATGTCTCGATGAATTATGATATAATACCTCTAATAATGTCAACTCGCAACCATCTACTTTCTCAGCATTTTTTAGAATCACCTCGCCTTGCACTCAAGCTCATCGGACATAGTAATCTCAAAAAACGTGACCTTGTGCTCGATATCGGTGCTGGCTCCGGCGTAATTACAATTGCCTTGGCAAAACGCGTTCGCGAGGTCTGGGCTATTGAACCCGACCATCAGACCGCCGAAAAACTCCGCCGAAATCTTCAAAAGTATCACATCGAAAACGTCCGCGTTATTGAGCAGAATTTTTTGCAACTCGAATTACCCACTAAGCCATACAAAGTTTTTGCCAACCCGCCTTTCCATCTCTCCGCCGAAATCCTCTATAAGTTACTCGATCTAGAAAATCAAAATGGCAAAATAATCTCCCGAACCACTCCCAACCATCTTGATCCCACCGCAATATACCTCATCCTCCAAAAACAGCTTGCTTTGAAGCTAATACCCACCGATCGCCACTACACTTCTCAGCTTGGTCAACAAATCATCCGCGATTATGACGCTCGCATCCGTCTTCCACTCCGCCCCACCGATTTTACTCCACCTCCCGCCGTCCCCACGGTGTTTTACGAGGCTAAAAAACGCCCCACAGAAGCGGGGCAGAAGAGTTAGCATTTTGCTAAGACATACCTATTCTTTTGAAGCTGCTTCGCGCTCGGCCAAAGTCAGCTCCTTAATCAAATCTTCGATGTCTCCGTCCATCGCCGCACCCACATTTGAGCGCGAATAATGCACTCGATGATCCGTAATCCGGTCTTGCGGGAAGTTATAGGTCCGGATTTTCTCGCTCCGATCGCCCGAACCAATCAGGCTCTTGCGCGCGTCACTCGCTGCCGCCATTTCTTCCTGTTTCTTCTTTTCCATCAACCGCGAACGAAGCACCGCCATCGCTTTCACACGGTTCTGCTGTTGGCTACGCTCATCTTGCATCGCCACCATAATCCCTGTTGGCAAGTGCGTGATTCGCACTGCAGAGTCGGTCGTATTTACGCCCTGCCCACCATGACCACCTGAACGATAAATATCAATCCGCAAATCGTCTGGTTTAATCTCAATATCACTCTCAGCCGCTTCCGGCAACACTACCACACTCGCGGTCGAAGTGTGAATCCGCCCCTGACTCTCCGTCACTGGCACGCGCTGTACCCGATGCACGCCACCTTCAAACTTCAGTTGTCCATAGGGCTTCTCACCACTCACGCGAATCACTACCTCTTTCATACCGCCAGCTTCGTTTTCATTCTGGCTCAAAAGTTCCACCTTCAAACCATGACGCTCAGCATAGTGCACATACATGCGATACAACTCACCCGCAAATAAGCTCGCCTCATCGCCACCCGCCCCTGCGCGAATTTCCATAATCGCTGGCTTATCATCCGCCGGATCATGCGGCAATAGTTTTTCTTCCAATTCTGCCTGCAAACTCTCTAACTTCTGCGTCAACACTTCCACATCGCTACTCGCCAACTCGCCCAATTCCGGATCACTCACCAGCTCTTTCGCTTCCATCAGATTCTGTTCAGTCTGCTCTAGCGCCCACACTAAGCTCAAAATCTCATTAATCTCCGAAAGCCGTCGCGACTTCTCCGCAAAATCTGGGCTCGCATACGCCTCTGGTAAAGCCAAAAAATTCTCAATTTCAGCTTTTTCGGTCTCAAATTTCTGGAAATCTATCTTCATCTATGCTATTATATCATACATAGACCTTAATAATCAGATTGTCTTTGGTTCTTTAGCTCAGTTGGCTAGAGCGCACGATTCACATTCGTGAGGTCACTGGTTCGAGCCCAGTAAGAACCACCATAATCTGATTACTAAGGTTTTTTATGTGACTGCCAACCCTAACAAGAGGAGTAACTGTGAGCAAAACACCGAAGATTTCTGTACTCGTCCCAATCTACAATGTTGAAAATTATCTCAACCAATGTTTAGAAAGCCTTGTTAACCAAACTCTCGCCGATATTGAAATCATTTGCATTAACGACGGATCTACTGACAGTTCTGCCGCAATTATCCAAGAGTTTCAAAAATCCGATAGTCGTATCAAAGTCATCGAAAAACCCAACACGGGCTATGGTGACAGTATGAATCGTGGCCTCAAAAAAGCCGCCGGCAAATACATCGCCATTGTCGAACCTGATGATTATATCGATCTCAATGCTTTTGAAAAACTATATGATTACGCTAGTACTTATGATGCCGAAGTCGTTCGTGCTAATTACTATATCAACAAGGGGAACAAAGATACTAAACTAGCTTATGTCGACCTACTTGATGCTGGCCGCATCATCAATCCGCGTCGCCATAGCTGGATTTTCTTTCAAGCTCCAGCCGTTTGGTCCGCCATTTACAAACGCGAGTTTTTGTCCAAGCACGACATCAAATTTCTAACCACTCCTGGCGCATCTTACCAAGATACTGGTTTCAATTTTAAAGTCTGGGCCAATGCTACACGCGCCTATTTTACCACCGAAGCCTTTTTGCACTACCGCACCGACAATGAATCTTCTTCCGTCAACAATCCTGGCAAAGTCATGAATGTCTGTTATGAATATGAGGAAATTGAAAAATATCTCAAAAAACATCATCTTTTCGAAGAAATCGGACCTCTAGTTGAAGCTGCTAAATTTGGCGCTTATTACTGGAACATCTGCCGGCTTTCACGCAAACTTTTGCCGGAGTTTATCGCCAAGGTCAAAGAAGAATACCAAAGAGTTAATCAAGATGGATTACTAATTCGTAGCTATTTTCCAATTGCCACACAGTGGAACTTATTGCAATTCATGCTCAAACATTCCGTACGTCGCACTATACACAAGGTTCAACGCCAACGCTTCATGGCAAAATCTCGCGAAGTCATCAAGGGTATCTGGATCAAAACTCACCCGAATTACCGCAAACAACGCCTAATTTCCGAGCTGATTTCCGAAATTTACGCCGAAACCGACCTAATCGAAACCAAACTCAATCAACTTCAAGCCCAGGAGGTTAGCTATGAGTAATCCAAAAGTCAGTATCATTGTTACATCTTACAACGACGCCAAGTTACTTCCAAAATGCCTTGATGCTTTACTAAGCCAGACTCTCAAAGAAATCGAAATTATCGGCGTCAACGATGCCTCCTCTGACGATACGCTTGAAGTACTCAAGCGTTACGCTAAACAGGATTCGCGAGTCAAATATATCGACAATCCAAAGAACATCGGCCTAGCCGCCTCTCGCAACTGCGGGATCGACAAAGCTACCGCTTCATTTTTGATGTTCTGTGATGCTGATGACTATTACGAACCTACCACATGCCAAAACATGTACCAAGCCATCACCCAGAGCAAGGCCGACCTCGCCATTAGCGAAATCCGTGTTATCTATCATGCACACGCCGACATGAAAATGAGCGACGATAATTATTATTCGCTCAAATACCACGGCTTGCAACAAATCAATCGCAACATTATCTTTAATACCGATTTATCCTCGACCAACAAAATCTTCCGCAAAGCCACTTTAGACAAATATCATCTCAAGTTTCCCGAGGGCAAGCGTTTTGAGGATGCTTACTTCTGCGTCGCGTATTTCTGCGTTAGCCAAACCGCCTTCTTCCTCAACCAACAACTCTACAACTATGTTCGTCATGCTGGTAGCATTATGTCGCAAACTTGGTCAAAAGACGTCGCCGATGATCACGCCATCGATCATCTCCATATTGTCTTTATGCTCTACGATTTTCTCGAGCAAAACGAGCTAATCGATAAATATAACGAGCTCTTTTGGCAATATTTCGAAGCTTTCGAAAATTTTGCTCTACGCAATAGCAAGTCCAAAGAGCGCATTCGCCAAGTCAAGGCCGAAGCTCGCGATTTTGTTGCAAACCATAACACAAGTTTTAGTCAAGCCAACATCAATAATCAAGAAAACATCCGAAGACTCAATTCTGGCAAATTCTACTTTAGTACCACTCGGCTCAAGCGTTTTCTGATAAAACTAATGCCTACTTACCGCCTTGCCACTGAAAACATTCAACGTCTTCGCAATCTCAATGCCAAACAACAGCAACTTGTTGAGAAACTCGATCAGTTACGTAATCAAAGGTAACTATGCAGCTAGTCGTTGGCCTCGGCAACCCCGAAAATAAGTACAACTTCACCCGTCATAATTTTGGTTTCCTAGCGCTCGATTTTTATGCCAAAGTTCATGGATACACCTGGCAAAAACTCAAAATGGACGCACTTTGGTTTAAAGACGGCGACCGCATTTTTATCAAGCCACAAGATTATTACAACAATTCTGGCCAAGCCGTCCAAGCCTTCATGCATTTCTACAAAATCTCCCCTACCGATATTCTGGTAATCTGTGACGACTTTGATTTACCCTTCGGCACTCTGCGTTATCGTGCCCATGGGTCAAGTGGAGGGAATAACGGTCTCAAATCCATCAGCGAACACCTCAACACTACCGATTTTCCACGTCTACGAATTGGCAGCAATAACCCCGATATTCGCCAAAAAGTCGGCGACATAGACTTTGTCCTCGGTAAATTCACCCCCGAAGAAAAAGCCAATCTATCACAAATCTTATCCGAAATCATGGCCAAAATCGATAATTTAGCATAAAAATATTGACAAATTGCATACTCTGTGATACAATAAAGGTATGGGATGCATTTTATCCCATAATTTCACAGAATAAGGGCACCCCTTATGGGTGCTTTCTTATTTGAGTACGTTCAGAAGGGAGGAGAAACCGATGAATATTTCGCAAACCTTGGCGCCTAATGATCGGGTAAATGCTACCGGTGGACAGATTTTTTTAAAAATCATAGAAGGTCCAGAACGAGAGAATATGCTTAGAGCCACCAGCATACTCAATCGTGCAGAGCGCCAAATCAACATTTTCACCGTCAAATTTAAGAATATCCCCATCAGAATAGGTATATCATTCGATGGTTGTAGATATGATCGCTACAGCAACGAGCATATCATCGTCAACGGAGAAATTGTTGAATTTCAAATTCTCGTAGGCACTAATAAGAAAGTCCGCAAAATGCTTCAGCGAGCAAAAGATTTTTGCTCGCAAGTGCAATTACGTTATAATTATTGCACTTGCGATTCTGGCAAAATCTACTTGCGACAACAGATTGCAGCCTAATCCAATTTAGAGAGGGGGAAGAAGATGGGCAATATCGCAACAACACCAACCAGCAATACGCTGGACGATAAACGCGAGTCCGACTTGCGACTTATTAAAGAATTAGTGCAGGAAGATGTATACTTTCGTATCTTCTGCGCTATCGAATCGGCCACCACTACTTACAGTCACCGTAATAATTAAGCGGTGAGGAACGCCCCAAACCATATTTCTATATGGCAAGGGGCGTATTTTATTTCAACATCCACCGATTAGCCCCTAGCGCTACCACCCGATTTTTGATTTCTAATAAAGTCATTACCTGATTAAACTCCGCCACCGAAATGGAACTTTGTTGAACAAGCTGTTCACCATCTTGCAACCCCGCAGCCAAAAGCTGCAAAATCCGCGTTTCCGCCTCAGTATCACCCATAATCAATGTGGCTTGCGTCAATTTGCGACGTTTAGGAGGGAACAATACGTCCAAAACATCGTTTATTCCCAGCATTGGCGTTGCTCCTTGGCAAATTAACCGATTGCACCCCTGCGACAACGGTCGCGTAATGTCACCTGGCACTGCAAAAATCTCCTTACCCTGCTCCAAAGCATGCGCTGCTGTATTAAGCGAACCGCTCCGTTCAGCTGCCTCCGGAATCACCACCACGTCCGACAATCCTGCGATTACCCGGTTTCGTTGTAAGAAACAGGTTTTTGGATGATATTTTATGTTCACCAAACGCTCATCATCCAAGGAGCCTTGTCTTAGTACGCCCGACTCATTATCACTATATTGATTCGTCAAATATCCACCTCCTACCTGCTCTCGCACCATATATTCATCACCGATTTTAGCCCCTGGCGGCAGTTCGCTCATGACTAAGCCGCCTTTTTCGATGATTTCTGCCGCCAGGGGCCGATGCGGGCGGGGATAAATTTGATCTATCGGTGTCCCGAGCACCGCCACAGTCACCCCGCCCGCATCCAGCGCGGCGCGGTGCGCCACCGAATCAATCCCATATGCCAATCCCGACACCACTACCGCCCCGCGCCGCGCCGCTTCATACGCCAATTTATAAGCAATACTTTCGCCATATTTTGTTGGTTTGCGCGACCCCACAATCGCAATCGTTTTCGGTCTCTCAGTCGCTCGTTTACAGCCCGATTTTAACCGATTTTCGGGCATTTTTCCATAAAAATATAACATTTTTGGCTTAACCGCAATCGACTCTAACACCTCTGTAAAATTGGCTTCTTGGGGTCGAATTTCATTGTTTTTTGCAAAAAAGTGTGAAAAAAGTGTTGACATTTATTTCCTCGTGTGCTATAATGCTTATTAGTTAGGGTTATTAACTCCAACTGTACCTAAATAAATCATAATTTCAGTTAGCCAAGAGCTTGCTCGAAGCTGACAGAAGTTGCGTGCTTTTGAAATCCCTAGGGCTGATAATTTCTTCTAAGGTTATCAGCTGTAAGTATTACCTCCACTTTTAGGGCAAGTTCGAAGGCATAGCAATCCCTATAACCGGCGGGCCCCGTGTTTGTGTGAGGTGGGTCGCGCTTCCGGGAAACCCTTCCGGAGTCTACCAGAGATGCGTTATAGGGCCAAATAGCCCCAGACTGTCAGGGAAACCTGATGCCCGTAGGTGATGCCCACCCTTACCTACTTGTCTGGGGCTTTTTGGTGTCTAACCCACAAGCCCACTTGATGATTTATAAAAATACCGTTAGGAGCAGCGAGCAAAAGTCTTGCCATAATCGTTATGAGTAGGGTATAATTAGATTGTAAAGTTTGGTTACCCTTTGTGATTGACGATAATTACATCACCAATGACAAGGGTAATTTTTTGTTGCTTGGATTCTGAACGATTGCAGAACTTACGCAGCAAATCTAGAATTAGCCGCACCATATTGGTTACCTCCTTGATGTCTATGTTTGATTTTATTCACCAAAAAGTCTAACTCTCTACACTCCTCAAAATAACTCCCAACCCTACCCACACTCAAATGACTAGCCGCCCACTGCTCTGACCCCAGCCTAGCACACTTTAAGTAAAAATTACAACACTCAACCTAGATAAGCCTCGAAAACATGTTATACTTTAATCTTTTCTCTGGCTTCGGGACTATTTTCCTAGCAAAACTTGACGACTATGCTATCATATATAATATATGCCAAAAAACTTAGTTATCGTCGAGTCTCCGGCCAAAGCCCATACTATCGAGAAATACCTCGGTAAGGACTTTCATGTCTTGGCTTCGGTAGGTCACATCCGCAAGGACACCAAGGTTGATAAAGAAACTTTTGATGTTACTTACGAAATTGACCCAGACCACACCAAAATCATCAACGAGCTCAAAAAAGCCGCCGCCCAGGCCGATACTATTTGGCTCGCAACTGATGAAGACCGCGAAGGAGAAGCGATTTCTTGGCACTTGATGGAAGTACTCAAGCTTCCTAAGAATACCAACCGTATCACCTTTCATGAAATCACCAAACCTGCACTTGAAAATGCCATCCAGCACCCACGCAAGGTTGACATGGATATGGTACACTCCCAGCAAGCCCGTCAAACCCTTGATATGCTAGTGGGTTACGACCTTTCTGGTGTGGTACGACGCAAAGTCCCGGGTGCAATTTCAGCCGGACGCGTGCAATCACCTGCTCTTCGTCTCGTGGTGGAAAGGGAACAAGAGATTGAGAAATTCGCCACTAATGCCAAATTTAAGGTCACGGCCAACTTCCTCACCAAAGCCAAGGATGAGCTCCCCGCCACCCTCGACCACACTTTTGATACCGAAAAAACCGCTCAAAATTATCTGGAAAAAGTTGCCAAAGCTGATTTCAAAATAGCTGATATCGTCACCAGCCCCAGCGTTCGCCGCCCGGCACCACCGTTTACCACCGCTTCAATGCAAATTGAGGCCAACTCGCGCCTTGGTTTTTCTACCCGCACCACAATGACCGCCGCTCAAGCTCTCTACCAAGCCGGCTTGATTACTTATCACCGCACCGACAGTCTCAACCTCTCCAAGCAAGCCATTGCTATGACTGCAAGTTACATTGAAGAAAAGTACGGCAAAGAATATTTACAGGTGCGTAATTTTAAAACTAAATCCGCCGGTGCTCAAGAAGCCCACGAAGCCATCCGCCCCACTCATATTGAACAAGAAGTGGCTGGCAAAAACGATTACGAACGCAAGCTATACCGTCTAATTCGCAACCGCACTCTCGCTACTCAGATGACCGAAGCTAAAACTGAGAAAACTGTTGTAAAAATTACAACAATTATAGAGAAAAAGTACTTCTTTGAAGCCAAAGGTGAAGTTATTATCTTTGACGGCTTCCTTAAAGTTACTGGCCGTACCAAGGAAGACGAATTGCCCAATCTAGCCGTCGATGACCCCCTCAATACTACCAAAATCACCGCTCGTCAGAGTTTTGCCAAACCACCCGCCAGGTACACCGAAGGTTCACTCGTGAAGAAACTCGAGGAGCTCGGCATCGGCCGCCCATCTACTTACGCCAGCATTATGCAAGCGATTCAATCCCGCGGCTATGTGGTTAAAGGAGAATCCGAAGGTGAACCTCGCGACGTCATCCAGCTTACCCTCGAAAAGGACAAAGTTGCACGCGAAATCGTTACCGAAAAAACCGGTTCCACCAAAGGAAAACTCATTCCTACTCCCATTGGCGAACTTTTGGCCGGATTTTTGACCGATAATTTTAATAATATCGTCGATTATCAGTTTACCGCTAATATTGAGGAGGATCTAGACAAAATCGCTGAGCATCAGCTAGAACGTGTGCAGATGTTACGCGATTTCTACGAGCCATTCCAAAAAGAGGTCCTCAAATCCGACGATGCTGCTCGCTACAATAATGCCAGGGAATTAGGAAAACACCCCAAAACCGGCCAGCCTATTTACGCCAAAATTGGGCGTAACGGCGGTTTCATTCAACTAGGAGATAACGAAAAGTCTAGCGGCGAAAAACCCCGCTTTGCTCCACTCCCCAAGGGAATGACCGAAAAAACTGTCACCCTAGAGGCCGCGCTCAAGCAACTTGACCTACCTCAGCTCCCACGCGAACTTGGTACTACTAAGGATGGCGCTGTGATTATTGCCTCTAGTGGCCCCTTCGGTCCTTATCTCAAAGCCGGCAAATATAATATTCAACTCAAAGATCACGATCCCTATCTAATTGATTTTAAGACTGCTGAAAAGCTCTATCATGAGAAAATCAGCTCTATTATTGCTGATTGGGGTGATATTATGATTATTAACGGAGCTTATGGACCATACGTCAAGGGCCCAGGACGCTTTAATAATGTCAAAATTCCCAAAGAACAAGACCCTAAAAAGATTACTCTCGAAATGGCTAAGAAAATGTTGGACGAAAAGCCCGCGGGACGTAGCCGATTTGCTCGCAAAGCCTCCAACGCCACTAAAAAGGCCTCTAGTAGCGCCAAGAAGACCGCCAAAAAATCAACCAGCCGCACCACCAAGGTTAAGAGCAAAACTACCAAGAAGACCTCGAGAAGCACCGAAAAAGCCTAATTTTTCGCATAATTTTTCTCTCATTTAGGCAAAAAAGTGATATAATAGCTCTAGAAAGTCAGCAAAAAGTAAAAAATACCTGTTGACGCCAATACGAAAATATGCTATCATAAAATTAAATGAATTAATATTAACTATTACATAGGGTGAAGGGGAACGAAGGGAATCGGATGGATCAGCACACCAGCACTATCGAAAACGCCATTAAGGGTAGTCTAGACATTATTGAGCAGGATCGCGAACGCGAAATTATCTCACGCCGTTTTGGCTTGTCAGGGCAAAAAGAAACACTTGAGCAAATTGGCGAACTATTAAATATTACACGCGAGCGCGTACGTCAGCTTGAGAAAGCTATTTTGGTGCGCCTCCGCATTGGCGCTGAAGAGGGTCAAATTCAAGACCTTGCTGCCGCCGAGAAACTCATCATCCGCAATCTGACCGAACTTGGGCGCGTGGCTCGCACCACCGACCTTGCCGAGCGTCTTTATGGGCGCAAAGCCACTCCAGCCGAGCGCGCCAAACTCACCTTTATTGCTGCTATTTCCAGCAACCTTACCGCTCTGGACGAAAACGATCTTTATTACGCCGCAATTGGTATTGCCGAATATGGTGACGCCAAGACCGTGCACGCCCGCGTTGACGAAGTAGTAGATGTCATTAAGAAACACAAAGAGCCAATGACTATTGACCAGCTTGATGAGGCTCTGGACTATGAGCACCCAGATCACATTCGTGCTGTGGCTTCAATTTCCAAACTCTTAGCTTCTTTGAATGGGCTTTGGGGCTTAGCAAAATGGCCAACTGTAAATCCCCGCAATATTCGCGACAAAATCTTTGTCGTACTTGAAACCAAAAAAAAGCCGATGCACTTCTCTGATATTGCTGATGCAATTTCTAAATCTGAGTTCCGTCGCAAAAATGTTACAATTCAGGCTATTCACAACGAATTGATTAAAGATTCTCGCTTTATTCTGATTGGCCGTGGCATTTACGCACTCAGCTCTTGGGGTTACACTCGGGGAACTGTCGCTGATATTATCACTAACATTCTTAAAGAAGCTGGTGAGCCACTTACCCGAGAGGAAATCGTCAAACGCGTATTACGCGCGCGCAAAGTCAAAGAAACTACTGTACTCTTGAACTTACAAAACAAGCAACTCTTCTCCAAGGTTGATAAAGATTCTTATACCCTCGCCCCAGAAGAATAAACATCTGCTTATTTAAACTAAACGGTTATACAATAACTTTATCAAAGGCTCCGTCGCGACCAACGGGGAGCGCCGAAGTGCAGTCTCACCCGTAACGACAGGCTGAGACAAACGTGCCTGGATGAAGTTATTGGATAGCCGACTCGTTTATGGTAAAATAGAACCATATGTTTGCGCAAATTATTCAATTTATCATCATGCCTGTAGTCTGGATTCCCATTGTTGCCATTCTCGGCTTTTTGGGATACCGCAACTACAAGAAACTTAATCGTCTCAAGGTACTCAACGTCGATTCTGTACTCCTAATGCTTGAGATTCCGCGTACCAATGATAAAAAGGAATTAGCCGCCGAACAGCTTTTTGCTAGTCTGCATGGCATTTTACGCGACAAGGCTGAACTCAAAAACTCTAACGGCGTACAAGAGCACCTCAGTTTTGAAATCGTTTCTACAGGCGGACAAATCCGTTTCTATGTTTGGGTGCCAAAAATTCTCCAAAACTTCGTCGAAGGCCAGATTTATGCTCAATACCCAACCGTCCAAATCTACAAAATGCCCGATGATTATGTTGACGACCGCGCTAAATATCCTGTAGTCTATTCTGCCGAACTCACTCTAACCGAAAACGAAGCACTCCCAATCAAAACCTTTGAAAACTTCGAGGTCGACCCGCTAGCCGGTATCACTGGTACTCTCGCAAAACTCAACCCTGACAATTCCGAAGAACTTTGGATCCAAATCCTCACCCGCCCAGTCGCTGACGACTGGCGCAAAAAGACTACTGATAAATGGATTCGTAAGATTAAATCTGGACACAAACTCTTTGGTGGTAATAGTAGCTCAGGCATCGACTGGACCTGGATTATCGAAATCCTGGGAGCCTTTTTCCGCCCACCTACCGGGGGAACTAACGGCGACAAAGCTCCTGAACTCTCCGAACGCGACAAAACCCGTATCACTAAAGCCGAAGAAAAGGCTACCAAACTTGGCTACGAAGTCAAAATCCGTCTGGCTTACCTTGGCAACGACCAAACCAACGCCAAGCTCAACATGCAAGCACTCGTGGGTACGTTCAAACAGTACAACTCCACCAACCTCAACGGTTTTCGCCTTACTGGCGGAAGTTTCAAAACCGAAGATCTCGACGCCTACAAGATGCGCCAATTCCAGGACCGTGGTTTTATCCTAAATGTCTCCGAGCTCGCTTCAGTTTACCACTTACCGCACACCTCAGTAGAAACCCCAAACATCGTCTGGGCTTCATCCAAAACCGCCGAACCACCCGCCAAGCTCCCACTCATCACCGGAGAGCCCGCTCATGACGAGAATATCTCTGCTTTTGGTCTCACCAACTTCCGCGGCATCAATCATCAGTTTGGTATGTATCGCCGCGACCGCTCACGTCACGTTTACATCATCGGTCAAACCGGCGCCGGTAAATCCGGCATGCTCGAGCTCTTCGCTCTATCCGACGTTTTTTATAACCAAGGTTATTGTATTATTGACCCGCACGGCGATTTTGCCATCAACAACCTTCGCTTTGTGCCCGAAAGTCGCATCAATGACGTGATTTATTTCAACCCGGCCGACACAGCTTATCCCGTAGCTTTCAACCCACTTGAAATCAGCGACCCTAGTCGCAAACCCAATGTCTGTTCTGAAGTCATTGGTGTGCTTAAGCGTATGTTTGGTGACTCCTGGGGCCCACGCTTGGAGCATATCTTGCGCCACACCATTCTCGCCTTGCTCGACCGCCCTGAAACTACTCTACTCGACATCTCACGACTTCTCACCGACAAAGACTTCCGCAAAGAAACCCTCGATTATTGTACCGATGTTACGGTTTTGCAATTCTGGAAACATGAATTCGGACAATGGAATGAAAAACAAGTCAATGAGAGTATCGCACCAGTACTCAACAAGGTTGGCGCTTTCACGGCCAACCCGATTATTCGCAATATCATCGGTCAACCCAAGTCTAGCTTTGACGTACGTAAGATTATGGATGAAGGCAAAATCCTCGTCGTCAATCTTTCTAAAGGCCTAATCGGCGAAGACAACGCCGGTATCCTTGGGGCCTTCCTCGTCACCAAAGTTCAGCTTGCCGCCATGAGTCGCTCCGACATTCCCGATGTCGCCGACCGTCGTCCTTTCTATCTCTATGTCGACGAGTTCCAAAACTTCGCCACCGATTCCTTTGCTGTCATCCTCTCCGAAGCACGTAAATATGGCCTCAACCTTACCGTCGCCAACCAATACACTTCCCAGATGACTGATTCTGTACGTGACGCTGTCTTTGGCAACGTTGGTACCACCATTAGTTTTCGTGTTTCGGCCGACGATGCTCCAATTCTCGCCAAGCAGTTCGAGCCCACCTTCGAAGCCACTGATCTCCTTCAGCTCAACAATCGCCACTTCGTCATTTCAATGATTATTAATGGTGAAAAAGTCCCAGCCTTCTCCGCTACTACTCTCGCATTACCCACCACTCCACAAGATAATTTCGACAAAATCGTTGAAATTTCGCGCCAGGGCTATGCCCGTCGTCGCGAAGACGTAGAAAACGAAATCCGCGCCACCATCGAGCAATCCGAAAAGTACAAAAAAGAGCTTTCCGACAGCGGCCGTGCCGCCGGTAGTGCTGGGTCAGTTGAGAATCACATCAGTAATAGCTATACTGTGCGACCCAGTAATTTTGCCGTCCAATCAGCGGGGAATTACGGCGGGAATCGCATAAAATACGAACAAAAACCGAACTTTCAATATGTCCCCACCCCTCAAAGCGACTTCCGCAAGCTCAAAATGTCCCCTAATGCCGCTGAAGGCAAAGAACGCATGGGGCTCAAAGATTTAGGCCAACTCGTCCAACAAAGCGCACAGAGTGCCCCAGAAAAGCCCCGAACAGCCGAAAAACCGCAAATTATCCTACCGAAACCAGGGAACCAAGACACCGAAAAAACCAAAAAGCCCGGATTTAACTCTAAAAGTACCAAGAAGCCCAGTTTCAACAAAAACCGCAATCATACCAAGCCAAACACCAAGAACGCCTCAAATGAGCCTTCTAGTGCCGCTCACAGCAATACCGACTCTGAAATCAGCATTCAACATTAATAAAAAGAGCCGCAGGGAATTAAGCACCCCGGATATCGGGGTGCTTTTTGTTTATCCTATCGTTCCCCTGTAATTCCCCTAACTTCACCGCTACACCCGCCACCGCCTTTTGAGCCCCTCTCCTTCCCTCGTTATTCGTCATTTCGCCCAGGAAGCGCACGCGAATGACCCCACCACCCAGAAATATATACAACCATAAACAAAATACCAGCAACAATAGAACATAACACCACGTTACTAGTCTAGCATTATCAGCTGGGGAATTACAAGCAGAATTATTGGCCCAAACCCCGGCAGAATCAGACAAAACTACGACACAAAGACGCATGAACACTCGTCTTTTTAACATAAACGTAATGTCGCACAATACATGTTTTACGACAACCATAAGCAATTTAACCTATAATATGAGTGTCTATAAAACCCACCCCTATAAATCGCCTCCGCCCGCCCGTGCGCCGCCGACTTTTCATTTTTTTCTAAATTCCCTTGTTTTTGTAACAAAAAAACGCCTTTCAATACTCACATAGCCCACACCCAAAATACATACTCCAAGCCGAACTTTTTCTCATTTTCAAAACTAGAACAAAACCCGAACAAAAGCAGAGAACTACTCCATGAAAAAATGCCCTAAACTGCAGGGCATTTTTTACAGGTTTTATTATTCGCTGACATCTTCATTCTCAACACAGATCAAATCTGTGCCTATTACTACATAAAATCTATTACTGGCAGGTAATCGTTCTATTATTTCCCCACCCAATACCTGTGTCACGCATTGCCGGCCCATCCTCGGTTCCTCTACCACCTCTGTCGGCATCTCTATTAGAGCTAAGTTTTCAAGCGCAAAAACTTCGTTTTCCTTCTTAGCCCAAACCGACAGTGGCGTCACCGGATAAGGCGTCAGGGCACCAACAGTATCTTTTGCCTCCTCGATCATTATCGGCGTCAAACGCAGATTTTCAAAACTTGCCTCCACGTGCCCCAGATTATCAGGGAATATCGGCAGACTCGCCCCAATTCCACACCCCGGAGCGTCCAGATAATTGTACCAAGTTACCACCAAGCCATACTGTTCAGCATATTCCCTAGCCCAATCCGGCAAGAAAACCTCGACCGCGATATAAATCGCGCCTTCACATAAGAACGTTTCCTCCACGAAGTAGTTATCCCGCAAACAATCGTTCAATGCCAACAGAGCCGAACTTTTATCTCTGGAATCTGAATATTGGTGTGAAATTCCCTCCAACCGGATGCTCATCGACTCTGCCACTTGCATCAGCACTTCATCCTGTTGTGTATCCAAAATCTCAGTACGCACATGATAGCTCAAGATATACTCATACACCCCCAATTGCCGATCCATCTTCGTCAGATAGTCCAGTGACTGCTTTTGATGGTTAGCGTCTTCATTCCAGAGCACATCACCAGCCTCTAACTCCAACTTCACGTTATTTCGGACAACTATATAAGTTTCCGGTACATATTCCAAACGCAAATCATGCGCTGGTGCTGTCACTGCAAACTCATTTCTAATTACCGCCGCCCCATTTGCAAAGACCGCTACAACAAGTTCGGATTTTTTGCCTTTCTCTACCACCGTAGGTAATTCCAGCAAAAAATCCAGTTCTTGACCAAGAACTGCTTCTGCATCAGTAGCCAACAATACTCGTGCTGTAATTTCGTACTCTTTCCCTGCGCTCAGCCGGGAAGTCACAGTTTTTCGTTCCCCTTCAGCGCCATCAGAAATCTCATAAATTCCTAAGATGTCCGCCTCCAGTTCTACCTCCGGGAATTCAGTCTGTTTTTCCTCCAGCTGTTCCTCCGAAACTGTTCTAGTCATGTTAGAAGAGCCCACCATCGCGTCTTGTAATCCCCAAGGTTCAACACCCTCGTCGCGCGTCGCCACGAACTTTATTTGTTCATCTTCCAGCGCACAACCACTCAACAAAACCACAGTCAAACATGTTACTATTAATATTCCTCGCCATCTCTTCATCGTAATTCCCTCCTATTTTATGATATCAGCGATTTTTACCTGTTAAGTTGCAAAAATGGGGACATCAAAATCAGCCCCTCTCCACCATTATAGCACACATCACTCAAAAAGTCAATAGAATAAGCTATTTATAGTAAGCTTTTCCTTCAACCCGTACATCTACATATCCCGGATGCAGGCCTCGTTCCTTCAAATAACGCGTCATCCTCTCAATGTCTTCCGCCGTCACCGCTGCCCCCCGGTCAATATCTACCTTATAATAGGCTTCCTGCCCATCAATATCTACATAGAGTTCCCGACTCGTACCAGTCGGGAGAGTTACTTTTGTCACTCTTAACCCCAAATCCTGCAAATCCTGCTCTAAATCCGCAATGTACATTCGCACCCGGCTAGAAATCTGTCCTCGATGATCTTCGTCCACAATTTCCGCTTTTATCTGGTACATGTTTTCAGCAACATCAATCTCTGGCGTAATTGCTAATTCCTTCATGCCAAGATAGAAGGCTAACCCCAAAATCAACAACATCAAAGTCACAATCAAAATCGAAGTAGTCTGACGCCGATGGGCTTTTTTGCGCGCCTGCATCCGCTCGGATTCAGATTCAACATGTTCACGCTCGGCCACAATTGTCTGACCCAAGCGCATCTGCGCACGTTGTTTATTCCGGCTTCTCATCCTCACCCACCTGCTCAATTTTAGCTGGAACCCCTTCCTCGCCAATTTGCAAAATCATTTTCGCCAAACTCTTCGCCGCATCTGGCTTAGCTTCGGCATGCAGCTTCTCCGCCAAAACCGCCCGCTCCTTAGGCGAACGCATCAAATGTCGCATTTCTTCTAACAAAATCCCTGGTTGCTGTTGCATCCGCTCATCTGTCACCATCACCACTGCGCCTTTGTCCTGCAGCCTCTCAGCATTCTTCACCTGGTGACCACCTGGCAACCGTTCAAACGGCACCAGCACTACCGCCTTTCCTAGCGCCGCTAACTCCGCAATCGTAGTCGCGCCCGCTCTACTCACCACCACATCAGCCGCCCCCATCAGCTCATGCATCGCCGAATTAAACTCCCACATCCGGAAATTCGACTGCAATTTCGCCTTATCCCATTCCTCGTACTTCTTCAACTCCACCATATCTTCGTAATGTTTACGCCCAGCCACCAAACCTACACTAGTAAACTTTAGCATCTCCGGTAAGATTTCTTTTATCGCATTATCAATATTTAGCGAACCCTGGCTCCCGCCTGTCACCACCACTAACGGCCGTTCTGGGTCAAACCCAAACACCTTTTTCAAAGTCTTTTGCTGCATCACACTTACCTGCTTGAATTCTGGCGCCACCGGAATCCCTACTTGTACATAATCCGTCACCCCTCTCAGCTCACTCCAACCTGCCGTAATTACCGCAGCATGTTTCATTAATAACCGGTTCGCCAAACCCGGCACCGCATCCGACTCGTGCACAATATACGGGATCTTAAACAACTGTGCTACCAACCCCACTGGCAACCCCACAAAGCCACCTTTCAAGAAGATTACATCTGGACGTTTCCCTGGCAATAATAACCGCCCAAAGCTTTGCACTAATCCTGCCACAAAGCCCACAAACCCCGTAATATTACCCCACACCAAATCCTTTAATGTCGTGCCAAAATTAATAAAATAATCTTTCCAAGTCCAGCCCGCATAGCGATGAAACTTCCCCGCCCATATCTTGCGCACTCGAATATACGGATTACGTTTGCTAGTCTCTTGTACACTTGAGCCCCAACTTACACCAATTTCCGTTGTAATCTTTACAACATTCTTGTAGTATTTACGATCCGTCCAAAACTCCACCCGTGTCCGTGGCTTCAATTCCATTAATTCCCGTATCACCGCCACTGCCGGTGTAATATGCCCACCAGACCCCCCACCTACTACCAATACTTTCATTAGTCCAATCTCCTATTCAAGCTTCCCTGTCTCCGGCTCACCGTTTCCACACGCTTCACCGATTTTTCTGTTCTTGGTTCTCTACTAGTATAACATGAAAGTTGCAAAGCCAAACCCAACGCCACCGCTGTAAACATCATACTTGTGCCACCGTAGCTCAAAAGCGGCAAGGTAATCCCGGTGAGTGGCAACAAGCCAGTCATTGCCGCGATATTCACCACCACATGCGCCGTCACCCAAGCAAAAATTCCCACTACCACTAGCTCTTGCTCATCATCACGTAAGTAATTCGCCGTCCTCAGTAACCGCAAAAGCAAAGTCGTAAAACAAACCACAATCGCTAACAACCCTACGAACCCAAAAGTTTCACCAATCACTGCGAACACCGAGTCATTAATTGATTCTGGCAAATACCCTGTTGCCTGCACACTGTTCCCTGGCCCCACGCCCATCAAACCACCACTACCAATTGCAATCATTGCATTCTCGATATGATAAGAATCACTTGATTCATCACTGCTAAACGTCAGGAGCCGCTCAACTCGATGTGGCGACGTTACAATTGCTAACACTCCAGCAACCAAAATCACACCCAACACTAGCGCAAAATATCTCAATTTCACTCCACTCATAAAAAGCATCCCGAGGATAATCGCCATCAATGTTACACCAGTACCCAAGTCCCGCTGAATCACCACTACAAACCCTAGTGTTAATCCGCACACAATCGCAAACGGCAACCAAAAATCCGGCCAGCTCTCGAGCTTTCCCTCCTTCTTTCGCTCTGCCATTAAGCCCGCCAAATATAAAATTAATCCCAATTTCAGCACTTCAGCTGGCTGAAAACTCAGCAAACTTCCTAGATTAAACCACCGGCACGCTCCCAATTCGCACTTCGCTAGCCCACTCCCCACCAACGCCAGCATCGCCAACATGCCACACATCACCAAACCTAAAATCAAAATCGCCTTACCAAATTTGCGTACAAAACTATATGGCAACTTAAACGCCAAAATCAGCGCCAATAATGACACTAATACACAAGCCACTTGATGGAAGAAAAACGAATTTTCACCCACATCAGTGCCATAAGCTGCATTCACTACATTTGCCCGCATCGGGCCAATCGCATAAATCATAATTAAACCCACCCCTAAAAGCACCATTGTTAGCGCTCCAATAATCCTATCACTTTTGTGTTTACGCATCGCCTCGGCCCACCTAGATAATTCCCCCTTGCACTGCCAAAAATACTCCAATCAAAGCAAATACCCCCGCAATCACCCAAAATCGCATCACAATCTTCGCCTCGCCCCATCCCCGCGCCTCTAAATGATGATGAATCGGTGCTGAAATAAACAACTTCTTATGAAACACCTTTTTCCAAAAAATCTGAATCAAGCTCGACCCAGCTTCCACCACAAACAAAAACCCGATAATCGGCAACAGGAAAAACGCATTCGTCATCATTGCTACAACACCTAAGCCAGCACCAATTGCGAACGACCCCACATCCCCCATCATAAACCGTGCCGGTGGCACATTAAACCAAATATACGATAGTAGCCACCCCACCACCGTCAAACAAAATCCAGTTAACATCCATTGCCCTTGGAAGAGCGCAATTACTGCATATGCACCATACGCCAACATTGCTAGACCTCCCGCCAAACCATCCAAGCCGTCCGAAATATTTGCCGCATTCGACGTCGCCACTACTGCAAAAGTAAAAATCAAAATCATTCCAATCGTCCCTACCTGCCAATCTCCCACAAACGGGATCTCAATGCTTGTCCAGCCTAATTTCACTGCAAACCACCAACCTAGCGCTGTGCCAATCGCTGTAATCATCGCAAACTTCACTGGCGCCCTAAGCCCAGCTGCTCCTCTACCGCTGCCGAATACATTAATCAAATCGTCAATCAACCCCACAACACTCCCCCCCACAAACCCTACTAACGGTAGCCAAGTTTGTTCACGGTTCAAATTGCAAATCCAAGTCACAATCAACACCGTCACCACGCCAATAATCCCCGCCATCGTCGGAAAATGTCGTGTAAACTTCTTTGCATGCAACTTCGTCATCACTGGCAACGCCTCACCCGTCACGGTCGTCTTCTTCTGCTTTTTCCAAAACTTATATTTATACGCAAAATAAGTATAAATTGGCGTCAAAAAAGTCGCCAAGAAAAACGCCGCCAATGCCAAAATCAGCCCATAAAATGCTTCATTATTCAGCGTATCAGCCATACTACCATTATATCATATTAGTCTCTCCCCTCTACATGTCTAATACAGTACTAAGGCAGCGGAGGGGGAAACCGGCGTAGC
>ERZ777305.253-NODE-253-length-90476-cov-4.347552_pt1 | contig 90476 bp, 84 predicted proteins | sample MGYA00374965_ERZ777305 | MGnify/ENA primary metagenome ERZ777305 (study PRJEB29328, sample SAMD00013331) | mouse gut metagenome | study: EMG produced TPA metagenomics assembly of the Metagenome analysis of fecal microbiota from mouse which was promoted... | reverse complement strand
ATACAAATGTTAATATAGTTATTCCAACTGCTGCTGCGACACAGATAATCAATAAAATTATTTCTATTTTGTTTGAGGCTGCAAATATTTCATCCTTTGAATCCTCCATTATAAACGCCCAGCCTTTATCAGCCATATAATAGTATGATGAGATATATTCATCCTTTCCAATCTTATATTCACTATAGCCGCTTTCATTGTCAGACTTATCCTTTAACAGCTTTACCATATCCAATATGTAATCTTCCTCTGCAACAGCCGCTATTTTTTCCTTATCTTCATTATAAATGTACTCTCCTGTTTTAACATTTATAAGATAAAATTTACTGTTTTCCAAGCCGTTTTTTGGAAGCATGTTCAATTCATCAAACATACCTGTGGTAAATATTGCTCCTCCTACAAAGCCTATAGGCTTTCCGTCATCTCCATAGCATGCCCTGTACATTGATATAACCTGCTGCTTGCTTGCAGGAGATATAATAATACCTGTATTATACACGCCTTCAGCGCTAAGAAGCGAATCCTGAAGCGACTTTAAGGCCTCATCCTTTCTCATTATCATACCGGGAACAGCCGGATTTGTATGAACAAGAACATGTGAATTCCACTCGTCGGCATATATTCCTTCAAGATACTCCCTGTCAGCGCTGAAGATTTCGGTATATTTCTGCGCTGCCGCCACAATCTCATCATCGTTTGGATTCAACAACAGGCTTTTTATTTCTCCTGCCCTGCTGTATGCCGTAAGAAATTCCTCTGATGAATGTATATAATCCTCTATAAGCTTTGCTCTGTCTGTGGATATTGTCTGCATATTGTCTATCGTTGACTTCTTCATGGTATCCGATACGGAAAAACTGATAAACAAAAACATACATACCATGACTATTACCTGCATAACAGCTATATACATTGATACCTTAACACTTATTTTACCCTTTTTCCCATTCATATTTTTATCTCCTTATATACTTTGTATATACTCTGCAAACCTTTCTCTTTCTCTTGTCCACCATGTAAACTCTTTATCCTCCTCTGTTTCTGCAGGAAATATATTATTATCAGAGCTGTCTGCCACACTATATTTTTCACAAATAAAGCCTTTGGCTTCCTCCAGCCGTTCCTTACGTGAAAGCTGCGACGCCATATATCCCTCCTTATCCTGCCTTAATATGCTTTGAGGGATTATAACTGCTATTGCCTCCTTACATTTTCCTTCGTATATCATATTATCCATAATATAATTGAATCTTCCCTGATATATCCATGCAGTTTCATCCTCGTTTTTATTATGCTCCAAATATATAACAGGATATACGTCACATGAAGCCGTATATTCAGGAGGAGTATATACGTAGCAGTATTTGTATGCATTTTCAAGCCTTGAATACATTATATGCCTGTGTATGCTTCCGTGAGGAATATCCCTTAAAACGCATTCCGTAAATTCCTTTTGCATAATGTCCAGATAATTTACTGCCCTTCCTCCCAAAAAAGCAACGGGCGCCTGTAAATTAACAGTCTCTGTTCCATTTACGTATATATTATAGTAAAAAAAGCCTTCCTCCGGCTTCTCAAATTCAGCCAGAAAATATCCATTATCATCCTTTATCATGTCTACAGTCTGTTTTCCAAATATATGAGCCTTGACCTCCTTTGCATAAGGAGCGCAAAATGCAATTCTTACCCTGCCGTTTTCTAAAACGCTTCCGCCCGGTAATATATCTATATATACGCCAGCCGGTCTCCCTTCACTGTCGCATCTGAATTCCACATTTTTATATACCGGGTCAAAAAACAGGGCGTCCCCTTCCGTCCACTGTTTATATTCCTTTAAGGAGTATTCATTCTGCTTTTTTTGTTCCTTTGGCGTCTCAAAATCCGTATGCTCCGCAAACAGTACGCTGGCAAAATCCCTTAAGCTTTCGCGCCAAGGGGACCACTCATGAAATCCGTGATACGAATGAAATTCCGCCCCTATGCCTGCCGCCTCAAGTTTTTCCTTATACTCCGGAAGTAATTTGCACAATTCCTTCTCTCCCTTTCCTGATGAAAGGAATATTCTGTTAAATATCATTTTTTCTTCTATAATTTTTTCAATTTCCTGATAGTTTGCGCCGCTGAACAAGCCAATATAGCCAAACATTTCGCTGTGCCTTACGGCAGTGTTAAGCACCTGCGCCGAGCCAAGTGATAAGCCTCCTAAGGCGCGTCCGTTCTTATTATTTATTGTACGGTATTTGCCGTCTATAAACGGTATGCACTCCTTTACAAGCTGTGTGTCAAAATCCCCCGGGAAAAATACGGCCATTTCACCCTCTTTAAATGCATAACCGCTGTTTACAACCACTATCATCTCACAGCACTTTTTTTCTTCTATTAAATTATCCAGTATGAAATTCATTTTTCCGTTATTTATCCAGCCGGTTTCATTTTCTCCCACGCCGTGCTGTAAATAAAGCACCGGATAACGCCTGCTCTTATTTTCCTCATAGCTCGGCGGCGTATATACAATGCACTGCTTCATTCTGTTATTTACCTCTGATGGATACATCTCGTAGTTTAAGACTCCGTGAGGCACAGGCTTTATCTTCCAAAATTCATCCTCCTTAGTTGAAACCTCAAAATAATTTATGGCGCTGAAGCAGCCGTAACAAAAGGCTCCCCGTGGATTTCTTACCATAACGTCGTCAACAAAGTAATTAAAATAATGAAAGCCTCTTTGTATTCCCCTTATTTCCTTGGAAAAATACCCGTTTCCCTCTGGCAGAAGCTCTGTTTTCTCTCTCTGCATGCTTCCCGATATGCCCTCTACCTGTACCTTTTTTGCATTAGGAGCATAAAAAGAAATCTTAACATTATCATCATTTACAGTTATCTGCTCTCTGTCCATATTTTCCTTTTCACTCATACATTCTTCTCCAATCCCTCTAAATTTTTCACTACTCTTGAAAATAACTCTAAAAACTGCTCCTTTTCCCCGTCGGAAAAACCTCTAAAGCTGTCTTCTTCTAGTTTTCCAACTATTCCGTTTACCTTATGAGCCAGCCTCCTTCCCTTTTCAGTAAAAAAAATCCTGTAGGCGCGCTTGCCCCCTGATACTAAATCCTTTCTTTTTTCAATCAAATCATCTCTTTCCATGTTTTGAAGCAATGAAGTCATGGTAGCGGCCTTAACATGGCACTTCTCCGCCAGCTCCTTCTGAAGACAGCCTTCCATAGACAGCAATATGGATAAAACCTTTGGCTGTCCCTCTGACAGATTAAGCTTTTGAAACTGTTTTCTGCTTTTGTCGCGATGAAGCGCCGACGCCGTAATTAACAAAACATGTAAATACTTATTATTCATTTATTCGCCCTTCTTATTTGTCAAAAATTCTCTTTGCAAAATTATAAAGTCCATGCTTCCATACCGTAAAGTCATGACCTCCTCCCGTTACATAATATATATGCTCCGTTCCGTTATTTGTAAGAGTCTGGTGATACGTTTCCGGCCATTTTCCCACAACCGTATCATTGCTGCCTGCCACAATCATAATAAGACTCTCATATCCTTCCGGTAATTTAAAATTTTCAGTGGTAAACAAACCGGCTTCAACATCATACGGCAATACCCCCGGAGCAGGGCAGAACGCTCCCACATATCCAAATACATCCGGCATGGTAAGACCTATATATAAGGACTCTCTTCCACCCATGGACAAGCCTGCAATGGCAGTATTCTCCCTGCCCTTCGCAACAGAGTAATTTGCTTCTATGTATGGCATTAAATCATTTTTAAGCTCATTAATAAAATTATCAAAGGCTTTAAAATGTTCTGTTGTATAAATATCCGCCGGATTTGCAGCGTCATTTTTTCTTGCCCTGACATTAGGCATTACTATAATCATCTCCTTAGCTTCACCCTCAGCAATTAAATTTCCTATAATTGCTCCCGGATTTCCACCCATCCATTCCGTATGATTTCCGCCTATGCCATGGAGCAGATACAATACAGGATATTCCTTTTCCTCAGTATAGCCCGGCGGCAATAATATATTTGCCTTTCTTACAGAGCCTGTTGTATTTGATGAATATTCAACAGGCTCAAGCTTTCCATATTCAATATCCTTTTTTATTGATGCAAAATTATCTGCCGTATCATACATTTTTGTTTCCCTTTCTGTTTCAGTTTTTTTCTCTGTTTTTTCTTCCTTTACATTTTGAACGGTTGTTTCCTTTTCCTTTGCTGCTCCTTCTGTCTGTCTCTCCTGTTCTTCTTTTCCACAGCCGGCTGCGCAAAGAACAGCGCCTATAACAGCCAGCTTAAACATTATTTTTTTCAAAACATTTCCTCCTTTTAGTTTACGAATTAGCATTCTAATTTAATTATATTATTCCCTAAAAACTATGTCAATATAATTTTTACGTATTTTTGACGTTTTAATTAAATTTCCTTACGCACTCCTGCGCACAAAAAAATGAGCAGGATTTTCTCCTGCTCATTTTTTTATAGTGACGCCGGTTAATTTGCAAGCTTAACTACGTTTAACTTAACTCCCGGTCCCATTGTCGGAGCTACCGTAACGCTCCTTAAATACTGACCTTTAAGCGTAGATGGCTTTGCCTTATTTATAGCATCAATAAGTGCTTGGAAGTTGTCTGCGAGCTGCTCCTCTGTAAAAGAAGCCTTTCCTATTGGAACGTGGATGATATTTGTCTTGTCGAGTCTGTATTCAATCTTACCAGCCTTAATATCATTAACAGCCTTTGTAACGTCCATAGTAACTGTTCCTGCCTTTGGGTTCGGCATTAAGCCCTTTGGTCCAAGTACACGTCCAAGACGGCCAACAACGCCCATCATGTCCGGTGTAGCAACTACTACGTCAAAGTCAAACCAACCTTCATTCTGAATCTTAGGTATTAACTCCTCGCCGCCAACAAACTCTGCTCCTGCAGCCTCTGCCTCTGCTACCTTGTCACCCTTGGCGAAAACCAATACTCTTACGCTCTTGCCTGTACCGTGAGGCAATACAACAGCGCCACGAATCTGCTGGTCTGCATGACGTCCGTCACAGCCTGTTCTGATATGAACTTCGATTGTCTCATCAAATTTAGCAGTAGAAACCTTCTTTACAAGCTCCATTGCCTTATCTGTGTCATAGAGTGCTGTCCTGTCTATTAATTTTGCAGCCTCTGTATATTTCTTACCTTTTTTCATTATAAATGAACCTCCTTGTGGTATTATCGGAGTGCGCAATGTGTAATATAATGCTCCTCCCACTTTAATCTGCTTCTGATTTTTCTCTGGCAGCAAATGCCGCCGGATTTCTTTTTATTATTCCTCTACCGTGATTCCCATGCTTCTTGCCGTACCTGCTATCATGCTCATAGCGGCCTCAAGGGATGCGGCGTTTAAATCCGGCATTTTAAGCTCGGCTATCTTCTGAAGCTCAGCCTTTGAAATCTTGGCTACCTTATTTCTGTTAGGAACGCCTGAGCCTGACTGAATCTTGCAGGCCTTCTTTAATAATACGGCTGCCGGAGGCGTCTTTGTAACGAAGCTGAAGCTTCTGTCAGCATAAACCGTAATGACAACAGGAATAATCATACCGTCCTGGTCTGCCGTTCTGGCGTTAAACTCCTTTGTAAACTGTGCAATATTTACACCGTGCTGACCTAATGCAGGTCCGACAGGTGGTGCCGGCGTTGCCTTTCCGGCAGCAATCTGTAACTTGATATATCCTTCTACTTTTTTAGCCATGTGTATCCTCCATTCTTGGTACCGACCTTAATGTGAATTTGCCACACTAAGCTCTTTTCTAAATTTTTTAAGACCTTCTGATAAGTGCGCACCCTCGACATGATGCTTAATACTCAACTTTTTTGACCTCTGCAAAGCCTATCTCTACAGGAGTCTCTCGACCAAACATATCTACGCTGATAGTAACTGTCTGCTTATGCTCGTTAATCGCCTTGATAACACCTACCGTATTTTCCCATACGCCTCCTGTTACCATAACGGTATCTCCCTCGGCATAATCAATAACTACCTGCGGGACATTAATTCCTAAAGGCTTCATTTCCTCCTCAGTCAGGGGCACCGGCTTGGAGCCGGGACCTACAAAGCCCGTAACACCTCTTGTATTACGTACCACATACCATGTATCGTCATTCATGTACATATGAATAAGAACATAGCCCGGAAACATCTTTTTTGATACCTGCTTTTTAGTACCGTTTTTCATTTCCAGCACATCCTGCATAGGAACAGTTACCTCTAGAATCTGGTCCTGAAGCTTTCTGTTTTCAATTGTTTTTTCAATATTAGCCTTTACCTTATTCTCATATCCGGAATAAGTATGGACTACATACCAATTTGCTTCTGCCATAAATTCACCCTAATCCTTACATTACTAAAACAATAAACTAAATGCAGCCTGGATTAACAAATCCGCAACCTTTATAACTACACCTATAAATATAGAAGCAAGGACAACGGCTGTTGTTCTGCCTGCTGCAGTTCTCTTGTCAAGCCAGATAATTTTCTTAAACTCGCCCTTAAGACCTGCAAACCAGCTGGGTTTCTTTGCCTTTTCAGTATCTCCCATATCTTACCTCCAACCTACTTTGTTTCCTTGTGTAATGTGTGTGATTTACAGAATCTGCAATACTTTTTTGTTTCCATCCTGTCCGGGTGTGTTTTTTTGTCTTTTGTCGTATTGTAATTACGCTGCTTACACTCGGTACATGCCAATGTTATTTTTACTCGCACAGCTTCCACCTCCACTAATTTTTTTGCTTATTTACCTTTTAATATTTCACGCTGCTTTTACTCTTCCGAAAAAAAGGGCATAAAAAAAAGGCTTCTTCCATAGCTAATATAATATATCACATGACTTTTAGAAAGTCAACTGATTTCTTGGTATATATAAAATATAAAAGGTAATGCACTTAGATATGCATTACCTTTTATGTAGGAGTTTGGGAAGTTTATCTATAAAAACGATAATAAGCTTTATTTACATTATTATATTTAATAATATTTTATATTAATATGCAGTAAATGTCAACCTATTTCATTAAATCGCCAAGTGCTTCAAGCGCGTCGTGACAGTCGTCACACATCCAAACCTCTTCACCCATAACCTCGTATGAATCACACTTTTTAACTTCTTCGCATGCGTCACACTTTGTTTCCTTCTTACAGCCTGTCATTCCCATTACAAAAACTGTAGCTGCTGCAACAAGAACAAATAATTTTTTCTTCATAACTCTCTTCCTCTTCTTTCTCTCTGGTTTTCATTATACTTTTGTTATAGTTTGTTACATCAATCATTATGCAATATAAATGCATATATTGCAAGTACTTTTTAACAAAAACATAAATATTTTTTCATATTTTATTATAATTCCAGCCTATACATATCCGTTAAACATCATGCCGCTATACACGGAAGAAACATATGGGTTTGTAAAATTTCTTAAAGGATGAGGATATGAAATAAGCTTTTTGTTTACATATTTCATAGGGTCTATGGATATGTCGTCCGCCTTTGCAACTACTGCTTTTTTAAATGCATTGAGCTTTTCAAGGCTTTCGCTTAAGGTTCCCTCGCCTGCCGACTGTATAAGCAGTGATTCCTCTACAGTTATATGTCCGTCGTCCTCAACCTTAAAGCCTGCTGACTCAAGATTATTTTTATAGTACTTTGCAACATTGTTTATATCACTGATAAGCTTACTTCCGTCATTTCCTCCTAAAGTCTCTGCTTTTCCTATCGCTAAGTCAACCATACTATTATAGGAAGAAATAAGCTCATTTACATTTTCCAAAATAGAATCTATATCCTGCTTTACGCCTATCTTTACACCTTCGCCTGACAGACTTACATTTTTCAGCGTAAGCTGATACTGATGCTTTACCGAGAATGTGTTGGATGACGCCGTATGCTCTACACCGTTTATAGAAAAGTTTGCATTTGAAGGTCTTTGCTTTATTTTGTTCAGTCCAAGCGCCGCAACAACCTTTCCGTCGCTCTTTTCATTTTCTGAAATTGAAAAAATAAGTCCGTCGCTGCTGCCAGATTCTCCTGTTGAATTTGACCTCATTATAATTGCCTGATTTTCATTTTCGTCTGTGACCTTTCCCGCAGTAACGCCTATGTTCGCCCTGTTAAAAAGTCTGACCAGCTTATCCTGTATACTGTTGTTGTCATCATCTTCCCTGACTGAAAAAGAAAACTCATAGGTATATTCACCTATATTCATATCAAAGGAATACTCTCCCTTCGGCAGGTTTCTGCTGGAAGGACTGAGATAGTTTCCCTCGTTCACCTGCGAAGCCGCAAGAGAATTTACCTTTATCTCAAGCTGTTCGGCCTCCTCTGTGCCTTCCTCTTCTCCTATATACCTTGCCTCAACTATAGCTGTGTTTCCGGATACAGCCTTCTTTCTTAGAAATCCCGAAATGCTCCCATTCATATCTGTAAGAGATGCTGCCACATTTTTAAGAGAACGGGCAGATTCCTTTAAATCTATTGCGTACTTCTGAACATTATCTGTATCTAACAGCTTATATAAGGGTGATTTTTTGTTCACCTTAAGCATATTGTTATATACGCTTCTTAATTCACTTCTTTTATGGGTGTCATACTTTGATACCTGCTGTCCTCCATACGTAGACAGATAGTAAGTATATGCGCTGCTAATCATCTGAATCACCTCCCTTTGTATTCAAATGGTTACCGTCTCTTTAGTCTGCATCCTTGCATAGAGACATTTATCCTATTATTATTTAGTATATACCAAAAACCATTAATTTGTCAAATATTTATTAAATTTTTCTTCCATATTTCTGCCTGCTCTCTATAAGCGTCTGCCTGCTCCTTTAAGCCTGACGCGTCAAGTACCTCTGCAAGCGCATTTAGCGCTGTATCTCCTCCCATATGTATATTGCATACCGGAGTGGTCTCAAAAGCGGCATTATAATACCACAGATGAGCTTCATCCAAATCTCCCTTTTCCCTATAGTAATCTCCAAGCTCCATGCATATCTCACTGCATCCTTCTGAAAGCGCTACCTTTATGGCATATTTAAAAAATTTATCCTCCTGCTCCATTATTCTGTATGCGCGGGCTAAGATAATACATGCATACTGAAGCTCATCGGGAGTGCAGCCTTCTTTTTTCAACAATCTTTCAAACACTCCTATTGCGCCTGTAAACTGATTATCTGTTCCTGATATATATAGCTCCTTTGCATACATACGAGCCAAATCATATGATATGACAGGTGAATCCTCATTCCCAAAATGCTTTTCAAATATGGCTATATCCCTGTCCGTATGAAGTCCATGGGGTTTGTGAAAAATACGTATATCGCTGTCAAATACCACAGGCTCAGTCCTTAAACACTCATGAACAGGATTTTTAAATTCAAATGTTCTTATTCTTTTAAACAGCTTTGCCCTGTATTCCTCATTAAAATTATATACCGTATTGGATTCATACTGTCCGCTGTATAACATCTGTACTATATCTATCTGAGGCATAAGCGCCTCCTTTAGCTGCATAAATCCACGGCGGTTTTCCTCATCCAGCACCTCGTCTGCATCTGCAGTATATATATATTCACATGTGGCAAAGGAGGAAGCGTAATTTCTTGCTGCCGAAAAATCATCACACCACTTAAAATCATATACCTTATCCGTATATCTCAACGCTATCTCCTTCGTTTTGTCTGTGGAGCCTGTGTCCACTATAATAATTTCGTCCATAAGCCCCTTAAGGCTGTCAAGGCACCTTTCCAAAACGCTTTCTTCATTTTTCACTATCATACATAAGCTTATTGTTATCATGCTCCCTCTCCTTCCTGTATTTTAATGGCCTGCCGTAAAGCCGCTTTAATATAATCCGTTAAATTTATATGAGTTTTAACTAATCATACCACGTATTTACCTTTTATTTCAACAGTATTATTTTTTTTGCACACTTGCATTTTCGCTCTTGAAATATACCTTTTTCTGGTATATAATATACTTGATAAATAATATTGATTTACACATTTTATCCAGGGAGGGATTGCTATGAGCAATATATCAGGTATAAGCAATGCTTCGTATTCAGATTATGGAAGCTTTGCTTCAGGAAAGAAAATAAACAGTGCTGCTGACGGAGCTGCTGAGCTTTCTATTATTGAAAAACAGGATACTCAGACACGAGGCTTAAACGCTGGTGCAAATAATATACAATCTGCAAAGGATATGTTAAATGTTTCCGATGCTGCCCTTGGAAGCATTTCTGATTATTTGCAGCGTATAAGGGAGCTGGCAGTACAGGCATCAAACACTGCTACCGTTTCAGATTCAGACAGGTCAAACATGCAGATGGAGGTTGAGCAGCTAAAGCAGGGAATATCTGACGTTGCCAATTATACAAGCTTTAATACAAAGCCTTTGCTTGACGGCTCAAACCCTGCGTTTAACATTGCCACTGACAGCAACGGAAACTCTATGACTGTAAATGGAGCCAACGCTACTCTTGATGCTCTCGGTATAGCTGATTTTGACCTGACAGGCGATTTCAATATAGACGATATTGATAAGGCCATCGACAATGTCAGCTCCCAGAGAAGCGACGCCGGCGCAAAGAGTAATGCTTTAGAGTATGCGTACAATTATAACACAAGCGCCGCTTTATATTCTACAGGAGCAAAGAGCAGACTTGAGGATTTGGATTTAGCCGAAGCTATTTCGGAGAAGAAAAAGCAGGAAACTCTTCAGGAGTATGCATTTTTTGCTCAGAAAAAGAAGGCTGAGGAAGAAAGACAAAAGATTAATGTGCTGTTTGGTTAGCTCATAAAAGCGGGTTAATAATTCAATAAAGCTATTATAATTACATTAAAGGACTGCTGCAGAACAATGATTTTATACATGATATAGCAGATTTCATGGTATATCCATTGCTATATTTTGTATATTCTCCCGGTTTTGCAGCAGTCCTTTATTTTCCTTTTTTATACCTTAAAGCTTCCTTAAATTCTTTTTCTCCTAATGTGACATGTAGTTACGGCAATACTATTCCACAGTTACTATTCTGCTTAGCTGCGACACTATATCATATCCGTCCCAGTATACTCCCATATCTAAGGCTTTCCCAAAGGGAACAATCCTGTCTATTCCCTGCAAATTATTATCTGACACAAAGCTCATAAGCATATTTTTATCCAGTCCGTAATACAAAAGAGTTTGAACCCTGCCGTTAATATATGGTATCAGACTGCTTATATCCTGTAAATCATACTGATAAAACATTCCGTATCTTCCTCTAAGGGTTTCTATCTCCTTAGGAAGCTCCTTTAATTCCACAACATAAAGTAAATTATCTGCTCTCTCTGCCTTTTTAACGTTATTTTCACAGCAGGAAATACATAAATCCGTATATTTATCCATTGCCTTGACAGGCTCTAAGCTATAGCCGTCTGCCGCCTTACGAACTGCCGCCCAAAGCTTTCCTTTTGCCGCTTCCTTCTCTGCCCCTGCCCACAATATAAGATGGGGGGTTGAGCACGCATTCTGGTCCATCAGATATGTATCGTTATAAAATTTTACTGCAAATTCATAAGCCGCTTCCTCTGATAACTTAACAAACTCGTCACTATTTATTATTCCAAAGGAAAATCTGTCAGCAAACACTATTTCCGTACCATTGCTTTTCATGGGAGATTTTCTTATCTCTGCTATCGAGGCGTCTCCTCCCCATATAATTCTTACGTCAGCCATCATGGAAAACTCATCTGTTATTTCCTTATTATGCCCATATCTTATAAAGGCTGTGGTTTCCTTTATTATTTTATATTTTGGAGCCTCCAGCGTGGTCCTTATTCCGTCGCATATTATATCAGTCTGTTCAAAAGCTTTTGAAGGCACTCTTACTATATTTCCGTTTCCTGAAAGAAGTCCAAAAAAGTACGAGAAAGCAAAGTTTATAGGAACATTTGCCGGCGTTATATGAAACACCAGTCCCCTTCCCAGTCTGTTATCCATACGTTCCCTGCTATCCCTCAGCTTTAAAATATTACCTCTTCTGCACCAAAAAGCCAGCGTCATTATATCATTATGCTTTTCTTTAACCGCCCTTTTTCTTAAAATTGACGATAATTCATCTAAAAAATCAATTACTAAATCACTATAAGGCTTAAGAGGCTTTATTTTTACATTTTCATCTCCAATAATCCATTCAATATCAGTGTTTTTCATATGTGTCGCTGCACCCCCTGATTTCTGCATCTTTAACTCTTCCTAATACCTTAAAGTACTTTCCGTATCTTCCGCAGGGACAATCATCCTCTCCAAGCAGCACCCCTTCATCCTCAGTAATAAGGGAATGTCCGGGATACGACTCAGGAATTGCTGAAACCGCTTGTATTACTCCCTTTTCGTTTACGCCGCAAACGCTGAAATCCTTCGTATTTCTAATAATCACATCAGAAAAATTGCTTGCGTGAAGATGACCATATTCACACTGCATATAAATACAGCCTGTCTGCTCAACCATTCCGTAATAATCATGTATATGGCTTAAGCCGCAAACACTGTGAATACTATCCCTAAACTCCTCCGGTGAAACCGCTTCATTTGCAAGCTTCTTCCAGCCGCCTCCATGTATCATTATTCCATTGCTTAAATCTATGGAGCTTGATTTCTTTTTAAGCTCCTTGTAAAAATACTGCCAAATCATAAAGGTAAAGCCAAATACTAATATTTTCTTTCCCTTATGCTTTTCCAAAAATTCCTGTACCTTATCAAAATCCGGCTCCATATTCTCATTCAGGGCATACTGCTTATCTGTGCCAAAAATTGAAAACCCCAGTATACCGGCTCCCCTTGCAGAAAACATAGCCCTGTTTTTTATAACAGCCGGACTGTCTATTATAAGCATTGGCATCCTGCTTTTCCCTGTAAATTCAGAAACTATCTTTGACAGCGCCTTTTGCTGGTTTGAGGCTGTTATCCTGTCAAGATATATCTTTGACACCTTCTGCCCCGTAGTTCCTGATGAAGTCATGGTTTTAAATATATTTTCCTTATCTGTGCTTTTAAGGTCAAGCTCCTTAAAAAGCCGGACAGGAAGAAAAGGCAAATCATAATAACTCTCTGCCTCCTCTGTATTTATATTAAGAGCCTTTAAAATTTTAGAATACTCCTCACAGCTTTCCCTATGCTTAAGAGATAATTGCTTAAGCCTTTCCGTAAGCCAGCGGGACTTTTCCTCCTTATTCATGGAATATGCCGGAATTTCTAATATATCTTCTATTTTAGCCATAAAATATCTCCTATTTAATCATAAAACATCTCCAGATTTTTATATAATGTTTTTCCCGCTTCATTTTTCGGCAGCTTATCAATGGCCTTTACAGAAAACGCCGTAGGGTTAAGACCTGTTTTCTGCACCAAAAACCTTTTTACATCCTGAATAATCCTGTCCTCCTGTATTGTGACAAACACATACAGCTTATCGTCCAGACCTGCGCAGGCGCAATCAAGCTCTGTAAATTCCTCTTTTATCATTCTCTCAGCCTCATCAAGATTTACCCTGTTTCCAAATATCTTAAGAAACCTCTTTTTTCTTCCCACAATATAAAAATAACCGTCACTGTCGCATTTAGCCATATCTCCTGTCTCAAGTACTCCGCCTCTCTCGTCATCCTTTTCTAAATCCTCTGCAGTTTCCGCATAGCCTAACGTAACATTTTCCCCCTCATATATCAGCTCTCCAATTACGTCACTCTCTGTTACGGCGTTTCCTTCCTCGTCCCTAAGCCATAGCTTTCCCCCTGGTATGGCAATTCCCATGCTTCCGCACTTTTCTATTGATTTATTCCACGGCAGATATGCCATTCTTGCTGTTGCCTCAGTCTGCCCGTACATAACGACAAAGCGCTTATTATTTTCTTCTGCATACCGGGCAAATTCCTTATGAAGCTCAGGCGATAATTTTCCTCCTGCCTGAGTCATTGTCTTAAGGCTTGGCAGCTCCATTCTGAAAAATCTAAGCTTCTTTAATATCTCATATGTATACGGAACGCCTCCGAAGGAGGTTGCTCCCTCCTCTTTAAAAAAGTTCCAAAACTCACGATTTAAAAGAGTATAATCCGTAAGCAGAATTGCAGCTCCTACAAGAAGATGACTGTTTATAATAGAAAGACCATACGTATAATTCATGGGCAGTGTAGTTATTGGCCGTTCACCCTCATTAAGCTCAAGATATTCCGCTATCGCCCGTGCATTGGACACAATATTAACATAGCTCTGCCTTACAAGCTTTGGACTTCCGGTGCTGCCTGACGTAGTAAGCAGCAGCGCAAGCTTATCATTAAGCTTATGCCTCTCTTTAAAGCCTGTCCTATACATTACAAATTCTCTGTATTTACCTATTCTTTCCGGATTGCTTTGCTCTAAGTTATTCCAGTTCTCAGGCCCATATAAATATGCAGGCTTATATATATTATACAGGTTATAAAACAGCTCCCTGTTCATTTCCTCATTTATCATCACAGGAACTATACCATTTCTCAAGGCTCCTATATATGCGCAAATACTCTCAATACAATTTCTGCATACTAAAAAAAGCACTGTTCTTTTCTCTAAATTATTCATAAGAACATCACTGTCCGACAATAATTCCTTATATGTGAGCCGCTCTTTCCTGTCTGTAATAACCGCAATATTATCCTTGTATTTATCAATGTCTCTGTAAAAATTCATAATTCAACGCCATACTTTTTTAATATTTCCATTCCCTTTGTATATGAACTGAAATCAATTATATCATCTGTATCCATCATAATTCCAAACGCCTCCTCAAGCTCTGCTATAAGGCTCATATGTCCTACCGAATCCCAGCTTTCAATCTTCTGATATTCAAGCTCAGAGTTTATCATTTCCTCTGTCAGCTCCAGTCCAGTCTCAAATGCTTTATTGTATTTTTCTAAATTTGTCATCACTTAAACCTCCATTTTTATTTATTTCTCTATGGCTGCCTTAATCCGCTGAGTTATCGACTCCTTTGTTAATCCGCTTCTGTAAAGAAGGGTTGTATAACCTGCGCCGTGAGGATAACTTCCTTCCGCTCCTATTTTCATAATACGAATCGGAAGTCCTTCCTTCATTGCAAGCTCTGCTACGGCATCGCCTAACCCTCCTACAACACTATGCTCCTCCACCGTTACTGTAAGCCTGTGCTTTGCCATTATGGCTGCAATGCTTTTATCAATGGGCTTTATTGTATGAATATCAACAACGCTTGCGCTTATCCCTGAGGCTTCAAGCTCTCCTGCCGCCTGAAGAGACGTGAAAACCATTGAGCCGAATGCAAGTATGCACACGTCCTTTCCCTCTTTAAGGTAAATCGCCTTTCCTATCTCATAATTATAATCTTCCGAATAAACTATGGGCGCTCTTGCGCTTCCCGTAAGTCTTATATAAACCGGCCTGTCATATTCCATTACAGCTTCTAAGCATTTATATGCTTCTGTACAATCTGCAGGGGATATTATGGTTATCTCAGGTAAAGCGCGCATTATTGCCACATCCTCCAGCGCCATATGGGTTGGGCCTAAAATACCTGCAGAAAATCCTGCTGTCAATCCTATCAGCTTTATAGGCAGCTTCATGTAGCTCATGCTTATTCTCACCTGGTCCAAGGCTCTTGTTGCAACAAAGGAGCCATAGGAGGCAGCAAACACATTAATCCCTTCGCTTGCTATGCCTGCGGATACTCCTATCATATTTTGTTCTGCAATTCCCACATTATAAAATCTTTCAGGATGCTCCTGACAAAATCTCTCCAGTCCGGAAAACTGACATAAATCAGCCGTCACAACACAAAAATTCTCATTACATTTCGCCAGTTCATTCATTATAACGCCAAACTGACCTGTCTGTCCCATCATAGACCATGCCCTGACAGCCCTGCTATTTATTTCCATTTCCTGTTACCTCTGCCCATGCGTTTTTTTCCTGTTCCGCCGTCATCCTTCCAAAATGCCAGCCCGGAATATTTTCCATAAACGATATTCCCTTTCCCTTTATGGTATCTGCTATAACTACTCTTGGCAGCGCGCTTTTTTTCATCAAGGCCGCATACAGCTGCCCGGCGTCATGGCCGTCTGCCTCCTCCGCTTCCCAGCCAAAGCTTTTCCATTTGTCAGTAAGTGAATCAAGAGGCATTACCTTTTCAGTGTCTCCGTCATACTGCAGGTGGTTTCTGTCCACTATGGCTGTTAAATTTCCTAATTTATACTTTGAGGCTGTCATTGCCGCCTCCCATACCGAGCCCTCATTACACTCTCCGTCCCCAAGCAGAACAAATATTCTTGAGGTATCGTTGCCTTTTCTTTTTAATGCCATTGCCACACCGGCTCCAAAGGACAGACCCTGTCCTAAGCTGCCGGAAGAAAATTCGATTCCCAATTCTTTATTTTTACACGGATGTCCATACAGTCTTGTATCGTCACCCTTAAAGGTCATAAGCTCCTCACCGGAAATAATTTCCTTACAGCACAATGCTGCATATAACGCCGGTACTCCATGTCCCTTGCTCAGTATAAACCTGTCCCTTTGCTCATATGCTTCTACGCCTGAATTCATAACCTTAAAATATAATACGGCTACTATCTCTATAATCGACATGGCTGCGCCAAAATGAAAGCCTAATCCGCCTGCAGCTCCTGCCATAGTCAGACAATTTTCACGCATTTTCTTACATATAGCTTTCAGCTCATTTTCTTCCTTTTCCGTCACTGTCCGCCCTCCTTTTAAAGAAGCATTACTGCAGCATTCCTCCGTCAACTCTTATAACCTGTCCCGTTATAAATGACGACATATCTGAAGCCAGAAAAACTATGGCGTCTCCTATCTCCTCCGGCTTTGCCTTTCTCTTAATAACCAGCTTTTTTAACATATCCTCAAAAAGCCTTTCCTCCATTTTATCTCCCATGTCGGTTTCTGTAAGTCCCGGCGCAACGGAATTAACTCTTATGTTATATTCTCCCAGCTCTATAGCCATACGCTTTGTGGCGCCTATCATAGCCGCCTTTCCTGATACATAATCAAGCATTCCCGTATTTCCATCTATTCCTGCGCATGACGATATATTTACAATGCTTCCTTTTCTTCTTTTAATCATAAGCCTTGAAATCAACTGGGTTATAAGAATATGAGAAAAAAAGTTCACCTCAAACTGCTCCCTTATTTCCTGTATTGTCATCATTTGAAACAGCTTTATCTGATTTACAGAGCCTGCATTATTTACTAATATATCTATATCCTTTGATGTCCTTACAATCTCCTTTATTCCGTTTTTTACCGCCGCTTCCTCCGTAATATCAAAATAAACAGGCGTTATGGTTACGTTATATTTGTCTGCCGTCCTTTTGCAAAGCTCCTTAAATTCATCAGTTTCCCTTCTGGCATGGGCAAATACATTTGCACCATTCATGGCAAACCGCTCCATGGCAGCCAACCCTATGCCTCTATTGCTTCCTGTAATAACTGCAGTTTTTCCTTTTAATAGCACCGCTCTTCTCCTTTAATTTCAAACTGAATTATATCAAATTTACGCTTTGCCTTTACTTCCTCCCACTCATTTTCAAGTATGCCTCTTACCACCACGTCATGGTATTGTCCGTTTTTGCATACACTGTCCCTGAGAATTCCTTCCCTCCTGCTTCCGCACATATCAAGAATCCTGTTGACCTCTTTATTATCTGAAAAAACTTCCTCACATACCTTATGGACCTTCAAATATCCAAACGCATAACGATATAAATTCCATTGAAGATATAAGGTCAGCTTAAGGGAGCGTTTTTCCCTTACGGCAATATATACGCCTGTATGGACCTGAGTTGAATCATAGCCGGAAAGACTTACCACTCCTGCCGGCACACCATCTACCTCCAAAATCCAATAGAATTCCTTTTCACTCTTTTTTATTTTCTCAAACCATTTCCTTTGACCTTCTATGGTCAGCTCCGGGTCAGTATTCATATATCTTGTTATTTCAGGCAGCATGCGCCAATTCATTATCATCTCCAAGTCTTCCTCTTTTATCTGCCTGCAAAACGCATTTATTTCCATTAGTCAAGCTCCTCATATGATATGGGCTCTCCAAAATCATAATCCTTTTTTGCCTTTTTTGACAACAGCTCCTTATAATATTTTGGCTTCACTCCGTCTGAAGGCCTTATACTCCTTATATTTTCCTCCGTAAAGCTCTCTCCCGCTTTTATTTTTTTAACTGCAAACAAAGACCGTCTTCCTCCTAAACCGCCTTTTTCATTTTCCGTTAATTCATATGTCGGCTTCCCTATTACTAAGGTTGCGTTTCTCACATCATCTGCCATTTTTTTAAACTCAGACATTTTCATTGAAAAGCCCATATCTGCGCTGTTAATTTTCTCGTCCAGACAAACATGCTTTTCTACAACCTTTGCCCCCAAAGCGACCGCCGCTATAGGCGCAAGGCTTCCCTCAGAGTGGTCCGATAATCCTACCGTCACGCCGAATTTATTTATCATATCAGGGATAACTGACAAATTCATATCCTCATACTTAGCCGGGTACTGGCTGCAGCACTTAAGCAAAACTACATTTCTGTTATTCTGCCTGTAGCACGCGTCCAAAGCTTCTCTTATTTCCTCCTCGCTTCCCATTCCGCAGGATATAATCATTGGTTTTCCCTTTGACGCCGTATATTCAATAAGGGGTATATCCACCAGCTCAAAGGAGGCAATTTTATAAAAATCTACCGATAACTGTTCCAAAAAATCTACTGCCGTCCTGTCAAATGGCGTAGACAGGAAATCAACTCCTACCTCCTCGCATTTTTCTTTTATGCTCCTCTGCCATTCCCACGGCGTATATGCTTCCTTATATAAATCATAATATGTATAGCCGTCCCAAAGACCTCCCTTTATTTTAAAGGGCTCCTTATCACAGTTTATGGTCAGCGTATCGGCAGTGTATGTCTGAATCTTCACACAGTCAGCCCCTGCTTTTTTTGCCTCCTCAACAATTTTAAAGGCATTATTTATGTCTCCTCCATGATTAGCTGACATCTCCGCAATAATATACACGCCGTTCTGTATCTTTTCATATAAATGCATATTTATATCCCTTTCATAATCCTATATTTTATTTCAGCTATTCTCTCCTATCCCTTTTATTCTCCTCAATAAATATTATTTAACTTTTCCTTAAGCTCCTCCACAGACAGCCATTCAGTATTATTGTCTGAGCTATAGGCAAATCCCTGCTCTACCTTTTTTCCTCCTGCCTGTATCTTGCTGTTGTTCCACCATTCCATATTAGGGTATACTATAAAATGCTTATCGTATTCATAGGTGTTCATGGAATCTTCTTTTGTAACCATAATCTCATGGAGCTTTTCACCCTCCCGTATGCCTACCTCCGGCATCTCGCAGCCCGGAAGTATTGCCTGGGCCAAATCTGTTATCTTAAAGGACGGTATTTTTGATATAAAGGTCTCTCCTCCCTTTGCCTCTGAAAGCGCCTTTATGACAAGCTCCACTCCCTCCTCTAAGCTTATCCAAAATCTGGTCATTCTGTAATCTGTAATAGGAAGCTTAGTTCCTCCGCTTTCCACTATATCCCTGAAAAACGGTATAACAGAGCCACGGCTTCCTGCCACGTTTCCATATCTCACTATGGAAAAGCACACGTCCTTTGCTCCCGCATACGCATTTGCCGATATGAAAAGCTTATCAGAAACAAGCTTAGTTCCTCCGTATAAATTAATAGGATTCACCGCCTTGTCCGTAGACAACGCAACTACCCTTTTTACATTTTTGTCAAGGGCTGCGTCTATAATATTCATAGCTCCGTTAATATTGGTTTTTACCGCCTCAATAGGATTATATTCGCATGCAGGCACCTGCTTCATGGCTGCGGCATGCACCACATAATCAACCCCCTCAAAGGCTCTGTAAAGCCTGTCCTTATCCCTTACATCACCGATAAAAAAACGAAGCCTGTCCTTATATTCCTTTAACTGGTTAGCCATATTAAATTGTTTAAACTCATCTCTTGAATATATTATGATTTTTTTTGGATTATAATTTTCTAAAACATATTTTGTAAAGCATTTTCCGAAGGAACCTGTTCCTCCTGTAATAAGTATCGTCTTCCCGTTTAACATCTTTATATGCCTCCTTGCAGCTAATCATCACTTTTACGGATGAAGCATTTTTACTTTATTATATATGTATCGGCATGATTTCATATATTCTTAATTTTTATTTAAGGGGATAAATATTTTTCCCCTTAAATAATTCTTTATCCTGCCCATATCAGCTTAACAGCTCCGTAAATTCATTCACCTTATCTATAACATACTGCTGTTCCTCTTTTGTAAGCGCCGGATATATAGGAATACTTACAGCTCCGCCATAATATCTCTCGGCGTTTGGACATGTTACATTTTCATATCCGTTTTCCCTGTAATAAGGATGCATATACACAGGTATATAATGAACGTTTACCCCGATTCCTGCTTCTCTCAGTCTTATAAAAAGCTCTTTTCTTATTTCCGGCTTCACCCATATAACGTAAAGATGATATGCATTTATTCCCGATTCATCCTGATACGGCGCCACAATATTTTTATTGCCTGCAAATGCTTTATTATATCTTTCCGCTATATCACGGCGTTTTTCCAAAAACATATCAAGCTTATTCATCTGTGAGCAGCCTAAGGCGCACTGTATATCTGTTATACGATAGTTATAGCCAAGAGCCTGCTGCTCATAATACCATGGTCCTTCATTCTTCAAAAGAAGCTTTTCTTCCCTTGTTATACCGTGGCTTCTGAAAAGCTTTAGTCTTTCATACAGCTTTTCATTGTTTGTGACTATCATTCCGCCTTCACCTGTAGTTATATGCTTCACCGGATGAAAGCTAAAGGTTGTCATATCAGATATGCTTCCTATTTTTCTTCCCTTGTATACGGCGCCGAGGGCGTGGGCTGCATCCTCTATAACCGTAAGCTTGTGCCTTTTAGCTATCTCGTTTATTTTATCCATGTCGCATGGCTGTCCTGTAAAATGAACAGGTATAATCGCCTTTGTTTTTGCGGTTATCTTTTTCTCTATATCCTCCGGACATATATTGTATGTCTTCATATCTATATCTGCAAATACAGGAGTTCCGCCCATATAAAGCACACAGTTTGATGATGCTGCAAATGTAACGGGGGTGGTTATAACCTCATCCCCCTCGCCGATTCCTGCCGCAAAGCACGCCGCGTGAAGGGCTGCAGTTCCGTTTGATATAGCTACGGCATATTTTGCTCCCGTATAGTCCGCTACCTTTTTTTCAAAATCAGCTATAGCCGGCCCTGTGGTAAGAAAATCCGATTTTAACACTTCTACTACTGATTGTATGTCATTTTCGTCTATTGACTGTCTGCCATATGGTATATACATTTTATTCCGCCTCCTGTAATAAGCCTTTATATATTTATATTTGTCTTTTCTGCCGCAAGCTTCATATCCCTCTCAATCTCATATGTGGCGTCAATAATTGAATTTACAAGCTTTTTGCCATTATTTGCCATGTGCCTGATATCCTCGTAAAGGTTATCCTTTTCTTCAAAAACAACCTCCCTTAGCTGATAATCCTCCTCCGCCACATATAATTGCAGATATTCCATTTCCTTATTATCTGATACCAGATTATTTATTTCGGTAATTTTTTCTATGGCACCTGTAAACTCTTTCCCCGTATATTTTTGCTTTCTGTTCAGCTCGTCAAGCTTATCATACGCCTTAATTCCTTCCCTCATTTTTTTTCTCAATGCTTCCATATGAAAATCTATATTATTAAGATAATCTATTATCTCTGACCTTTCCTCCGCATTAAAATAAGGGGCTAATTCTCCAATAACCCTTTGGAAATCTAAGCCTTCATCATTTTTACACTCACGTTTAAGGGCGTCTCTCAAGGTAAGTATTTCCATTCCCTTTTTCTTGGCTCCGCCCTCCGTTGCATCTATAATCCTTATGTCGGGATAAAGGTCAGCCTCCCTCTCAAACCACTGGCGGTAAATGTTCATATTTTCCTCTGTCCTGACCATATTTCCGTATATGTCTTCCACCTGAATATAGTGGGTATCGCTTTCCTTTATCTTATTGTCGGCATCCTTTCCATATGCGCCTTCAGTATGCATTTTATTATAGGGATACGCCAAATCCAAGCCAATAAGTATTACGGTTTTAAAACCAAGCTCCCTTGCAAGGGAAAAAGCATCATTGGCAACGGAGCCTCCTGTAGAAAGCCTTAATACTCTTTTTTCAAGCTTATATATAAAGCCGTCCAATATGCTGTTTGTGGAATTTTCATATATTCTCATTCCATGGTGCACCTGTTTAATATCTGCGTTTGCGCCTAAAGCGTAAACAAGGGGAACATGATTTATTTTTTCATGGTCAAAAAGACCTATAGGCTTGTGTGGGTCTACCGTAACCGCTATGTCAGGTACTATATCCTCCTTTGCCAATGATTTTAAGGCTGTATCTACCGATATAATAAACGCTTTTCCCTTTATATTCTTTAATTCCTTTATATTTTTATCAAGAGACGGACCTGCCGCCACAACAACAGCCGGTATGCCTTCCAAATCAATTTTTTCAAAAGCCTCCTTTAAATCTCCTAAGCCGTATTGATGTACGTAGTCCGAGATATTATCTATAGTATTTTGAAGAAACTCCTGTCCAAATCTTTTTATTGTATTTTTGTTCACCTCTATATTTAATAATCTTTGATTAAATAATTCCTTAAATTCCTCACATTCCCTCCTCATTATTAATTCGTAATTTGGAGATATCATCATTCTGACATTTTTTATATTTTCATATCCTATTACAGTGTCCATTGTATTATATAAATCACTTAAGCCGTCCTTTCCAACGCACAAAAAGATATTTTCTGTTTTTTTGTCAAAATTTTCCGTTCCAATACATTGTATAGCCCCATATAAAATGCTGTAGCTGGGCTCATATAAAATTATTGACACATCCTTATTTCTTTCTTTTATCTTTTCTATATATTCACCGTTTGCAATTCCAAACAGAACAACCACAGTGCCAAAGCCCTTTAATTCGCACTGATTACACCAGTATTCGGCAAGCTCCCCGCCATAAATGCTGTTAAGGTAATATTCTCTGTTTTCTTTCAATACCTTTATAATTTTTTTCCCTGTTATTCTCTCATCTATTACTACCTCAATTTCTTCTTCCGCCGCCTTTTCTATTATTGTATCTAAGGTAGTTTTTTTCCCATTACTATTTTCAACTATAATCATAAATTATTCCTCTTCCATTATATTCTTTATCTGCATATACCATCCAAGAGTTTCCTTCACCCTGTAATTCAGGGTGTCAAACAAAAGCACCTTATCCTTTTTTTCTATTGCGTCTGATATATCTCTCATATCCTGCACCAGCCGTTCCAGTTTTATATTAATTCCTATGGCGTTTAAATCAGGAAGCAGTCTGATAAACTCCTCATAGGAGCTTTTTATATATGGATAAAGCCCCAAAAAGGCTTCATAAAAGTTGATATCCTTATTATAGATATCCTTTGTCAGTATATCTGTTTTTTCTATAGCTTCTGCAATATTCATATTTACCTCATATTTTATATATTTTTTATAATAATAGGAAATGGATAATTAAAAAAATGAGCTACTCAGAATGAGTAGCTCATATATGATAGTTTTACCACTACTGTAACAATGACAATACACCCTGATTAGCTGAGTTAGCCTGTGCAAGCATTGACTGTCCTGCCTGCTGTAAGATGCTGTTCTTGCTGTACTCAACCATCTGATTTGCCATATCTGTATCACGGATACGAGACTCTGCAGCCTGAGTATTCTCTGCTGTAGTATCAAGGTTCTTTACAGTATGCTCAAGTCTGTTCTGAAGTGCACCAAGTGCTGACCTCTGTGTAGAAACTTTTGAAATGGCAGCCTGTATCTTGCTCATTGATGTACCAGCGTTTGCGTTAGTGTCTACTGTTAAAGCGTTAACGCCAAGAGCTGTAGCATTCATTGTCTTTACGCTGATTGATATTGTCTGACCATTTAATGCGCCAACCTGAAGCTTCTTTCCTGTAAATGTACCGTCAAGTAAGTTCATTGTATTGAACTGTGTTGTAGATGCGATTCTGTTAAGTTCAGATGTTAATGCATCAACTTCCTTCTTGATAGCAGTTCTGTCAGATGATGTATTTGTGTCGTTAGCTGCCTGTGTTGCAAGCTCGTTCATTCTCTGTAAGATTTCATGTGCTTCATTTAATGCACCTTCTGCTGTCTGGATAGCTGAAATACCATCCTCTGCATTTGTTGAAGCCTTGTTAAGTCCTCTTATCTGGCTTCTCATCTTTTCAGAAATTGTAAGACCTGCTGCGTCATCGCCTGCGCGGTTAACCTTGTAGCCTGAAGATAACTTCTCTGTTGCCTTTGCCTGGTTACCTACTGTGATACCTAACTGTCTGTTAGCGTTCATAGATGTCATGTTGTGCTGTACTACCATAATTCATTCCTCCTTGAATATATAGCCGCTTCCTTGCGGCATTATTTTTTTTATTTTATATTAACCTCTTATGAGGTAAATATCTGTATTATTTTATTTGCCTGATGCTTTCTCTTGCTCTGACATATATTATATCGGAGCTTAATAAAAATACTTTATACCTTTTTTTATTTTTTTATTGAACTTTTTTGAAAATAATTGTATTGCCTGAAAAAATCCTGTATAATAGGCATAATGATAATGTAGCAGCATTAAACTAACACATGCTTAGAACGGAGATTTTATGAAAGTACTTGCAGTGATTCCGGCAAGAGCCGGCTCAAAGGGCATTCCCAATAAAAATTTAAGACTGATAAATAATCATCCTCTTATTTACTATGCAATAAACAATGCAAAATCATCTAAATACATAACTGATATTGTTGTATCAACCGACTCACCGGTAGTGGAGGCTATAGCCATACAAATGGGAGTTAACGTAAGGCTGCGCCGTCCCGAGCTTTCCGGTGATTCTGTAACATTAGATGCCGTAATATATGATGCTGCAAAAAATTATACTGCAGATTATGTAATTTCCATGCAGCCAACCTCGCCCACCTTAACGCCCCAGACTCTTGACAATGCCATTGAATACGCTTTAAGGCATGATACCGATACACTTATCTCAGCTATTAACAAGCCTCATTTAGCCTGGCTTAAGGATGGTGACAGAAAGCTTCCTGCATACAGGGAAAGGCTGAATCGTCAGTATCTTCCGCCATACTATATGGAAACAGGCGCCTTTTTCATATCCAAGGGAAGCGTTGTAACTCCTTTTTCCCGCTTTGGCGCAAAATGCGATATATATGAAATACCTGAAAATGAAGCCATTGATATTGATACCTTTGGAGATTTAAAGTATGCGGAGGCTGTTTTAGAGAAAAAGAGGACAGCCATTTATGTAAATGGCAATACCCTGCGCGGAATGGGACACATATACCGCGCCCTTGAGCTTGCTGATGAATTTTATTCAAAGCCTGATATATATTACGATATTAATCAGACAGACAGAAAACTGTTTGGTTCTACCACCCACACCCTAATCCCCGTAAACGGTATTGACGAGCTTTTATCCATAGTGGAAAAGGAACAATATGATTTATTTATAAATGATATTCTTTCTACCTCTATAGAGTATATGACATCACTGCGGAACGCTATTCCAAACGCTAAGATAATTAACTTTGAGGATGACGGGGAGGGGATTTATAAGGCAGATTTAGTTATTAATGCGCTTTTTCACGAAGCATATGTTCCCCATATGATGTCCGGCGAACAATATTATATTTCACCGAAGCTTTATATGTTTTATGAGCCTGTAAAAATTAAGGAGCGGGTAAAGAAGGTTTTTATATCCTTTGGCGGCTCCGACCCTCAAAATTATTCTGAGCGTCTCCTAAACATAATATCAGACAGGGAGTATAATGATATCTCCTTTACCGTTGTGCTTGGATTAGCAAAGGAAAATGCTGAAAGGCTTATGAATTTTAATGATTATCCAAACATTGAGGTGCTTTTTAATGTTAAAAATATGCCCCATATAATGGCAGAATGTGATATGGCCATAACGTCCCGTGGCAGAACATGCTATGAATTAGCTATTCTGGGCATCCCTGCTATTGCAATGGCTCAGAATCACCGTGAAGAAAAACATGGGTTTGTCTGCAGCGACAATGGATTTACATATCTTGGACTTAATCCCGCTGATGAAACCATTAAGGCTAATCTTGATATGTATATCCATATGGGCAGGGCGGAACGCCTGAGATTTCAGTCCCTTCTGTTAAGCCATGACCTTAAAAACGGCAGAAGGAAGGTAATGAATCTTATAAATAATTTATAATAATACTTTATTTTAATCAAACAGGAGAATATGCTTATGAAAAAACCTTTTCTTATTGCAGAGTTGGGAGTAAATTTCTATGATACTGCCAGAATAGAAAATATAACGCCTTTAGAGGCCGCTAAAAAATATATTGACGGGGCTAAATGGGCCGGAGCTGATGCAGTAAAATTCCAGTCCTACAAAGCGGATACCATCGTTTCTAAAAATTCGCCTGCATATTGGGATACTTCCAAGGAACCCACCAAAACGCAATATGAATTATTTACTAAATTTGACGGTTTCGGACAGGCTGAATATGAATTGCTTTGTTCTTACTGCAAGGAAAAAGATATTGCATTTATGTCTACCCCTTTTGACTATGCTTCCGCTGACTATCTTGAAGACCTTATAGACATATACAAGATTTCATCCTCAGATTTAAGCAATATTCCTTTTTTAGGTTATATTGCCAAAAAGAAAAAGCCCATATATCTTTCTGTGGGCGCTTCTTACATTTCCGAGATTGACGAGGCTGTCAGGGCTATAAAGGAAGCCGGCTGTCATGACATTACTTTACTTCACTGCGTACTGTCTTATCCCACTGAAAACAAGGATGCAAATCTGTCAATTATCAGCACGCTAAAGGAAATATTTCCTGACGTTAAGGTAGGCTACAGCGACCATACTCTGCCGGATTCAAACATGACCATATTATCTGCTGCATTTTTATACGGCGCTGAGGTTATTGAAAAGCATTTTACTCTTGATAAAGGCTTACCGGGTAACGACCATTACCACGCCGGAGACCCTTACGATTTTAAGAAGGCAGTAGAAAATTTTGACCTTATATGTGAAATCACAGGCTCTCCTGTAAAAACCGTACTCCCATGCGAAATGATTCCAAGGAGGGAGGCCCGCCGTTCACTTGTGCTTACCCGTAATATGAAGGCCGGCGAAATAATCACTCCAAATGATATAATGCCTAAGCGTCCGGGAACAGGTATTTCTCCAAAATTTTCCCAGACTGTAATCGGAAGAGCCGTAAGATTTAATCTTCCTGAGGATACTGTCCTCACATGGGATATGATTTAATCTAAAGCTGCCTCTGTCCTTGCCTGCTCCATTGCAGCCTTTAAATCCTCCTCCGCCTGTCCCGTCGCCTCAAATAATGCATCCATCATTTTTATTCCATTTTGAATAATAAGCTCCATATCCTCATATGCATTATCCTTCTGCTCATATATTGTATCCCTGACTCCAAAGTCTGTCTCTGCAATATATACGGTAAGATACTGCATTACATTATCATCTGATACAAATTTATTTATTTCTGTTATATTTCGTATAACCTCTTCAAACTCATCGCCTGTATATTCATGCTTCCTATTTAATACATCAAGCTTTTCATACATCCTTCTGCCCTCTGTAAGTCTTTTTCTTATTATGTCAAGATTTATATTAATTTCCCCTATATCCTTTAATATAAATCTTTGTTCTTCACTTGAAAATGTATGATGTACATGTGATATAACATCATGAAAATCAATATATTTTTCCGTTTCACATTCTCTTTCTATTGCCTCTTTCAAGGTCATAATTTCCATACCCGCTTTCTTTGCTCCTCCCTCTGTAGCATCTATAAACTTTATATCCGGGTATGTTAAAACAGCCCTTTCAAACCATATTCTGTACTCATTCATATTATACTCGGTTTTTACCTTACCGCCGTATATATCCTCTACTTCAAACAATACCTTGTCCTGATTTTTTATATCGTTTTCCTCTCCTTCTCCAAATGAAGCCGCCGCATGTCCTTTATCATTGGGATATGCCAAATCCTGACCGACAAAAATAATTGTCTTAAAGCCTAATATTTGCGCCACCGAAAACGCAACGTGCGCCACTGAGCCTCCTGTTTCAAGCATCAGGTTATATCTTTGAAACATAGACATATACCTGCTTATTAATGTACCGTCTGTATTGTAGTATATTCTCATTCCCTTATGTATACTTTTTATCTTTTCATTTGAAGAAATATCAAAAACAAGAGGAATCTCTTTTATTTTTTCATTATCAAACAAGGGCAAAAATTTATTAGGGTCTGCCGTAACTGATATATCAGGCAAAATATCAGCCTGCGCCAAAGGTTTAAGGGCCGTATCCACAGCTATAATAAACGCCTTTCCCTTTGCCAGCTTAAGCTGACTTATATTTTTATCAAGAGACGGACCTGCCGCAACAACTATAGCCGGTATTTTATCCTTTTTAAGCCTGTCAAATTCCTTCTTTAAATTATACATGGAATATTGCTTTACACAGTCAAGAAGATTATTTGCAGCATTCATCATCATTGTTTTTCCAAATACTTTTGTAGTATTTCTATTTACTCTTAACCGGTTTTCATGCTCCTCCAATAAAACCTTTAATCTTCCAAATTCCTTCTCATAAACTATATCATAATTGGGAGTTACAAACACTTTAATGTATTTTATTATTTCATAATCCGGCATTTCTGCCAATATACCATACATACGCTTCTCGTCATGGACAATCTCAATATTTTTATCATTTATAATCTCTACAACCTCCTGCTGGCTCCTTTGCTTTTCAACAATATCCAGGGAAGGCTCATATACTACTATTTTCATTTCTTTATTTCTATTACGAAGCTCCTTTATATACGCTCCGTTTGCAAATCCAAATACTAGCGCTACGGTCCTGTAATGTGATATATCATGCTGGTTACACCATGCTTCTACCATATCATTGTCATTATAAAGACTGTTAAAATAATATTTTTTCTCTCCTGTCGCGGCTCCTGTTATTCTTTGCTCCATTATATTATATAAAACAAGGCTTTCAACATTATTCTTTTCCATGGCATTTTCCTCTTTATTTATATAGGTTTCCTCATTTAAGGGCATTTTGTCACCTCTATTCCATTATTTCCTTTATCTCATTATACAGTGACAGCGTATCCCTTATCTCATAATTTAACGTGTCAAACATCATTGCTTTATCTTTGTTTTCAAGGGATTTAAGAAGGTTTTTAAGCTGCCCTACTACAACATTAATATCAATGTCCATCCCAATATTATTTAAAGCAGGAATTAGCTCTATAAATTCCTTATATGCCTTCTGCATATCAGGTATTATCTCTTTTACCCTGTCATATATGTTATACTCCTGTTTAAATATATTATCTGTCATGTCTGAAACCATATCCAGCAGTTCTTTTATATCCATATAAAAATCTCCTATAAAAATTGTCAAGAGTTTTAAAAAAAGAGCAGCCCGTAGCGAGCTGCTCAAATATGATAGTCTTTTATTACTGTAATAATGACAATACGCCCTGATTAGCTGAGTTAGCCTGTGCAAGCATTGACTGTCCTGCCTGCTGTAAGATGCTGTTCTTGCTGTACTCAACCATCTGATTTGCCATATCTGTATCACGGATACGAGACTCTGCAGCCTGAGTATTCTCTGCTGTAGTATCAAGGTTCTTTACAGTATGCTCAAGTCTGTTCTGAAGTGCACCAAGTGCTGACCTCTGTGTAGAAACCTTTGAAATAGCAGCCTGTATCTTGCTCATTGACTGTCCTGCTTTTGTGTTATCGCTTACTTCCAAGCTGTTAACACCAAGAGTTGCAGCGCTCATTGAGCCTATGCTGATTGCGATTGTCTGACCGTTTAATGCACCAACCTGAAGATTCTTTCCTGTGAATGTACCATCAAGTAAGTTCATTGTATTGAACTGTGTTGTAGATGAAATTCTGTTAAGCTCAGATGTTAATGCATCTACCTCTTTCTTGATAGCTGTTCTGTCAGATGATGTATTTGTGTCGTTAGCTGCCTGTGTTGCAAGCTCGTTCATTCTCTGTAAGATTTCATGTGCTTCATTTAATGCACCTTCTGCTGTCTGGATAGCTGAAATACCATCCTCTGCATTTGTTGAAGCCTTGTTAAGTCCTCTTATCTGGCTTCTCATCTTTTCAGAAATTGTAAGACCTGCTGCGTCATCGCCTGCGCGGTTAACCTTGTAGCCTGAAGATAACTTCTCTGTTGCCTTTGCCTGGTTACCTACTGTGATACCTAACTGTCTGTTAGCGTTCATAGATGTCATGTTGTGCTGTACTACCATAATTCATTCCTCCTTGAATATATAGCTGCTTCCCTGCAGCATTATTTTTTTATATTAACCTCTATGAGGTGAATACCTATAACATTTTATGTGTGATATTGCAAATAATACCTACATGTATTATATCGGAGCATAAATTAAAAACTTTATAGGCTTTTATTCTTTTATTTTTTTGTATCTAAAAATTGTGAATCCACCACATTCAGCTTATTCATGCTCTGATAATAATTTGACGCTACCTTATTGGCAGTTTTGACAGAGCGGATATTCTTTCTTGACTCTGTTATGCTTTTTTGAAATGCTTCTTTATTTCTGGCTTCGCCTGACTGTATATCCATGGACTTTTCGGTAATCGTCTTTATCTTTTCCTGAAGCTCCTTTATATCCTGCCTGTATGCTTCTTTATCCTCATTCAGAGCTTCCTTTACCCTGTCATATATAGTCTGGAATCCCCTGTCAAGCACCTCCAGCTCTTTTATGCACTTTTCTTTAACATCAACAGTATCATTAAATCTGTCAAAATCAATTTCCGGTTCATGAAGTATATTCTCTTGAAGCTTATTTTGCTCAAGTATATCTTCAAGAAGCCTTATTTTTTTATCAAGACTTTCTTTTAAAATAACAAGATAATTCTGCTCACTGTTTTGCATTCTTCATTACCTCTTCCCATGTATTTCTCATGGTTCTTAAATGTCCAAGGATTTCTTCCAGTATCTCCTTATCCTTGTGGATATTAGCCTCTACCAGTCTGTCATATATATACTTATATACATTCTCAAAGTCCTGTGCCACAGGATACTTAAAATTAAGGCTTGAACGAAATTCCTGAACTATGTTTTCTACCTTTCTTATATTTGTATGGGCCTTGTTCATATCCTTCTGCTCTATTCCCATTATAGCAAGGTTGCAAAACTTTATGGCTCCGTCATACAACATAAGAGTAAGCTGTGCAGGTGAGGCTGTCATTATTTTATTGTTTGCATATTGATTATAACCGGTTGGTAAAGGCATTGTAAATATACCCCTTTCACTATATGATTATATTTTTAGTAAGCTTTATGAGCCCATAAGTGATGACAATGCTGAGGTACTTGACTGAAGCTTGGCAAGCGCAACCTCCATGGCTGAGAACTGTTTATAATATTTGTCCTCCATGGCAGTAACCTTTTTCTCCCACTGCTTTATGGTATCGCCATATCTGTCATATGTTTTCTTCATCTGCTTATCATTGTAAATAGTATATGAACTGCTTACAGATGACGAAGCCATTTTCTTTGTGAGATTATCATACAGACCCTGTGAAAGCTGCTGGAAGAAGCCTATCACCGAATCTGGGTCGCTTGCTATAGCCGCGCGAAGCTTATCTGTCTTTCCTGAGGTTGCTCCATCCTCGCTGTCTCCGTCTATATGATATACGCCCTTTTCATTTTCACCTGATGCAAAATAACCAAGAGTAGATATACCAAAGCTTGAAAGAGAATATGATTTGTCTCCTACCTTATATGATGAACTCATAGCCATCTTCATTGTAGACATAACGCCGCTCAGGGTTGAATCTCTTCTAAGAAGGGAATCCTTAATCTTCTTCTCCCACTTTTCTACCTCTGTATCGGACATGGCATCCTTTTCCTCGTCCGTAAGAGGCTCGTAGCCCTTTGATGAGCCTGCGTTGAATAATGTATCCATCTCCTTGATAAGGGCGTTATACTCCTTAAGAGTATCCTTTATCATATTGTAAATTCCGTCTACATCCGTCTCTGTTGTAATGGTTACCTTTTCACCCGGCTTTGTAACTGCGCCTGCAGTGATGGTAAGTCCGTTTACAGAATAGTTATTGCTGTTTGACGTAAATTTAGCGCCATTAAGAACAATCTCCGAATCCTCGCCTTTAATACGGACTGCATCGCTTGTTCCAAGAGATGCTGCAAGCATGCTTTCATCTATCTTTCCGTTTGCGTCTGTAGCGGCGTTAACCTTAGACATAACATCCTGCGCCGTTGCCCTTACTCCCTCATATTTAGCTAAATATGACTTGTAAGTATCATCATCTGCATAATCCGCTCTTATTGTGCTTGTATCTGCCTCGCCATACCTTGTAAATTCTACTGCCTTTACCTCATCTGAGGACAGCTTTTTCTCCACAAGCTTATTGTTTTCTTCAACTGCCTTGTTATTTGCTGTTATTTCATCCTTGTTTGCCGTTATCTTTTCTGCAAGAGCCTGTGTATATGCATTCTGGTCTTCCTTGCTAAGGGTATTTGCAGTTACGTTTTCTTCAAAACCTGCTGTATCCGCTGTTTCGCCTGTTATTTTTATACCGTATTTTTCATTTACCTGGTCATATGTATTTAATGTAGCCTGATATTCCTCAAGCTGCTTTTCCTTTGCCTCTATGGCAGAAGCATTTTTATTGTCAACATCTTCATCGTAAAGCTTCTGAATATCCTCCTGAAGCTTAGCCATGGTTTCCTTTGTTGTAACATATACCTTAGCCTTATTTTCAGAGGTCATGTTTGCATATGAATACTCCTTGGCTAATTTGTTATTTTCCTCTGCAAGCTGTGTGTTTCTGTCTGTGTAGGTTTTATTTGCGGCTGATATCTGATTTTTCAGATAATCGTTTAACGCCATGTTCTCAAGGTCGCTGTCTGTGTATGCGGCAGCCGTCTTATATGAAGATATATCTGCTGCAGATACGGAATATATACCCAGACTCTTCATCATCTCTATTCCATTTGCATCACCTGTAAGTGAAAAATCATGCTGCTCGCCGCTGGTCTTTGAGCTGATAAAGAAACGCTGGTTTGTCTCATCAAAGCTTGCGTTAAGTCCTGCTTCCTTAAGATATGCCACAAGCTGGCCTACATTCATATCGGCTTTCAGTTCAATGGCTTTTTCCTTACCGTCAACATTTACATTAAGCACGCCTGATGAGCTTCCGCCATTTAAGTCTGCAAGCTTAGTGCTTGTCGTTATCTTCTGTCCCTTATTAAGCTGTGCTCCCGTAAGATATCCTGTAGTTGCAAGCTTATTAATCTCCAGTGTCTGGGTTCCGTTTACCGCATTGCCGTCAGCCTTAACGGTAGCCTTTGTAGAATCTGACACTGTTGATGTTTTTTTGCTGTACGCAGTAGAAAATCTCATCGGACTAAGCTTATTTGTGTAGAAGCTGTATACCTTTGCGTTAAGCGCTTTCCATGCATCCATCTTCCACTCAAGCTTTGTCTGCTCCTTAACATAGTTATCCTTTTTTATACTATATGCTGATACCAGTTCCTGTACAAGAGCATCTGTATCCATACCTGATATCATACCTGATAATCTGATTGGCATAATTATTCCTCCATTCAATTTAAAAATAAATGCTTTTTGTGTATTTATTTTTGCATACTTTACCTTTTATATCCGGCTGTCTCTATAATTTCTTATCTACCATAATACCTGCAAGCTCCCAAACCTTTTCTATAAGGTCAAGAGTCTCCTCCGCAGGAAATTCCTTGATGACATCCTTTGTTTCCTTGTCAAGTATTTTTATTGTAACCCTGCCTGTTCCCTCATGTATGCCATACTGACAAAATGTGTTGTTCATTTTTTTATTAAGGTCTGCTACCGCATTCTGAACCTTTTTATTATCCAGTTCTACGTTCTGCTCCCTTGTCTTGTCTCCGCCGTTTTCCGGGCTCTTTGACTGATATGACTGCTGCACTACCGGCTGTGCCTCTGCCACCGGCTGGGGCGCCTCCACATGTCTCGTCTGTACTGCAGGCGCGCTGCTCTGATATGCTGCCCCTGCTGTCCTTGATACTGATTCTAATGCCATAATATTCCTCCATTCTGCCACATCCTTGTGGTCCAAATACGAAGTAGTGTATATCAATACTGCTGTGTCTTAATTCCTACGGCACGCCGTATGATATATAATTTTTACCTCCGTGTAAATTTGTTTTATGCTAAAATTTAATATGCTTCAGCATAATGGGCCTTAGCATAATATATTTTTTAAGCATAAAAACTGCCTTTTATAGTTTTCTAATCTATATTTCGGCAGTTTTTTCATTTTCTTTATATTTTTTCCATAAATTTATTGCGGCTTAATTCCTTAACCGCTTCCTACAGCTCCTTCAATGCGTCAAGTCCAGGGGAATTTGCTGCTTCCTTGTTTGACTCCTGTATTTGCTCATACACTTCTTTTCTGTACACAGGTACGGATTTAGGCGCCGTTATACCTATTTTTACCTGGTCGCCCTTTACCTCAATAACGGTTATTTCTATATTATTGTTTATTATAATGGACTCATCCTTTTTTCTTGATAATGCAAGCATAGTTTACCCTCCTTTACTCTTTGTCAGACTTCCTGCTTTTTAGTATATCATAAATCGGGTATTTTACTGCATATTCCGGTTCATCTATAATAATTTGTACTGCTTTCATATTCTTTACATTGACTACTATCGGCGCTGCAAGATTTACCGTCATTTTTGAAATATCCTGAGGAACGGTAACCGTAACCTGCACAAGCATCTCGTTTTCATCAAGCTCCTCCAAATCCGATAAAAAGTCGTCCTCCACAACGGGATTATAATTATCCAATATGCCAAGAGGGTCAACCACCGGCATGGCAAATGCAGGCTCATCTACGGACTGTAGCCATGATATCATGCTGTTTGTCTTCTCTTCATCATGTATAAGCAAAAATCTTTGCAAATCAGGAAACCCGATAATTCCAGATGGAAATGTGATTATTTTGCTTTCATCCGCTTCTATTTCTCCAAATATTCTTGTGTTTATATTCATCCTGTCATACCTTCCTTTCACAGATATATTTTTGGCTTTACAGTAACATATTCTTCCATTACTTACAGAAAATCAAGCAATGATTTCTGGACTATCTTTGCAGTTACGGAAAGGGATGCGTCATATACGTCCTCCATGGCGTTGTACTCTGTTGCTGCCGTAGGTATATCCGTATCTTCATTTTTGCTTTTCAGCTCATCCATTGTTAAAAACTGCTGCTCAAGACGGTCCTTTATCATTGAAAGGCGGCTCATTCTGGCGCCAAGGTCTGACAGCTCTATAGTCACTGTCTGCTGATGCTCCTTAAATAATTTAAGTCCGTCTGCAAAGCTGTTTTTAAGATTTTCCTGCGCATATGAAAGCTCAAGCTCTGCCGCTTCCTTCATGGATGTTATCTTTGCCTTATCGGCGTCGTTTGTTGCAAGCTCAAGCTCGCTTGACAGCTTGTTTATCTTCTCTAAGGCCGCTATTATATCCTCTGCTCTGCCGACCATCTCGTCTACATCTCTGCCAATATTATGCTTTAATATATCCTGCCCCTGTACATTGACTGTAAGATACTGGTTAAAGCTTACCACATAGTTTATTTTCTGATCTTTCCGGGTATATTCTGTTGTCTTTACCTGACCTGCTACGGTTTCTCTCTTTACACAGTCAAAGTAATGCTCAGGCTGAAGCTCGTTTTCCTTAAATCCCGTCTTTGTATAGGAAATTGAAAAATCCGTATCGTTTAATGCCTGATAGGCGTTTTTTCCAAAAATAACCTCTCCCGTTTCAGGTATAAGCCTTATTTCGTTATCACCTATTGTTCTGTATACGCTTTGACCTGTTGCCTCTGACTGCTCCCTGCTTACGGTAGTTATATTTACCCCTGTAAGAGGCTGTCCGTTTACCTGTATGCTTATTGCAGTCTGGTCCACATTGTCATATCCAAGCTTTAATATGTGATATGTCTCGTTTGTTATTGAGCTTCCTACGTATGTAGGCGCCGCTGCAAAATCATATGCATCATTTCTTGATACTCCGATGGTTCTTTCGAGATTTTTTATGTCCGAAAAGGATAATTCCTCCGTAATATCATATGATAAATCCGGTTTATCCTTTGTAAACATAAGGGTGCTGTCTGTCTTATAGCCGGTGAATATGGTTCTGTCTCCATAGTCTGCATTTCCTGTAGCATAAACCTCATTTCTAAACTGCTTTAAGGATGTTATAATGGCATTGTACTCATCTATAGTCTGATATGTGTTTACACCCTGATTACAATATACCAATATATCCTCTAAGGCGCTATTTATCTTATCCATTGCATCCTTTGTTGCGCTCATCCATGATTCCGCATCCTTTACGTTCCTGTCCTTATACTGGGTAATTTCATTAAGGGTAGAGCGGAGCCTTAACGCTCTTACTGCCGTTATAGGGTCATCTGACGGACGCTGTATCTTTTTTGTAGTTTCTATAGACGTCATTATTTCATCCATACGAAGCTTATTTGCATTAAGATTTGACATATTATTGTTAAGCATAATACCGTTTGTAATTCGCATACTTTATTCTTCACCTTTCTTTCTTTAAATAATAATCTAAACTCCTGTTTCTCTTATAAGGGTATCATATATTTCTGCCATAATAGATATAACCTTTGAGCAAAGCTCAAACATTTCCTGATATTTTACAAGGTTTGCCGCTTCCTCGTCCTTATCTACACCCATAACAGAAAGCCGCTGATTATCTATGGTTGTTGCCATATTTTCATAATTTGTCATCATATGCTTGTTTTTTCTTGTATCAACAGCTATATCCGTAACTACGGACCTTAAAAATTCTACGGCAGTTCCTCCATTGTACGCTACCGACGATTTTGTTTTGTACAAATCTTCAAGCAGGTCATTCTGAGACACTCCGTCTGTCCTTTTATAGGCTGTTGCCAGCAGATTTGGGTCTTCCTTCACCTCAGGATTTATAATATATTTTTTGGAAAGGTCGTCATATACAAACAACGGAGTATCCGCTGCGCTTTCACCATATACATTCTCCCCGGCCTGATGAATTTTGTTTACCGTGTCGGTAAAGTTTTTCAAAAATACATTTATCTGCTCTATATAATATGGTATGCCTTTATATTCCACCGGTTTTACAGCCGGGTCGTCAGGCTGTACGCCGTTATTTCCGTCCCGTACCTCCAAAAGTCCCTTCAGCGTGCCTCCTATCCCCTGAGAGGTAGGATTGAAGTAATCACCGTATGACCATTTTATGTCATACAGTCCTACCGTATCTTCATCATGTACAAAATCATCCCTGCTTTCAACCTTTAAGGTAAAATAGTTGTAATTGTCTACCAGCGTAGCCCCGCCTATCTTTACCGTAAACTCCGTCTTACCGTTTTTAAAGGTATCCTCAGATGTTGTTATTTCTACTATTTGAGACAGCTTATCCAGTATAACCGAACGTCTGTCCCTAAGCTCGTTTGCATTAGCTCCCGTAAGCTCCACTACATTTATCTGTTTATTTAACGACGCTATCTCCTGGGCGTATGAATTTATGCTGCTTACATTATTGCTTACCTCTGCGTTTAAATCCTCCTGCTCAAGCTGAAGGTCCTTTTTTATCTCCTGCATATATTCCAACAGGCTTTCCGCATAATTCATATAAGTAGTTTTTGTGGTAACGTTTGACGCATCCTTTGACATTTCCTGAACGGCCTCGTAAAATCTGTCAAACTCCCTTGTAAAGCCTTCTACCTTTTCCTCGTTAAACAAATCTTCTACCTTAAACAAATAATAATATCTTGCGTTGTTTTCTCCGTATCTTGTCTGATTTTCCTGGTATTTTACATCATAATATTCGTTTCTTACTCTATATATGGTTGTAACCTCAACGCCGCTTCCTATCATTCCATACTTCTGATATGCGCGGATAGGAGTGGTTGCCTGCTGGGCAGCCTTTTGCCTCGAATAACCCTCCGTATGCTCGTTTGCGGTATTGTTAGCCGTAACATTAAGCTGCGCGTTTGCTGCGTGTATTCCTAACGTACCTATATTTAATCCAAAAAATGTATTTGGCATATCTGTTCCTCCATTTTAATATTTTAGTGAACTCCCACTCTGTTTATAAGGGTATCTATCATATCGGCTACAACGTTAATATATCTTGAGTTTGCATTATAGGCATTCTGGAACTTAATTAGATTTGTAAGCTCCTCCTCAGATGAAACTCCCATTATTGACTGCCTGCCTGTTTCAATATCCTCTACCACCTGCTGCTGGTTTGCGGTTACTGATTTAAGTACGGAGCCGTCGTTTCCAAGAACGTTCAGCATAGCCTGATAGTAATCGTCAAAATCCTTTTTTGCAAGATTGTTGGGGTCTAAATTAATTGACGCCTCACTCCATGCCTTAATAATGCTTTCTGCCACAGGATAATTTGCCTCTCCCTCACTGTTCCATAACGGAAGGGATGACGTCTTTTCCAAAACCTGCTGGTTTATCTCAAGATTGCCCATGCTGTACAGGCCTTCCTCTCCAAACACATTATAAGGATTATACACATAATATACTGTTCCGTCTGCTGCCGTAAGCTCGGTATACCTTCCTGTAGTATCGCTTCTTGAAAATAATTCTGCCCCAAGCTCTCCGTCGTAGCCGTTTCCGCTGTTCTCCACATCAAGCATGCTTGTTGTCATGTCTGCGTTAAGGGTAAAGGTCTCGTCTCCCACAAGATATCCGTAGTCATCCATAATAGGGTCGTTTCCTCCGTTAGCAGCTTTAAGGGCTGCCTTTACCTCGTCTGCCAGTACATAAAAATTTGTGCCTGCCTTTATGGTAAGCTGTGTTCCCCCTGCTATAGTCTGCTCCTTATTGGGACACAGCTTATCGTTAATCATTGTAACTATGCTGTTTATAAGCCTATCCATCATAGCCTGCGTCTTCATAACCACAGACGCCCCCGTATTATAATTATACTCTTCTGCATCCTTTAAATACTGCTCATACTCTGCATTCGTATAATTTTCAGGGAGTACGGGTATATCTGTATAATCTGCCTTATAGCCGCCCCTTGACAGCAATATACCCTTTAGCTTTCCTATATCGTTGCCCTTTGCCGAATTAATATCCGTGTCAAGTATAAATACCGGCAGTCCGTCCAAATGCTCCCATACAGGCGAAAGATAATTTGAGTCCTGCTCGGCGCCAAGCTGCTCCGTGCCCATGTGGAACACGCCGGATTCAATAATAAACTCCTGTCCCTCTGCCCTGACGCTTACAAAGCCGTGTTCATTCTCCGTATAGGATATTTCTATAAGCTGCGAAAGCTGGTCAAGGGCCAAATCCCGCCTGTCTCTGTAATCATTGGCATCCTCCACTCCTGCCGCCTCTATACCCTGTATGGTAAGATTAAGGTCATATATGGTATCTGCCAGTGAGTTTATCTTGTTTACCGTATCCTTAACCTCCTGGTTAAGATTATACTGGTAAGACTGAAGCTGGTCGCTTATTGCGTTTACCCTTGTAATAAACTCATCTGCATACATTACAAGACCTTCTCTTTCCACACTTCCGTCAGGCGCCTTTGCCACCTCGCTTAAAGCATCCCAAAGCTGCTTTAAGGAGTTTTGAAACGCCTCCTTGTTAAGCTCGCCCATAGTATGTTCTACCTCTGACACGGCTTCATACTGCGATGAGTAAAAATTTTCTCGTCCTGCCTGCTGTCTGTATGCCTTATCTAATAAAAGGTCCCTAATGTGTCGAGTTTCATCTGCGACAACACCAAGACCTAATCTCCAATTTCCTATTGCGGAATGTCCTATTGTGGAATATTCCCTGTCTGCATATGATATCTGCTGTCTTACATATCCTTCAGTATGAATATTTGCTAAGTTATGTGATGAAGTATGTATTCCTACCTGACTTGTTTTCAGTCCTGATACACCTGTGTATAAGCTTGCCATAAGCGGCATATTCCGCACCCCTCTCCTATTGTCCGTTTCTATAAATTAATTTTTTGCATCAAACACGCCATAATTTAATGAGCTTTCTGTGTTGTATGCATCTTTTCCATAATTTCCAAGCTCCGGAGCCTGATACATGCTCTTTAAAAGATTTATATTAAACTCTGCCATTTCCAGCGCTGATGATATAAGATTTTTGTTCATATCGTTCAGGGCAGATATATTTGAAAGTGTCTGTCTGAGGCTGTCATGAACCTCTGCAAGTTTATTCTGCTCCTTATCCTGACCTTCCAAAAGCGCTATTATAGCTCTTATGGTAAGGTCCTCTTCTTTTTTGTTAAGCACTAATGCAATATCCTGCACCGCTTCAACCCGTCTCTTTTCAAGCCGGTTTAAAACCTCTATATGTTCCTGCTCCTTAGCAGTTATATCCTTCAGTCCCTCTAAGTCTCCTTTTACTATGACAGGTGTTTTTTGGTTAGCAAGTTCCACCAGTTCTTTATATTTTTTATCCTCTTCTTCAAGGACTGTTATAAGCTCTTCTATCAAACTTGCCATAAACCTGCTAACCTCTCATTTCCTCATACTTTGCCAAAAGCTTTTCTGCAAAGCTTTCTCCTGAAACGCTGTATGTTCCGTTTTGTATGCGGCTCTTAAGCTCTGATACTCTGTCCTCACGAACATCCGGCGCTGCGGCAACTGCCTGCTTTGCTACCTGAAGTTCTCTGCCGAAATCAGATATTTCCACTTTATCTGCGCTGCTTGTCTTTGCTGCAGCTCCAGCCTTATATTTTCCCTTAGCTCCGTATGTCTGACTAATGGCATTGTAAGCATCTATACGCATAATAATCGCCTCCTTAATGTTTTTTACACAGATGTTATCGGTCTTTTCTTAGGTTTACTTTATACCAGCGCAAAAAAAGTTGCCGCACATAGAGCGGCAACCCGTTGAGCCTGTATTTAATTTATTAACCATGCCACAAATTCGGCTCCGCCAATAAAGCCAATTTCTAGCGGCTAACAACCACAAATTCGGCTAAGTCTGTTTAAAGAACTTTAGTTCTTTAGACTTTCTGAATTTGCAAGTGTCAGCAGAGCTGACACTTTTTTATTTATCAAGAAACCTCATCTTATCCTTATCCCTGTCTTTTTTCTGCATTACAGGCGCTGACGATTTATATAAGTTTCCCATTTCCTTCGCCATTTCTCCCTTGCATTTTTCGCAAAAACGACCTGTTCTTATAGACGCGCCGCAGTTTTCGCATTGTATGGTAACCATTGAATCCTCAGAAAATATAAGTCGTTCCTCTCTTATCCACTGGTGAATCTGACTTGTGGTTACATCCATTTCCTCAGATATCTGCGATATGCTTGCGTGAGGATTATCTCTTATATAATCCCTTACCTCCATAAACTTATCCTCAAGCTTTTGTTTACACTCTCCGCATAATCTCGGTCCTGTAAGGTAGTTGAACAGCCTTCCGCAGCTCTTGCAATTCTTTACTTCCATTTGTCATTCCTCCTAATTTTCTATATGCCTTCTCCTATACATATGGATATAAAATAGACCTCTTGTACTCCTGCCTGTTTTAGCACCCGGGCACATGCGTTTATTGTTGCTCCTGTAGTATATATGTCGTCTACTAATATAATTTTACTATATCTTACTACATTTATCGAAACTTTAAAAGCATTTTCTACATTTTTAATGCGAATTTCTTTTGACAGCTTCTTTTGAGGCTCTGTTTTCCCGGTTCTTAAAAGCGCTCCTGTATCCATGGGAATATTAAGCATGTCCGATAACGCCCTGCCTATAAGCTCAGCCTGATTATATCCCCTTTTTCTCATACGTGTCTTATGTATGGGAACAGGTACTATTGCATCCGGCTGCCATTTTTTTATTATTTCCTTATATCTTTCAGCCATCTGCTCTCCGAAAAACCTGCCATAGCATCTACAGTCCTTATACTTAAATCTATAGATGGCTTCCTTTACATTGTTATGGTATTTAAATACAGACAAGCCTCTGTCATATGTATGACTAAGCCTCTTACAATCGCTGCAATACTCCCGTGTCATGCTGTCAAGCTGCTTTCCGCACTTAAAGCAGTAGGGCTCCTCTATATATACATCCGTTATATTTTTCCTGCAGTCCCCGCACAGAAGGTCATATGACTTTTTCTGCATTATTCCCACATAGCTTTTCATAGGAATGGAGCTGCCGCAGAAAACACACTTTCTCGGATACAAAAGCTCCATGCATATCTCCCCTAATGCCCTTATGTTATCCCTCAATCTCTGTTATCCTTTCCTTTAAACCTGAATATCTTTTCTGTTCGTTCTCGTTATTTATCATATCGGTTACCGCATCTTCCACTCCTACTATACAAACACATTTTTTAGCTCTTGTTACGCCTGTATACAAAAGGTTTCTGCTCATAAGCTGTCTCGGCCCGCTTAAAAGGGGCATTACCACAGCCGGATATTCGCTTCCCTGGGATTTGTGGATAGTAACCGCATATGCAAGCTCAAGCTCATCTAACTGTTTAAAGCTGTAGGTAACAAATTTTCCCTCGTCAAATTCCACCTCCATAAGCTCCGTATAGTTATTTATGGCTCTTATAATCCCAATGTCCCCGTTAAAAATGCCTGTTCCCCTTTCCACGGCTATTTTGTTTCTGCCTCTTATCTCCCATTCAGTCTGATAATTGTTTTTTATCTGCATTACCTTATCGCCCTGTCTGAACAATCCGTCTCCGTATTCCTTTTCCTCCTTGTCAGAAGACTCAGGATTTAAAAACTGCTGCAATATCCTGTTAAGGCGTTCCACCCCCAGCATTCCCTTTCGCATTGGCGTCATAACCTGTATGTCAAAAACCTTCGCATCTACGTATTTTGGAAGCTTTTCCCTTACAAGGGTTATCATGGCGTTTATTACGGCATTTGCATCTGTTCTCCTTACAAGAAGGAAATCCCGGCTTTTATTATCCAGCCTTATCATCTGCCCCTCATTTATCCTGTGGGCGTTTACCACTATATCGCTTAAATTAGCCTGACGGAATATCTTTGTCAGCTTAACAACATTAAAGCGCATTGAATGTATAATATCCTTTAACACATTTCCCGGGCCTACGCTTGGAAGCTGGTTTATATCCCCCACCAATATAAGCCTTGTCCCTACTGCCACCGCCTTAAGAAGTGAATTCATAAGAAACATATCTACCATTGACATCTCGTCTATAATAACAACGTCTGCCTCAAGGGGATTATTTTCATTTCTCTCAAATCTCATGGCTGATGATATATTGTCGTCGTCAGGGCCTCCGCTAAGCTCCAGAAGTCTGTGTATGGTCTGGGCTTCCACTCCTGTCGCCTCGGTCATACGCTTTGCCGCCCTGCCTGTAGGCGCAGCCAAAAGTATATCCATGCCCTCCTCTTCAAAAAATTTTATTATCATGTTTATGGTTGTGGTCTTTCCTGTACCGGGACCGCCTGTAATAATAAGTATTCCGCTGTTGGCCGCCTCTATTACCGCCTGCCTTTGAAGCTCGTCTAGCATTAAGCCTGTATCTGTCTGAAGCCTGTCAATTTTTCTTATAATCATATCCTCAGAAACATTATCCTTTATATTTAAGTCCTTAAGCTTTACGGCTATAGACAGCTCCGTGTAATAGTAGTCTGACGCATATACTGCCTTTGCTCCGTTTATATCCTTTACCACAACACGTTTTTCTATTATTAAGTCGGTAATGAACTTGTCAAAATTTCCATTGAGGATTGTCAAAAGCTCCTCTGTCCGCGCCTTTAATTCTTCCATTGGCAGATATGCGTGTCCGCTTCCACCTGCCTGTGTCAGAACATATAATATACCGCATTTTATACGAAAGTCCGAGTCAGCAGATATTCCTGCCTTCATGGCTATTTCGTCTGCTATTTTAAAGCCTACGCCATGTATGTCGTCTGCCAGCTTATATGGATTATATTTGATAATATTGTACATTTCCTGTCCGTATTTTTCATATATTTTTACGGAAAGCTGCATGGATATGCCGTATTTCTGCAGGAAAATCATAGCCTTCCGCATATCCTTTTTTTCCTCAAGCTGGCTGGCGATTTCCATTGCCATCCGCTCGCTTATGCCCTTTACCTGTGAGAGCCTTTCCGGCTCCTCCTCTATAATTCTAAAGGTATCCTCCCCAAAGCGTCTGACTATCCTGTCAGCCAAAGCCGGCCCTACGCCCTTTATTGCTCCTGAGCCTAAGTATCTTCCTATGGCCGCCTTGTCCTCAGGTACTTTTATTTCGTATTCCTCTACCGAAAGCTGTTCCCCGTAGGAGGGATGTACCGTAAAATGTCCCTTCAGGGTGGCATATTCACCCTCGTTAATATATCTGAAGGTTCCTACGCAGGTGATTTCTTCCTTGTCTTCCACTATGGTCATAACGGTGTAGCCGTTTTCTTCGTTTCTGTATACAATTTTTTCTATGTAGCCGCTGACTGTTTCCATATAAATTTTGTCTCCGTCTTCGTATCCTTCAACAAGCAGAAAAAGGGCAAATTGTATACCGTTTGCCCTTTTTCATCATGTTTCCCGCTAAATTAATTTTAATTCCTAATTTCATACCAACCGCTTATGTATTGCTGTAATTTCTTTTCATCTGCTCATAGAGCGTCTGGGCCAGCCCTAAGTTACTCTGCTCGGTAACAGCCCCTGCAAGCTCCTGTGTAAAAACATCCCCAAAGTAATCAAGATACTTGCTTGTCTCGCTGTCCTTATCCTTCGGTATCATTTTTTCCATAGACTTAATAACCTGCTCTACAAAATATGACTCAAACTGCTTGCACACATTCATAAGCTCTTCGTCCGTAGCCTTTGAATAATCAGTACTGTTTAAGGCTCCCGAAAGCTTCTCTGATGTGGAATCTGTTTTCTTATACTGTGAATAATATTCACCTATTCCGCTTAACATATCCGCCATTTTTATTCTCCTCTACGCTTTATCTTCTAAGAGAGTTTGCCTGTCCCAGCATCTCGTCCGACGCCTGTATTGCCTTAGAATTCATCTCATATGCTCTTTGGGCAACAATTAAATTTACCATTTCATCCACTACCTGAACATTTGACGCCTCAAGGTAGCTTTGCTTTATAATGCTTCTTTGAAGGTCCGGGTTTTCTGATTCCTGCAGCGGCTCGCCTGACGCTGCCGTTACCTTATATGTACTGTCTGAGGCCTTTGAAAGTCCTGCCGGATTAGGAAACTGTACAAGTCCAAGAGTGAAGCCTATAGGCTGCGGATTTCCCGTTTCATCAGGATAGCATACATTGCCGTTAGCATCTATTGTGATTTTACTTACCATATATTCGCCGCCAAGCTCTATTGGCGAGCCTGTCACGTCAAGTACAGGATAGCCCTCCGAGCTGCTGAGCATAATTCCTCCGCCGTTTCCAAGGGACCAGTTAAAACGTCCGTTTCTTGTATATATTGTTTCTCCGTTGTCATCCATTACGGCAAAAAAGCCCTTTCCGTCTATGGCAAAATCCGTATTCAGCTCTGTGCTTGTCATCGAGCCCTGTCTGAAATTGGCTGTAATTGATGAATTTCTTGTTCCAAGACCAACCTGCGCTCCTACCGGCTTTGTCTCTCCGTTTGCCGACGTAGTCCTTGCCTGTGTCGTCTGATATAAAAGAGTTTTAAATTGCGCAGACTCTGTCTTATAGCCTGTAGTATTTACATTTGCAAGATTATTTGAAATAACGTCTACGTTTGTCTGCTGCGCAATCATACCTGAAGCAGCAGTCCATAATGATCTCATCATGATTGTTTTTTCCTTTCCTGATATAATATATTAAAGCATTTACTACTGAACTCTTCCTACCTGATTTACTGCCTTTTCTGTCATGGTATCGGCATTCTGTATAGCCTTCTGGGCCGCCTCGTAGGCTCTGGTAATGGTAATCATCTCTACCATTTCACTTACTACGTTTATATTTGACATCTCCAGATATCCCTGTATCACTGACGCCTCTGATTCTGCAGGAACGGCGCCGTCTACCGTATCATACATATTTTCACCGTACTTTTTAAGATAATTATAATCTTCAAAATCCGTAATCTGTATAGTGTCTGCATATTCTCCGTCAGCAAATATATTTCCCTGTCTGTCAATAACTACGTCCACTGCATTTGTAGGTACTACAATCTGTCCGCCGCCCTCATTAAGAACATAATCTCCATCCTTTGTCCTGAGATACCCGTCTACATCTATGGTAAATTCACCATCTCTCGTATACTTAGTGGTGGTAACGCCCTGCTTATTGGTAAAGGATATGGCAAAAAAACCACGTCCGTCAAGGGCAACGTCAAAGGTTCCCTCTGTATTTTTAAGAGGACCCTGCTTGTAATCCGTATAATTTTCTCCTATTTTCACGCCAAGACTCATTCGTCCTATATTTCTTGTGATAACTCCCTCCGTCAAATCATTTACCTTTATGGTGAAATTCTCATTAAAGGATTTTGCCGTAAGTCCCTCTCTTTTATATCCTGTGGTTGATGCGTTTGCCAGATTATTTGTAATAGTGTCCAGCTTTTTCTGCTGGTTTATCATGCCTGTATAGGCCGTGTAAAGTCCTCTTACCATTTTAAGTCCTTTCTGTGAAGTCTTACTTATCTCCGCTTTTATTTTTCTCTGTCAGAAATTCAATATACATGCCTGTGCCTATGGCAACTGCCGTCATTGGGTCCTCTGCCGTCATGGTGTTAATACCTGTCTTGCTTTCTATAAGCTCTTCCAAGCCCTGAAGCAGACAGCCTCCCCCTGTAAGTACAATTCCCCTGTCAGCGATATCCGCAGCAAGCTCCGGCGGCGTCTTTTCCAAAACGCTGTGTACCGCTTCTACTATCTGGGAGGTTGTTTCCCTGAGAGCCTCCTCTGTTTCCTCTGATGTAACCGTAATAGTCTTTGGAAGACCTGTAACGAGATTTCTTCCTCTGACCTCCATAGTCGCTACCTCTGCCCTCGGATAAGCCGCTCCTATCTTTATCTTTATCTCCTCGGCTGTTCTTTCTCCGATAAGCAGATTATGCTTTTTTCTCATAAATCTTACGATAGCCTCGTCAAAATCATCTCCCGCAATCTTGATGGATGTGCTCACAACCGTTCCTCCGAGGGAAATTACTGCAATATCTGTCGTGCCGCCTCCTATATCTACTATCATATTTCCGCATGGTCTTGATATATCAATTCCCGCGCCGATAGCCGCCGCAATAGGCTCTTCTATAATTGCAACCTCTCTTGCTCCTGCCTGAAGGGTAGCGTCCTGAACTGCCTTTTTTTCTACCTCTGTGGCTCCGCTTGGTATACATACGCTTATTCTTGGCTTATTAAAGGTACGTCTGCCTATTGCCTTTTGTATAAAATGCTTAAGCATCTTCTCCGTAACTGTATAATCTGAAATAACTCCCTGACGCAGCGGTCTTACAGCGACAATGTTTCCCGGAGTTCTTCCTATCATAAGCCTTGCTTCCTCTCCTATAGCCTTTATCTTGTTTGTATCCCTGTCAAAAGCCACAACAGACGGCTCCTTTAAAACTACGCCTTTTCCCTTTATATAAACAAGTATGCTTGCCGTACCTAAATCAATTCCTATATCTGTCGCTAACATAATAACTCCTTTCAATTTATACGTGTATTAATGATTATGCACAAAAAAATGCCTAATAAACCATATTAAAAATTGTATCCTTTTGTATTATAAGGTATAAACGTAAAATATGAAAGAACTTTTTTCAAAAAACAGGAAATTAAAATTTATGATACAAATTTTTTATCGGATTAATATGTGGATTCATTTATACTCTTTCACCGGTTTTTCAACAAACTTTCACACAACTATCATATTATAATTTTATACTTTAAGAGTACTAAGGCATTTGCAGATGATTTAGCTTGTTGTATACATACCTTCTGCCAAATATTAGTATATCATCACATATCCAATATACCCTAACAGTTGGATATATCGTTTTTCATACTCACGCCTGGTGTAAAAGCCAGGCACCCCCGAATATTAAGGAGCGTTACAAAATAATCAGGCCCTGTTTATTTTGTAACGCTCTCTTCTCTTTTTACATGCCGCCCCACCGTTGAAAAAAGCTAAGATTTATGTTACTATACTGCTGTGAAAAGCAATCTGCGGGACTATGGATTGCTTCCCTTTCAAATTCAAAAAAAGGAGAGTAAAAATGGCTTACAGAATAAATAAAGATATAATAAATAGAAACAAAATAAATAAAGACGGAATAAATAAAGTCAGTATAATTAAAACAGCCTTTAAGATTTTTACCGCCGCCACAATGCTTCTTCTTTTCCTGCCTCCATCAGACGTGTGGGCAGATACGGAGGACACGTCCCAAACGGAATATTTCACGGGACAAATTTCCGGCATAGACGAATACTCCGCATCACAGCTTTGGGACAATAACTCTATGACCTGCTTCAAAGGCGACAGTATAGATATTACAATATCCTCCGACAAAAAGTTTACAGCTGCGTACCTTGTGTGGAACACAATTCCAGGCACATATACCATAACCTCCTCGTCAAATGAGAAATATTCCATAGAGGATGGCTTTTTACATAAGCTTGTGGAATTTGACAATCCGGCTGACAGCTTCAGGCTGGAGTGCCCGGGCGGTGTGGAGCTGTGCGACCTTTACCTTTTTTCAGGAGAAAATTATCCTGACTTTGTCCAAAGGTGGGAAGCTCCCTGCCGGCAGGCGGATATTCTCGTTCTGTCCGCCCACGCCGACGATGAATATCTGATGTTCGGCGGCACTATCCCGTATTATGCGAAGGAAAGAGGTCTTAAGGTGCAGGTGGCATACCTTACAACCCACTTTGACGAGCAGCCCCGTCCTCACGAGCTGTTAAACGGCTTATGGACTGCCGGCGTAAAAAACTATCCTGTGTTTGGAGTCATAAGCGACATACCCCTAAAACCGATTCACAGCCTTGAGGAAGCCGACGCCCTGTATGACCTTGATATGGTGTTGGAATGGTTTGTGGCGCAAATACGCATCTTTAAGCCGTCTGTAATAGTTACCCATGACATAAACGGCGAATACGGACACGGAGCCCATATGCTTGCCGCCAAGACAGTACAGGACGCCGTGGCTGTTTCTGCAGACTCTTCTTATTACCCTGATTCTGCAAATAAATACGGCGTATGGGATGTTCCGAAGACTTATCTTCATTTTTGGGAGGAAAATAAGATTGTGATGGATTGGGAGCAGCCCTTAGACAGCTTTGGGGGACTTACTGCAAGAGATGCTGCGGAGCTTGCCTATAACGAGCATAAATCCCAGCACAAATGGGGATTTATTGTAGGATACTGGGAACAGTATGATATACGCAGATTTGGTCTGTACCGCACTCTGGTAGGCGTTGATGAAAAAGCAGACTTTATGGACCATATAGAGCCGGTTAAGGTCATTGAAGAAACTACCACCCCTGAAGCAGAAACGCAGACATCACATGAAACCTCTGAAGGAGACGAAACTACCATACCTAAAGAAACCTCCCCTGCAACTGATGCTTCTGAGACAGCTAAAGCCCCAATGCCTTCAAGGAAACAGCCTGAAAACCAAAGCAAGCCGGCAGCCGGCATTGTCATTATAGCAGCAATAACGGCAACCATTGCAATAATAGCTGCCGTAGGAATAATCATAAAAATAATAAAGAAAAAGGCGCCGGATAGAAAAAAATAACGTTCTCAACTCTCCAGCTTTAAATTCTTGGCAATGCGCATTAAGGTTAAGCGCCTTCTGACATAAGGGCTTAGCTTAAGTATTAAGTCCTTTAATTCATCAGATATTCCAAGCTCCTTAAGGGTTGTTATGCAGCCTGCCTGTGAGAGCTTTAACCGCATTTCCTTTGAAGCAGGCAGCTTATCAAGCTCTCTGGCAATATCAGGGAGCTTTTCCCTTAGCTTGGATAAATCCAGCTCCTCCATAATATTAGGATTATTTTCGTCCAGGACCTCCTGATATTTTCCTTTTTTTCCAAAGGTATCCTTTAAAAGCTCCGTCTCAAAGCCTCTTCCGTCAATAACTCTGCATTTATCCGCTTTGATGGCCTCTTTTATTTTCTCATAATATTCTAAGACAAGTATAAGCCCCACAGACACCTTTTCTCCATGTAATGCGTCTATAGGCTCATTTATAATACACATTTCCAGAAGGTGGGATATATGATGCTCCGCCCCTGAAGCCGGTCTTGAGTTTCCTATCATCTGCATGGCAAGACCTGAAAGCAAAAGGGCATACATTAGCTTTTCCATGCTCTCCCGGTCTCCGTCCTTTATTTTGGAAAGAACTGCCTCAACCTGATGTACGGCCTCAAATTCCAAATCATAAATTTCCTCGCAAATATACTCTCCCGTAACAATATGGCCTGCCCGCCAGTCAAGGAGCGCCGTATATTTGCCCATAAGGTCTGAAATGCCTGACGCCGTAAGCCTCATTGGCGCATTTCCAAAAATATCTGTATCTGCGAACACATATATTGGCGCAACCGCAGGCAGTGTTTTTTTCATTCCCTTCCATGTCATTGCAGCGACAACGGAGACAAAGCCGTCAACGCTTGCGGCTGTTGGAACGGAAATAAACTGAATATTTCTTTTATACGCCGTATATCTTGTAAGGTCATGAATAGTGCCTGCTCCTACGGCTATTAAAATATCTGCATCCTTTCTTATTACGTTCTCCGCAATCTCTGTAAAATAATCGTCTGCGTGAATTTCCGTTCCCGGTATAACAGATGTTTCTATGGTTTCGTAAAGACTGCTTAAAGCCTCCTTTGTTGAGGCAAGTATTTTACTGTCTGTTACAATAACGGGATTTTTGTATCCTTTTATGACCTCCGGTATTCTTTTTACTGCCCCCGGCTCTATATATATTTCCTTTACACTGATTGAATGCTCCTTTCCACAGGCGCATTTATGAAAAAACCTTTCCAAATCTACTTTCATTTTTATACCTGCCCGCAACCCAGGCCTTACCGTGATTTTACCTGAATAATATACGGAAATAAAAGGGCTGCGCTTACTTTATCCTTTCTCAAATATTTTCTTCTGATTTTCCTATGGATTAATTAACAGCTCCTTAAAATCATTTATTGTGTAATCTGCCCCTTCCACATTGCCGAAGCCGTAAGCCGCATAAATAAACGGTATTCCCCCATAAGCTGCCGACTCTTTGTCTCCCGTGGTATCGCCCACATAAACAGGATTTTTCAAATGATTTCTTTCAATAATAAGCTTAATATTTTCGCCTTTACTTTTTCCGGTATTTCCAAAACATTCAAAGTCAGTTATATATTCCTTTAAATTTGTTTTTTTTAAGAAAAGCTCTATATAGCCTGACTGACAATTACTGACAATAAAAACAGGAAGCCTTTTTGAAAGCTCTTTTATTGTTTCTATCACATTTGGATAGCATATATTACATTCGTCTTTCTCCAACGCTTCATGTTCATATCTGCAGCACCATTCCATTATTTCATAGCGCTTCTTTTCCCCAACCTCAGGCAAAAGAAGGTCCGCTATGACTGTCATGGTTTTTCCAAACAAATTCTTTAACATGTCCGGGGTAACGTTAATGCGTATATTTCCACAATCCCATATTGCCCTTGTCCAGGCTGACGCAACTATCCCTGTAGAATCCCATAATGTTCCGTCTACATCAAGAATGAGACTGTTAAATTTATATTTCATAGTTCCTCCCTTAAATAGCCTATCCAATATCCGGCTGAGCCTTTAATTCAATGGTTTCATTTATTTTTCCGTCTGTCTCGAATATTATTATTTCATTTGTTCCCTTTTTTAATAAAGGCGCCGGAATATAAAGCCTCTTCTGTGGCCCTATTTCCCAAAATCTTCCTATGTTAAAGCGGTTTACAAATATACAGCCCTTTCCAAAGCCTTCAAAATCCAAAAATGTATCTCCAAGCTCCTCCGCCTCAAAGGTGAATCTGTAGAAAGCAGGCGTGTTTTCCTTATACTCCTTTGAAAAATCAAGCTTCTCAAGATTGTCAAGAGGAAGCGTATACATGTCCCAGCCATGGTGAATATGTCCGTTTATCTGAACGCATCCGTCGATACCCTTTCTCTGGTCATCCATTCGCGGACCGAAATTCACACGTCCCATGTTTTCTACTAAAATATCTATGGCAGACGGCTCAAAGTCTATACTTTGAGAAGAATCAGCGCCTATAGGCTTTACCCTTATATCTGCATGAACATTATGCTCCTCTAAAAGCTCCCTGTCATAAAGTATCTTTACAGGCTTTTCATCTACAAATATGTTTGCCCTGTCATTTGCCTTCCAAAGCTTGATTTTGTCAAAGCTCTGCTCCTTTTCAAGCCTTGAGTGGTACAGCACATATCCGTAGCTTTGTCCAAGCTTTTCCATAGACAATGTGTATGACCTTGTCTCTGCCATGCTTATGTCATTTATAACGCTGAACAGACTGACCTTATCCTGTATTTTAAGCTTTCCATATGACTTACGCTTTATGTCTGTTGTAAGCTCTACATTAGGTATCGGCGCATATCTGCTTATTATTTCCTTGTATCTGCCGTATTTTTCGGTAATCTGTCCGTCCTCTGTCAATACGCCGTCATAATCATATGAGGTTACGTCGGGAGTAAGACCATCGTAATAATTTGAGCCGTTCATAAATCCAAAGTTTGTTCCTCCCTCAAACATATATATATTTACATGTCCCTGCTTAAGCATCTCATCAAGGTCCTCAGTGCTTTTTTCAAGATTTCCCGTCATATGTCCGCCGTTGCCCCAATGGTCAAACCAGCCTACCCAGAACTCAGTACACATAAGAGGCTTGTCCCCTATATGCTTCTTCAATACGGCAAAACGCTCCTTCGTATTTGAGCCGAAATTCCCTGTCTGCAAAACGCCCTCTATCCTTCCGCAGGATAAGGATTCATCATTTGGCCCGTCAGAGGTTACAAGAGGTACTACCACGCCTCTGTCCGTCATCAGTTTTTTCATCATATTCATATATACGGAGTTGCTTCCGTAGTATCCGTATTCATTTTCCACCTGCATCATAATAACAGGGCCGCCGTAATTTATCTGGAGAGGGGATATTACCTTAAACAGCGCATCATACCAGTTTTCCACGCAGTCAAGAAAAGGCTTGTAATTTGCTCTTACCCTCATTCCCTCTGTGGCAAGAAGCCATCCCGGCAGGCCTCCAAATTCCCATTCCGCGCAGATGTAAGGAGACGGCCGCAATATTACATATAATCCCAGTTCGTCTGCAATTTCCACAAACCGTCGTATATCTGTTATTCCGTGAAAGTGAAATTCTCCGCACTTTGGCTCATGCATATTCCACGGAATATATGTCTCTACTGTATTTAAGCCCATAGCCTTAAGCTTCTCAAGCCTGTCCCGCCAGTATTCCGGCACAATTCTGAAATAATGCACTGCTCCTGATATAACCTTAAATTTCTCGCCGTTTAGATAAAAGTCATCTTTTATCTCAAATATACCCTTTTGCATTTTACCTCCTTACACATTGCTTACAGGCTTCTGCTATAAGCTTCATGCTTTTATTGTTCTTTTAATTGCATAAAATTGACCATATGGTCTTTACTATAATAGAATTATATAGTTATCAGTCCATATGGTCAATCCTATTTAACTACAAATTTTTGTATTTTAACTACTATCATTTGTTATTCTGATGCAGATATTTTTCTTTCGTTGCCAATCCGCCGCGTATATGACGTTCTGATTTGTTTGTGTCAAGCACCAGTCTTGCCTGATTGGCAAGGGTAGGATTTATCTGCTGAAGCCTTTCGGTTATGTCCTTATGCACTGTACTTTTTGACACTCCAAAGTTTTTTGCCGCCTGCCTGACCGTTGCGTTATTTTCTATTATGTAGTGCGCAATATCTATAGCTCTCTCCTCTATATACCCTTTCAAGAACTTCCCCTTATATATTTTTTTATATTGTATGAAACATAAGAAAAATATATGACTATGCATAGGGGGCGGTGTGTGTAACAGAATTTTGGAGGTCAACTTGCGCTCTTGACAAACAGCATGCGATTTGCTACACTTACAATAGTCAATAAGTTGACTGTACTGTAATTTACTTTATAGGAGGTGGATGATATAACGAAGGAAACCAAAAAAAACGCATATCTCTATTGCAAATTTCGGGATGAGCAGCTTGCATTGTATGATGAGTACGCTAAACGCCACGGAATGCTGATGAAAACACTATTAGTAGTCAATGTTCTATATTATGATGATTTCTATGATAAAGGCGGCGTAACACAGACAGAGATTTGTCATCGCACCTTTCAGTCTAAACAGACAGTCAATCTGATTATACGAAATCTATTAAACGAGGCGTATGTAACTGTTGAAGAAAGAAAAGAAAATAAACGGGAGAAATTAGTACGAATAACCGAAGCAGGCAAAACTTACTGTGAAAAAGTTGTCCGTCACATTACATGGGCAGAAGATACTGCAATGTCTATGTTTACACAGGAGGAGCAAAAACAGCTTATTAATCTCTCACGAACATTTACAAAAAATTTGACCGAGCTTATCAATCAGGATATGGAGGATTGAATCCCCCTTTCAGGGATACTTGTATGTCCTGAAAAAGCAGACAACAAGGAGGAAATATGGAACTTTACGAAGCAATTAACAAAAGGAAAACAACGAGGGAATTTTTAGACACAGAAGTTGATTTTGAGGTCATTAAAAGAATTTTGGAAGCAGGAAACAAGGCTCCCTCTTGGAACCATAACCGTAATTGGCAGTTTATCGTTTTAAGAACCGATGAAGAAAAAGAATATGCCTTTTCCGAAGTCAAAGCCATTGCAGACAAATTCGATGCAGACAGGTATCTGAATATGCCAAGACCTTACCCAATTACATTAGGGCAAAAAATGTACGGATATGCTATGCCTAAACAATATACCATGCTGAAAGACGCACCATATGTAATTATTCCTTTGTTTAAATCAAAGGAATTGAACGGCGAATATGTTTCCAAATTAAATCCTTTCGCTACTATTTGGTGTGTAATAGAAAATATCTTTTTAGCGGCAACAGCAGAAGGTTTATCCTGCTCAATGCGCATACCGCTGAATAAAGAACACGATATTGTCAAGAAAAAGCTGAAAGTACCGCCGACCTATATGATACCTGTATTTATCGGCATTGGTTACGCAAATCCCGAAGAAGTACAACTTGAGCAATATAACCCCGATATAAACAAACAAATACGCTTTGGGAGATGGAAATGATTATATCGAAGACCATATTACTGAAGATTTAAACTATACTGAAATTACAAAACATACATATTCTTATTTATACAAATTAAAAAATTTAACTTTCTTCCAATGAGGGGCTTAAGAATAAAGGGAGTGTAAGGCTTTAGGGCAGTGGCAGGGCGAGAGCGCGACAGGGAGTTATATATATTTTTTAAAGCATTGAGAAAAGAATTAGAAATTCATCAACGTAATACCGCCAGCTTAGAAGCTGGCGGTATTACGTTGATAGAATTTCTTACTCTTTTCGAGGCTTTAAAAATATATTTCAAAGTGTACAAATTAATATTTACTCCGCCGCTGTAGTACTTTCCTCTTCCTTATCCTCCACTACCTTAACATTATCGCATATTATCTCCTGAACCTTCTCCGCCAGTATAGAATACTTCCAGTCACTGTCGTCCCACACTCCGTCATAATACTGCTTTAGCTTATCTACAGTTTCAAGTCCGTATTCCACGGCATACTGCTCCATTCTTGTATTAAATTCCTCGTCTGACAATGTGATTTTTTCAGTCTCGGCTATTTTTTCTATAATCATTCTTTCCTTAAGGTCCGGCTTTGCTTCCTCTTCCTTTTCCTTTCTGAACTCTTCCTCTGTTTTGTCCATGGCCTGGAGGTACGCGTCTAAGGTTATGCCGTAGTAAGAGCTTATTGTGCTTTCAAACTGCTTAGCCGCTATATCCGTATACTTTGAAAGCAAATCACTGTCATAGCTGTTTACGGTGCTGTTGTTTAAAAGAGTATTTTTTACCTCATCATATACATAGGAAAGATACATCTGTCTTTTTAAGTATTCCTTAAAGCCGTCTATTGTGCTTATATCCATATAGCTGTATTTTTCCTTAACCCACTCGTCTGTAAGCTCCGGTGTAATTGTATTTATAATATTTTTTATCTCTACAGTATAATGTATAGTCTTTCCTGCGTAGGTTTTAAGAGCTGATTTGTCCGTATCCTCCGGTATTGTAACGTCAAATTCCACCTTGCTACCTACCTGTTTTCCTATAAGCTGGTCTATAAAGCCGTCTATTGCAAAGCTTCCGTCGGAAAGGGTAACGGCGCTTCCTGATGATGAGCTTGAAAGGGCAGAAACACTTTCCCCATCAAGAGTTGCCGTATATATAGCAGTTATCTTATTATCCTTTTCAGTTGTTCCCTCCTCAACATATTCGTTCTTTTGGTTGCTTTTAAGCACCCTTTCAACTGCTTCAGACAGCTCCTCGTCTGTTATCTCTGCCGTTGATTTGGAAACCTCAAGTCCTTTGTACTGGCCTAACGTTAAATCCGCAGACGTCTTTTTTGTATCCTTATCACTATCTCCACAGGCAGCAAGCGATATTGTCATACATGCTCCCAATATAAGCGTTAATAATCTTTTTTTCATTATTGTTTTCCTCTCTGTATTGTTAATTAATTTGCATAAAAATCCCCATGCCGTCTTTGGCGGCTCAAATTAGGAATGAAAAACGCTGCTTTTTGCGTTTTTCCGGTGTGAAGCTTAATATTTCTAAGGCTGCGTCTTTTGCTGCCTTAGAAATATTAAGCTTCACACTATTACCTTTAATTTTATATCACAAATTACGGTTTTTTTAAAGAAAATTTTTCAAGAAACCTTCTTTTTCACACAATTTTCATAATCTTATATATTTGCTTCCATACGGACTTTAGCTTACAGGAAGGTGTTAAAAAATATTCTTATTATGCTTCATCCTCTTTGCATTTAAGAACATTTACCAAAAATGCAAGGGCAAGTCCCTGTCCCCAGCCCTGTATCCATGTCCTTGGAACATTGCGGTAGCCCTCCCTGTCCTTCATAACAGCCGTTCCGCCTGATACATTAAGCACCCTGCCGTCCTCTGTTATATTTGCAAGAACGCCCTCCAGCGCTTTTTGTACATATTTTGTGTGGAGGGGATTATCATTTATTATCATTGCCGCAGCTATGCCGCATGAGGCTGAAACCTCCTCATATGACTCCTCATCGTCCACAATAGTATGCCATAAGCCGTTATTGCTTTGCACGCTCTTAAGTCCTGCAAGCTGGTCCCTTAAGGAGCAGTCTATTTCCATAAACATAGGGTACAGATAATTTATATACTGCTTTGCCATTGCCATGGTATAGGCAGTCCAGCCGTTTGCCCTGCCCCAGTAAAAGCCGGACATATGGTCCTTTGTAATATTATTGTAGCCGTGATAAAAATAGCCGGCTGCCTTATCCTGAAGATACTGGATATGCCAGTAATATTGATTTAAGGCGTCGTCTACAAGGCTTTCATCCTCCAGCTTTTTACCCATGCGGAGCATAAAATAAGCTGCCATAAATAACGTGTCGCACCATGCCTGCTCCGGAAAATCATTGTTTACGGATACGGTATGCTGCAAAACATTATCTCCAAATCTTAAGGCATCATTCCTTAAATATTGTATTTTACTTTTTGCAATTTCCATATATTTTTCATCGCCTGTGGCGTCATAAAGGCTTATCATTGAATGTCCCATGGCGCATGTGTTTACGGTCCACGGCGGAAGCCCCAGACTTATATATTCATCTACCCATTTTACAAGTCCGTCAAGATATTCCTGATTTTTTGTTTCCTCATATGCCTTGCACACTCCATAATATGCCACTCCGCAAGGCCATTCCCACGTCATATCCATAGTCATGGTTTTTCTTACCACTGCGTCTATTACAGCCAGTATCTGTTGTCTGTCGTATTTTAGCTTCATTTTATTTCCCTGCATATCACAAGTCTGTCTTGTGATACTGCCCAAATAATAAGTTGAAGGAAAAGGGCAGTATGCATTTTATCCTTTCCTTAATATATTTCCTTCAACATTTCTGACTTCATCAATCCATTACGTTTATATTATTTTTTGTCATACAATATATCAGCCTATTTTCTTTCCACTATATGAACCTTTATCATATTTGTGGTTCCTGATACCTTTAATGGAACGCCTCCCGTATATACCACCTTGTCCTCTGCCTCCACAAGCCCCATATCCAAAAGCTTATCTACCGTATAGTCAATAAGCTGGAACGGGTCTGTTTTTTCCTCTACAACAATAGGCGTAATCCCCCATGAAAGATTCATCTGTCTTGCCACATAGTCATGGGTGGTACATGCGATTATGTCACAGCTTGGGCGGTATCTTGAAAGAAGCCTTGCCGTTGTCCCTGACTTTGTAAGGGCAATAATATACCTTGCGTTTAAATCAAGGGCGGTCGTTACCGCCGCATGGGAAATAGCGTCAACCACATTAGGGTTTGCCTTTCTCATCAATTCAAAAAACCTCTTTCTGTAATCTATATCCCCCTCTGTTCTAAGGGCTATCTTTACCATTGTATTAAGGGCTTCCACAGGATATTTTCCTGCCGCTGTTTCCCCGGAAAGCATAATTGCGCTTGTGCCGTCGTATATTGCATTTGCCACATCCGCCGTCTCAGCCCTTGTTGGCCTTGGGTTTTTTATCATTGATTCAAGCATCTGGGTTGCGGTGATAACCTGCTTTCCTGCGCCATACACCTTTTTTATAATCATCTTCTGATAAATCGGCACATCTTCCGCAGGTATTTCTACTCCCATATCTCCTCTGGCAATCATGATTCCGTCAGATACCTGTATGATTTCATCAATATTTTTTACGCCCTCCATATTTTCTATCTTTGAAATTATATTTATGGTATAACAGCCGTTTTCCTCCAAAAGCCTTCTAATCTGCAATACATCCGAGGCGCTGCTGACAAATGACGCCGCAATAAAATCATATCCGTTTTCTATGCCGAATAAAATATCCCTTTCATCCTGCCTGCTTAAATACGGAATGGAAAGCTTTACATCCGGCACGTTTACTCCCTTGTTATCTGATATTGTACCTCCGTTTATAACGGTACATATTATATCCGTGTCAGTAAGCTCATCTACCTTAAGCTCGATAAGCCCGTCATCTATAAGCACACGGTTTCCTACACTTAAATCCTTCGGCAGGTCTTTATATGTTATTGATATTTTTGTTTCGTCACCCTCTATGTCCTCTGTTGTAAGGGTAAATTTATCACCCTGATTAACATTTATTCTCCCGTTTTTAAAATGCTTAAGCCTTACCTCAGGTCCCTTTGTATCTAACAGGGCGGCAACATGACTTCCGTACTTTTCCCTAAGCTTCTTTAATTTATTTATTCTCTCTAAATGTACCTCATGACCTGAATGTGAAAAATTAAATCTTGCCACATCCATACCGCTTTTGATGAGCTCCTCCATCACGCCTTCTTCATCTGTAGCAGGTCCAAGCGTGCATATTATTTTTGTTTTACGCATTTTTTTAATTCCTTTCAATCGTCTACATAAATCCATATGTCTTATAATACTATCATTTCCAATAAATGTCTATTCATTCTTTGATTATGGAATAAATTATAAAGAATAGATATTATCCGTTTTACATATATTTATACGGACAACGCAGAAAAACAAGCAGCTATCACAGGAGGAGCAATTTAATGCCACCACATCATATAAGGAAAACGTTTTTTAAGATTTTATTATTTATAATAATTACCCTGGCCATACCCGCGGTTTTCACTCTTTTTTTCGGAAAGAAAACCAGCGGCAAAATTTATACCACGTCTGACAGCGGAAAATTTATAACAATAGAAGCTAATGGCATTACAGAAAAAATGGATGTTGAGGATTTTATTCCCTGCGCCGTTATGGGACAGCTTTCTATTGAAAATGAGGAGGAGCTTTTAAAAAGCTTTGCCGTCATTATTCGTACATACATTTATAAGGAAATGGGAGATAAGGACAGCCTCTCTGCCGATAAGCTGAATATTCCGTACGTATCCTACAGCGAGCTGGAGGCCCTGTGGCAGGATAAATTTCCTGATAATTATAACCGGCTTATGAAGATAATGAGCAATACCTCCCTTGAGGTTATTACCAGCAACGGTCAGGTTATCTCTCCATATTATCACAGCATATCCTGTGGCAATACACGCTCAGGAAACGAGGTTCTTGGGGAGGAGTTTTCATATATGTGTTCTGCAAGCTGCCCTGACGACAAAGCCTCTACTGATTATTTCAAGGCATATTATTATGAAAATGCCGACTTTGCAAAGCTTGTCCGTACTATTGACAGTGAGATTATTATTGACGATACAGCGCCCTTGGAGAATGTACAAATCGTTTCAAGAGACGGCTCCGGCTATGTGATGGATTTGACTATCGGAAACCGCACCGTAAACGGCACCTCCTTTTATGAGGCAATGAATATTAATTCCCCTTCCTTTATGATAGAGGAATACAATGGCGGCGTGAGAATAACCACCTACGGAAAGGGCCACGGTCTTGGCTTAAGCCTCTGCTATGCGTCGGTTTTAGCAAAGAAGGGCTCGTCATATAAGGAAATATTAAATTATTTTTATACAAATATTGAAATTTCAGACAAAGCCATTTTTTAACTGATTTTTATATTTTTATTTTTGCATATATTAACCTTCAATCGGTGATAATATGACTAAAAAGATTGGAGGTTTTTATATGAGACATCGAAAAAATATATTTAGAGACAAATCCTTTATTGTAATGGCCGGAGTATCTGTTCTTGCGCTTGTGGGAATCGGAGCAGGCATGCTTATTCAAAATAACACAAAGGAACCTGAAAGCGGATATATTTCTGATTTAAACGGAAACAGGCCGTCAGGCAATTCAGGTGAAACCATAGGAAGCATAGAGAAAAACACAACCGGCTTAAAGCCTAATATTGCCGTTGGAAACGGCGCAAAAAAGGATAATAGTTCAGAAACTACTACTGAGGAAGCTACTACCGCCAATAATAACGAAGAAGCCACTACCGGAAGCTCCCAAGCTACTGCAAATAATAATGAGGAGACTTCTGTAAATACAGGTAGCAGCGAGGCCGGCATTGGAGTATCGGATTTTCATTTCTCCGCAGGGAGCAAGCTTGTATGGCCTGTTGAAACTAATGACATTATAATAGATTTCAGTCCTGATTCCACCGTTTATTTTGCCACATTGGACAAGTATAAAACAAACGACTCTGTCTGCATAAGGAGCGAAATAGGCACTCCCGTATATGCCGCAGCTCCGGGAACAATAAGCGATATAGGCTATAATGAGGAAATCGGTAATTCCGTTTCACTTGACCTTGGCGACGGCTATACTCTCCAGTATGGACAAATAAAGGATATTCAGGTAGATAAGGGTGATGTTGTGGCAGAGGGAGACCTTTTATGCTATGTTGCAAATCCTACAAAATATTACAGTGTGGAGGGCTCAAATCTTTATCTTAAGCTGACAAAGGGAGAAACTGCTATTGACCCTCTTGATTATCTTGATTATAAATAAAAAAGTGTCAAAGAAAAGCAATCGTATGTGGTATACGGTTGTTTTTTTGTCAAAAATTAAGGTCAAAAATATAATGATAATATTGACAAACTAAAGTTAATCTGGTACTGTTTAATAAACATATCGCAAGGAGGTATGATGCATGATTTATTCACATGAAAGAAAATTATGTTTAAGCGGTTGGCTGAAGAAACATCACGAAGCCGAATATAATACCCCTCTTAAATTGCAAAAGTTCTTATTTCTCTATGAAGCATTTTCAAAGGTATCAGGTGAAACACCTGATTTCAGCCACCTTAGAGGCTATAAAAACGGACCTGTATTCAGTAATGTATGGGGCGATTATAATAAGGAACGAATTGAATTTAACCTTGCCGCCTCGCAAACCTACGAAAGGGGAAAAAATAATATAAATTCTGTCAGAGCCAAAAAATGTGCCTTTATTGTCTGCACAATGACTGAAAAGGAATTGTCAGATTTAACTCATCAGATGAATCTATGGAAATCCAAAGAAAAAAGAATTATGAACGGAGAATATCAGGTAGATTTATATGAAAGTGATTTTAATTCTGACGACGAAAAAATGATTAGGCTGCTTGACAGTATGTATCCGGAAACATTAATTGATAATTCTGCTATTGTTAATCTGGATAAAAACTATTTTGTTTTTCAAAAGAATGAAATTTCCAAATTAACCGAAGAACATTTCGATATATTATTAGCTTTAACAGAACAGGAGGATTTACACAACCCTGTTTATGTTGATATAGATGATGAAGGGAGACTTTTAATTGATTAATGCCCGAGACGTAATAAGAATGAAAGTTCCATATCCGTCAATTAATTCTAATCTTGCTGTTTCTGCTCATATGTACATATGTAAGGAAAACAAAAATCACAAATATGAATATATTAAATGTCAGACATTGAAACCATATATGCTTACAGGAAATCAAATGCAGCATTATTATGACGAGCTTGCAGATATATCAAGAAATCCATTTCAAAGGACAACAAGAATTGATTGTGATAAACTTTTTATTACAAATACCGTAAAATATGCAGACGCTTTAAAAACAACAACAAGACCTGATGTTTGTATGGATTTATATAACGCTATTCTTAAAGAACTAAATACAGACGGATATACAAACATAAATATTGACGAAAATATTTTGCAAAACTTAAATCCTTTAATCACGCCAATCTAAATCAAGTAGGGAAGTTTTTTCTCCCTACTCGCCGCACGGGGTGAATGCAGCAAAGCTACCTTTTTATATTATATAAAAAAGGGGCTGTTCAAGCCCCTTTTTTGCTTTTTTTATTCTCAGCTTAGCCGAAGTATCTCTTAAGAAGTCCCTCAAATGCCTTGCCGTGTCTTGCCTCGTCTCTTGCCATCTCGTGTACCGTATCATGGATAGCGTCAAGATTCTGCTCCTTAGCGCGTCTTGCAAGGTCTACCTTTCCGGCTGTAGCTCCGTTTTCAGCGTCTACTCTCATCTCAAGGTTTTTCTTTGTAGAGTCTGTTACAACCTCTCCCAAGAGCTCTGCAAACTTAGCCGCATGCTCTGCTTCCTCGTAGGCTGCCTTCTCATAGTACATGCCTATTTCAGGATATCCTTCTCTGTGAGCAACCCTTGCCATGGCAAGATACATACCTACCTCTGAGCACTCGCCTTCAAAGTTTGCCCTAAGGTCTGCTACGATATCCTCGCTTACACCCTTAGCTACTCCTACAACATGCTCTGCTGCCCATACCTTCTCGTCTCCCATAAGCTCGAACTTATCTGAGCCTGCTTTACATACAGGACAAACCTCAGGAACTGTATCTCCCTCATATACATATCCGCATACCTTACATACATATTTTGCCATAATTTTCTCTCCTTTTCTTTAAATAAAATATTGTATCTTGAATGATATTTTTATATCATCACTTACCTGTTAATATTTTTATCAAAATGATAATTTTTATTAAATAACGTTTTTATTTAATATTCTTATCTGATATTTTTTATCATTTTGATAGTACATAATATATCATGTATTTTTATGCTTGTCAAGCAAAAATAATAATCATTATCATTTTTTTATATTTAAACAGCTATTGCATTTTCCATAGAAGATAAGCTGATGCTTCTCTATCTGTCCGTTTACATTTCTCTCTGCCAGGGTATTTAAAAAGCTTAAATCATCTATATGCAAATCTGTTACCGCAAAGCATTTTCTGCATACAAAATGAGGATGCTGGGCCGTAACCCCATCAAAATGCTCCGAGGAATCTCCGCACTGAATACGCTGTATCTCTCCTGTTTCCGCAAGCACCGTAAGATTTCTATATACTGTGCCTAAGCTGATTTTAGGAAACTCTGCCCTGAGATTTTGATATATAACCTCAGCCGTAGGATGGTCATATCTGCTTGACAAAAATTTAAGTATAGCTTCTCTATGTCTGCTGTATTTCAATGTTTTCACCGGCTTACACCTCCTTTTGAATAAACTGTTTATTCCATGACAGCATACATCTTTTTCATCAGTTTATTTGAATCATTACACGTTATTGATAATGATTACTATTTATATTTTATATCAAATATATTATTTGTCAATTTAATATTTCTTTTTTATTCTTTCAATTTTTTCCAGCATGATTATGACTTCCCTCCGGCTAAGAAAACAGCTCCGGCAAAACCTGTGTTTTGACCGGAGCTGTTTCATACATTTTTGCTGCCGTTTTGTTTTTAAATATTTTTTATTCGCTTCTAAGGGCTACCACCGGGTCCTTTTTAGCGGCGCTTCTTGACGGAATAATTCCTGATATAAGGGTAAGGAGCACACTTATAACCACAAGTATAATACCTGCTGGCACAGGCAGATACGCGCTAAGGGAATTTATTCCCGTAAGGCTGTGTATTACGGCATTTATAGGTATGCACAAAAGCACCGTAACTATAATGCCTAACATTCCCGAGCAAAAGCCTATGATAATAGTTTCAGCATTAAACATACTTGAAACATTGTGCTTTGAGGCGCCTATGGCGCGAAGTATACCTATTTCCTTTGTTCTTTCCTGTACGGATATAAGAGTAATTACTCCTATCATTATGGAAGATACAATAAGAGAAATCGCCACAAAGCCTATAAGAACATACGTTATTGCATTAATAATGGATGTAATTGACGACATCATAAGGCCTATATAATCCGTATATTTAATCTGATAAACGTCATCTACATTCTTGTTGTATTCGGCTATCTCCTCCTCTATTACATCCTTATTTGCAAATGATGATGCGTAGAAATTAATAGCAGACGGATTATCCAAATCAATATATCCAAACTTTAAAAGGTTTGCCTCATATGTGCTGTCGGAAAATTTCATTATGCTGTCATAATATAATGCGCATTGTTCCTTTGTATATGTGTCTATGCTTGCGTCAAGGGCATGGGCAAGCTCTGCGTCGCTCATTGCTGAAAGCTGCTGCTTTACCTGCTCCGCATACTGTATTCTTATCTGCTCTCTTACCATATTTGTAAACATTGCTGTAAGCTCATCATTTGACATTGCATCTATATACGAGGCTATCTCATTCTGATTCATTCCCATCTGCTCAGAGAGCGCCTGAATAAGAGTCGCCTTCATATCCTCCACCGTAAGGGTGGCCATCATCTGGTCCGTAGAGGTTTTTAGCTGTTCATCAGACGGAATACTCATAATACTAATATATGCCGCCGCCTTTCCTGCCTCATTCAATTCAGCTATATAGGACTTAAGCTTTTCCTGCTTTTCCTCGTCTGACATTACCCCGTTGCTGTCCTTAAAAGGAAGTCCCGTAAGAATATCCGTTCCTTCACTGTTAAGCTGCGCGTTTATAATTGGAGAATCCTTTGAATGTTCAACAACATACTTTGTAAGGTCTGAGGTGTAGCCTATGGCTCCTGAGAGCATGGTTGCCTCGGCAGACTCGCTTTGCCTTATTATGCCTGTAACCTTAAGAGTGAGCGCATTGTCATAAAGGTACTGAATTCCTGCCTCTGTTTCCCTAAGGTCTGTATAAAAGCCTGTTGCATCATCATATATATAGCAGTCTGAATTTAAGATAACCTTAAACTCCATGCCGCACAAATCCTCATATGACCATTTTTCCTCTGATACCTCCAGCTCCTTGCCATTCATTGCAGCATCCATTATTGCATCTATTCTCTCCTTTGGCAGAAGTCCTAAGGCATATAAGGTAAGGTCGTCAAGCTCATTATTTTCATCTACAACAAGCACTATTTCATCATAGCTGTTTGGCCATGAGCCATATATTACATCATACTGTCTCTTTAGAAGCTCGTTAATTAAATCACCGTTTTTGCCCTTAAGCATTTCCTGCCACATATTTGTATTCATTCCCATGGTTGACATTGACATAAGGGATGAGGAGGACGAGCCACCCTGCGCCGCCATGTTACCCATATTTGACATATCCATACCCATGTACTCGGAAATCATCTTTGCAAGCATTTCCGTGGCATCCGACCTTATTATGTTTCCGTCCACATTTTTCGTGTACACAAGAAGATTTAAATTATATGAATACTGTATTCCGTTTATAGCCTTGTTTAAGTTTGAATCCTCCTTTGCCATATCCTTTTCTATGTATTCCTTAAATGACTTTAAATCATTTTCCTGAACCTCAAGATTTGCAAATGCATTTACAATTTCTTCTATTGCCTGCTTTTTGTATATAGCATCCTTTTCATGATTTACCTCGTCATTGTGTATATTCATAAAGGTTTCCATAAGGGTGGAGAGGTCAATATTCTGTGACTCTATAGACAAAGGATATGATGAAAGAGTGTCCTCCTGCACCATATCTATGTAGGATGTAAGTCCCTGTGATATGGAAAGAATAAGAGCAATTCCTATAATTCCTATGCTTCCTGCAAAGGCTGTAAGGGTAGTTCTTCCTTTTTTTGTAAAGAGATTTTTAAGTGATAAGCCAAATGATGTGGCAAATGACATAGACGGCTTTTTTACTTTCCTTGCCTTTTCATTATTTTTTATTTCTTCTCTGTCCCTTGCCTGCTCCTCCTTTATCTCCTGCTCCGAAAGGGGCATGGAATCATCTTTTATTTCTCCGTCAAGCATACGGATAATACGTGATGAGTAATTTTCCGCAAGGTCAGGATTATGGGTTACCATAATAATAAGCCTGTCGCTTGAAATTTTTTTGAGTATTTCCATTACCTGCACGCTTGTTTCCGTGTCAAGGGCTCCCGTTGGCTCATCCGCAAGGATAATATCAGGATTATTAACTAATGCTCTGGCGATAGCCACTCTCTGCATCTGACCTCCTGACATCTCGCTTGGTCTTTTATTCAACTGGCTTTCCAGTCCTACCTCCTCCAAGGCTTTCTTTGCTCTTTCCCTTCTCTCTGCCTTAGATACTCCCGAAAGCGTAAGCGCCAGCTCCACGTTCTGCAAAACTGTCTGGTGTGGTATAAGATTATAGCTTTGAAATACAAAGCCTATGGAATGATTTCTATATGCGTCCCAGTCCCTGTTTTTAAAGTCCTTTGTTGACTTTCCGTTTATTACCAGGTCCCCCTCCGTATACTGGTCTAAGCCGCCTATAATATTCAGCATAGTGGTTTTTCCACAGCCTGACGGACCTAATATGGAGACAAATTCACTTTTACGAAATCTTAGGTCTATGCCCTTTAATGCGTGTACCGTATTTTCGCCTGCCAGATAGTCCTTCTTTATGTTTTTAAGCTCCAGCATCCGATTTTTTCCTCCTTAAAAATTATTCTTAACGCTTTATTTAATATACATCAATTTATCCTCAATCTCAACCAAACTATGGAAATTTTATTTTTTTTTAATTATTTGGACGCAGGATGTCAAAAGGGCAAAAATCAAAGGTCTTATACATTAAATCTGATACAATAAATAAAAGGACTGATGCATCAGGGATAACATTCCCAATACATCAGTCCTTTTATAAAGTGTATATAAGCTATACAACCAAGCCTACAGCTCTACAGTAACCTTATCCAGATGCCATATATCCTTTACGTATTCCTCTATAGTTCTGTCTGACGAGAATTTACCTACATTAGCTACATTTAATATAGCCGACTTAGCCCACGCGCTCTCATTCTTATATGCGTCGTTAATCTTTGTCTGGGCCTCCGCATATGACTGGAAATCCTTAAGGATAAAATACTGGTCGGCCTTGCCGTACTTTGTGGTAAGAAGCGAATCATACAGCTCCCTGAATCTTTCAGGGTCATCAGGAGAATATGTTCCGTTTATAAGCTGCATCATTACCTGTCTTATGTCTCCGTCTGCGTTGAAGATATCCATAGGATTGTAGCCGCCGTTCTGCTCATAATTTATAACCTCATCTGAGCTTAAGCCGAATATAAATGCGTTTTCAATACCCATTTCCTCTACCATCTCAACGTTTGCGCCATCCATTGTGCCTATGGTAAGGGCTCCGTTCAGCATAAACTTCATATTTCCTGTGCCTGAAGCTTCCTTGCTGGCTGTAGATATCTGCTCGCTTACATCTGCCGCTGCAAAAATAATCTCTGCGTTTGACACACGGTAGTTCTCAATAAATACTACCTTTATTTTTCCGTTTATTGACTTGTCATTGTTTACAACGTCTGCCACACTGTTTATAAGCTTGATGGTAAGCTTTGCGCGTCTGTAGCCTGCCGCTGCCTTTGCGCCGAAGATAAAGGTTCTTGGCTGGAAGTCCATATTAGGATTTGACTTTATCTGGTTGTAAAGATACATAACATGCAAAATGTTAAGAAGCTGCCTCTTGTACTCGTGAAGTCTCTTGACCTGTACATCAAAAATAGAGCGAGGGTCTACGTCTATACCGTTATGCTCCTTTATATACTTAGCAAGCCTTACCTTGTTCTGATACTTAATGTTCATAAACTCCTGCTGGCTCTTAACATCGTCGGCATAAACCTCAAGCTTCTTTATAACGGAAAGGTCTGTTGCCCATTCCGGTCCAATCTTATTTGTTACCCAGTCTGCAAGAAGCGGATTGCCATGCTTTAAAAATCTTCTCTGTGTAATACCGTTTGTCTTGTTGTTAAACTTCTCAGGCATCATCTCATAGAAGTCCTTAAGCTCCTGCTTTTTAAGGATTTCCGTGTGAAGGGCAGCAACTCCGTTTACCGAAAAGCCTGCCGCTATGGCAAGATGCGCCATCTTTACCTGTCCGTCATAAATAATAGACATCTTAGCTATCTTTTCATTATTTCCAGGATACTTTGCCTTTATTTCATTTACAAATCTTCTGTTAATTTCCTCTATAATCTGGTAGCACCGCGGAAGAAGCTTGCTGAAAAGCTCAATAGGCCACTTTTCAAGGGCTTCTGCCATAATGGTATGGTTTGTATATGCGCACGACTTTGTAGTAATCTTCCATGCATCATCCCAGCCTAACTCATAGTCGTCTATAAGAATACGCATAAGCTCTGCCACACATATAGTAGGATGTGTGTCATTTAGCTGGAATACTACCTTTTCGTAAAGCTTATTTATATCATCATGAGTGTCCATATACTTCTTTACTGCCGTCTGCACGCTTGCTGATACAAAGAAATACTGCTGCTTAAGCCTAAGCTCCTTGCCTGCATAATGGTCGTCGCACGGATAGAGAACCTCAACAATATTTTTTGCAAGGGTTTCCTCCTCCGTAGCCTTTATATAATCGCCCTTGTTAAAGGAATCAAGGACAAATCTCTGTACCGGCTCTGCATCCCAGATACGGAGTGTGTTTACTACGTTATTTCCATAGCCTACTATAGGAAGGTCATATGGTACGGCGCGGACTGAGCGATAGCCGTCCTGAACTACATATTCCTTTCCCGTCGCATCCTTTTCCCAGCGTGTGTAGCCTCCAAACTTAACCTCACATGCATATTCATCACGTCTTACCTCAAATGGATTTCCGTCCTTTAACCACTCGTCCGGTACCTCTACCTGATAGCCGTCAACAATTTTTTGCTTAAACATACCGTATTTATAGCGTATACCGCAGCCATATGCCGGATACCCAAGAGTTGCCAAAGAATCAAGGAAGCATGCCGCAAGTCTTCCCAAGCCGCCGTTTCCAAGGGCCGCGTCAGGCTCCTGGTCCTCGATAACATTTAAGTCAAGTCCTAATTCCTCAATAGCCTCCTTTATCTCGTCTCTTGCGGAAAGATTAATAATTATGTTTCCTAATGCTCTTCCTGTAAGAAACTCCATGGATAAATAGTAAACTGTCTTTACATCTCTTGCCTCATACTCCTTATGGGTAGCAATCCACTGGTCGATAATATAATCCTTAAGACCATACGCCACGCCTGTATAAATGTCAAGCTGCGACGCCTCCTCAATGGTCTTTCTTGACACTACCTTTACATAATCCTTTACCTGTTTCTTAAAATCTTCCTTTGAAAATGTGAATTTTTCTGCCATTTATTTCCTCCTTAATAATACGCAGTCTGCCTGCAGGTTTTGCCTTATCCTGTACGGTTTTCAATAAGCCTCTGCCTACAGCTGCTTATCCGTCACCCTTTGTACTGCTAATGTAACATCTTCCCCATTAACATTCCAATCTTTACTATACCCGTCTATTGTATCAAAAATTATTTCATTTGCCAACACCTCGCGGGTAAATTCTGCCCGGTTGTTCCGCAAAACATCAGAAATTCTATTATTTCCCGAAACATAAACAAGTATTTTATCCATAACCTCAAAGCCTGCTTCCTTGCGCATTGTCTGGATTTTGCTTATAACCTCTCTAACAAAGCCTTCTTCTATAAGCTCGTCAGAAAGATTTGTATCAAGAACTACCGTAAGATTATTTCCGGTTTCCGATACATAGCCCTCTACCTGAGCCGCCTCTATAAGCAAATCCTCCTTTGTAAGAGTTATTTCCTCTCCTCCGTCTGTAAGAGAAAGCGCGCCCTTCTCATTCAGCTCATCCATTGCGCTGTTTCCGTCAAGAGCTGCAAGATAGCTCTTTATTGCCCCTAGGTGCTTTCCGTACTTAGGTCCTACTGTCTTAAGCTGAGGCTTAAAGCTGTATGATGTAAATTCTCTCACATCCTCAGTAAACTTAACATTCTTAACATTAAGCTCATCCTCTATGATTTCCTTATAAAAATCTGTCATATCGTAAGTAGCCTTTACATACATCTGACCAACAGGCTGACGGTTCTTTATATTTGACGCATTTCTGCAGGCGCGTCCCATAACTACTATAGAAAGCACCTTTTCCATTTCCGTCTCAAGCTCCTTGTCTATAAACGCTGTATTAACCTCTGGAAAATCACAGAGATGTATGCTTTCCTGGGCAGTCTTATCCACACTTCTTACAAGATTCTGGTATATTTCCTCTGTCATAAACGGTATCATAGGAGCCGCTGCCTTTGATATGGTCACAAGGGAGGTGTAAAGCGTCATGTAAGCGTTTATCTTATCCTGCTCCATACCCTTTGCCCAAAATCTTTCCCTTGAGCGTCTTACATACCAGTTGCTCATATCGTCAACAAAATCCTGCAATGCCCTTGCCGCTTCCGGTATGCGGTAATTTTCAAGGTTACTGTCAACCTCTCCCACTACAGTGTTAAGCTTTGACAAAAGCCATTTATCCATAACGGAAAGCTTATCATATTCAAGGGTATATTCCGTTGGATTGAACTTGTCTATCTCAGCATAAAGGACATAGAACGCATAGGTATTCCAAAGAGTACCCATAAATTTACGCTGTCCCTCCTGAACTGCCTTTCCATGGAAACGGTTTGGAAGCCACGGAGCGGAATTTATATAGAAGTACCAGCGGATAGCGTCTGCACCGTAGGTTTTCAGCGCTTCAAAAGGGTCTACCGCATTTCCCTTTGTCTTGCTCATCTTTTGTCCGTTCTCATCCTGAATAAGTCCCAGAACTATTACATTTTCATATGGAGCCTTGTTGAAAAGGAGCGTTGACTCCGCCATAAGGGAATGGAACCAGCCTCTTGTCTGGTCTACCGCCTCCGATATAAACTGAGCAGGGAACTGGCTTTCAAACAGCTCCTTGTTTTCAAATGGATAATGATGCTGCGCAAAAGGCATGGCTCCTGAATCAAACCAGCAGTCAATAACCTCCGGCACCCTTTTCATAGTTTTTCCGCAGTCAGGACACGTAAACGTTACCTCATCTATATATGGCCTGTGAAGCTCTACCTTTGCCGCCTCCGGATTACCTGCTCTCTTTGCAAGCTCCTCTCTGCCGCCTATACATTCCTGATGTCCGCAGCTCTCGCATTCCCATATATTAAGCGGCGTTCCCCAATATCTGTTACGTGATATTGCCCAATCCTGTATATTTTCAAGCCAGTTTCCAAATCTTCCCTTGCCGATTGATTCCGGAATCCAGTTTACCGTGTTATTATTTCTTATTAAATCATCTTTTACTGCCGTCTCTCTTATATACCATGATTCTCTTGCATAATATATAAGCGGCGTGTCGCATCTCCAGCAGTGAGGATACTCATGCTCAAATTTTGGCGCATCAAAAAGCTGATTCCTTGTAGCAAGATTTTTTATAACCTCAGGGTCAGCCTTCTTTACAAATAAGCCTGCAAACGGCGTTTCCTCTGTCATCTCTCCCTTTCCGTTTACAAACTGTACAAACGGAAGGTCATAATTTCTTCCTACTTTTGCATCGTCCTCACCGAAGGCAGGAGCAATGTGGACTATACCTGTACCGTCTGTCATGGTTACGTATGTGTCGCAGGTTATAAAGAAGCCCTTTTTATTCTGCTTATCGGCTGCCTCCTTAGCGCACTCAAAGAGAGGCTCATACTCTTTATATTCAAGCTCTTTTCCCTTGTATGTTTCAAGTACCTCATATGCAAAAGCTTCTGGCTGCTCCTGCACGCCGTTTGACGAGCTGTTCTCCTTAGCTTCCTTTTTATTTTTATCATCATTGGATACGGCAGGCTTTCCAAGCACCTTTTCAAGAAGGTCCTGAGCCATATAGTAGATAAAGCCGTCTGCCGCCTTTACCTTTACATACGTGTCGTCAGGATTTACACAAAGGGCAACATTGCTTGGAAGTGTCCACGGCGTGGTGGTCCATGCAAGGAAATATGCGTCCTCGCCTACCGCCTTAAACCTTACTATGGCAGAGCGTTCCTTTACTGTCTTATAGCCCTGGGCCACCTCCTGCGCAGAAAGAGGAGTTCCGCATCTCGGACAGTATGGCACTATCTTAAAGCCCTTGTAAAGCAAGCCCTTGTCCCATATCTGACGAAGAGCCCACCATTCTGATTCTATAAAGTTGTCATCGTATGTTACGTACGGGTTATCCATATCCGCCCAAAATCCGACGGTGCCTGAGAAGTCCTCCCACATACCCTTATATTTCCATACGCTTTCCTTGCACTTTGTGATAAAAGGCTCAAGACCGTATTCTTCTATCTGGTCCTTTCCGTCAAGCCCTAAAAGCTTTTCTACCTCTATCTCCACAGGAAGACCATGGGTATCCCAACCGGCCTTTCTTGGCACCATATAGCCCTTCATGGTGCGGTATCTTGGAATCATGTCCTTTATGACACGTGTAAGTACGTGTCCTATATGGGGTTTTCCGTTGGCTGTAGGAGGTCCGTCATAGAAGGTGTAGGTTTTGCCTTCCTTACGGTTTTCCATGCTTTTTCTGAAGATATCGTTGTCCTTCCAGAATTTTTCAGTGTTTTTTTCTCTGTCTACAAAGTTTAAGTCTGTAGATACCTTTTGGTACATAGCTTTTACTTCCTTTCCTTAAATAATTTTTAATAGCGCCTGATGACAGCAAACAGCAATATTGTAACCGGTTGCCCCTGCTGCTGTTATTGGTTATTTCAAACTTAGGGGTTAATTTAAGAATTTCCTATAGATTAAAAAAACTCTTGTCCTGTAATAGGACAAGAGCATAAATCACCTGTTAACCACCTGTTACATGGTACGCATATGAAAAAATATTTAATATTTTTACATATTTAATACCTGTTCCCTATAACGCAGGAAATGCGGCGGCTCCTACATGTATAAAGTCTCGTCTGTGTTGAGACTTAGCAAAATATTATACCTCGGAGTGCGACTCGGAAGTGATATTCATCTGTAAACTACTTATACCTGTTTCCACCGTTTCAGGCTCTCTGTGATGTTCGCTTACGGACTACTGTCTTCGTCTTCGTCTTTGTTTTTTAATGTTTGAGTAAGATTATACTGATTTTGGGTAAATATGTCAATGGGGATTTTATCATAAAATCCCATATGTTATGTTTTTACATTTTTCTGGTCTGCTCAAGCTCTGATACCGCTGCTTCTATATCCTTAAGGGTACTCTTAATGGAAGAATTAATCTCTCCTGATGTTCCCGCAAGCTTTCCTACCTCCTGGGCTACCACTGCAAAGCCCTTGCCTGCCTCTCCTGCTCTGGCTGCCTCTATGGATGCATTAAGGGCAAGTATACGCTGCTTCGACTCTATCTTATCAAGCTCTCTTGATTTATTGTTTATCTCGGAAACAAGATTTACCGTCTTGTCAAGATTTTTGTTGAGAGCCTCCTGCACCTTTCCGTCCACATACTCCTTATGAGACATGTTTGCCATAAGATTTACCATCTCTCCGAGAAGGCTGGCTGACGCCCTTATTGACTCTTCATCCCTTATTGGTATTTTTCTTAGAGCATCTATGTAGTCCTCTGCATTTACTCCTATTTCTCCTGCTATTTTTCTGAATTTATCCTCGTCAGGCTCTGCCGGAAGAATCTGTCCGCCTATGATTTTGCCTGCCTTCTTTCCTGCAACCACAATATCAATGCTGAAATCCATCAGACCTGCATGACAGTAGTATACACCCGTACACTCTGTATCACATTTTATACATCTTCTGCAGCCCTCCTGACTGCCTCTTGTATATTTCATACAAAAGTCAGTAAAGCCTATCTCTCCTGATATGTACTTTCCCTCGTCATCCATGGCAATGGTCGCCATGCCTGTGGCCTCTGACCATACTCTTAACAGTTCATCAAGCTTTTGCAAATCCAAATATTCTGCTATATTCATACCTTTACTTCCTTTCGTGTATATATCTTATGATGTCCAAGCTTTATTTACATTTTTCTGGTTTCTTCAAGCTCTGCTACTGCCGATTCAATCTCATTAAGCGTTTCCTTAATAGAAGCGTTTATCTCTCCTGATGTGCCTGCAAGCTTTCCTACCTCCTGGGCTACCACTGCAAAGCCTTTTCCTAATTCTCCTGCCCTTGCCGCTTCTATGCTGGCATTTAAGGCAAGTATACGCTGCTTTGACTCTATCTTATTAAGCTCCTTTGATTTATTATGTATCTCTGTTACAAGTCTTATGGTTTCATCAAGGTTTTTGTTTAATGCCTGCTGTACATGAGCATCAATGTACTCCTTATATGACATATTTGCTATAAGATTAACCATATCCTCAAGGAGCTTTGCTGACGCCCTTATTGCCTCCTCCGTTCTCACAGGAACCTTTCTAAGAGCCTGCATAAACTGCTCAGGGTCCGTATCAAGCTCTGACGCCATTTTTCTGAATTTCTCCTCGTCAGGCTCATTTGGAAGCACCTGACCTCCTACTATTTTTCCCACTACCTTTCCTGCGACAACAATATCAGAGCTAAAATCCATCAGACCTGCATGGCAGAAATAAACGCCCTTGCCCTCTCTGTCACACTTTGCGCATCTCTTAGAGCCCTCGGCAGTACCCTTAGTATATTTATTACAAAATTCCGTAACTCCTATGTCGTCGCATAAAACGTTTCCATCTGCATCCATAGCCACAGTTGCCATGCCTGTTGCCTTAGACCATGATTTGAGAAGTTCTCCCAGCTTTTGTAAATCTACATAATCGCCAATATTCATGCTATCCTTCATCCTTTCCATTGTTTCTATCATTTTACGAACATCTGTGATTTTTTAAGTATATCATAATATAAGGCATTTTACCAGTATTTTATAGTCTAAAATACTTTATTTTTGAAAAGCCTCTCAGAGTCCTTTATAGACTGCACATTATTCCCCTGACTTACCCCGTTCGTCAAGAAGCCTCTTTTTCATATCATACAGCCTGTCTGATAAGTCCACATATACCTTGTGAGGGTTTACAAGTCTTCTTGTTTCATCCCACAGTGTATCAAGCTCTCCCTTGCAGTATTCCTTTATGTCATTTACGTCGGGAGACTCATATACGCATATTCCCTTTTCAAATATAGGAACAAGCAATTCCCTCACCGTATATGTGCCTGCCGTAAGGGTTGTTTTCTTCCACGTCTCTATAGGGTCAAAAATCAAAAGATTCTTATTTTCATCTATAATCTCGTCTGCCAGCGCGATTAAGTCTGCCTTAAGCTTTCCTGTTTCCTTCTCATACAGACGAAAAACTGTTTTGTTTCCGGGATTTGTAATCTTTTCCGTGTTTTCCGACAGCTTTATTTTTGGAATAAACTCTCCTGTCTCGCTGTCCTGTATAGCGGCTATTTTATATACGCCTCCAAAGGAAGGACAATCGCTTGATGTGATAAGATTTGTTCCGACACCCCACGAGGTTATTTTCGCTCCCTGTGTCTTAAGGCTGTCAATAAGATACTCGTCCAAATCGCTTGAGGCAGAAATAATTGCGTCCTTATAGCCTGCTTCATCAAGCATTTTTCTCGCCTTCTTTGAAAGGTATGCCAAATCTCCGCTGTCCAGCCTTATTCCGTACATAGACGGCTTTATGCCCTCCGCCTTAAGCTCATCAAACACTCTTATGGCATTGGGAACGCCGCTGCGAAGTGTGTCATATGTATCTACAAGCAAAAGACATGCGTCAGGATAAAGATTTGCATATGTCTTAAACGCCGTATATTCGTCCTTAAAGCTCATAACCCAGCTATGGGCATGAGTGCCTTTAAGAGGCACGTCCCATCTTTGTCCCGTTAACACGCAGGAGGTTCCCACGCATCCGCCTATAACTGCCGCCCTTGCTCCGTATACTCCCGCGTCAGGCCCCTGGGCCCGTCTTAAGCCAAATTCCATTACGCCGTCGCCCTGGGCCGCATAGACTACTCTCGACGCCTTTGTAGCTATAAGGCTCTGATGATTTACTATGTTTAAAAGCGCTGTTTCCACAAGCTGCGCCTCCATAATAGGAGCTACCACCTTTATTAAAGGCTCCTTTGGAAACACTACCGTTCCCTCAGGTATTGCATAAATATCTCCCGAAAAATGAAAGGAGCTTAAATATGTGAGAAAGTCCTCCTCAAAAATCTTAAGGCTCCTGAGATAATCTATCTCCTCATATGAAAACTTCAGATTTTTAATATAATCTATAACCTGCTCAAGTCCGCAGGCTATGGCGTAACCGCTTCCGCTTGGATTTTTCCTGTAAAACACGTCAAACACTACTATTTCATTGGAATTACTCTTAAAATATCCCTGCATCATGGTAAGCTCATATAAATCTGTAAGCAATGTTAAACTTTTTTCCTTCAATTTTTTCATATCCTTTCTATTTTTATTTTTCCCAGCCAAAGGTATCCGTGGCTCTCATGTATATCCAAAGCTTCACTATAAAATATATAACGGCAAAAAGCATAAAGCCTGAAACGAGCCAGTATAAAAGGCCGGCAAAATATATTCCCGCTCTTCCAAAAACCTTAAGCACCTTTCCCACAATCATGCATACGCCGTATAAATCAGCGCTGAATCTTAAGTCTTTTCCTACCTGCATATACTTATAATTGTCTATCTTTTTTGTACACATAACTGTAAGGGAATACATAATGGAAACTATTGCAGCCACCTGTATGATATACAATATAATAAGCGGCAGCACAAGCTTATTTTGATTTACAACAAAGGGCAGCATAAGCTCAAATATACTGCCAAGCATACCCAAAACAGCCATTATCATGGCTCGTTTTCTTGTATTTCTGCTGTCTATATGGGTTCCCTTAAGAAAATAAAAGCCTACAAATATAAGAATATAGCCAACCGGGTCAAACAGCAGGTCAATATTAAATTTTGTTCCTATAAACGTAGTGATTATCTGGGTTTTTGCATATATTCCCAAGCCTTCATTACTCCCCATAACAAATCCGTAGCTTATTCCGGTATTTATATTTATAGCCAGCGCAGCAATAAACAGCCCTGCAAGTATCACATAAATACATGTCCTTACATATCCTGTCCCCTTTACATTGTCCTTTGACTTCATATCATAAATCCTCCTGCTCTCCTATAACCTTTTCCCTCACTATAAAATCACTTTCTCTCATAATAAAATAATAATACAGGGCGCTTACTCCTATAAGAAGTATCTCATAAGTCACAAGCAATGCAGGAGAAATAATGGATATCCATCTCAGCACGCACAAAACTGCGCTTAACACTGCCGTTCCAAACCATGCTATGGATATGGAACGCCTTGCCGTCCTATGCTCAAAGCCTGACAGAGTATCGCATATTCCGCATATAAACACGTAGCCTGTTATAACCTCTGTTCCGTACATGGCTATAGCCAGCCAGAAGCTCATATAGGTAAGAGCCATGCCATTTAAGAAAAACGGCATAAGATGAATAAATAAATATAAGCCCACTCCAAACCATGACATTACAGAGGCTATTGAAAACAGCCTGCTGAATTTTGCCATTTTCTTAAGGAATACTGCCAGAATAAGAAACCCCAGCAAATCGGGAACAACGTCAAATGTAAGCTGATAATATACGTCTCCCATAAACATACCGTCAACATCACTTGTCTCACAGCCTGCACCGTACATGTAATTCAGGGAATATACCTGAAATTCCAGACTGTAGCCGTCGTCGGTCTTATAGGAGGGATAAGGATTTATTCTGCCTAAGGAAATATTCTGGTCAAACATTATAATAAAAAAGCCTATAATAACCCACACCAATAACCACTTATCCCTGCTGATATTTTTAAACATATTACACCTCATTTCTTACAAATACTATAAGACGCCTACTGCACCCTTACTGCAATAAGCGTCATTTAAGGCATTTCTGCCATGCCGGCACTTTGTTATTTTTTTGCTTCCTTTGCCTTCTGCTTTGCCTCTTTTTTTGCCTGCTTTTCCGCCGCCTTGCGCTTCTTAGGGTCTGTCTCTACTATAGGCCCTCTGATTCGCTTTGCGCCTGTTACATATATACCGCTGACAGTGGCCTTAACCTCCTGCTTTGGCGCAAGGGTTTCAAATACCTTCTGGTCGCATATAAGAGACATAACCTTTGGTCCTATTTTTACCTTAAGAATAGGAAGCTTAGCTCTCCTCATAAGCTTTGGCGTCTGCTCTAAAACAACCTTTGGTAGCCCTGCCTCCGTCAGCTTCATCATCTTTTTATCGATAATAAAGAAATTCATGGTCTGGGCTGCCGCATCTATCGACGCCTGCTGGGACTCCTGCTTTTTCTGAAGCCTTTTTCCCAGTATAACCAATACAAGCAGAATTACTACAAGTACCGCCAATATTATTAAAAATATTTTTAACATATTTTCCTCCTGTAAAAATCACATTTATTATATCTATTTGAAATAAAGCCAATTTTATGTACTCCTCCAAACAGATACATTTTATCATTATATCAGTGAATTTACAATAAATTTTTATTGTTTTCCACCATAGTTTTTATCTCATCATGGGCGAGAGCTCCTATATGCTTTTTCTGCTCCTTGTCAAGAGACTCGATATATATGGGCTTTCCAAACTCTACTACAACCTTAGCTTTTTTTATAAATGGAAAATGGTCCTCAAATATGGCGCTTGTATTATTAAATGCCACCGGCACTACAGGTACCTTTGCCTTCTCTGCCATCTTAAGGCTTCCCTCCTTAAATTCCTTCAGGGAATCGTCTGTCTTTCCTCTTGTGCCCTCAGGACAAATAAATACGGAAATACCGTTTTTAAGATTTTCAACTCCCTCAAGCACCATTTTCATACCCGCCTTTATGTCGCTCCTGTCAAGGAAAAGACAATGCATACGCTTCATCCAGCTTGACAAAATAGGCGCTTTTTTTATCTCCTTCTTTGACACAAAGCCGCAGAGAGGCCTTACAAGAGTATAGCCTATAACGATATCAAAATAGCTTCTGTGATTTGACACATAAAGCACTGCCGTATCCTTCGGAATATTTTCCTGTCCCTTTACCGTTACCCTTGCTCCTGACAAAAACTTCAGCACTCCAAGAGCCCATGTGACTATTGCAAAGCTCATCCTGTCCTTAAGCCCATTATTAAACCTTCCAACTATTGCTAAAAAAACAAAAATTAAAAGACTTACTATAAAAAATAATACTAAAAATATACCAATTAAAATCAGTCTAATCACTGCCCTGCTCCTTTCTTATCAGCTATATTTTACTGACTATGCTTATATCTATCTGATTATCCGACAAATGCTCATAGTTCATTTCAATAGCATAATCAATATGTATATTTATTTCATTTTCAAAATATTTAAGAAATATGCGGCTTGCATGAAATCCAAGCATAAAGCTGCCGTACTCTGTCTCATAGCAGGCTATATGGTTTCGCCCCTCCTCAAAAATAAGGGTAGTTTCTATAGCTCCCTTTTTCTTAACCTCCACCTTGGGCGTATCCTGCGAAGCGCTTATTTTCAATGTATTTGATATGCGGCTCATTCCATCTTCCATTATCTCCTCATATTTTACATAGTGTTTTCCGTTTCTGAAATAATATGCGCCATTGCATACTATTTCCATGGAAGCGTCAGTGTCATAGCCTGTCTCAAGTCCCTTTACCGTAACTAATACATCCTTTGTCATCTTAATCCTTTCTAATATTCCTCTATATTTATCTGGGCAGCCGTCTCTATTTCTATAGGCATAATGGAGCGGGCAAATTCAATAAATTTCCCCGGAGCGTCGCTTACATAATAATCATACATTTCCGGCTTCGGTATAAGGTCTGCCCTAGAGGCTATGCCGTTTTTGTCAAGAAGCCGCTTTAAGCTTGCCGCCGTCTCGTATGCAGGATTCACAAGAAATACGTCCTCACCCATGGTTTTCATAATTGTGCTTCTAAGGAGAGGATAATGAGTGCAGCCCATAATAAGTGTATCAATATCCCTGTTTTTAAACTCGCTTAAGTACCTGCCTGCAACCTCGTCAGTTACCGTATCATGAAGCCAGCCCTCCTCCACTAATGACACAAACAAGGGACATGCCTTGCCTAAAACTATCGCTTCCCTGTCATACTCATGGATAACCTCCGAGTATATGGCGCTGCGGATAGTTCCCTCCGTTCCTATAACTCCTATTCTTTTCGTCACGGTATTTTCCACTGCTGCCTTTGCTCCCGGCCGTATAACGCCTATAATGGGAATATCAAATTCCCTCTTAAGCTCCTCCAGCGCAAATGCGCTGGCTGTATTGCATGCTATTACTATGGCCTTTACATTTTTTGTAAGCAGAAACCTTACTATCTGCCTTGAATATCTTATAACAGTCTCCTTTGACTTGCTTCCGTAGGGAACTCTCGCCGTGTCGCCAAAATATACTATTTTTTCGTTTGGGAGCTGCCTTAAAATCTCTCTGGCTACAGTAAGACCGCCCCGTCCTGAATCAAAAACGCCTATAGGCGCCATATTCATAGAATTTTGTTTTTCATTGTCTGCCATAGCTTTTCCCTTCCCCGGCTTACATTTTTATAAGCCTCTGCACATTTATTTAATTTTACCTTGATTGGAAACTTTTTTCAACTTATTTGTGAAGATATGTATAAAAATATAAGTAAAGGGGAAATATCTCAGTGTAGAAATTACAGGGATTACAGCTTACATATTGCTAATGCAGATATAACTTAAATATTACGGCATATCGGTAAGCTTGTATATACTCATAAATATACATAAAAAGGAGTGTTTACATAATGAAGGTTAATTTAAAATTGTTAGGAGCTTCTATAATTGCAGGAATAATAGGCTGCGCACTGCTTGGCGAAAAGCCTGACGACGCCGAAATGCAGCGGGAGCTTTCGGAAAAGCTTTTAAGATTTCATGTTGTCGCCAACAGCGACAGTGACGACGACCAGACCTTAAAGCTTAAGGTAAAGGAAGCCATTGTGGATTATCTTGAGGTATATCTTAATGATACAATGACTCTTGAGGAAACAAAAAATGTTATAGCCGCCCACAATGATGAGGTTATATGTTTAGCAAGAAAGGTTGTGTTGGAAAACGGATATAATTATGATGTTACCGCCTGTCTTACCTGCTGCTATTTTCCTGTAAAGTCCTACGGCGACGTAACTCTTCCCGCCGGTGATTATGAGGCTTACAGGATTACAATAGGGGATGCCGGAGGAAAGAACTGGTGGTGTATTCTTTACCCGCCCTTGTGCTTTGTGGATGTTTCTTACGGTTATGTTCCTGATGAATCCAAGGATTTACTGCATAACATCCTTGACGACGAGGAATACAGCTATATAACAGGCGGATATGAAACTGTTTACAGATTTAAGTATCTCACATTTTTAAATGGGATTTTTGAATAATTATATCTCAACCAAAAAAAGGGTGTCGCAACAAGATGATTAAAACTTATTGCGACACCCCTTTTACTTTATCTGATAAAGCATATTTTCCCTGTTATTATCCACATTCTCAAGAATATTTTCAAGCATCTGACCAAGCTTTATATTATTGCCATCCCCATTTTCCTTTATATCCGACAGCAGTCTTGGATATGTGCTGCTATAAGCCTTATAAACCGATACGTTTCCTGCTATTTCCTTGTTCCGCTTAAATTCTTCTATGATTTTTTCCTTCTCTTCCTCTGATATATCATATAATACAATTCCCTTTATATGGGAAAAGTCCAGCTCATTATTTCCTTCCTCTATATGCTGCCTGTTAATTTCATTAAGCATCTCACTTTTATCCATATTTTTTTCATATTCGTATGTCACATAAATGCTTTCAAAGCCTTCACCGGCAGTATCAGTATCGGCAAGCTCTAAAACTATCTGCGGCTCCTCTCCTCCAGATATTATCATGGACATTACAAAATCCCACTTTTCTATCTCTCTTCCGCCTATAACCTTTCCTCCTGACATTGACTCCATTCCGTCTGCCCTGATTCCCCATATGACGCTTCCCACAAACACTGCCATGACAGCCAGCGCCGAAACTATCCTTCTTGTGACAATATGAGGCGTATCCGTGTACCGTATAAATATATTTTTTATACACTGCCTTATATAATAAAACATTCCGCTGACATAGGATGTAAGACTTATAACAAGAAATACTGCCATTATAGTCTCCTGCCTGTTTAAAAAGCCTCCGGGTATACCTCCGATATCCATAAGCTTAAACAGATTTGCTCCCTTTCCAAAAATATTTACGCTAAGAACATATACCCACAAGGCGCCAATCCATATAATAACAGGGCCTTTAAGAAGCGCTATCCTCTTTCCGTATGAATTGTAATAATGAGGGCTGACAATTATCAGCTTCTCAAAGTAGCTTATGGAAAAAAACATAAACAGCCACATAATAAAGCCTCTTTTTCCCGGAAGCCTGAAGCCTGATGAAAGCTCCTTAAGGGCAGTGTGTAAATCTATTTTAAAGGCTGCAGTAATTAATATTATTAATATAAGGAGTATAACAAAAATCCCCAAAATCTGATGTATTCTTCCTCTCTCCTCATAATGCCGCGACGCTACATACAAGGATAATACGGTAATTCCCCCTGTTATAATAAGTCCTGCCGTCTCCGTAAGGAGAAGCTCCCCTACAATCCTGTAAAATATATACAGTCCGCAACATGCCATTGCCATAAATCTCAGGCCTGCTATTATATTGAATATTTTACTTCTAAGAAGCTTATCTGCATATTTCTCTGATATTTTAAGGGCAATCCATATATATGCCATGGACAGCGCAAGTCCCAGAGCAAAAAGCCATACATAGGACAGGCTCCCAAGCTCCCCTGCCAGATATCCGCCCATAAGCAGCGCCAACGCTATATTTTCCGTGATAATTATTCTGTTAAGCTGTCTTGTCGATACCTTTTTATTTGCTGCAAACATATTCTACCTCTTTCTGCGGCTTCCCTGCCTTGCAAATATTGAACGCTCCTTTAATTTTTCCTCCGACGACTTCCAAATACTATCCTTTAAATCCTTATTATCATTTATCTCATCTGCCACATATGGCATAAGATACGGAAATCCAAAGCTCTTTAAGCCTGCAAGATGACTGAGTATTACAATCCAGCCTGCCACTACCCCGGCCATTCCGAAGCAGTAGGCAAGAGCTATCATAAAATACTTTAAAAGCCTGAAGGAGGATGAAAGCTCCTCATTGGTTATGGCAAATGAGGACAACGCCGTTATTGCAACTACAATAACTATAATAGGGCTTACTATTCCTGCCGTTACTGCCGCCTGACCAATAATAAGGCCTCCAACAATACCGATTGTGCTGCCCATAGGCCCCGGCACTCTCACTCCCGCCTCCCTTAAAAGTTCAAAGGAAAGCTCCATTATAACCACCTCTATAACCCCGGGAAAGGGCACGCTGGCTCTTGCCCCTGCAAAGGTTATAACAAGGGGCGTTGGCAGCAGCTCCGGATGGTAATTTACAACTGCCAGATACAGCGCAGGCAGACTTAACGCCAGAAAGGACGCCAGATATCTTATAATGCGAGCCAGCGTAACTATAACATGCCTGTTATAATAATCATCAACCGTCTGAAAAAAGCTGTTATAGGTGGTTGGAAGAATAAGGCCTACCGGCGAATTATCCACAAAAAGCACTACCCTTCCGTCAAGCACAGCCATAGCTGCCTTATCAGGTCTTTCCGTAGTCTGGAACTGGGGAAAAGGCGAGCGTTCATTTTCCTCCGTAAGCTGCTCTATAATACCGCTGTCTGTTAATCCGTCTACATCAAGATTGTCCAGCCTTCTGTTTATCTCGTCTATGACAGACTGCCTTGCAATTCCCTCCACATAAGTAATTGCAACGGTAGTATTGCTTTTTTCTCCCATTATTTTTTCCTTTACCTTAAAGGAATTATTTCGGACACGCTTTCTCATAAGAGCTGTATTTGCCTTCAGGGCGTCGGCGAAGCCTTCCCTTGAGCCTCGTATAACCTTTTCTATGTCAGACTGGGCTACGCCTATCATAGGATAGCCCTTGCTTTTTATCTTAACGGCCTTATTGTATCCGTCTATAAATATAACGCCGTCGCCTATCATTACTCCCATAACGGCGTCCTCAACTGTTTCCAGCTCCTTTACATCCGTTATTCCTAATGCATTTGCGTCAAGATAATCATATATTTCCTGTCTGTCCATACCCATAAGACGGCTTAAAAGCTTCCCGATAACGGACTCCTCAATAGTAATATTGTTTACTACCACCTCTACATAAAAAATGCACGCCTTAACATCCGCGCCCTTGCCAAGGCTCATTGTACGTTTTTTTATGTCGTCGCAGTCAGTAAACATTTCCTCAATTATTTCAAGATTTTCATCAAGACTAAGGGTAAGTGGAGTTTTTGTGTGGCTTGTTATATTGTCTATATTTTTGTTTTGGTACTCCTTTTTATTGTTTTGCGACACACTGATTCTCCTTTATATTTTTTGATTATAATGATTATGGCGTTATTTTATCCATATATAATATCTGACTTTTGATTTTACCTTTTGACGCCTTAATCCTTTTAGAAATATTATGGAGATAAATTTAAGAAATTATGTATTTATATAAAAAATTTTTCTATTGCCCTTGCCACTCCGTCCTCATCACATGAAGCGGTAACGCAATCCGCTACCGCCTTTACCTCATCACATGCATTTTCCATAGCTACGCCCATTCCGGCGTATTTTATCATTGTAACGTCGTTTTTTCCATCGCCGCAGGCTACCAGCTCTGCTCTTGTCATTCCAAGCCTGCCTAAAAGCACCTCAAGCGCCGCAGCCTTGTCTATTCCCAGGGGTACTACCTCTATAAAAAACGGCTCTGACTGAAATATATTAAGCCTTCCCTTAAAATACCCTGCCATGGCAGACACACTGCTCATCATATATTCCGGCTCTCCTGCTATAAGAAACTTATCTACGGTCACATTATCCTTACATATGGTTTCATATAGATTATTTACCTTTCTTACAGGCATTCTCACTACCTTTGATTCAACATCCACATATTTATTGTCAGGCTTCTCCGTAATAATGTGGCCGCCGTCATATGTTAAAATAGAGGCGTTAAGCGTATTGGCGTAATCAATAATCTCCTTATAATACCGGGCCTCTATAGGGTTGGAGTACACTATTTCATCTGTTCTGCAATCAATAATTTTTCCTCCGTTAAAGCTAAGTATATAGCCTCCCCTTTCCTTCAAATGAAGCTCCTCTGACACATGACGTATGCCCTGCGCAGGACGTCCTGACACTATAAGAACAGGTATATTTCTGTCCTGCAGGCCTGCTATAGCGTTTCCTACAGCAGGTGTAATTTCTTTTTTTGAATTTAAAAGTGTTCCGTCTATATCAAGCGCCAATATTTTATACATTATTATATCCTTTCATTACGCGGCAAGAGTTGGCTTTTAAGAGTTTTAACTCTTTCGACGCAAGCGTCGTCTAAAGCCGACGCTTTTTTATTGGGTATCCGCTCCGGAGATAGTCTCCCCGTCATAAACCTTTTTAATTAATTCCTTTGCCTTTTCTACAGTTGAGTAATCCGGCTCCATAACATAAATTTCTGTGCCCGGCATTGAAAATGTGGATGCGCTTTTTGAATTTCCGCCTGCAACCGCATAGCTGACTACATTCCATGAGCCGCCTTCATTTAACTGCATCCTCACAAGAGACGATATCTGGGATGACGACATGCTTGTTTCAAAGCTGCCTTCAAGGCTGTTCATAAGCCCGCTAAAGTCATTTAGCAGGGAAGACGACGCCATCTTGCTTATGACTGCCGAAATAACAGCCATCTGGTTTTTGCCCCGCTGGTTATCTCCCCCTGCAAGGGCATACCTCTCTCTTGCAAAGCCAAGGGCCTGATTCCCGTTAAGATAATTTATACCTTTTTTGAAGCTATACCTGCCGTCATTAGTCCTAAAAGCATATTCCGAGTTTACTTCAACTCCGCCCAAAGCGTCTATTACCTTGGTAAATCCGCTAAAGTTTATTCTAAAATAATAATCGGCGCTTATGCCATATAAATTACCCAACGTTTTCATAGACATATCTATACCGTATATACCTGCATGAGTAAGCTTATCAAGAGGATTTCCATTCATTGCCAAAGGCACGTGATAATCCCTAGGTGTGTTTACCAGAAGCACCTGTCTTGTGTCAGGATTTACAACGGCAAGAATATTTACATCACTTCTGCTTGTAGTGCTTATGGCCCCATACACGTCTATTCCGCTTATATAAATTGTAAACACGTTATTTGTTAAGTCTTTATTTGTATTGGTATTAAGCTGTGTGATTATTGTGTTCTCATATAAAACCCTGGTGTCGTCAGCGAATGTCTCAAAGCCCTCTGTCTCTATGATAGTATTAACAAATGCGCTTTTAAGAATTATAGCCTGTATTTCCCTGTTATACAAAGCTTTTATCATTTCCGGCCAGCTTTCATATTCCTTTGCTGTTATTTCCCTGCCTATCTTGGAATTTACGGCAGAAATGGTTTTATCAGTATTTTCCCTGTCCAGATTTGACAATATGCCAAAGGTATAATCTCTGGCATCCTCTATGCTCTTAGCCGAATCCTCCTTAAGAACATAAATATTTATTATATCTGTTTTTGTATCAGCTCCTGATACTGCCCCAAACATACCGTTTACATATCCTACATAATATATTCCTACTGACCACAGTACAGTAAATACTATAGATAAAAGCTTTCCAAACGTCCTAAACTTCTTTGACTGGGCCGTAAGAAACGTATATGCCGCAAGCAGCAAAAGCACAAGGGTAAGCGGAAGAAAATACTTTACCGGAAGCACGTTTAAATATAATAAAAAAGATAAAAATATAATTGTTACCACAAACTGAATACCTGCTAATATTATACTTAACAGCTTTGACTTAAGAAACGCAAATATTCTTTCTCCCTTTGTCATATCTTTCTTTTTCTTATGTGCTGCTTTGCTTTTTCCCTTTCCCAAAGCTTTTTTCTTAACTGTCATAAACTTTTCCCCTATCCTTTCTGTAATATAAGATATCCATATTTTTTAACCCCTATCTTCTGACTTAGTATACATCAATTCGACAAAATGCACAACCCTATTATTCCCACACTTTCCCTTTAATATTAACATATTTCTTATATAAAATACAAATAACGTATTCATTAATCATTGTTTGTATATTATTTACCAAATATACATGCTTCTTCCTTATAAGCATTATATTTTTTACGCTATGGATACCGCTTTGTGAATTTTTATTCAAATATTTCTTTTAGATGTCTTTATATAGCATGCCGACCCGGCAGAAAATACGATTAATCAAAATAATACCTATTAATTTCTATTTTTTATTTATATGCCATTCATCAGGAATAGGCGTCAGAAAAACAAATTTTTCTCTTGCTTCCAATGTGCCGTTACCGCAAATATGCATGGCAACATGAGTACAGTTTTCAAGCTTCGGTTTATCTCCATAAAAGCATATGCAGCCGGAATTATCATCATCCGTTTTGTTTACAAGCGCATATAGATTTGGCAATTCTATCGCAAAAGCTTTTTCATTATTTCTTGCTCCTGCCAAATTAAAACATATTCCTTCTGTTCCCTCTCGTTTGTCCTTGTAAAAATCACGCTCTTCATCTGATGCAGAGGTCATTTTATTCAGATGTATAATAATATCAACCACCTTTACCTCTAAGCCTAATATCATCTTAACCTCTTCGTACGCATTGCGTGAGAGCTTTTTATTTTCACTCTCAAGGCTTTTACAGTCACGATACAGTTGTATTCCCTCCGGGAGAATCCCTCCGGTTTTTGAACATTCCGATACATAATAAATTACATTTTTCATACTTATTTTCCATTCAATGCTTTTTTCTATCCCATCCGGATAGCTAAAATAATTTGCCATTTTTATCTCCTTAGATAATTATTCCTTCAGCAATTCATTTTTAATGTTAACATATTTTTTATAAGGTATTGGTACTATATCTCCGTTAATAATTGTTACGCTGCATCTTTGTATACTTGTAACTACCCTTTTATTCACCACATAGCTTCGATGTACTCTGATAAAATCCTTAGAAAGCTTCACTTCGGCATTTTTTAATGAATCCGCCGATTCAATTATGGTATTCCTGCAATGCCAAAGTATATGGTCGCCCATTGCTTCAATATATAATATTTCATTCTCCTGCATATTATAAATTACTTCTGTTACAGAAACAACTCTGTGAATTTTCACAGGAATATCATTTCCTATTATTTGCACGTAGCATGCCTGTTTATCAGAAAAAATTATAGTATAGTCAAAATATAATTTTTCGATGCCTATATCCTTGTACTTATGAATACAATAAACACCTGTAATAATCATCTGCTCCTGAGGGAGCTTATGTATATAGTATTGAATATGCTCAAAATTAATGACCTTTGAAGGCTCAATTATTGTATTTATACTTGCAATTATTTTTTTATCTATTATCCCCTTGCTACAATTATGATTATATTTCCATAACACATCCTTTTTACATAGATTGCAGAGTTTTTTCCATTGTCCCAGATGAATATTATATAATAAATGTTCCGCTTCATTTTTCAGTTCTGAAAATGTTTTTTCTATAATTCTGCTTATAAATAATCTCTCCTTCCTTTAAAATGATTAAAATTTTACCTTTATTACATCCTAATCTTAAAATGAAAAAATTTTTTAATGCAGGAACCATAAATTATTGTAAACAAATTATCGGTTTGTTTCTACATTTGACGACGACTAACTCATATAAACCGATTAAAAGCTTATCCTTAACACCTTTATAATACTTTTATATATTATTTGCCTATTTTTATAATAATATTACATTTAGGGTAATTCACTTAATCAAATGAGTTATTTGTCGAAATTTGTAGATAGGGTATAAAAAATAAATTATATTTATAATTGTATTTTATATTATAAAAATTTTTAAAGAGCATGTGTGAATTTACGGCATAAGCTGTTATAATTATAAATATAGAAATAGGCTACAAAAGGCTAAATTAGCTCTCTTACGCTTGTATAAAAAGCAGAAAACAATATGTATTCTTTTTCTAAGACGTGAATAGTCATTCTTTATTTATTAGCATATCTTTTAATTTAGT
>ERZ777305.252-NODE-252-length-90859-cov-6.930212_pt1 | contig 90859 bp, 79 predicted proteins | sample MGYA00374965_ERZ777305 | MGnify/ENA primary metagenome ERZ777305 (study PRJEB29328, sample SAMD00013331) | mouse gut metagenome | study: EMG produced TPA metagenomics assembly of the Metagenome analysis of fecal microbiota from mouse which was promoted... | reverse complement strand
CGTAGGATATAAGCCTATTTTTGCATGCTATGTAAATGGTGGGCTTATATCCTACGGTGAACCGTAGAGATTTTTCTTTAGGAGGAAACAAAAAATGAAAGTAAACAATTACGTATCTCAGTGTACCCCGGAGTTGAATGCGAAGATTATGCGCGGTATTGAAAAACTGGTGTGTGATTATCGTGAAAATCTGCCGAACGGCTGGCGCTGCTGCATAGAGTTTCAGCGGGACAAGGAACACAAACCCTATTATCAGCTGGACATCGAGAGCAACAAAGGTGGAGGGTCTTTTGCTCCTGTTAAAATGCAGATGCTGAAGATATGCCCCAGCATCAATGCAACTGGGACCGCCAGCATTGACGATATCCGTGACGCTTTGCAGAATATCAACCCGAAAGGTGTCGATAATGAGATAACGAAATCGTTACTGGAGGAGCTTGACGAGATGGAATGTCTGCCTGATTTTTTGGATGTTATCTGGGAAAAGCTGAAGGACTGTGGCATTACTCACTGGTATGGTGGCATTCGGATACCGTATGATATCCTGCTGACCGACTACACTGATGATTCTTGTAACGGTGATAAGAGCAAACAGGACGTCCGGCGAACTACTGGTGAAATCCGGATTACTTTCAGTGGCGCCAGAGAGTGGCAGGATACTTTCTTTTGCTCCTGCCTTTTCAGACATATTCAGCACACCCTGAATACGCTCTGGGAGAAAGACCAGATCTGGTATAATCTGAGGGAGCTGGAGTGCTATCCCGATTTACGGTTCTGGATATTTACACTGGGTATACAGGAAGCACCGGAAAGATAAGCAGGCAAGAAACCCCAGTTCAAAATCGAAAGATGGCGGACTGGGGAGTTTTTGTTGTATAAAAAACCTGTTACAACCATAACTTTTATGCTAAAATGGTGGCAAAAGGTCATTCAAACAAACATTTTTGAAGAAATATGAAGAAAACCAGTCGGCGTCCATCCAAGAAAACCATGCTAGAGCGCAAGATTCTGGCGATGTTGGCGTTTTTTAGTACCTCAGTGGGGCTGTGGGAGAATTTTCGCCAACTTTGGTTGCAGGACAATGGTTTTACCGCCGCGGACGTAAGTATCATGACTAGTGTTGGCTTGATGCTGAGTGTAGTGGGCGTGATTTTTGTGGGGTATCGCCTGAAAATGCGCCACCTCAAGGCCTTTATGACCATCGTTCTCGGGATAAAATTGGTAGATTTGCTGGTCTTGCGCGGGCTAGACGCCAGTGTAAATTTTTGGGCGATGAGTATCTGCACAGTAGTGGATGTAATTACAAGTTATCTAATTGTGGCGAGTGTCTACCCATTAATCACGGTTGTAATTAAAAATAACGAAATCTATAGCAAGCGCAAGTTGGTGGAATATTGGTTTCGCGACATAGGTGTGCTGGTGGGTGGCGTGATGCTAGGGCAAACGGTGTTCGGTAGCCTGATTGATTATAATGCCTGTCTGGTAATTTCAGTAATTTTTCTAAGTCTGGCCGTCCTCACGATGTCGAGCTTCAAAGTGAAGCCAACCGAAAAAGAGACGCCACGGAACGATTCGATTTTGAAATATGTGCTCAAGAGTAAGTTGCAGGTTTGCTACATGATTTATGCGTTTCTTGCGGCGATGTCATTTGCGGCAGCGCTAGGGTTAAAAATGCTGGTGCTCACAAATTACTTGGAGTTTTCGGCTGGGACGGCCACGAATTATCTGCTGATTGTGGGAATCCTCTCGGATGTGGTGGGCGTGCTGGCGCTGAAATATTTTACACCCAAGAATGATTATCTTACACTAACTCTCAAATTTGGCATTCGCCTGCTGGCATATATTATCGCAATTGTGGCGGAAGACCCGTTCATTTCGATGATTGCATTTACGTGGTCAATTCTGATTTCGACCGCCTACGAGGATGTGACTGATGGCTGTTATATCAACCTGGTAGACAATCGACATCAGCTGAGCTACAGCACAATTAAGCATGTGATGAGTTTTGCGGGCGAAGCGATGGGTATGTTGCTCTGCGGAGTAATGTATGATTTTGGGATTGGTTTTATTCTGGGCGCGTCGTCGATTATTACAGTAGTGCAGATTGGAGTGGCATTCTATTTGGTACATCTGCGGCATCATCGCCGAAGTGTGCGCCATTCGGCTTCACGAATGCGCTATGATGAGCGCCTAGCGGACGAATAAAAAAACTGCTCAACCTCACGGCTGAACAGTTTACGATACCTACTCAAAAAATAAGGTCAAATCGCCGGACGTGTTTGCCGGTTCATGCCAGTCGCGCCATGCTCTCAGCTCCGGTATACTACACTCATCAAATAGACGATTAATCAGGGTTGAAATCTCTTTATCGACCGGAGTAAAGTAATTGCGGAGTTGATGAACTGACTGTTGCAAGCCTTCGTCCTCTTTTCCCATCTGGGCAAGCACTTCCGCTACGGCACTAAGTACAGCGATATTTTTGTTTTGCGTATCTTCAGAAAAGGCAATGTAGCAACTGGCCAGAAAGCGCCCGTGCGTGGTATTTAAGACTAATACTCTTAACTCCGACCGCCGATACACCTTGCTGGAAAATTGGCCGGCCTGCTCGTCTTCGGTGGTATACGGATACGGTGTCCATTTTTCCGGCCAAGACAAAACACTGTTAATCGCCCTTTCTGCCAATTCATCTGATGAGGTGTCCTTAGTAGCCTCAATAGTATAAGGCGCCGGTCCGTCCTCTAAATCGAAGCGCAGGATACATCTTGCTTCTTCGCCCGTTTTCTGCCCGTCCAAAATAAACGTTCCCCGTACAGGATAGTGGTCGCTAAGGCTTACCAGCACCTGATTAATTACGGATAGGATAGCATTTACTTCCTGTGGGAAAAGCGTAGTTTCCGGTTCGGTGTGAATCTCAAGATTGGTAAATTTACCCATTTTATTTCCTCCTTGGGATGTGTATTTTTGGGCAAATTTTGTTGAACTTTGCCCTCTATTTTCGCTAAACTGGTGATCCACACTGTTTAGTAAAAACGGAGGGCAAAGCCGCTTGAGTAGGTTATTAAACACTAAAGTCGGGGTATTTTTATGTCTCGTGAGCATAAAAATACTGGTACCAGTAAAATGGCGATCTAATCAAACTTTAGTTATACGATGACATAATTCTTCATGCCATACTTCCATTTTAGCACGGATTATGCTTTTTGTCAATAATATTAGCGCTTTTCCTCCTTGCACACGAGATAAAGTGTTGTACTTTTTACAACAAATATGATAGGATAGATGTAGGCAGGGGCTAGACGTAACTTTTGGTCGATACCAATAGTAGTTTTAAGAGTAAGGAGAGGTGAGCATGAAGAAGATTGCTTTGTCTTTGGATGTTCAGTTATCTGAATTATCTAAAGTAAAAGTTGTCCTCAGCCACAAGACTAAGGACAACTAATCCAAATTTATATTCCCATTCTAACGCTAAAACCCTAAATCGTCAAGCCTCCTGCTTTTTTGATGGGATTATTCCAATATCGCTTTGATGCGGCGGACGCCGGCGCTGGAGGATTCTTCTTTGGTAATCTTAAATTTACCGAGCTCATCGGTATGCGTAACGTGCGGGCCGCCACAAATTTCAATCGAAACTGGATTTTGGATATTTTCCGGTGTATCACCCTCACCAATAGTATATACCGTAACACGATCTGGATAACGGTCGCGAAAACTACCGTGCGCGTGGAGCGCATCAAAGGCGTAATCTTTGTCGTATTCAGCAAAGATTACGGGTAAATCAGCTTCAATCCACTGATTAACACGTGCCTCGACTTTGGCTAATTCCTCAGGAGTCAGCTTATGATCGATGTTGAAGTCAAAACGTAGACGCTCCGGAGTGAGGTTGCTTCCCTTTTGTTCAATGCTTGGGTCAATTTCTTGCTGCAGAGCCGCTAGCAAGAGATGGCAAGCAGTATGGTATTTAACGGTTTGGTCGGACGTATCGGAGAGGCCACCTTTGAACATGCCTTTGGAGGCGGTCTTGCTGCGCTCGCGCTGTTCATTCAATGCTGCCTCAAACTCATCTTGATAGTTTTTAGACAAATTCAAGCCCATTTTGTAAACTTCTTCTACGCTGAGCTCGAGTGGGAAACCGTAGGTATCTTGCAATTTAAACAATTCTTGACCGTCAATCGTGGTGTCGGCTTGGGCCATTTTTTGCAATTCTTTGACGCCCTTGTTGATGGTTTTGCGGAAAGCGACTTCCTCTTTGGTGAGCACATCCAACACTTGAGCACGGTTTGGCAAGATATCATCAGACAGTTCGGTGTAATTTTCGGCAATCACTGGGATGATTTGCGCAAGAAATTCTTGACCGATGCCAAGGTCGAGAGCTCTCAATACAGCGCGACGCACCAAACGACGCAAAGCATAACCTTGAGCCTTGTTGCTAGGTTGCAAACCTTGGGCGGCTAAGAGATAAGCCCCACGCAAGTGGTCGGCAATGATACGCATTTCGTCAGTATTAGTATCATAACTTTTGTGCGAAATTTCTTCAAGTTTGGCAATAATTGGCGCCATTAAAGAAATCTTGAATACGTCAAAACTACCTATAGCTGCGGCTGCTAGACGCTCCAAACCACCACCAAAGTCGACATTCTTGTGCTCAAGTTCAGAGAAGGTACCATCTTCGTTGCGTTTGTACTGCATAAAGACTTGGTTGCCAATTTCCATAAACCGCGCACCATCCGAAGCTGGGTGAGCTTGGCCATATTTTTCCACGTCCTGCTTATCCTCACCAAAGTCATAGAAAACTTCGGAATCAGGACCGCAAGGATCGCCCAAAGGAGTAGTTTCAATGCCACCGCCTCGGCTCCACCAGTTCTCTTTGTCATCGTAGAAGAAAATCCGCTCACCGGGCTTAATTCCCCGTTTGTCGCCGACTTTAGCGGAGCCGATTTCGGCAATTTTAGCCTCGACGCCAGCTTTCGCAAAAACTTCTTGCCAGATTGCTGCAGCTTCGGTATCTTTGGGGATGCCGTATTTCTCGTTGCCAATAAAACAAGTGACGTAAATCCGCTCGGGGTCGAGGCCAATTTCTTTGGTAAGAAACTCGAAATAATTCTCGATTTGTTCCTTTTTGAAATAATCGCCCAAAGACCAGTTGCCCAGCATCTCAAACACTGTAGTATGGCGCGGGTCACCAACGTCTTCGATATCCTGCAAGCGCATAGATGGCTGGCTATCTGTAAGGCGAGTACCTTCGGGGTGCGGCTGGCCGAGCAAATATGGCAATAACGGTTGCATGCCAGAACCAGTAAAGAGGGTAGTGGGGTCATTTTCGAGCACGAGTGGTGCAGGCGGGATAACTTTATGTCCGTGTTTAACTTGAAAATCTAAAAATTTTTGGCGGATTTCGTTTGCATTCATAGAATATATTATACCACAGATAACTAATCAGCGATGATGCCGCCACCCAGGCAGACTTCGCCGTCGTAGAAAACGGCAGATTGGCCAGCGGCAGGGCGCTTGATGGGGGTGGCGAATATCAAAACCTCGCCTTCCAACTTTGCTGGTACTAGTGGGGCGCGATGGCGCGGGCGCACTTGGACTTGGCCAGAAGCGGGAAGATTAGTGCGAAGATGAATATTTTCCAGCTGCAGACGGTCGCTCCAGAGGTTAGCGTCGTTAAGATTGCGTGAAACGTAGACGATATTCTGAGCAAGGTCTTTTTTCACCACATAATAGGGTAATCCGCCACCCAGATAGAGACCGTGGCGCTGACCAATAGTGTAGAAAATCGCACCGTCGTGATAGCCTAGGATTTTATTAGTTTCAACATCGCGAATTTCGCCGGGATGAGTGTCTAGAAATTCTTTGAGAAAATCTTTCATACCAACTTCGCCCACAAAACAAACTCCCATAGACTCTTTTTTGGTGGCGACGTCGAGGCCTTTCTCGGCTGCAAGCGCTTTTACCTCGGGCTTAGTCATGCCACCCACAGGGAAAATAGTTTTGGCAGTGGCAGCGTTGCTCATGCGATAGAGAAAATAGGTCTGATCCTTATTCTCGTCCACGGCACGCAGGAGATTTTGGCCGTCGGTACGAGCATAATGCCCAGTCGCGATAAAGTCAGCGCCGTTTTGGAGAGCACGGTCGTAAAAAAGTTTGAACTTGATTTGCTCGTTACACATAATATCGGGGTTGGGCGTGCGACCTTTTTGGAACTCGGCCAGCATATAATCAACCACTTTTTGTTTGTAATCAGCCTCAAAATCCCAAACTTCAAAATCAAGGTCGAGTTGCACCGCCACGCGCTTAGCATCGGCCAGGTCTTCCGCCCAGGGGCATTTCATACCGGGGAGGTCTTTGGACCAGTTTTTCATATAGACACCAGTGACGTCGTAGCCCTGCTCCTTGAGGAGAACGGCCGAAACCGACGAGTCCACGCCACCAGACATACCGAGGTAGACTTTAGGCATGCGCACTCCGGAGATATTCTTCTACTACGATACGGACAATGATCTGTGCAGCCTGTTTGATTTGGCCGAGGTTGTTGGTGCTACCGAGAGAGATGCGGAGCGACCCGGAAATTTCAGTATCGCTCAAACCAATAGCAGCCAAAACGTGTGATTTGCTTCCCTTGTTTGCGGCACAGGCGGCACCGGTGGAGACTAAAATCCCCTCTTGCTCAAACTTATAAATCAGACGCTCGGCATCAATGCCCGGAAGACACACCGGCACAAAATTCGCCAACTGGTGTTTAGGATTACCAAGGAAAAGTGGTTGTGATATTTCTAAATTAAGATTATGCTTGACTTTTTCAATATCTTGTGCTACAATGGGGGTACGTGCGAGTTCTTGACGAAGAACTTTGGCCATTTCTTGGTATTGCTTGCGATGATAGGAGATGTGTGTTTTAGCATCGGATGCGGCCGTGGCAAAACCAATTACTCCCGGGACATTTTCGGTACCCGAACGCAGGCCACGCTCTTGCCCGCCGCCCACAGCAAGCGGCGAGATTTTGACACCATGTGCGAGATAGAGCGCACCAACACCTTTGGGACCGCCACACTTAGCGGCGTTGAGCGTGAGCAAATCTACCCCAAGGCGCGCCACACTAATATCCATGAGATTAAGGGCTTGTGAAGCGTCGGAATGAAAATAAAGTGGCGTAGTGATTCCCCGCGCGAGCCGGTCTTGACGGGTTTGACGAATCATCTCAGCAATGTCCGCTAAAGGTTGAATCGTACCAAGCTCATTATTGGCGAGCGAAATTGAGATGAAGTCGACCTCGTCGGTGAGTTTTTGGCTCAGGTCATCAAGCTGAATTAAGCCAGTTTTGTCAACCAAGATTAAGTCATAATCTCCAGTTTTTGCCGCTTCTAGGACAGCAGTATGTTCGGTGGCAAGCACAAGAGATTTGCCACGACGCGCAGTAAAGGCTAAATTGATCGATTCGGTGGCACCCGCCGTGATGACGAGGTCGACACCTTTTGCGCCAATACAATGGGCGATTTGGTCTTTGGCGGATTCGTAAGCCTCGCGCACGCGCTTGGCTGGAAGATATGGTGCGGAGGGATTGAAAAATTCCTCTGTAAAATACGGTTGCATAGCGGCCAGGGCCTTGTCGCTAACTGGAGTAGCGGCGGCGTGATCTAGATAAATCATAACTCTAATTATACTTTATTTTGCGTGAGCGTAGAGTTTTTGCTTGATAATATGCAGATAAACTTTGGTGGCTTGGCGGAAGTTGTCGAGCTCGGCGCCCTTGAGCTGGATATATTTGCCAGCGGAAATCTTTTTATAAACACCGGAGGGACGAACCTCGTAGCGCACGGTGAGCTGGCGTGCATGATGTTCGTGATCGAGCCAGTCTTCGTGCCAAATCCAGACATTCTCACGGTCATGGAAGAATTCGCGACGATGACCGGTGGGCACAGGACCAAAAATGGTGCTGCCAAGTTTGGACTCGGCATTGATAAGCTCAGCACGACTGGGACGACGGCGCATTTGACGGGCGGTGATAGTGACTCTTTCCGACGCTCGCTGAGCAAGTTTTTGGGCCTTTTTGAAGTGACGCGGAGTTTTTTGAGTCTTGGTGGCGGGAGTATCGATGATTTTCTGACCAACGCGAGAAACTGGTGCCCGATGTGCGCGAATTTGCACCTTGGTGCCGTCGAGCAGTACTTGCAGGGTATCAGTTTTTATGGGATGAGTATTTTTGGAGGCCTTGTGCGCAGGACTATTGATTGCTTTGACCACAGCACGACGCAAAGCTTTAGCGCGGGCTGGGCGTAGAATATTAGACTGAACTTTGTAGTAAAGTGGCTGCTTGGGAGCTTTGACGCCAGCTGAAGTAATCGGTACAGTTTGCGGATTAGAGAGGATTTGTTCGGATTGCAAAACCTCTTCAGCAATAGTGGCAATATTGACTAGATTCTCAGTTTCTTGACTAATAGCCGATAAATCAGCCGCACAAACGGGCGCAGTGGCCTTGACTGAGCCTTCGCCGGATTTCATGATTTTGGCCTTGTAAATTTTGCGTGAACCTAGACTGACGCACGGCATGTTTCGATCTCCTGAGCAACGCCCATCAGCTCACGATAAACTTCCACCGAAGCCGGAGTGCAAAAATTGTAGGCCTCAGCCCGGCTCATACTGGTTTGATTAGACTTGAAAAATGTTTCTCGCATTTTGAGTTGTTTGCTCCACTATGTTTGCTTCTGCCACACCCAATTTTTCCGCGAGATATGTCGCAATAGTTTTAACATATCCTGGTTTATTTATTGTACCACGGAACGGAATTGGAGTCAAGAAGGGAGCATCGGTTTCTAAGACCATTTTTTCAAGTGGGGGTAAAGGGTTAGTGGTGTAGGTACAAAGACCATTGACACCAACGTAAAAACCACGCTCTAAGGCTTGACGTAGGTCGCGCTTAGAACCAGTGAAACTGTGAACCACGCCACGAGTTTTCGGAAAATTATCGATAATGGCTAGTGCGTCACTGAAGGCTTCACGAATATGGAGTGAAACTGGAAGATTGAGGTTGAGCGCAAGCTGAAGCATTTGCTCGAAAAGGCGAATTTGGGCGGTGCGGTCGTAGCCGTCGTAATGGTAGTCGAGGCCGATTTCACCGATGGCAACCAACCTGCTATTAAGGTTACTAACGTTTGCCTTGAGAGACCCACTCGAGCGCCCGTCTTTACGGGGCTCTCGTTCCTCGCGGTCAGCTGACCGCTCTTTTAATCTTTCTTGACAAACATCAGTAACCTTGACCTCCGGAGATTCCCGAAAAGACGATAATTCTGGCATCACTAGCATTTCGGGCTGGCTGGCGAATTCGCTTTGCTCAATATTCTGGGCGTCGCCTCGGAAGAAAATGTCTACATTTTCTTCTCTCGGGCTTCTACAGAATTCGGGGTGGATGCCGTAAGTCCAATAAACGTCATTATGCGCATTAGCGTAGTCGCGAGCATCCCAAGAATCCTGCGGATTGGTGCCAATACAGATAATCTTTTGCACGCCGTTTTCGCGTGCTTCCTGCAAAAACAACTCCGATTGCTCGGGCGTAAACCATTCGGGGTCGTGTAAATGACAGTGTGTATCGATTAGCATAGTATATACATTATACCACTCTACATATCTAATACAGTACTAAGGCAGCGGAGGGGGAAACCGGTGTAACGATGGCTGGAGTGGGACGGTTTGATAGCAGACGACTCAACTTGCAGATAATAAGCCGTAGCCGAAGTGGACGAGGTGTAGGTAGCAGCTCGCGATGACCAGTAGATGCCGCCAGCGCCCCTGAAAGTACCAGCAGTATTAACTGGATAGACGTGCCCGCTGCGCACGAAACAGTAAACTTGATAGCTACTATCAAGTTTACGAATATAGTAACGGGGGCGAGTAGTATATAAAAGTTGATAGTAACTATCAACTTTTATCCCGAACAGAACTCGTTTCTTTACTTCGTGCGCAGCGGGCTCATGAGTCTGCCTGGTGTTAGTGGTGCTACCTTCAGGGGCTCTGGCATCAACGGCTACGGGTGGTCGTCGCGGGCGTCATCTACTCGCTATGATGGCTCTGCTATCCCTAGCGGTTACAGCCTCGGCTTCGATGCCTCCACAGTGTACACGTCGAATGGCCCGTACGAGCGCTACCTCGGTTTCCCCCTCCGCTGCCTTAGTACTGTATTAGACATGTAGAGTGGAGAGGATGAGTAACATTTGAAAAACCGCCCGATGGTGCTGGGCGGTTTTTGCTTTGTGGTGTTTACACAATGTAACTAATTTTTGTTATTTTTCCAGAAACAAGCTTCCACGTATTTAAGTACATGGAAACAAGCCGGTTTAAAAAGCACCCATGGCACCAAGACAACAAAACTGTACAACATATAGAATACAGAAGTCGCGATAATACCTCTGTCGGAATTGAACCCCATCCCACAGATTTTGCACGTTATCATGGCGGCAGCGCACGGATACAAGAACAGAACCCCGGCCCAAATTAATGGAGTATTACCATCCATCATGCCAATTTTTCCGGATTTAATGTCTTCTTTCTGCTTATATAACAAAGCCAGACAATTGTGCCCGAAAATACAAACGATGATAAAAACCACTACAAAAACTAAAACTGTCATAATATGACCCTCCTTCATAAATATATTCACACCACAAGCTTTTAATCTACCTAAGGCTCATAAGAGCCACTAGGTTTTGATAAAAAAACTTGTGGCTCCGTAGTATGTATACTACGGCCTTATACTTCCATTGTAGCACGGATTGTGTATTTTGTCAATAGTATTAATGCTTTTTGATGAGATGCGCAAAATAATCCCCTTCAGAGAGGATTATTTACTCTATGCTCTAGCTTCACGCTTACGCTTGACCGGATCAAGCTGACGCTTGCGTAAACGGAGAGATTTGGGCGTGACTTCGAGAAGTTCATCGTCCAGCAAGAAGTCGATGCACTGCTCCAGCGAATACTGCGTATAGGGCGTCAACTGAATGGCACCGTCGCTAGCATGAGTGCGCATGTTGGTGAGCTGCTTTTCCTTACAAACATTGATATCGAGGTCATCTTTCTTGTTGCTGAGACCAACAATCATACCTTGATACACCGGCACACCAGGCGGGATAAAGAGAATACCACGCGCCTGAGCAGCATCAAGCGCATAGGCCGTGCTGGTGCCCGGCTCGAAGGCGATCAAAGCGCCATTACGTTCGGGCTTATACTTCCCTTCCACTGGACGATAGCCGTTCGGCAAAGTGGACATAATCGCCGTACCTTTGGTGGCGGTGAGCAAATTGTTACGCAAACCAATCAAGGCGGCAGTAGTAATTTCATAAACAAAGCGGGTGGCGCCAGTGCTGGTCATCTCCTGGCTCTTGAGCTCCGCTTTGCGAATACCGAGTTCCTGGCTGACCGCGCCGACAAATTCCGGCTCGACTTCGATTGTCAGCTCTTCCACCGGCTCTTGTTTGACGCCGTCAACCTCCTTATAGACTACCTCGGGACGGCCGGTTTCAAGCTCGTAGCCCTCGCGACGCATCGTCTCAATCAAAACCGAAAGATGTAACTCACCGCGGCCAGAAACTTTGTAGCCCAAACCATCAAGCACAATTTTGAGAGCGATGTTGGTTTCCAATTCGCGCTCGAGGCGCTCGGCAATCTGGCGCGAAGTAGTAAACTCGCCCTCTTGCCCCTTGAGCGGAGAGGTGTTTGGCCCAATATAGATACTCAGTGTGGGCGGCTCAAGTTCAATCGTGGGCAAAGCCTCGGGAGTCTCACCGGTAGCAATCGTGTCGCCGATGTTAGCCCGAGCAATACCAGACACAGCCACGATGTCGCCAGCGGTGGCTTCGGGCACTTCTTCCTTACCTAAGCCCTTGTAGACAAAAATCTTATCAATTTTTGCCTTAGTGATAACGATCGAGTCTTCTTCGGGCCGCTCCGGGGCGCTTGCCCGAGTCTCAGACCCTTCAGAAGACTCATTCGTTGTCAGTTGATGTATGACCGATACAGTTTCGCCCTTCTTGAGCTTGCCACGGAAGATCTTGCCAATAGCGTATTTGCCGAGGTAGTTGTCCGCCGCGAGCGCCGCCACTAAGAGCTGAGCACCCTTAGAGGCATCCTCATCAATCTTTGGTGCTGGAATATCATTAATAATGGACTCAAAAATTACGTGCAAATCATCATCGAGATCAGTAGTCTTGCCGGCCTTGCCATCGCGAGCAATCGCATAATAAATCGGATAGTTCAGCTGGCTCTCGTCGCTGGCGAGCTCGAGGAAGAGGTCGGCGATTTCGCTTTCCACTTCGTCGATGCGAGCAGCAGGTTTGTCAATTTTGTTGATAATCACCACCGGCTTAAGCTTGAGACTGAGTGCCTTTTGCAGGACAAACTTAGTCTGTGGCATTGGGCCTTCCTGGGCATCCACCACTAAGAGAACACCGTCCGCCATATTGAGTGTGCGCTCCACCTCACCGGAAAAGTCGGCGTGGCCTGGAGTGTCGATAATGTTGATTTTGTAATCGTTATAATAAACTGAGGTTTGCTTGGCAGTAATGGTGATTCCCCGCTCGTGCTCCTGATCCATGGAGTCCATAATCAAGGTTTGCGACATTTCGGCCTGATTGTCACGAAAAGTGCGCGACTGCTTGAGCAAGCCGTCCACAAGCGTAGTTTTGCCGTGGTCGACGTGAGCAATAATTGCGATGTTGCGAATGTTTTGAGTCATAAGATTTTCTCTTTAATTTTGGCTAATATTTGGAGTTCTTCTTGCGCTAGACACTTCAAAAACTAGGCAAGCAGAGCTTACTTATATTTATTGTAGCACACCTCATCAAAAAAGTCAAGGTTAAACCCCGACTCTTTTGGAAAATATTAGTAATTCTCAGCTAGGCGCTCAAAGAAAGCCTTGGGGTGCGCACAAACTGGGCAGACCTCTGGGGCTTCTTCACCAGTGAAGACGTAGCCACAGTTGCGGCACTTCCAGATGGTGACCTCATCACTCTTGAAGACGACATCATGTTCTACTTCATTGTGCAATTTGAGATAGCGTTCTTCGTGGGTCTTCTCAATGGCAGCAACTTGCTCAAATTTAACGGCAATTTCGTCGTAGCCCTCCTCGCGAGCAGTCTTGGCGAAATCTTCGTACATAGTAGTCCACTCATAATTCTCGCCCTTAGCTGCTTCTTCGAGATTGGTAGCAGTGTTGGCAACTTCACCACCATGCAAGAATTTGTACCACATTTTGGCATGTTCGCGCTCGTTGTGGGAAGTTTCGTCAAAGATTGCGGAAATTTGCTCGTAGCCATCTTTTTTGGCGCGGGAGGAGAAATAACCGTATTTGATGGAAGCTTGAGATTCACCAGCAAAGGCAGCCTCAAGGTTTTTCCAAGTCTTGCTTGATTGGTCTAATTCTTTAACCATATTACTCCTTTATTACTCTCACTATTGTAGCATATTTTGTTATAGACGACCGTTATTGGCACAAGTACCAAGATCAGTCCAGCAGTTCGCGGTAATCCAGAAGTACTTGAGGAGACTTTCCTCGTCGGTGCCACTAAGTTCAACCTCATATTGGGGATACGGGAAGAAGATGTCGGCTGGGTCGAGGCGAGATTCAACACGGCGCAAGAGTTGGTTACCGCGGCCAGTAGAATCAACGCTAATTTGGACGTTTTCAAATGGGATAATATTACCACTGGCGTCACGGAGGGTGACAGCAAAATCGGTCACAATATCGCCGTATGGTAAGGAGACTACAAGCATAGCATTGCCACCAGCCTCAAAGAAGGATGGTTCACCAGAAAGGTCGAGAGTAACACTACAAGCGAATTCATTATGGGTGCAATTAATCTGGAAAGGTGTGTTGGCGACTGGGACACCGCTATCGTTGGTTTTATTGGATTTTCCGGCGGCAATAACTTGGTTGCGACTGAGAGTATTGGCGCCACCAGATGCAGTCGGCAAGAGCACCATAGTGCTATAATCACCACTGTCGCTAGTATTGAAATTGTCGAGGTTGAAAGTAGCTGAAGTTTTGAGCAATGTAAGCGAGATTGTGGGCGGCGTCGTAGACTGGTTAGCTTCAGCTAAGGCACCGTTGTGGTCGAGGTTCTTAAATTCAGTGCCGTTAATCTCGGAATACCAGCGGAACTCGACGGATTTCACTTTGGCCAAATCAGTAGCACCGATGCCTAGCGGAACGACGCGCGTGCGAGTATCGGAAGTTAAAGTAGAGCGATAATCCGAAACTACATTAGAGAGAATAACGCAGGTGTAGGCTTGGTCGGAATTATTGCTATTGCTAGAGGCACTACTGTTACTTTCTTGGATTAAGACTTCGCCTTCGTAATCATAACCGAGATAGCCTTTGAGCTTGAAATCGTCGCAGTCGCCGCCGAATTGTGTATCGAATAGTGTATCAAAGCCACAAGAATTGGGAGTGCCACCGTTGCTCAGACATTGATAATAACGATTGACGGCGATTTTGGCATCTTCGACGCCAGCGAGAGCAGAGTCGTAAGCGGATTGCGAGAGGTCGTCATTGCTGCTTTGGCTGGATTCGGACAAGATGATCCGGATGAAGCTGAGCGTGATGACACCAAAGAGAATGGTGGCAAAAATCACGACATAGAGTGAGGCGGCGCCTTTTTTGGTGGAACTATAAGGGTTATGTTTCATATCTATATTATACTCCTGCCGTGCGTGCGGCGAAATTAAATTTATTGATAGCACAGTAATTAAATTCGGAACCGAGATTATTGAGCGAACTAGTATCGCCCACCATATTGCCGTTCTTGTCTTCAAACTGGGTGCCAAGTGAGCAGTAATCGCCACTACGCATAATATCAATGTCGCCACGCAAAGTCGCTAGAATGAAGGTGCCAGACATGTACGTGCGCAAAGTGACAGAGTCTTGACTGATCGGGAAAACGGTGAATTCGTAAAGCATCAGGTCGAGATCAAACTCATTGAGCATACCTTCGGTTGGTGTCTTGGTAGGATTAGGCAATGGTGTGTCGGATGTGGAATGGGCCAATGTAGTGATGTCGATAGTCATATTGGAGGTGAAGTTGGATTTGTAATTTCCACTAGAATCCATCACGGCCGAACAAACGCGATAGTTACGATCTTCTATTCGCATCAATCGAGGAGCATCGGTTGTAACTACATCGCCGTCAGTATTGAGATAGCGCAGCTTAAGCGAGTGGCTCTGTTCAGCGGTCGCGCTATAATAAGTATTCCAAATATAAGAATAGTAACCAGTACAAAAGATACCATTATATTGCTCACCAGTTTCTTCGTTTTGACTAGCATGGAAAATATAAGAAAAAGCGTGATCTTTGACGCAGGCATCGATATTGTTGGGTGCGAGGCTGTTGCATAGGCTAGTGGTGTCGACCGACGGGGCACTATTAATAGCGGAAGTTAGCTCGTCAATCAGGCCACGCCCCACACTGTTGACAGCTTTGATGGTGGTGCCCTTTTGGTAAATCGAGACAATATTAGTGGTGATAATGGCTATCGTAATCAAAAGTACGCCAATAAAGGCGAGTGTAATGGAGAGCTCAACCATAGTGAAGCCTTTTTTGGATTTAGTGGTGAGTTTTTGTAGTTTCATTTTACCTTCTCCGGATTATACAAGCGAATTACAGTGTCGAGTGCGGTTGGCGAAGTAGTATTAGGACCATACCAGCAAGATTCGATGTAGAAATCGTAATATTGAGGGTCGGCATTGCCATCGGTGACCGCAATCACCCAAATACCTTCGGCCTGAGCGACGTAGCGATAGATGGGCGCACCATCGGTAAATTTTTCGGAGGAGTTCTCGTCGGTTTCGCTATCAAATATAGCACCGTTGTTTTTGATTTGGTCAAAACGCGCCGCAGTAGTGAAGAGGATACGCGCGTTCAATGGTGCCGCACTAAAGAATTCGGGATTTTCGCGGGCGCTGATATAAGAAACACTCACATCGGCGTGGCCACTGGCGTCAAGACTGCTCAAGTTGCGCGTGTTAAGAATAAAGGCGTGGTTGCGACTGAGCATGGTGCCAGTGTTGGTAGCTTCGTAAACACGCTCGCAGCCAGCAACCTGCGCGCTATCGTCATTGCTATTAATAGTGTCGGCCAAATCTAATAAGCCGCTTTCTTTGGCCTCGGCTGGAGTAATGGCATTTTCGATAATCGTATTCCAGAGCAACTCATATTGTTGATATTTCTCGCCCGGTTTGTAGGCAGGGTCGCTCAGTGAGGGTAGAGTTTTTTCGGAGACATACGAGCTATGGATAAAACGCAGAGCTTCGGCCTGAGCGTTGAGCTCGTTGCGCGCCGTGACGACTTCGAGAGCGTTCTCAGCCGAATTGACGCCAAGGTTCATCATGGTAATTGACAAGACTGCCACTAAACAGAATACCGCGATAGCAAACATGACTTCAATGATAGTATCGCCGCGTTTGGCGGAGGCGTAATTTAACTTTAGCGTTGACATTTTGATTCCTCCGGATCATCAGGCACAATGTTAACCGATGACGTGTTGCGACCCTCCACACCAAGGTGCAAACGAATATCGCGGATGATGTTGCTGTTCTCGGATTCTAGACAAAAATCAACGTTTTCGGATGGATTAGCCGAGAAAATCTGTGGAGTCTCGGTGATGGCAGTATGGAAGAGACTACTGGCGCTTTGGTCATCGGGCGTACAATGCTCTTTGATATTGAATTGCTCCGTCGTGAAAGCAGTATGAACGGTGCCAGAAGTAGGCGAACGAGAGATAATCATGGTGCCACGGAAGGGCTTTTCTTCGGTATTGTGGATCTTGGCGCCCCAAAGTGGAGTATAAGTAGACAATGTACTAGAGGCCTCATCTTCGTCATTAGGATTACCACAGAATAGGCGCGCATTAACCTGACCTAGCTCGTCAATGAAGCCACTGGAATGATTAGGCACATGCACGTCGCCAACCAAAGTGGCAGAATATACAGTATTATCTTGATCTTTATTCTCGCTATCATCAGGCGATTCTAAGCCAAAAACAATCACCTTGCCATAGATGGCTGATTCATTAGAGTTGCCTGAGCCAAAAGTTTCTGGGCTAATGACTTCGGCGTAAATCTGGCGGAAATACTCAGCAAAAGAACGCACAGAATCGTTATAGCGCTGGCGGGCAATATTGGAATAAGTGCCACCCAAAACTCCTATCAGTAACAATCCGGTGATTGCTAAGAAAATGCTGACCTCGATAAACGTGAAGCCTTTTTTGGATTTGCATTTTTCCCTCTTGCTCAAGTGATTCGCCTGCGATTCGCTCATGGTTATATTTTACCATAAGTCCAATCTTTCAAAAACTCTTGACTTTTATGCCTATCTGTGCTACAATTATAGTATAATCCCTGCGAAGGGTACTATCTGTAGTTACAAAATATAACCAGCCTTACAATTTAATCCCAAAAAGGAAGGCCATCCACTGAGCAAGATTACTCATTTCTTCGGTATTGACGACTGTGGTAGATGTGGCATCAGTATCATGTTTGTGCTTAGCGCGGTCAGAATTGGCTGGGAGATAGACCATAGTTTCGCCAGCGAGCATCTTGCCTTGGTACTTACGCGCGGCCAGTTCTTGATATTCTGCAGACAGATAATACTCATTTTCTAGCTCAAGTGTTTCTACTTCCAGTTCAAGTAGAGCCTTTTCACGGCGACGGTTCATGAGCTCCTGAGCCAAATTCCAGTTGCGCGACATGGAAGAGATTGACCCCCAAGTCCAAATCAGACAAAAGATAAAAGCAATAATCAAAACAACGTTATCAAAAACCAGCAGGTCGTGCTTAAGCCAATACTGCGTTTTGCGTGCGCGAGCTCTTATCCCACTCATGGTTATATTATAACATAGTAATCTTGTCGCATGAATACACTTTTCCTTGGGGCCGCTCCTGGGCGCTAGCCCGAGTCTTAGACCTTGCGAAAAAGGTATTTATGCAATAGGGACCTATGATATAATATAGTTCATATGCGGGCGTAGCGGAGCTTAGCTCCACTACTTCGCGCCCTCGGAAAAGCTGATGCAAGCATCACTCTTCTCTCGGACGCGGGCGTAGCTCAGGGGTTAGAGCAGGCGGCTCATAACCGCTTGGTCGTTGGTTCGAACCCAACCGCCCGCACCACCAAATAGCCGTGAGGCTATTTTTTGCGTTAGATTACTTGGGGGCGACGGCGCTTGCGACCGCATAGGCGCAAAATCACCCAAAGGATAATCAGCAAGACAAAGAAGGCAACAGCACCAGCCAGCCAAATTGGGCACAGAATGACAACTTGATCGAAAGTGTAAGTTTGGTCAAGGAAGGAGATAGTCTGGGTGACTTTAAATACGCCCAGTTGCGGAGCGCCATCCCAAGTGATAGTACTACTACGCTGAGTTTCGGGCAAAATCATCGGAGTGGCATTAGCAAGGAACTTGCCATTCTCGTCGACTGAAGTCTCGGTGAGAACCTCGCGATTGGTGAAGAAATCGCGAATATTGAGCTTGTGAGTGAGGCGGAAGTCAACATTGCCATCATTTTTGACTGTCACGCGCGCAGTAAAAGGTGAGCCAAACAAAAATGATGGCAGGCTGTGGCTCATCAGGACACCACCAACATGTTCTTCGCCCTCGACGTGCGCGTAAATCAGCGAAGCTAACTGGCTAATAATGCGCACATTAGCATCTTCAGACATGCTATCACGGGTTTCGGCGATGATAGCGGCGTATTGTCCGCCGCCAGGAACACCATCAGGCACGGTGATAGTGAAAACTACATCCTGTGAGGCACCTGGCTCTAACTGGAAAGTATCTTGGGAAAAAGTAATCCAATTATGAAGCTTAGTATAAGAGCTTTCGGTAACGAAATCAGGGTCGTAATTCTCGTTGGTGACCTGGTACGGTTTGGCGGAAACTGTGAAGGTAAAAGGCAGGCGACCCACATTCTGCACAGTGATTGAGCTACGCACCACCTTGCCCGGGGCAAGGTCAATCTCTTGGTCGGCGGGTTTGATTTGAATGACAATATCGCCAGCCTCAAGCGCCGAGGCAGGCGATATCTGGCCAAGAGAGAAAGTCATGGCGAAAAACAGAATGGATAAAATTTTAGCAGTTTTCTTAAGCATTATATGCTTATTATAGCACTTATTCTTTGACTGCGGCAGTAACTGTCACTTCCGTAGCGTAAGTTCCCTGTGGGACTTTGTCGGTTACAGAGACACCGATTTCAAAAGCGTGCCAAGTGGAAAGATCTGCAACGTCCGTACCGGTACCATTGTCATCGGTAGTACTGTCGAAGAAGACTTGTGGTACAGTGGCAACGGCGGTGTAGCCTTCGGTTTGGCTGGCCTTGCGAATTCCCCAACCCACCTTGCCGGCAGCAATTTCACTACGAGCAGGAATGAAGTAGCTTTCGGTGGTGACTTCTTTGAGCTCAGGTTCCTCGGCGCTCAGAGAGATAGTGTAGGGCATAGCACTACGCACCTGGACGTTGAATTGACCGGTACGTACCATGTCGGGATACATTGTAATTTTGTCACCACCATTAGCGGCATCGAGTGAAAGAACGGTGTCGACATAGACGCAGACATTAGTATTATTCTGGTTGCCATTTTCGGCGTAATCTGCAGTATTGACATCGATAACTTCATCTGGGTCAGCCGGCGCGCCAGTTGGACGACAACTAGACGAATCGGCGTAAGTAGTAAGTGGAGTGAGCGCAACGGCTGCGCCAATGAAAATACCGGTCAAGACCAGTAACTTCTGGATAGTTTTTTCCATTGTGTGTTTTCCTGTTTTAAATTTTTATGTTTATACATGACTTTTGTGACTCTATAATACATGATGTTTATGGTTTTTGCAAGACTTTTATGGTAAAATTATTGTAATTTTTACAACACATAGATAGGACTTGTGGATTTTGGGATTTTTGCTATAATAAGTGTATCATTGTTTGCCTTTGCACCTGTGGTGGAATTGGTAGACACGCTACCTTGAGGTGGTAGTGGCGATTTTAAGCTGTGCTAGTTCGAGTCTAGTCAGGTGCACCAGGCAATGATAGTCGATAACACCTTTGTGGTGTTATTTTTTTGCGAAGTCGCCACTGAAACCCAATTACGAAGCTTTACGATAACTTTTTCTCTTCTGTCTGGCCCTTTAACTCTTTCAGAAAACTTTCTTCATTCATTCGTCTACCTTTCGTTATATAGCGAAAGGTAGACCCGATAAATTTACAAGCAAACACTATCGATGCAACTATAAAACAGGCTTTTAAAACCTCTGGTGAAAACCCCAGGATACCATTAAAATCGGATGTTATGAGAGGTGTAGCAAAAGCAACAAGAAGGCCAAAATCCGATAGCATTGCGCCTGCTGTGGGGATACCGGTATACTTTTGATAGACTAATCTCGCTTTTGATTCAGTAATAGCAATGATTTTCTCATTCAGATTGTCGCAAATTTCGTCTGTTTTGATTTGTTGTATGTCAGTATTGAAACCTTTACCCGACATTTGAGCTCTCCATATATAGACTTAAATCCAGAATAGGGTTAGAATCATCGTTCTTGTAAATATTGAATAGCATGAACACACTCTTTGCGTCTAGTTTACCAATTAATATTGGTCTTTTTAGTCCCATACCAAGAGGGTTATTGAAGTTTGTAAGCTTAATGTCGATACCAGCTTTAGTATTGGGATGAATGTCAACTTTAGGCTCTGAGCTATTAGAATATTTAAAATAAAAACTTAACCTTAGCTCATCTTCTTTTTTGTTGGTGAGCTCAATCTTGATATCTGTTTGCTCATTATCGAAACAGCATATTCGGTTAGCATAAATCAGTTTTACATTTTTACTCGAAACAGTAACTCTTTTATCCATGTTATTATTATAACATGGACATATATCCACGGGCACCAAAGGCAGCTTGAGCTCACTCCTCCGCTCGCCGGCGGTTCTCCAGAAAAGATCGTGAAGTTCCCCTCTACAGTATCGCAAGAGATATGCTGAGGTTTGTCACCTGGCAACCACGGTTGTCATCAATAAAATGAACTTCTAGACCTGCTTTCGCTTTGCGATGGCATGGAATTTGTCTTCGGGGCTATTTGATGAAACTGTGAGGGGTAACGTGCGCAGCGGGAACCTCAATCCTAACGATGGTAAGTCTTGGAACGCTGGCATCAACGGCTACTGGTGGTCGTCGCGTGGCTCTAGTACGCGGTATGACGGCGTGGCTACGCCTAGCGCTTACAACCTCAACTTTAATGCTACTGGTGTGAACCCGTCGAATGGCCCGAATAACCGCTACAACGGTTTCTCCCTCCGCTGCCTTTGGTACGCCGCGGTTCGGTGCCGATCTTTTAGAGAAATGAAAACCCCACAATAATAACTTGTGGGGTCAGAGCTATTCTCTCGCAAGATGGAAAGTCAGGAATAGCCCAACTGGGGCAAAGCACAGCAAGACCACCAAAGGGGTGCGTGCTAATTGCCAGTCACCAACCCAACCAACCAATAAGCTAGTGGGGATGTAAACTAAACGCCCAACGATACTGGTTAAAGAGATCACGGACGTTTGTTCTTCGGGGCACGTATAGTGCTGTACTAACGAAATCAATGTGGCGCCAGTCCAACCTTGCACAACACCCATTAACAAATAGAACCAAATGGTAATAATGTTCAGGTGTATACCAATGATACTCATGCTGACCGCCATTATCGCTAAGGGCAGAGCAAAGATTTGCCAATCCTTGAGCTTGAAGCCAAATTTAGTGGCCAATCGAGCACCGAGTAGGCTTGCCATGGCGTTAAGTGCCCAAGCGGTTGATACAATCGCCAGAGGAACACCCGCCATAATTAAAAGTGGTGTAAAAACCCAAATCACAGCGTGCGTCATTTCCCGGCCAATAGCATAGGTAAAAATACGTAGACGCAGGGGTTGATTACGAAAGCTACTCACAACGATTCGTAGCATGTCGCGGAATGGATTTTTGTCGGTAACCAATTTTTTACTATCATCGGCTACCATAAGGCTAGCAATGCCGCCAATAATATATGGAACGCCAGAGAGCGCAACCGCCAAGCGGAGACTAATCGCGCCAATCGGACCGCCTAGCCAAACTAAAACCAGCATTACTACATAATGCCAACAGTTCAGCCGAGCGGTTTTCTGACGGAAGAAATCTTCGCTAGGGTTAATTTTCTGACAGAAGTGCCGCAGCAAACTCTGGTCAACTCCTTGGCTCAGTGCCATAAAGAAACCTAGAGAGCACTCACAAACGACAACCATCAAGAAATTTTGTGACATAGCATAAGCGATAAAAGTCAGCGCCACGCCAAAATCACCAATCACATTAGCCCATTTGCGACTAAAGCGGTCGGCGAGCCAACCTGTAGGGAGATTAAGAAACACCATCACTACAGTGAAAATCACTTGCGTCTGTGAAATCTGGAGCTGGCTGAGTCCAATCGAATAGAAAAATGGCGTCATGATTGACATTGATAACAGAGCTGCCGTCAATGCCGATTCGAGCATGACGAGCTTGAGGTTATGTTTTGCGATGGTAATTTGATTTTTCATACAGTTTCCTCCTTGTTCTGAACTAAGTGTGCCTTGGCAACACCATCTATGAGCAAATAAACTTCGCTCAGGTTACTACGCTTTATGCGTTTAAGTGTAACTTCGCATGCTTCCTGAAACGAATATGAAACTTGCACCAAGTTTACAATGGCGCATTCACCACGCGCTTGTTTGGCCGCTTTGCGCAGCAAAGTATCAAGCGTAGTGAGATTACCTGACGTGGTCTTGAGTTCGACCCGTCGACCACTACAGAAAATGTCTGGCATATTAATTCCCTCTTGCGGGCTTTCAGCTAAAACAGTAATATAGTCGTTGAAATTGTCCGCAAGCCAATCAAGTAAAGCTTTTTCTTTAGTGTTTAGATGAGCGCCTGGCTCAAAAATCACTCTTGCATTCTCCATAAACTTTCCTCCTTGAGAGAACAAATTTTTAATGTACTAATACTTAGCCGCTTTTAGAATCTGCGGCTAGAGAAATCCCGTCCAAGAGGTTTCCGGGACTTTTTCTAGATAAACGATTTATGAGATTAAATTAGGCTAATTCCCGCACATTCCGTATTGCATGGCAAACCGAGGCCAAAATTGGCCACTGTTGAAATCCAATACCGGTGTGCGAAATTTAACCTACACATACTTCCATTGTAGCACACATTCTTAATTTTGTCAATAGTTATAATGGTTTTTGGGGAAATGTTGAAATTCACTAGGGCTAAATGAATATAAAAAGACAATAGCAAGGGTTGACACAGCCCCTTGTTTGTGCGAGAATGAGATTAACCAGTTAGCGTTGTCGGCCGTTTTTTATGGTCGACAACTTTTTTGTTCCGTTTCTTTTTGATAAAGCTAACTCGTACTTTTGGATTGAGCGTAGCTTCAAAACGTAAACGCCAAAGTATTACTACTATAGTAACCTCCTTCCCCCAGATGTCACTGCTAAAAATGCCAATTTACCATTGTCTGTTTTTAGGCTAACATACTCCGCAAGATTTTAGCAAACATAAGTGATATGATAAAATTTAGAAATTATCATGCTTGTGGTTGGTAAAAATTTGAATTCGTGCTAGATGTGATAATGATATAATTCCAACAAAATCCCCACCCCTGCAAATCCAGGGGTGGGGATTCGTACCTAAATATATTCTAGTGCGTGCTTACTTTAAGCAGCTTTTTTCTTCAAAGTCAAGAAACCGTTGCGTGGGTTCTCGTTAACTTCACGGTCAGCCGGCAAGTCACATGGGGTGCCCTTGCTACCTTCAGCAGTCTTGGTAAAGAAATAAATAGTCTGTGGTTTGCCACCACGCAAAGTAACTTCTTTCTTGTGCAGGTAGTAGGTAACGCCTTTACTGTTAGTATGTTCGTAGGCCATGAGGTCCCTCCTTAAGTTATTATATCTCTATATTATGCTAAGTTTTAGGGAGCGTCAAGAGGTGTTTTTAGTTTTTGCCTAAGAATAAGAGGAATATATGCAAAACGCACCAGATAACGAGACGAATGATGATAATTGCGAGGATAATGATACAAGCGAGGATAGCCCAGCCAGCCCATGAGGGTGCCCAGATAGGTGAAGCATAATCATAGCGGAAGAGTTCGGTGGAGGGTACGTTAGCGGTGAGCTGAGAGTTAAGTTCCTCGGCGGCGGGGTACTTATCAAGCTCGCTGGTCCAACAATTGAGATAGCCGGGACTATTCCAAGCCCAGCCGTTGGCGAGAGCGAGTGGACGACAGATCGCCGAAACTGCAGCATAGATGTTACCGTTAGGATTACTATCATTGGCCAGTTGGCTTTCAGCTTCAGCAATAGCCTCATTGGCGGCACGGAGATACTGTCCTTCCAAATAAAACGGGCCAGTGCCAAAAGTGAGGTTTTGGGTACCATTGCGTTCGACGATGTTAACCACAACATGCTTGAACGTAAACTCCTGCAGGGCTTGTAATTTCTCCTGCAGGAGCGCATCATCGCCAAGGTTGTCGGCCGAAATCACAGCATCACGAAGTTCCGCCATGCGTAGATGGTCGAGACGGAGCAGAGTAGCAGTGACAAAAAGAAGCGGAATGAGAATCAAAAGTAACTGCCAGTTTTGCACGGCACCAAAACTACGCAACAACCGGCGAACGTGATTTGATTTTTTACCACCCATATTACAACCATTATATCATAGACCTTCGGTCCAGAAATAACTTCACCGCTTCGGAAAACTGCGCAAGCGCGTTTTTGCTCAGACTCCTCGTTATGAGCACAGTTCTTGTGCTATAATAAACCCATGAGTAAGCCACTGAAGATTTATATATCGGGAATTTCCGGTACAGGTATGGGGCCACTGGCGTTGATGGCGCAAGGGGCGGGCATGACAGTGTTTGGTTCAGATTTGGCCGGTGGTGCGGTAACGAATGAGCTAGTGAACCATGGGATTCAGCTTTGCTTAGGCAATCAAGACGGCGAGTTTTTGAAAGCGCGAGTAAAAAACGACGGGGTAGACTGGTTTGTGTATACTTCGGCTTTGCCGGCTGACCATCCGGAGCTCTTAATGGCAAAAAAACTAAAGCTGAAAATTTCTAAACGCGATGAACTACTAAACTATTTGTTGAAGAAGTTAAAACTAAAATTGATTGCTGTAGCAGGCACACATGGTAAGACTACAACCACGGCAATGATTGTCTGGATGGCGCAGCAATTAGGGATTCCGTTGTCTTATATCATTGGGACAACTTTGCCGTTTGCTGAGGCTGGTCATTACGATCCGAAGTCGCAGTATTTTGTATATGAGGCGGACGAATATGACCGCAATTTCTTGGCGTTTCATCCGTGGTTGGCAGTGATTCCGACAGTATCGTATGATCATCCAGATATCTATCCGACAATGGAGGAGTATCGACAGGCATTTACGCAGTTCGAGGCTCAAAGTGAAACCGTGATACACGGCGACGAGATTGATTCGGGCCTGACGCTGGCGGGAGAGGCGCGGCGCTATGATGCTACACTGGCACTGGATGTGATTCAACGGATTATGCCAAAGCCCAAAGGTTTGATGAAGATTTCGGCATTACAACGGCGCAAATTGTTGCAGATGATGAATGAATTCCCTGGTGTGGGACGGCGATTTGAGCAAGTGTCAGAAGGATATTATTCAGATTACGCTCATCATCCTGAGGAGGTGGCAGCCACGGTAGAGATTGCAATTGAAGAAGCTGAGCGCCGGGGGCTAAAAGGTGTAGTAGCAGTATATGAGCCACATCAGAACAGCCGTCAGGTAGAGTTATTAGAAGAGTATGCGCCAGTGTTTCAAGGATTAACGAAACTATACTGGGTGCCAACTTTCTTGACGCGGGAGAACCCAAAGTTGGAGATTTTGAAGCCGACACAGTTTGTGGCAAAACTAGAGAACAAAAAAATAGCCGAGGCAGCCGAACTAAATGATGAACTGGCGCAGAAATTGCTGGATTGGCATAAGAAAGGATACTTGGTGTTGCTGATGTCGGCAGGGCCAGCGGATGCGTGGATTCGAAAACTAGTCTTCCCTGGTAATCAAGAGTCAGCAGCTACGCGACTAGTGCATGCGCCACGAAGTGCAAGCGAAGAAGTGCGTTAGTGATTACACTAACGCTTGACAAAATGCTAAATCTGTGCTAGTATAGAGGTAAGCCTCGCAATAGGCGCTATCTGTAGTGTCTAGAACGAGAAATCTTCGGGGAACTCTAGCGGTTCGGAAGGCTCTTCAGCAAATTCACTAGGAATACCAAGAGATTCATCAGATAGAGGCGTTGGAGAATATGGGTCGTCAAAGTTCTTAAGCTGCGTGTCTAGGGTATGGAGAGCATTGAGATATTCGTCTAGATCTTCAGCTGTAAGCGTACCGCTATCGGAGAAAGTGAAGTTGGTAGTGGTGTCAGTGTCTTCCTTAACCTCCTTCTCGTCGGGCAAATAGCCGGGGCGGGAGCGATCGAGATAAATATCGCCAGAAATGCGATACATAGCCAAGCTAACCGACGTAGTGATAATGGCGAGCAAAATTGAGCCAACTCCAAGAATAGCTAGATTGCGGCCGCCACGCGTAGTGCTCATAATTTATCCCTCAATTCTAGAACAGCGGCGTACTGCTGACCGGATAAGTCAGATAGACGTTCAGTAGTGGCACGCAGAGTGGCACGTTTTTTGCGCGTGGTTACTAGCTTTTGGTAGAACTCTTCGGGAGAATTTTTGCAATCAGTGACGATAAGCGCTTCGAGTTCACGCATGTAATCAGTGTAGGCTTCACGGAACTTAGTCTGTTCCAAGGTAAACTCAGCTTGAATTTCGGAAAAAGTGGGGCGGTTGTTCTTGACTAAGCGCAGGTTGAGCGGGATGATAAAACGATTAGCAATTGTCTCGTATGTGGTGCCAAGATAGGTACGCGTGCGTGAATCGATTTTTTGCAGCTGGCTAAGGGATTGCTGGATAGTGGAACAGTTTTGCGAAATTACACCCTGCTGGCGTTCAGAAAGCCCCTCAACTGGCGTAGAGAAAAGTGCAACTAGGACAAAAGTGACGAACGCCCAAAGAATGAGCCACTTGGCGAGTTTGAAGGGAAAAATAATAAGTTTACTGATAAAGCCCATTATGTTTCTTTCCGTCATAAATTAGCGTAGGAATACCTTTAACATGGATAGTGTCTTCGACCATGGTTTTAACCCGTTGCATGATGGTGGTAACCGCGTCACTATTGGCAGACTGGGAAATAGCCTCAATTTGCTTGGTACTGGCGCCAAAATCTTTGAGCCAAGACTGCAGAGTTTTTTCAGCATCAGAGCGTGACATGCTGATGAAGGCGGATTGGTAGTTGATTCCCTTTTGATTACTCTCGGTGAAGAGGCGGTTGATGATTTGACTGGCATAGTCGGTTTCGGCAAGATTAGTAGCGTGAATATAGCGCGCAATTAGATCGGAATTATTAAACTTATAGCCGCCATCCGGCAATTCGATGGGGTAAACCATAAAGACAGTGTTGTATTCGTTGAAGAAACCAGAAGTTTTTTGGTTACGGTAGGACTGCATACAAATGGTGCAACCTGGATCAAATATATCGAGGGCTAGAGGCTTACCATCTTGATAACTAGTGGCAAAGCTATAAGGCTCCACCAAGAACTGCTCAGTATCCCAGTCGCGGAATTTGTCGGGGATGTTGGTAAAAATCTCGCCCCATTCGGAGAACCAACGGCCCGTCCATTCAATTGGATTTGAAGGCTCGGCGGCGTCAATACCGCAGACCTCAGCACCAAGGGCACAGTTGGCAGGTTGAGAAACATTACAGGTGCCAAACACCCAAAGTGCTAGCAAAGCCTTGACGGCCTCAACCAGCGACCAAATCGTAATAAACACGATCAAAATAGCGTTGACTTCTATGGCGATGCCCAGTGGCTTGACCCAGCTAGGATGCTTGAGAACAACCCGACTAAGCAAAGAATTTTTGACATCGTCTTTGAAATTAGTTTCGCATTTTTGTAAGCGGACTTTTTTACCCACACAGCCCCAGGATTTTTTGAAGACAGCCCAATACTTGCGGCCAATGTCGCGTTTGAAGATACTGAGAAAGGCGACAAAGACTCCCACGAGAGATAGGATAATAAACGCAGCAACACAAACCATAAGATAATTATAGCATGATATTTTTATATTAAGGAGATTCGTGTACAGTGGAACGCTTACGCCACAGTACTTGTGCTATTGCTCGTCTTCTTTAACTATAGCGAGGTGAACGTCTTCGAGCTGGGAATCATCAACTACTGAAGGTGAATCCATCATCAAATCTACGCCCGAACCATTCTTAGGAAAGGCAACAACGTCACGAATACTATCAGTATCAAGTAGCTCCATCAACATACGATCAAGGCCAAAAGCACATCCAGCGTGTGGTGGCGCGCCAAATTTAAAGGCGTTAAGCATACCACTGAAGCGTTTTGCTACTTCTTCACGACTATAGCCAAGGATTCTGAATGCCTCATAGGTAATCTCTGGGTCGTAGTTCCGCACGGCACCAGAACAAAGTTCAAGACCGTTCATAGCCATATCGTATTGGTCGGCAATGATATCAAGTTTGTTTTCCGTCTCACGTAGAGCCTTTAAACCACCATTTGGCATTGAGAATGGGTTGTGGCAAAAATCGATCTTACCAGTAGCTTCGTCTTGTTCGTAAAGTGGGAAGTCGACAATCCAGCAGAGCGCAACCTCCTGCGGGTTCTTGAGGCCGAGTGTATCGGCAAAAGCAATACGCATTTGACCAAGCACTTTATTGACGTTTTGTCGCAAATCAGCACCGAAGAAAACGGCATCACCATCTTCTGCCCCGGTGAGCTTTTGAATCTCAGCAAGCTCACTATCTTTAAGGAATTTAGCAATTGGGCTGCGCACGGTACCATTCTCATATAATATATATGCTAGGCCACCAGCGCCATTCTTACGAGCAAGCTCAGTGAATTCGTCGATTTGCTTACGAGTAAACTTACTGCCGCCAGACACACGGATAGCCTTGACGCACGGTGTTTGAAAAACCTTGAACTCGCAATCCTTGAGTGCTTCAGTCAAATCGATTAGCTCCAGACCGTAACGCAAGTCTGGTTTATCCGTACCATACCGCTCCATAGCTTCACGATAAGTAAGGCGCGGTACGTCTTCATTGACTAAAGTTTTTCCAGCGAAATCTTTTACGAGTTTCTTAATCAGCGGTTCCATAGTCTGGCGCACAACCTCACCATCATCAACAAACGACATTTCACAGTCGAGCTGATAGAAATCACCATAGAGACGATCAGCACGTGGGTCTTCATCGCGGAAACAAGGCGCAATTTGATAGTAGCGCGGCACACCACCCACCATCAATAGCTGTTTGAACTGTTGTGGCGCTTGTGGTAGAGCATAGAACTTACCGGCATGAAGACGTGATGGGACGAGAAAGTCACGCGCACCTTCTGGCGACGAGTTGGCTAAGATTGGTGTAGTAATTTCAATAAAATCATGCTCGTCCATATATTGGCGCATAATGCGATAAAATTCGGCGCGACGTCGAAGGATATTTTGCATAGATGGTCGACGCAGGTCGAGAAATCGATATTTAAGACGTAGCTCTTCTCCGGATGGGTCACCTTCATCATGAGTATTAACTGGCAAAGGTTCAGAGCGATTGATTAGTGTGAGGTTATCAACAACAATTTCGATATCACCAGTAGAGATGTTAGGGTTTTTGAGCTCTGGCGCACGTTCGCGAACCAGCCCAGTAGCTGAAATTACAAATTCATCACGCAAACCTTCAGCCACAGCAAAAGCCTTGGGGGCATCGGGAGTAATCACGAGTTGAATAATACCAGTATGATCGCGTAAATCAATAAAAATCAGACCACCATGGTCGCGGCGGGAATTTACCCAGCCAGATACCTGAACAGTTTTGCCAATTTCGGCGTTTAGTGCGTTAGATAGACTTCTCATATCTATATATTATACCACAGCTTCGCTGTGGTTGCATAATTGTGCCGCTTCGGACAAACTATGCATACATAGTTTGTCATTCAGGCTCCTGATTATGCCATAAATCCCTAAGGAGTGCGGTTTTTCTGAGCCTTGTTGACAGCCCAGTTCTCAACATCCACAAAGCGGTCAGTGGCGTAGACTAGACGGTCGTCCTCAGAAAAAGCACGAGCATTTTTGTTGAAATAGTATGTAAGGCTAGCTTGATAAATGCCAATTGCCGGGACGTCATTCACCCATTGGCGTAAGAAAGTTTCGTACTTAGCAATGCGCAAGCTGAGGTTCATTGTACTACGAGCAGCTAAAATAGAGTCGTCGGCCAAAGTGTTGTGATAGTTGGAAAGGTTGAGACCAGAAGTGGAGGCTTGCGAAGAGTGATAGTATACAAAGAGGTCAGGGTCTGGACCGAGCTCGATTTCATAAAGCAGGATGTCATAACTACGCGGGCGTACGACGTTAATCAAAAACTCTTGTCCAGGATTATAGATGGCCACTTCGACATCAAAACCAATTTTTTCGAGTTGAGCCTCAAACTCAGAGGCGAGCTCGGGAAAATAACCAGTACTAATAGTGGCGAGTTGCAAGGTCTCGTCCGCTAGGCCTGCCGTAGCAATAGCTGCTTTGGCAGCTTCGAGATTATACTCTGGGATAGCAGGATAATTATTAAGTTCAATTTCAGATTGTAAGATGGGATAGTCAAGCGACTGCTCATTTTCCAAGACGGAGCGAACTTGCTTCATGTTGATTCCCTGACGCACGGCTTGGCGAACGCCGGTATCAGCAAGCAAACCAGTAGTATTAAGAAAGGCGAAGACACCGTTAGAAATAGTAGTTTGCTTTTCGTAAACCAAATCCGAAGAGAGCAAATCGCCATCTACCGCGGAAAGTTCGGCACTGGCGGTAACCTCACCATTAGATAGTGCAGTTACAATATCGCCCGTAGTGTTATAAGTGTGCACCGCAAAACTGTTAAGCATTGGTGCGCCCTTATAATAATTGGAGTTAGCGGTGAGATAGATAATCTTTTCGCCGCTAGACGTAAGGCTCTGTGTGGCATTGAAGCTAAAGGCACCAGAAGTGACTGGGCTAGTGCTAAAACTATGCTCTAGTAATTTACTAGCCGAAACATCTTTGAGGATATGTGAAGGCAAAATTGGGACAATCAAAGTGGCGGCAAAATCGGCATAAGATGACGGCAGAGTGAAAACTAGAGCGTCACCCTTGCGCTCAACTTTGACACCAGAAAAGTTAGAAGCGTAACTAGTGTTGATGGCGTTGTCTCGTACGACGTCAATCGTATATAATACATCGTCGAGCGTGATAGGTTCGCCGTCCGACCATTTGAGGTCATCTTTGAGTGTTACTGTCCAAACCTTACCATCGCTATCCGGCGTTACAGATTCGGCCAAACCAAGGCCAACGTGACCAGAATAATCAATAGTGGTTAGGGTGGCAAACATTAACTTGGACAGCACGCGCTCACTATTGGTGGTAGCAAACAGTGGGTTGAGCGAGTTAACATTGCCAGTAGTGGCCTCGATATAGGTACCGCCTCCAACATAGGCCTGCACAGAGTATGATTGTGTGTACCAAAAAGCCTGCGTTAGTGCAAGCGAGAGAATAACGATAATGAGTAACCCCCACTCTAACATCAAAAGCCGCACGCGGCGAGCGTTGGGCAGACGACTAATAAGGTTTTCTTTGATGTGCTCGCGACTATCTTCGCGTGCTTGCTCAGAAAAACGCTCCCACCGTTTTGCGATTTTTTGCCCACGCTTTTTGAAAGTTTGCTTCATAATACGATGAAATTACGCCGTCCTTATGACATTGGAACTAATAACAGACAGAGGATTGACATTATGAAAACTACAGTACAAACAATGGTTGCATTAAACAAAGAACGTTCCAACCCGCGCCGTGTCGTGTATAACTCACCAGAACTACCAAAACCAGCACCCAAAGATGCACCGCGTTGTTGCAACAACACAAGCAAAATCGTTAAAATTGCTGATACAAAAGTTAAACTCTGAAAAAATGTTCCCAATTCCATGATTCTATTATACGCCCTCGGGCGGAAAAAGCAAGTCTGGGTTAATTGATTAGGAAAGTCATTAAGGCGTTAATAAGGCTAAGAATGGTGGAAGACAAGAAGGCGCCCCAGAAGTCCATCTCTACTCCAGGCAGAAGGTAAATCGTGAGAACGACCATGGCGGTGTTAATAATAAGAGTGGAAATCCCCATGGTCAGGATTGCCAACGGGAGCGCCAACATTTTAACTAACGGCTTGATTATAGAGTTGACAAGTGAGAAAATTAAACCGGCCACAACATATAACACCCATGGCGCAAAAAAGGCCTCGGTAGAGCTGACCCGGCCGAACCAAGTAATACAAAAATACATTCCTAGGCTAGATGCAGCCCAGCGTAAAATAAAGACGAAAATTTGTTTCTTAATCATAATATGATTATAACATAAGTTTCATTATTTAAGCATTTGTTTACGCTTAAGCAGAGTGTGATAGGTAATAGCGAAGCGGTGAGCCTCATCGTCGATACGGGCGATGAGCTTGGCAATATGTGAGCCGGGTGGTAAGAGAATAGTACGATAGCCGTCAGTTTGCGGGATAATAATACGCACTTCAGCATTACGCGTGTGGTTGCCGGATTTATCGCGCCCAATTACAGCAATATTATGTTCAACAAGCAAATCCTTGACGGCGTTGACTTGGCCAATTCCGCCATCCAGAATCACGAGGTTTGGAAAAGGCCACTCTGAGTGTTTGAGGCGTCGTTCAACCACTTCACGCAAATTTTTAGTATCATCATTCCTTTGCTGGCGCAACTTGAACTTACGGTACTCCGCACGATCCGAAGCGCCATTCGTGAACACTACCATTGAACCTACCACATTCGTGCCGGATTGATGTGAGATATCGTAGCCCTCAATGCGGCGCGGCGGTTCAGGCAGACGTAGCGCCATTTGTAAGTCTACTAGCGCTTGATCGGAAGAAATATCCAAAAATTCCTTGTCAGAAAAAACAATTTTCTTTTGCAGCTCTTTAAGGCCAAAAAGTTGTTTGCGGACTTCTGCTGCTTCTTCAAAGTTTTCGGCCTTAGCGGCCTGTTGCATTTGTTTTTCAAGCTCACTAATGAGTTTGTGGCGGCCGCCTTCAAGATAAAGTGCTAATTTACGCAAGTTCTTTTTGTATTCTTGCGAAGTAGTCTTACCAATCTCTATGCCAGGCGTGAGGCCGAGATCCGTATTAAGGGTCTTTTTGCCGTCATAAGGTTTGTCGTAATATGGGAAGACTTTACGTAAAATTCGCAGAGCCTTTTCCACAGCAAGCTTGCCATAGAATGGACCGATATATGTAGCCTTGTCGTCTTGCGGGGTACGGGTAAAACTAACATGGGGGACTTCAGATTTCATATCAATACGTACGTAGCTTACGGTTTTATCATCACGCAAAAGGATATTCCACTTGGGCATATAGCGCTTAATCATCTCCGACTCAAGAAAAAGCGCGTCCATTTCGGTATCAACTGTAATCCAATCCGTATCAGCAATTTCGCGTACTAGCGCCATGGTCTTAGGATCTTTCTGGGTTTTATGAAAATATTGACGCACACGATTTTTGAGCACGGCAGCCTTACCAACATAGATCACCTCATCGTCGGCGTTTTTGTGGAAATAGACTCCTGGAGCATTAGGCAAAGTTTTTAGTTTCTGCAAAAGTTGTTCGCGCATCGCGGGTGTGACAGCGGGGTCGAGATCGTAAGCAGGAGTTTCTGGCATATTATACTCCAGTTACAATTCAATATTGGTCGAAGTATAATCTTGATAATAGCGCGCTGTATTAGCGGTAAACTTGAGTACACAATAATCTGGATCAGTGTTGCTCTCGTAGAAAATTGTGTCCATATCACGCCAGACTTCATCTTTGATATTCTGGTCATGAGTGATTTCAACTGTACCTGTGAAAGCTACGCCACGATAGGTATTGCGATCATAGAAATATAACCCAGCACGATTATTGATAAGCAATGATTGCGCTTTTTGCGAACCGGAGTTGGTAGTGAGATAAAACTCTTTAATTCCCTGACGCTTGCGCGGGTTGAGCATACAGCGTGTAGTCGGAAAACCGGCGTCGTTGATAAAGCTCAAAAAGCAAACTTCTTGGCGGTCAATAAGATTTTCAATAATTTTGTCGATGTTATTCATATATATATTATACTACAATTGGTATTTCTTTAGGTCGACACGATTATTAATGACTTCGATACCGTCGGCCTCCAAGCGCTCCTGCTGTATCATAATGCCACCAAAAGCAAATCGCCCAGAGAGTTCACCTTTACTATTCACGACTTTGTAGCAAGGATATTTATCGCCATCGGGATTTTTGTGCAAGGCATTCCCTACCGCACGCGCGGCGCCGGGACATCCCAAAGCTTCGGCAATTTGGCCATAGGTAACAACTTTGCCTCTGGGGATGGTGAGGAGGTATTCTAGGACTTGAGATTGCATAGTTATGGTGTAAATGGGTTAGCGAACGTTGCCTTTAGCCAATGTAATGGGCTATACCAAGCCCCGTCATAGAGACCGCCACCTGGCCATGGACGGTCGTAAAAGTATAAATCATTGCGAAGAATAAAGAAAATCAACATGGTTATTAGGGTAATGGCAACATACATTCCAAAGACTGTGATAAAAATTGTTGCTAGATATTTGACAGAGTTTGGCTTGAGCTTTGAAAAAGTCTCGTTAAAGAATATAATTATTGTACAAATAGCCATAATAATGCTAGCCAATATTGAACCACCAATAATCAAGTCTGATAAGAGGCGGAGGTGTCGTGCAATCGCTGCACGCGCCATGAGCCAATCGCGATTATCCGGCATGCAGCAAACTTGTTCCTCACCGATGATGAGTCTTTGCAAGAGTTCGCCGAGGAACGGCAAGAAAAGCAACAGAAGCAGCGTTGCGAATATTCGCCAAACTTTGGGAATTCTCTGGAGTGATTGTTTCAGGTTCTTAGGCGCATCTGTCATATTTATATGATAACATAGCAAAAGACGAAAAGCCACCCGTTGGGGTGGCTTACTCGTATAATTTGGCACCTTGCTAGTTTCCCGCTTGTGGCAGTATAATCGCCGCGACTGGGCTTGACTTCTGTGTTCGGAATGGGAACAGGTATTTCCCCAGCGCTATGGGCACCAAATCGCATCCTGAAATGCTATTGATGTCCATAAGGTGGAAATTGTAAAACGTCTCGGTGTCGAGCACCGATTGCTAGTTAAGTATACCAAGTCATCACGGTTCTTGTCAAGATAAATCCTGTCACAAACCCGATGACTTGAGCATAAAAAGGCGATGGATCTTTTAGTACGCTTCGGCTCCATATGTTGCCATACTTCCACCTTGCGCCTATCAACCAGATCTTCTCTCTGGGATCTCATAGGGAATTCTTATCTTGGAGTGGGCTTCGCGCTTAATATGCTTTCAGCGCTTATCTCTTCCGAACATAGCTACTCGGCAATGCAGCAGGTGGCCACAACCGATACACTAGAGGTTCGTTCACCTCGGTCCTCTCGTACTAGAAGCAAATCTCCTCAAAATTCCTAACGATCATGCCGGATATAAACCGAACTGTCTCACGACGTTCTGAACCCAGCTCGCGTACCACTTTAACCGGCGAACAGCCGGACCCTTGGAAGGTGCTCCCCCTCCAGGATGTGATGAGCCGACATCGAGGTGCCAAACCGCGCCGTCTATGTGAACTATTGGGCGCGATCAGCCTGTTATCCCCAGGGTAACTTTTATCCGTGTGCGCTGTCTTTCCCACGTAAATTGAACCGAAGTTCTATACAGCGGGTCATTTGCTCCCACTTTCGTGTCTGATTGGGTTGTAGCCCTCACAGTCAAGCTGGCTTTTGCGCATACACTACCACTACGATTTCCATCCGTAGTTAGCCAACCTTTGAACGCCTCCGATACTCTTTAGGAGGCAACCGCCCCAGTTAAACTACCCGCCATGCACGGTCCGCTTGGCAGTTAATGTCAAGCGTGAGATTACTAAAACACTCAGGGTGGTATTTCACCTGTGACTCCACAAATACTGGCGTATCTGCTTCAAAGTCTTCCACCTATGCTACACAAAATGTCCCAATAATCAATGCAAAGTTGTAGTAAAGCTCCATGGGGTCTTCTCGTCCTGGCATGATCAGACGGCATCTTTACCGCCAATGCACGTTCACCGAGGCCTTCGCCGAGACAGTGCCCACATGATTACTCCATTCGTGCAGGTCTGAACTTACCAGACAAGGAATTTCGCTACCTTAGGACGATCATAGTTATCGCCGCCGTTCATCGGGGCTTCAGTTCGAACCGTAAAGCTCTCCCCTTAACCTTCCGACACTGGGCAGGAGTCAGCCCCTATACATCCGCTTTCGCGTTAGCAGAGACCTATGTTTTTGGTAAACAGTTCCGTGGGCTCTTTAGCTGCGGCCCCATCATCAAAATGACGATATGACTGCGTAAAGAGTTATAAGTGTCTCGACAAGATGGTCTTGATTGTAATTATTTAGGTACAAATCAACCATTTATCATTCACTAACTCTCTAGCAAATCCTCATCTTAATGATGGGGCAGTCCTTATTCCGAAGTTACGGACGCTTTTTTGCCGAGTTCCTTAGCGAAGGTTCTCTCGTAGGTCTTGGTCTACTCGACCCGAGCACCTGTGTTGGTTTGCGGTACGGTAGGCAGCAGCATAAGTTAACCAGCTTTTCTAGCCAGCGCTTCACCCAGAATCGATTTTCCGAAGAAAACCTTTCACTCAAGTCTGGTTCCCCAGACCCTTGGACGGATAAACCATTAATCCGCTCCGGTCATTCGCCGTGAACTGTTAACAACTACTACCTGTACAGGAATATTAACCTGTTGTCCATCGCCTACGCTGATGCGCCTCGGCTTAGGACCGACTAACCCAGGGACAATTACTGTCGCCCTGGAAACCTTGCTCTTACGACCGACAGGATTCTCACCTGTCTTATGGTTACTGATTCCAGCATTCTCACTTGATAACGCTCCACCAGACTTTACAATCTGACTTCACCGCAATATCAACGCTCCTCTACCGCGCCTACATAAGTAGACACCCATGTCTTCGGTTTAACACTTAGCCCCGTTACATTTTCCACGCAAAATCTCTTGACTAGTGAGCTGTTACGCACTCTTTAAATGAATGGCTGCTTCTAAGCCAACATCCTAGCTGTTTAAGAAACTTCACCTTGTTTCCCACTTAGTGTTAATTAGGGACCTTAGACGATGATCTGGGCTGTTTCCCTTTTGAGCGACGAGCTTAGCCCCGCCGTTCTGACTGCCGTGATTACACACCTGGTATTCGTAGTTTGATAGGGATGGGTACCGTTGCCGGCCCCAGACCCTTTCAGAGCTCTACCCCCAAGTGCTACTACACAACGCTAGCCCTAAAGCTATTTCGAGGAGAACCAGCTATCTCCGAGTTCGATTGGAATTTCACCGCTAACCACAAGTCATCCGAGCACTTTACTGCGTACCCCGGTTCGGTCCTCCACTGCGTGTTACCGCAGCTTCAACCTGCTCATGGTTAGGTCACCCGGTTTCGGGTCTAATACTGCCGACTTGTCGCCCTATTCAGGCTCGCTTTCACTGTGGCTCCATCAACTGACTTAGCCTCGCCGACAACATTAACTCGCTGGATCGTTCTACAAAAAGCACGCCGTCACGGCCGAAGCCGCTCCGACACCTTGTAGGCACTGAGTTTCAGGATCTATTTCACTCCCCTCCCGGGGTTCTTTTCACCTTTCCATCACTGTACTAGTTCGCTATCGATCAATCAATATATTTAGCCTTGGCAGGTGGTCCTGCCAGATTCAAACAGGGTTTCTCGTGCCCCGTCCTACTTGAAAAAAGATATATAATGCCTCAAACCGTTTCGCATACAGGGCTTTCACCTTCTTTGGCGCACCATTCCAAGTGCTTCCGCTACGATTTGAAAGGATTCTTATCATTATCTGCTCAGTTAACGCTGTCAGTTTATATGCTAAGCAATCCATATAGAATTACTCAACATATAAATTATCTTATTTCGCAACCCCTTTCATAACTCTGGCCGTTAAACCGTATGGTTATGTTAAGGTTTGGGCTGTTCCAATTTCGCTCGCCACTACTTTCGGAATCATTGGTTATTCTCTTTTCCTCAACCTACTAAGATGATTCAGTTCGGCTGGTTCCCGTCTATTTACCCTATGTGTTCAGGTAAATGCAACACAACATGACTTGTGCTAGGTTTCCCCATTCGGAAATCCCCGGATCAATTCTTGTTCTCAGATCCCCGAGGCTTATCGCAGAGTCCTACGTCCTTCATCGGTATTGATTGTCAAGGCATCCACTATCAGTGCCCTTATGTACCTTTTTATGCATTGACTTAACTAGCAATCGACGTTCAATCAATCGCTATTTCCGTCTTACAATTTTGATTTCTATTAGAAATCTTTCATCGTTGTCTCAAATTGTTAATCGAAATTCTTAACACAAGCAAATTCCCGTGAGCTTCTTTTTAGAGAAAGCACGATAGAATTTCCTCGCATGATTTCTATCTTAATACAGAGGTTGCTCTTCGCAACTTGTTTAACTGTTACTCAGTATATCGCACCCGATTGCCAAAGTCAACACTTTTTTTGAAGATTTTTCGACTTTTTTGGCATTTTTTGCGTAACAGAGGTAAAATTTCGCATTACAAGAGTGTTAATTGTTTGTTTGTTGCACTCTATACTTCCATTGTATCACACTTTTCTAAAAATGTCAATAGTTTTACGGTTTAAAATTTTACAGTTGTCAAGTTGGTGAAAATCCATAGTTATCTCAGATTTGAGATATTAATCAGGTAGGTCCTTGAGCCATGTCCGTACACCATCGTGCTTAGAGCAGGTGCCGCGGCGATGCTGACTATGGCTATATGTTCCATCATTACAGATAGCTGAGGCGGGTCGGTTTCTTCGCCATCGACGTATGCAACAGAATAAGCAATCTCTTCTAGACCATTAACACCCTGAGTGATTACTTTAGTATTACCTTTTGCTAGGGTATTATCGTTGACTGTTTGGGTTTAGAAAGGTATTTCGTAAGTGGAGGACTCAGTCTTGGTTTCGGTAGCCGGAACAGTGCTAGATTGAACTTTGGAAGCGGAGGATGATTCTATGGCCTCAGTTTGCAAACTATAACCTGGAGTAGAAGTCTGAAGATTACTCTCAGAATTATTATTAAAATTAATGCCGGCCGCGATAACTCCAGCTACGGCCAAGGTAGCACCAAGAATAGCAAAAGTACCCTGTTGTTTCTTATTCATGTATATATTTTATGATAAAAAGTCGTACTCGTAAATCTCGGCATTTTGAAAATTAGGAACATCTTTTGCTGGCGTCTTCGTGATAATGGAAACTAGGCGCTTCATGAGGCCATTTGAGGTAATAACAAGGATTTGGGCATCACTTGAATGGGAGGCTTGGAGCTTCTGTAAAAAATCCGCAGCGCGGGCGTGAAAATCTTGAATTGGTTCAACACCAAAGGCGCCAGAGTTGAGATTGATATCAAGAAAATCGATCTCGTTATTAAAGACTTCGCTGGCGGGACGGCCCTTGAACTTGCCAATACCACGTTCTTTCAGTGCGTCACAGAAAATGATAGGAAAGCCTGGCGCAATAATTTCAGCGGTTTTGGCAGTGCGCTGGAGAGGCGAAGCGTAACCGCGTCAAACTCAAGGCCGCGCCGAACAATTTTGTCACGCAAGACCTCAGCTTGCTTGACGCCGGTGGCGTTGAGTGGAATGTTGGTCTGCCCCATAAGAATACCCGCTGCATTCCAATCGGTTTCACCATGACGGACAAGATAAAGTTTCACAAGATTACGTCTCCTTCGGAATTATCGCCGATAGCCAGAAAGCGATTATCCCAAGGTTTGATAGGAGAACCGCTAAGGCTACAGGAATAAATGAGATAATTCTGCTTCTTGCTTTGAGTATCCTCTGCAACATATTCCTCACGCAGGGACATAACTTTATCATAAAGTAACACAGCTGGGCGCCCTGGGAAATAAGTAGTATCAAGACGAAAATATTTAAATCTCTCCAGCTGGCGGCAATATTCAATCGTATCTTGCAAAACTTGAACGCCAAAATGATGACGACGAAACTCCAGCAAAATGGCAAACCAGTCCATCCAGATGGTCTCGCCCTGGTCGTAACCCGGCTCGTCTGTGTCAAAAGTGAAAACACCTGTTAGACCAACTATTTTATCATCATAATAAACAAGCCAAGAAACATTGGAGTCATCCTCGGGGTATAACGGCTTAGCAAGATAATCCTCGTCAACATCTTCATTGGGCCAAACATGATGTTGTACTGATAGGGCAAACTGGAGGTTGTTCTTATCAACCTTTTTATAGGTTAATTCCCCGGTTTGGCTTTGCATAGGTTAGGCTTGCTTGATGATTTTATGGTTGCCGTTTACGATGTAGACGTCACCATCATTGAGAACAATTGCTTCAGCACCAATCTTGGCGACTTGCTCTTGATAAAACTTGGTGACAGACTTGCGCTCTGGGCGATTGGCATGCGGAATAACATACTCATCAATCAAACCCAAGCCACCAACGACCGATTCGACGCCGTAATATGCCCCAACCTCTTCGATTTTTAAATCGTCACGTTCATAGGTCTCGATATCTTTGGCAGCCGCCATCGCACCGGCACTATGGCCAGAATAAACTATAATGTCATCCGCAAGACGCTGGCGCAAGATATCGTCCATGCCGCTGATTTTGAAGGCGGTGGACAGAAGAAAAACGTTACCACCAATTGTATGAATGAGACCTGGGTTATATTCTGCAACAAATGCTTCGAGTTCTGTTGGGTCTTTGGTAAAATATTCGCGCAAATCTAGTTCTTGCACTTGAAAGCCAGCTTGTTCTATAATTTTTAGTTTCTCGGCGACGCGCTCAGCTTTTGTAGCGGGATCTTTGTAATCTTGTGCATTAGTAATAACTAGAGTTTTGCGATTTTCGCCGACCAGTTCGCGCAAATCTTCGGCGAAGTTCCCTAAATCTTGGCTGGATAGAAAGAGTTTCATTATGCCTCCTTATGTATAGGCGGGTAAACTTTGATAATATCAAGAGGTGCAGTGATATTAGACCGTAAGTTTTCGATAGTGCCGATCATGAGTTCTGGACAGCGCAACTCTGCCTTCATTGCGCAGATTTCTTCATAAGTAAACCAACGTTGCGCAGAAATCTCATGAGCGCTAAGGTTTTTAACTGCACCAATAATCTCAGCAGAAAAGACAATCACTATATATGCATCAGTCGGATCAGGATCAGTGCCAATTTGGCAGATGTTTTTTAGCTTCACATCGTAGCCCGCCTCTTCCCTCACTTCACGTAGCGTTGCTTCTGTAATAGTTTCCTTTGGGTCTACATGACCACCGGGTGCACCCCATTTGCCTTTGCAATCATCGACATGGTTCTCAGCTTCTTGCACCATGAGATACTTGCCGTCACGTTCTATAATTGCACTACCAATAATATGATTTTGCATCTTATTCTCCTTTCACTAGTTCCTTAAGTTTTTCGTGGACGCCGGCAGAATCTTTGGCAATTAGCGCCAGGCGAGCATCAATGTCAGTGTGAGCGATTTTGAGTGTGCGGCTGAGGACGGGATTATCAGACATTTTGTCGAAGAAGTTATAAAATTTCTCGGCTTCGGCTGGAGTGCGAAGCGTAGTGGCGGCGAGGCGCGGATAATCCTCGATTGATTTCTCTCCTGTGAGTTGCTCTACATAATCCCAGTGTGTCACCAACCAATCCAAAGCGCGGTCACGCGTGCGGTAATTGCGCATCAAATGTGCAAACAGGAAAATATGGTTCTGCGGACGAACAATCTTAGGCTGTTCAAGCCAAGCCAAAAGTTGCTCTAGGTGTTCCGGTTGTTTGGCGATATCGATGAGAGTATATAATATATCGTCTTTAATCTCTGGGTCAGTTTCAGTCTGATATTTCTTGAGCCATGGAGTAAAAACTTTGTCTTCATCAAAATACATTTTGGCAGCCAGCACTTGCACACGAAGCTCGGGGTCAATTTTGGCAAAATCATCGCTATACATGTTCATGAGATGGCGCAAGATTGGTTCATACTCGCTGTAACGAGCGATTTCGAGTAGGATATGGCGCTTTGTGGTTGAATCTACATCATGTAAAACAGAAAAATCAATGCTATCAAACTGGTTTTGTAAAAGCTGACGCAAATAGGCCTTATAATCGTCTGTCGCCGGAGTTTCGGGCGTACAGAAAAGTTTGAGATCAGTAATTAACATCAGTATTATATCCCAAACCGCTGATGAAGGCTCATGAATAAACTTAGGCAAAAGGTCAAACAAAGATGCGGAGGCGACATTGGGAGTTTTGGCTAGGAGCTCACGGTCGATGAGTAAGCGAAGTTTTTGTTCCTGCGAAAGTTGATCGTACTCGGCAATCTTAGACTGGAAATCCGCATCGTCAAGATTGAGCAGATAGTGACCTGACATATCATCAGTGATTTCTGGCAAAGGCCATACGGTGTCATCGGTCTGACCGGTGATGAGAAAGCGGTGTTGTTCCCACTCATTCCCCTGCCGCTGCAAAACTGGATAGCCCGGCTGAGTAATCCAAGCACGCATAAAATCTTTAATATAAAAATCAGCATAAGGTTGCAGGGCATCCCAAAGATTATCACCCACAGTATTTTCATACTTATATTTATCAAAATAATCACGGAGGCCTTGGTCGAACTTTTCTTCACCCATCAGCCGAATGAGCATAAAAATTAGATGCGCACCTTTTGCATAAACGATGGCACTATCAAATAAAGTAGCGATCTCAGTGGGATGATGGACGACCTGCTGCACCGATTGCACGCCTGGCAAACAATCGCGTTTAAACGCCGCAAAACAATACCCGGTGAAGAAGTCTTGCCAGATGTTAAAATCCGGATAAAGCGCATCTGTGGCGAAGTATTCAATTACGCTGGCAAAGGATTCATTAAGCCAAAGATCGTCCCACCACTGCATAGTAACAAGGTCGCCAAACCATTGGTGCGAAAGCTCGTGTGTGACGGTGAGCGCAATGCTCTGTTTAGTATCCGTAGTAGCAGTCTTATCGGCGAGCATCATCGATTCGCGATAGGTTACTAAGCCCCAGTTTTCCATAGCGCCAGCTTCAAAGTCGGGCAAGGCAACTTGGTCAAGCTTAGGCAGAGGATACTTTTCTTGGAACTTTTCGTCGTAGTATTCTAGCGCACGGGCGGCAGTGTCGTTCGCAAACAGCAGCGACTCAACCGATTGATTGAAGGCACAGTATGAACTAACTTTGACACCATTTTTATTGACAGTAGAAACACTCTGGAGCGGGCCGACCACCCAAGCTAAGAGATAGGTAGACATGCGCGGGGTGGTTTGGAACTCGAAACTGCCCTGAGTTTGCTGGATGACTGGTGTGTTGGCCAGTACCACATCGCAAGATGGGTCATAGTCAGGGACGATAATCCGCAAATCAAAAGTGGCTTTGGCAGCCGGCTCGTCAATGCACGGAAAGGCTTCGCGGGCATAATGCGATTCAAACTGTGTGGCCACCAGACGCTGCTCCTTACTATTGAAGTTATAGGTGGAGAGGTAACAACCCTGCATGTTGTGGCTGAGTTTGCCACTGAAGTTAACTTTGATAATGAGGTAATTTTCGTCCTGGCATTCGTCGAGAATCGCGTGCATTTCAGCGGTGACAGGAATAGTAATAACACCATCCGTATGCGTAAAATCACACGTCATGTAACCATACTCAGCTGAAGAGCCTTCGTGATCCGTGACACGTGGGCGCCATTCAATCTTTTCAATCTGGAGGCCAACGGCATGAAGTTTGATGCTGTCGCTAAGCAAAGCACCGGTGATTTCGACTTTGCCCTTGAGCTGTTCGGAAACGCGCCAAAAGCATTCTTCTAGTTTATAATGATGGGGCTTAAAATAGTCGAGAAATCTTTCCATATAGTTATTATTATAACACACGAAAAGCTAGGGCTCCGGGAGCCATTATTGACATTGTAGCATACCATAAGCATTTTGTCAATACTTAGATAACGCGTGAGACTTCTTCAAGTGTGGTTTCGCCGCGGAGAGCGGCCAAAATTCCCTTTTGCTCGAGCGTAAGCATGCCGTGCGAGCGAGCGGTGTCTTCAATGGCGCGCGTATTGATATCTTTGATATCGCCACGCAAATAAGCTTGAATATCGTCGGAAACTACCAATTGTTCCATCAAAACCGTGCGGCCTTTGTAACCAAACGGAACCTCTTCGCTTTCAACTGGGTGATAAAGAGTGATGTCGTCCAAATCAACATCAACGCCATACAGTGCGTCGCGAATGTAGCTGACAGTGGAAGCATCAGGCTTGTACGGCTCTTTATTATCGGCGAGTTTGCGCACTAGGCGTTGTGCCATAAGCAGGCGAATCGAGCTGGCAAAAATTGGGTTGGTGCCGATAAGGTCAATCATACGGGCAAAAGCGGCAGAAGTGGAATTGGCGTGGAAAGACGAGAGCACGAGGTGGCCAGTGATAGAAGCCTGGATGGCAGTGCGAGCAGTATCGGCGTCACGAATCTCACCCACCATCACGACGTCTGGGTCAAGACGGAGTACTGAGCGTAAACCTTCGGCGAATGAGCCACCTTCGGTGGTATGGATTGGGATTTGCGTGATGCCAGTGATGCCGTATTCGATTGGGTCTTCCAAAGTGATAATCTTGCGTTCGCTGGTATTGAGGGCGTTGAGAATAGAGTAAAGCGTGGTAGACTTACCTGAACCAGTAGGACCGACCATTAACACGAGGCCACGCGGGTGCGAAATGATTTCTTCGATAGTCTCAAGCTCAGTGGGTGAAAGGCCGAGCAAGTTGAGGTTAAGTAGGGTCTCGTCAAAGTTAAACAAACGCAGTACTGCATCTTGGCCATACATGGTGGGCACGGTTTCTACGCGAATATTGAGCAAGTGTGAAGTGCCGTCACGGTAAATGTCTTGCTGCATATGACCAGATTGTGGCTTGGTGGAAGCGGAAGAAATGTTGGCACGCGAAGATAACTCGCCCATGATGATACGATAACGGTCTTTGTCAATCTCAGCCACAGGGTGAAGCATGCCGTCAACACGCATGCGAATACGAATCTCGTCACGCAGGTTTTCGATGTGAATATCGGAGGCGTTGAGCTTGTCGGCTTGGTCAATCAAAAAATCGAAAACTTTTTCGGAGGAAACGCGATTAAGCGTGTGGCTGACTTCGGCGATGGTTTCAGAATCACCCTCTTGTGCAATTTTGATGTCATCGTAATGCACCTGCTGAGGTGGGTCGTAACGTAGCATGAAGTTCTGAAAGGCCGAGTTGGAAATCAAGAAGAAACCGACATGCTTGCCGTCTTCGGCATACTGGCGGCGCATATCGGGAAGTAGACTATTGGGCGTCTGGCTAGTAACCATAAAGCGGAAAGGAGTTTCTTCATCCCCTTTTTGTAAAGGAATCATGAAATTTTTGCGCATAGTCTTGACGTCAAGTACGTCTGGAACTAGCGGGATGGTATTTTCAAACTCGCGCGTGTCAAGATAAGGTAAGCCTAAAATTCGGGCCCTACTACGGGTGGCCTGTTCTTCATTATCGCGCCGTTTGCGCTGAATTTCGGATTCATCCATTGTTTATTATCTTGCCCACTTTATGCTTATGGATATATTATAGCATGGAATTATGCAGTTTTCTCCAACTCAGCGAATTTTGCGGTCATCGTGGGGTTACCGCGGGTGAGTTTTTTGATCGTGAGGTCGTCTAATTTTTTATTGGCAGTTTCAAAGTTTTTGACGGTCTGGATAAGTGCATCGCGGGTATTCTCGAGTTTTTTGATGCTCTCTTCGATTTCTTTGATGGCTTTGTTGAAGTTTTTGGTAGCACGGTCGGAGTTGATGGCGAAACTATCTTTCCATTTGTCGATACGACCTTCAAAGTTGGTGATATCGATGTTTTGTTCTTTAATTAGCGCAAGCTCAGCTTTATACTGTAGTGAGTTCATTGCAGCGTTACGCAAAAGCGTAATCATCGTGATGAAAAACTGCGGGCGAATGACATACATTTTGTCAAAACCAGACTGGAAAGAAACATCTACAATTCCTTGGTTGTAGAGCTCATTGTCAGCCTCGAGCAGAGAAACCAGCACAGCGTATTCGCAATTCTTCTCGCGACGGTCTTTGTCGAGTTCTTTGAAAAAATGTTCGTTTTTGTGCTTGGTAGCAGTAGTTTCGTTTTCGTTTTTCATCTCGAACATGATGGAAATAATTTCGTTGCCATGCTCATCCGTTTCGCGATAAATATAATCACCTTTGCTACCTGTGGTTTTGGAAACAGTATTGTCTTTTTCAAAATAAGCGCGCTGGAAAGCGGTGGGGCGGAGCTTGTTAAACTCAGTTTCGCAATGTTGTTCTAAGCTTTCGCCAATCATTTTGGTGGACATTTTGGCTTTCATATCCTTATAATAGGCAATCATTTCATCTTTGCTACGAAGCTCGGCATCGTGTTGCTCTTTGAGCGAAGTCAGTTGCAACTTTTGCTCGGTCTCTTTATTCTCTAATTTGTTGGCCAGCTCGTCACGCTCTTTTTCGATCGCAGTGACAGCCTTAGTGACAGCTAATTCTTGCTCAGTCTTAGAGCTGGCGATTTGGGACTCCAACTTAGCGATAACTTCGGCAGTTTGGGACTGAAGTTTGGAAAGTTCCTCGGAATTCTGGACTTTGAGCTCGGAGATTTTTTGATTGGCTTGGGATTTGAGTTTGACGATTTCAGAATCTTTATCGGAAATCGCGCGCTGGAGTTCAGATTCTTTGTCGGCTAAAGTTTGCTGGAGCTCAGCGCGAACTTTGGATTCGGCAAGCTTGATTTCGTTTTGTTTTTCGCGCTCGGCCGTGGCTAACTTTTCGTGTACTTCTTGCTCGATTTCCTGCTTACTAATTTGGTTGAGCAGACTAGCATATTCACTCTCGTCTACTGAAAAAACCTTGTGACAATGCGGGCAAGTCAGGTCGTGGTTCATCAAAAATCCTTTCTATTTTAGATATTTATGAATAATCTGCTTGAGTTTGATTGCGGAACTAATAAGCCAATCGAATTGTTCATTCTGGGTGGTAGCGTCATTAAAATCAACTTCTTTTTGTGCACGAATACGACTAATTACCTTATCTGGTAATTCCTGCCAGTCAAACTCTAAACCAGTTTCGGCTTCAATCTCCGCGCAATGCTGATATAATTTATGGAAAATTTCTTTATTATTGATGTTTATCTCAATAGTAATGACGCCATCACGGCGAATTTGACACATAGCTATATGATACTTTGACGAACCAACGCTAAAGTCCATCCAATGACCACCAGATGGTTTGCGTAAGTTAAAATCATGCGTAAATTTTTTATTAGTCGAAGCATATTCATTGAACGCACGCCAATATTCAAGACGCCGTTGCATGGTCTGGTTATTTGTATCGCTTTTCTTTATAGCCTTAGCCCAATCATTTGGCTTTTCGATAACTTCGAATTTGGCCGCCGGCATAGAATCACCAATTTTGTAAAGTTTGATTTCACAAAGGAAAAATCCAATTTGGTCATCGGTATGATTATTTAGCCATTCAATAGCTGAACGATGTTCTTCACGCGCATGCTTGACCAGCCAAACTACTAAATTAGCCGATTTGCCTGACGCATAAGTAATCAGTTTACCAAGATGGTCATGATTGGTGCTTTCGAGCTGATTTTCAATGATAATTTTTTGCCCGTTACTAGAATCGGATGTAAAAATGTCTACATGAAAATCACCAACTGCTGATTCAACCTCAGCCTCGTCCAAATCGACCCCAATAGTGTCACCTAAAATTGCTAAGTTCTGGCTTTCAGCTAGCCATCGAGTAAAATCTGCCGCTTCGTGTGGCCAGACTTGACGTAAGTCTTTAATTTCTTCTAATTTTTCCAGAGAAACCATATTTATAACTCCTTTTGATATATTATATATGATATTTGTGACATAAAATCAGAAAAATCTATTGACTTTTATTACTATCTGTGATATAATGAGAAAATAAGAGTGTAATTGAAAGGAAAAATTGTTATTCCCAGAAAAACACTCAATACTAAAGACGCGCGTTACCGGCGTCACGAGCGATTAATTAATACAACTCTACACGGAATGCTCACAAAACGGTGTAGAAATATCCGTCCAGCAGAAGTGTGCCGGCAAGCGAAGGTTTCACGAACGACGTTCTACACGCATTATGATAATGTGAATTTCGTAGAACAATACGAACTCAAATTGAAGCAGGATTTTTGTGCAAAGTTACCAAAAGACTGTCTGAGAAAAGAAACTTTATTCACGATTTTGCTGAGCTTTGTTCGCGAAGAACGCGGATATTTTGAAGCAACCATGCCAAATGCGAACTTTTGGCTACTACAGAAGATTTTTACGGAATTGCATCCGGTTTTGAGGGCGAAGGATTGCAGTAGCAGGTCGTATGAACTATACGTGATGCAACAAGTTGCACTGATTTCCTGTTGGGTACAGTATGATAATTTTGCTTTTGAGAAAATCAGACCTTACGCACGAAAGATGGCACAGTTGCCAATAATGCGGATGGATTTTTAAGGTAACTTTTTATGCTGAATCTTGCTTTCATGCCACCATTTGATGGCGCCATAAACATTAATGACGAGATAGGCAATACTAGTGGCGAACATCATAGGTGCTTCGGGGCTGGAGCCGCCCATAAAGATAATTGTCCAGATGGTTAAATCGAGTGTATTATTGACCATCCAAATCCACCAGGACTCGGCGTAACGCATAGTCATTAGAATAATACCGCAGAGGTTGACGCAGTTGGAAGCGGCGTCAAGCCAACTCAGACGTTGGCTTGGAATGAGGCTAAGCAGGTAGCCAACAATCAAACTGCCGACAAGGCAAGATACGACAACAATGACTGAGGTCTTGAAAGTGAATTTGCGACGTTTGACTTCTCCAGATTTGTCGGAGTTTTTGCCCCACTGCCAGAATCCCCAAAGCTGTAATGGTAAACAGGCAACAATATAAAAGCTGGCCGAGCCAAAAAGTTGGTTGTGAAAAGCGGCATAGCTCATGAGAGCGTAGTTGATGATACTGAGCAGATATTGGATTTTGCGACCTTGACTAGCAAAGTAGGCCGAGAGTAAACCAGTAAAAAGAATTGTGCCGCCAAGGACAATGTCGTGCGAAAGAATACCAAGGATGATAGAGAGGATAAGGGATACTATGGTGATGAGGAGGTTTTTGTGGAATTGATGCATAGGTATATTATACGATATAATTGACGTATGAGCATCAATGGAGATTGTATATATTGCAGTGGGCATAGTACGGACGAAGAATGGGATGCCTGGAATGGCGAATGTTGGTGGTGTGGAGGGATAGATGTGGAGTGGGAGGAGAAGGAAGACAAGGATGAGATTGAAGACGAGGATGAATTGGATGATGAATTTGATAGGGATGATTACGGGTGGGATGAAGATGATGAGTAATTTTATGGTATAATTATATAGTACCCGTAGCTCAGCGGATTAGAGCGTCTGTCTTCGGAACAGAAGGTCGCAGGTTCGAACCCTGTCGGGTATACCACTGGTGAGTTACTCTTACTCCGTACTTAGATATTTTTTGAGTGTAATTTTATTTTCTGTTTTCCATTCAGTCAAGCCATTGGCATTTCTACCAAGAACCATAGCGGCAGCTGTTGAAGGCGACGAGAATAGATAATTCTTTGTGAAGATACCATCCTTTATTACTCCGTCTTTATGTAAGTTCTCCCATTTTGCACGCAAAGAAGCTGAGCTATACTTACTAAATTCATCTGCACTACCAGACCCCCTCAAGACGACAAATCCCTCGTCAGATATTGTTCCTTTGGCTTCAGTTTTAAGATGTGTTTTTGTTGGTAAAATACTGAAATACTCGGCGTAACATTCTTCATTGTTGATGACAGGCATAAACATTCTGTATCCCAAGGCACCAATTACGCTAATAGCCTTTTGAGCAAAATCTTCCAGCACAACTTCGTCAGCCTCAGAGAGGCTGGATTTTGTCGGGACGCAGCTGTTCTTGATAGTGCAGCGACCAACTTCCTTGGCGATGCTGTAGAAGTAATTTTCAAGAAATTTAGCATGAGCCTTGTTTAGAATATTTTCTTTCTTTGTAATTGCAATACATGTACTCCAAAAATCTTCATCTAAATGCTGAGTCAATCTAGCATATAGATTTTCCGCTTCACCAATATAAATCTGTGTGCCTTGATCTTCCCCAATGAGGATGTATATGCCCGTATATTGCAAGTCGGGCCTCTCGCGATAATTGCGTAATCGACTCTTTGTAATCTTAGATACTTTACCATCCCAATTAGCAACATCACAAAATATACACCCTGCGGGATTGCCTTCTGGTAAAAATAGCTCTATTTTCTTGATATCCATACTCTTCCTCAAGGTTAATAATAGCATATCAAGCCGCGACGATAAAGAGTTTAACGTTTTCATGTTATTTCTGTATGCCTTGAACTGTATTCTGAACAGCAAATTTTGATTTGTCGACTTGGTGAACTAATTTCACAAAAATATTTTGCATGGCTATTGGTGCATCCACGATTTCCATTCTGCGGATAACTGATTGCGAGATATTTGGTTGAGCCCCGCCAGCACTCTGACTAATCATCCAGTCCTTTTTTGAGGCCATTGCATGGTATAAGTATTCAGGAAGATATTTTTCGTTTGGAAGTATACTACAAATGGCCTGATTTGTAGTAGTGCGTATTTTGAGAAGACCAACCTGGCCAGCAGTGGCCCCATACATTGCTACCAATATGCTGTTCTCTGGTATCATTTTAGCGGATGAGTTTTTAACTGCCTCTTCAGTGATTCTGTTTTTAACAGTTCTAATTATGCCAGCATTTACCTCTCCACTAGTTAGCCATGGTATTGTGCCGCCGTCATAGTATTCTGAGTGCTTTTTAGATGGCGTTCCACCTGATGTTGTCTTTAGTTTATCACCAACAACCATGTTTGGATATTTATCACCAAACATCTCGACAAATCGGGCTTTGATGAGGTTATCAAGTTGGTTGATTTGATGCCTCCTTGCTCTTATCATACTAAATAATAAATCAAGTTGCTCGCCTATCTTTGCCTGATTGTGGTAATTTGGAATCTTTAATTCTATTTGTTTTAACCCATAATTATTAATTGCCTTTTGAGTCGCACCTGAACATTTTTTATCTTTTTCTCCCAAAAAAAGACTGCTATCAACTAAATAATAAAGGCATTTTTCAGTAATCACGCCACTTTTTGGTTTAATGGCGTAAAATCCGGTTGAATAAATGTTCCGAGATAAATCTTCATCTATTAGTAATGTCTTGCGCGTCCCCTGCATTTTGGCAAAAAGAATATCGCCAGCATTAACTTCTAAATTTGCCCTAGAGGGTTTGTTTTTAAAATTAACTATTTCAACTTCATTATCACAAATACTATCATGATGGACTGAACCAGTACTAATATATTTTCTACTACCATCAAAAGGCTTGCATGCCGTACCGGCCACCTCGACAATCTCACTAAAGTTTCGTCGCATATCTCGCCCCTACAAATCCGAATTTGTTAGGCTATGAACTTACGATGAGAAACCTTAACGTTTGTTTGGTTGACAATTGCATAATGCATCGTGGTGTCAATCTGCGAATGTCCCAAAAGTCTTTGCACCTGCTCGATTGGCATTCCTTTATCAATTGCCCTAGTTGCCATAGTGCGGCGAAATTTATGCGGATGAATTTTATTTATTCCCAATTCCCTGCCTAGCGATCGCAATCGAATTTCGACGCCAGAAATCTTGAGTCTATCGTACGGCGCATCTAAGGTTACAAATAGTGCCTGATTATTATCAGAACGGTTGTTAATATATCCTTGAAGGTGTATCTTTGTCTTGGCATCAAAATAAACTTTGCGCTCCTTATCGCCTTTCCCTAGTACTACGCATTCACGTTCTTCAAAGTTAATATCGTCAATGTTTAGTCTAACGAGCTCACCAATTCGAATACCGGTAGAATATAACAAGTCGATGATTGCGAGGTCGCGCAAATTATCACAACTGTCGCGGAGTTTCTCTATCTCTTCATCAGAAATAATTTCCTTTACCATTTTGACGGTTTTGATTTTATGAATGCGGCGCATAGGACTTTTGATAATATAATCTTCCTCTTCCAACCACGTAAAGAAGCTGGAGATATTACGACGAACGTTATCAATAGTAACTTTACTACAATTATTAATTGTCTGATAATTAGCCAAGTACCCACGAATTTCGTCAGTGGTAACTTTTCGTATCGGCTCAGAAAAGTTGCTCAACAATTTTGCAATTGTAGTTTCATAATATGACAATGTCCTGTCAGAACAACCTTCAATCTTCTTTGCGTTAAGGAACATAGAGAGATAATTATGATTTGATAGACTATCAGTGGTACTCTTTTGGTTTGTTAATCTTGCCACTAGAACTCTTTGTAGCTTCTGAGATTGGTTTGAGGTGAGATATTCATCCATATCCACCAAAATATATTTAATGGCTTCTTCCATTTATTCTCTCCTTTCGTTAGATTGGTACCTCCACTAACGAAAGGAGCTGAGTTCTAACCAAAATACTCCTGCATTAGACTATCAAACAGTTGTTGTGTCTTCTCCAATGATTCCTGAACAGCAAATTTTGATTTGTCGACTTGAGAGACAAACCGAACAAATTCTTTCTGTTCCTCAATGCTAGCTACTGGAATTTGAAGTGAACTATATTTTTGAGCATTTATTCCAGGCTGAGCAGCGCCGCTTTGATTAAGCTTAACCCAGTCGAGATATTCTTCAGTCTGGGTATATGTATAGAGATATTCTGGCAACAATTTTTCGGGGTCTAATTTAAAGCGAATTAAATACCCAGCATATATTTGGCTGCCACCTTTGTAGTAGTATGTTTTTCCAACAGTGGCACCCATACGCGCAAATAAAAAGTCACCTTTTTCAAGCTTATAATTAATGTCATCTTGTTTATTGATTGAACAGACGAAGTCATTATTGAGCGTTCCGTCATCATTTATGTCAGTGATCCGCACGTATCTTGGACGAGTAGGGTCGTAAGAAACTGATGCCGAGGCGGCACCATATCCGCTTTTCCCTATAGAAAATTCTTGAAGTGTTCTTCTATTTTTTCGTTCTCCAAACATCTCGACAAATCGGGCTTTAATGAGGTTGTCGAGTTGCTCTAGCTCCTTTTTTCTACAATCGATAGAAAACCGTATTTCTCGCAGGATGTTTAGTATTTTTTTCTGTTTACTAATAGATGGAACCTCGATTGGGAATTCGTACAACATAGATAGTTTTAAATTATCTCTCACACTTCCTGAGGCAATAGTTTTAATACGCTTTATAGTGCTAGGACTTTTGAGATAATAGTACAGATACTCTGGAATAATATTTTCGTTTACCGTAAAAACGTTGTATAGAGGACTCACGATCACTTTGTCCTCGCAATGTTGGTAATCGACTGATCCGACATTAATTCGAGAAGGATTGTAAGCAAAAGCATGTCTTGGAACAATTTTGTATGTCTTCTTATTATCGCTCGCAACCTCTTTTCCGAAATAATCGCGACAAAATCCTTGAGAATTAGTTAAGCCTATTTCTAACGGAATATTCTTTAATGTAATCGCCGAGTTTTTGCATCAATAGTACCCCCTACAAATCCGAATTTGTTGTGTTTAATAGTTTTTTAAGTTCAGCCAAATTCTCTGCGATTTCTTTGTCCAATTTTTCGATATCAGCTATAATCTCGCTAGTAGGCGGATACTCAACTTTTTCATACTCGATTTCTTTGTACTTATTAATCGATAGGTCGTAATTATTTTTTACGATTTCTTCTTTTGACACAAAGAAAGACTGTTCGGTACGCTTGCGGTCGTTTTCGCCATCGAGATTTTTATACCTACTAAGAATGTCTGGAATATCGCTTTCCTTTAGTGGCGAACGCTTATCATCCAAACTATAACCATCCGACTTCATATCATAAAACCAGACCTTGTCCGTTTTATCATTGTTTGCTTTAGAAAAAACCAAGATGGCCGTGGAAACGCCAGCATATGGTTTAAACACGCCAGACGGCATAGAAATTACCGCAATGAGATTTTGATTTTCAATGATTTCTTTGCGCAAGGCTTTGTGTGCAGCACTACTGCCAAACAACACACCATCCGGAACGATGACCGCCGCCCTACCATTTGGCTTCAAGTGGGAAGCAATATAATCAACAAATAGTAGCTCGGCGCGGCTTGATGAAATGCTAAACTTTTTGTGTGGCGTAATCCCGCCTTTGGGCGTCATGAACGGCGGATTTGCGATGATCACATCATAACGGTCGCTCCAATAATCTTCAGAGCTGAGCGTGTCGTGTTCGATGATGTTTGGAGCTTTAAAACCATGGAGAAATAAGTTTACACGTGCAATGCGTGTCATATTTGGCTCAATGTCAAACCCATAAAAGTTATGATGAATTTTCTCGACATCTTCGCTGTTTAGGCGCTCACTATCAATATGCTTTTTCTTGATATGGTTATAAGCCGAGATAAGAAAGCCAGCCGTGCCACAAGCCGGATCGAGAATCTTGTCAGTTTTATCTGGATTCAATATCTCAACCATCATATTAATGATGTGTCTCGGCGTACGGAATTGGCCTAGGCCGCCTTGAGAACCCAAGGTGGATAATAAATACTCATATGCATCACCAATTGAGTCACCGGAATCTTGGTCAATTTTATCCATCTCGCGCAAAAAGAGGTTTAGAGTATTTGCGTCGGTAAAGTTAAGAGTTGCACCATTAAAAATCTCACGAAATAGTGGAGGAATGTTTGGATTGCGACTCATATTTTCCAGTGCGTTGCGATACAAAATCACGCGATCACTGCCACTAACCGATGGGCTCATGAGATTATGCCAGCTATACTTTTCGTATTCGTCGGAAAAATACGTCCTTTTGCCACCAAGAGCAGCGGACTTGTCGTCCGTATCTGACATAAACTTATAAATCAACGCATACGAGATTGCATCAACTTGAGCAATCGGACTAGGAAGCTTCCCCATGAGAATATCTCTTGCATTGTCAATAATTTGTTTAAACTGGGAATAGTTCATTTTTTAGTCCTTTACTCTTAATTTTTCAACGTTAATGTAATCTCGGATATACTCAACTATTTGATTAATTCTTTCACTACCAAGTCTAACAAGTTGATTGATGGATAGCGAACCAAAGCCTTCTAGTACGCTATAATTGCGATTATCTATTGCTTCTGCAACTTTACGATTAGATATATACGCATCAAATAGCTCAAAAGCATCGTTATACCCCTCACCGACCAGCTCATCGCCTAGTTTCTTGTCATTGATAAATTCGTCGAACTTTTGTTTGATATATTCGGCTTTTGTCAAAGGAATTTTATCCTTAAAAATCAAATCGAGAATTTCCCTGCCTTCCAACCTACGATCAAGGTTGAAGATCTTGCGTATTTTTTCTGGTGTCATGAAAAATCTAGGGCGGTCCTCGCCAAGAATATGGCTCCTGAGATAGCTAATCGCTTCATCGATTTTTCCACTGTAATATAAGTCGCTGAGTTCGGCATCACCCTTGGTTTCATCCTGAAAGCTGCGGAACATTTCACGATCAATGCGCATACCTTCAGCACCAACAGTGGTCTGCGAAACTGTCTGAACGTCATCAGATTCACCTAGCTCAAATGGCTGGATAACAGCGAAATTCTGCTCTATATCACCCGGAAGTGTAGTAGATATTATACCAAGGGTTGATTCTTTAACCTTCGGAATAGCTAATGGCACACTATAGTCATACTTTTCTTCAAAGTACTCGCACACGGCAAAGAAGTCAATTAATCTAAAGTTCTCTTTGCGCGAAGTCTGCACAGATTCCCCATTTGCATAATCTATCCATTCAAATGTATGAAGTCGTGTGCCGCGACCCTTCATTTGAATAAAATCAGATGGACTAAATACTGGGCGCATAAACACAACATTAAGCAAATCAGAACAATCATAACCGGTAGTCATCATACCCACCGTAACAGCGACTCTTGCTCGACTGCTTTCGTAGTCTTGAAGCCACCTAGTTTGACCACACAGGTTATTTTCAGAAAACTGAATCGTGAATTGTTGAGCATCACGAACATTACTGGTTACTTGAACCGCAAAATCAGAATTATATTTTCCAGGATATTCCTGCATAGCGAGTTGATTGAGAATTTGTGTGATTTTTTCTGCATGCTTTTGACTTACAGCAAAAATAATAGATTTGCCAATTTCCCCGCTTAATGGATCCCTCGCGGCATATTTTAGGAAAGTTTTACAAAGTACGATATTAGTTTCTTCATTAAAGAATCTCTTTTCAAAATCTCGTGCGCCAAAAGTCTCGTCAACGTCGGTATCGTCTATAACGCGATGTACCGCATAGCCTTCATCTGCCAACAACTGCGATGTGATCTCGGTACGCGCATCAATGATAACTGGGTTTACTAAAAACGGTCCGTCTGGGTCATTGACACCATCTTTAAGATCATAACGGAAGGTTGGTTGTCCAGATTCACAACCAAAGGTGCGATATGTATCAAGTAGTTCACGTCGTTCAAACTCTTTTTCGCTATTTTGGTTTTGACTCGTATTCTTGAGAAAATCTTTTGGAGTGGCGGTTAGTCCAATCTTGTAACCAGTGAAGTATTCAAAAACTGCCCTCGCGTTTCCGCCAATTGAGCGATGAGCCTCATCGGAAATTATCAAGTCAAAATCATTAGGGCTAAAATCACGATATCGTGCACTAGCCAACAAGGATTGCACCGTGCTAATTACTATATCAGCGGTACGCCAGTTGTCTTTATCTTCTTTGTATACCTTAACAACATAGTCGCGCCCAATTGTCTGCGTGAAAGATTTTTTGGCTTGATTTTCGAGTTCAATACGGTCAACTAAAAACAGTACGCGCTTCGCATTTCCCGTCTTTAAGAAAAGTTTTATGAGTGCGGCGCAAGTCAGAGTTTTTCCCGTACCGGTGGCCATCTCTAGGAGAAAACGTTTATTACCATTTTTGGCAGATTTTTGCACGGCTTGGATGGCGCGAATTTGATAATTACGTAAAATCTTTAATTTGTTCTTTTCGACAAATTCTTTACGCCTATCCTCGTTCACATAGTCAGGGTGCATCTTTATATCTGGCATCTGCGATTCAGCAATGTAGATAGACTTAACTTCTTCGTTGGCTAGAGCATCAGCGTCTGGAGTCCATTCCTTATCTTCTTCAAGTGATTCTAAGGTAGGAAAACTGCTAATTGGCTCAGGGTTGCCAAACTGCATATCCCATAAGTAATGCGTGTTTCCGTTGCTCAAAATAACATATCTAACATGCAGTGAATTAGCATATTCGCGAGCTTGCTCTTTGGCAGAAAGTGGAGCGATGGATTCTCGTTTTGCCTCCAGTACTGCAATTGGTTTCTGATTTTCATTTAATAATAGATAATCCACAAAACCAGTTTTGGTATTTTGAAAATCGTCGCCATAAGCATGCATATCTACCTTATTTTCGACATCAACATTCGCTGGACCAGCTTTACTGTCAAAAAGGCGCCACCCCGCGTCCTCTAGCATCCTATTAATCTTTAGTCGTGCTTTTGCTTCTTTTTGCGCCATCTTATTGCTTTAATATAACTACTGATGATTATTATAGCATATCTTTTATGATTCCTCACCACTTACAAACACATCCATAATCTGCCTCAAAAAGTATCTACCCTTTTCCGTAATCTCGATTCGTAGAGTGTTCTTTTCATAAAATTTAATAAGACCGTTGGTGTCGCAGAACATAAGTTCATCACCATCTATATGTCTCGTCTCTTCGGAGATAATCCAGCCACCATAGTCATATATTGTTTCTTTCAATGCAGACAAAGCATCCACTGTAAAACTTGTACGGTTAGATAAGGTTGCTCTATCGAAATCTACCGCCCACTCTTCTTCAGGGCTGAGCATTTTCATCTCTTCTTCCTTCTTTACGGATTCTATTTTAGCTGTGGTTTCCTTTGTCTTAGCCTCAGTTTTCTTTCTTTCGGAATTACTTAGGCGAAGCTCCGCTTCGTTTTTGATAATTCGCCGATCAATTTTATAATTTGCCTCGCGTTTATAAGCTGGATTCGTAACAAACTTCGGAAGCCACCAAACATATAGGTACGCCAACAAAGCGGGGATTATGAATCCTAATATCCTCCACGCAAGACTGGGCCAAAAAATTCCTTGGATATTACTAAAGCCAAAGAAAAATCGGGCGACATATTCATTCTTCAACATACCATACTGCGACATGATGTATTCTTGACTAGTAAACAATGTGGTATAAATCCCCTCCCAGTGCCACATAGCCCAAAAGATACTATATGCCACCATAAATGTGGAAGTTGCACGCCGCCGTAGATACTCAATCAAGTTTTCCATATTAAAAATTCTATCATTGTACCCGCGTATTCCAAAGCATAAACTCCTTAAATCATATATAATATACTATATATGCCTAAATCTCACACCGACTACCTGAATAAGATCGGCCTGGGGGCCGATGATAAGAGTTTTTTGCTGGCAAATCACGACGTCGTGCTGAACTGGCCATACAAAGATTGTGTGTTAGAAGGTAAACAGACCAAAGAATCGGTCAAGGGTGAGGAGGTTTTTTACCACCAGACAATCGCGGCGAAAGAAATTGGAGATTTACTGGAGCCAAAAGTTTTCACCAACTGGCAGTATCATCCGCTTGGTGATAAAAACGAGGTAGCGGTTCCGGTAACTATCGGCAAAAAAGATAATCTCATCATCAAAGGCAACAACCTCATCGCGCTTCATTCCCTACGACCGCGCTATGCGGGCAAGGTGAAACTGATTTATATTGACGTGCCATTCAACACTGGCGACGATAGCTTTTGCTATAACGATAATTTTACCCACTCCACCTGGCTAACTTTCATGAAAAATCGCCTGGAAGTGGCGCAGGATTTTCTCACTGACGATGGCTCAATTTTTGTCCATGCCGATTGGCACGAAGTGCACTATCTCAAAGTCTTGTGCGATGAAATCTTTGGGCGCGAAAATTTTATTAACGAAATCATTTGGTGCTACACTGGCCCGGGCAGTCCGGGAATGCAACAGCTCAATCGCAAACATGATACGATTCTCTGGTACGCCAAAGACCCGGACAACTTCAATTTCAACAAAGATGCGGTGCGTGTGCCATATACCAGTACCTATCAATCGATGCGCAAAAGTCTCAACGCTGGTGATGGCTGGACGGACGAGGACGTAGCGAGGATGCGCAAGAAAGGCCGCGTGCCGGACGATTGGTGGAGCGACATCGCCGTAGCCGCGCGGGTACCGATTGACGGTAAAAAACGCACTGGCTACACCACCGAAAAGCCAGTCAAACTCATGGAGCGCATCATCAAAATGGCATCAAATCCGGGCGACATTATATTGGATTTCTTTGCTGGCAGCGGCACTACACCCTACATGGCGGCGCAACTTGGCCGGCAGTTTATCGCCGTAGAGCAGCTAAACGGCGCGCACAGAATTATGCTACAGCGCCTGGAGGGCGAAGCAAATTTTATCTCATGCATGTTGGAGCACGGCACACAAAATAATCCCGCGGATGAAAAATCGCTCTACATAAATTATTCCGAAATTGATAAACACGATGTTTCTGACACAGACAAAAAACTAAATACTATTTTCTATGCTACCGAATGAGATTATAAGCAACTTACGTCATGCGCCACGTACATATCAAATTGCTACGCTGACGCGCTGGCTAGAATATATAGACAATGTGCATAATGAGCCGATACAACTTTTATTTAACATGGCAACCGGTTCGGGCAAAACTTATATTATGGCGGCCTTGATGCTGGATTTGTATCGGCGTGGCTGGCGTAATTTTCTCTTTTTTGTGAACTCGGCTAATATCCTAGAAAAGACACGTGATAATTTTATACACATTAACTCGCCCAAATATCTTTTTACGCCAAGCATCAAAATCGACGGTAAATTTGTACGCGTGCGGGAAATCCGGAGTTTTTACGAAAGTGACTCGAACGCAATCAACATCCTTTTTACTACTACACAGCGCCTGCACAAAGATTTAAATTGCCCGCACGAAAATCGGATTTCTCATGCGGAGCTGGCACAATATAATCTTGTTTTGATTGGTGATGAGGCGCACCATAACAACGCCAAAAACAATCTTTATCGCCAGGCGGCGTTTGGGAATTGGGAGTACACGGTGGAAAAAATCCAACGACAAAATCCTAAGACGATACTACTGGAATTCACAGCTACGATGGATTTTGAAGATGAGGCCATCCGCGATAAATATCGCGAGCGCACACTATTCCAATACGTTTTGCGCAAGTTTCGCCAAGACGGATTTAGCAAGGAAGTATTATTATATACCGCGAGCGACAATTTGCCAGAACGTGAGTTGCAGGCGATTATTCTAAGCCAATATCGTAAATGTGTGGCACAGAAAAATGATATTTCGCTGAAGCCGGTGGTGATGTTCAAAAGCCGTACGGTTTATGAGAACAAAGCCAACTTGGCGGATTTTGAGTTGTTACTTTTACATTTGACGCCAGAAAAGCTCGGCGAAATATCAGCAAAATCAACCGGAATTTTGCGGAAGGCTTTTACATTTTTTGCAAACAACAACATAAGTTTTGAGCAACTCTGCCAAGAATTACAACAAGATTTTTGTCCAGAAAATTTGTTGCGCATGGATGGTGGCCAGCAAATTCCCCGTCAAATCCAACGCGCAGTGAACACTTTGGAAGCGCCCGACAATAACTATCGCGCAATTTTCGCCGTGAACATGTTGAAAGAAGGCTGGGATGTATTGAACTTGTTTGACATTGTGCGCCTATACGAAACGCGCGATGGCAAGACCAAGAATGGTGTTTATATTCCAGGCAAAACCACAATTTCTGAAGCACAATTGATTGGCCGCGGAGCACGCTATTTCCCTTTCATTATCAACGACAGTCACGACAAATATCGGCGCAAGTTTGATAATGATTTAGAAAACGATTTGCGGATTTTGGAGCAATTATATTACCATTCAGCACATGATGTAAAATATATCCAAGAAATCCAACAGACCTTGGATGAAACTGGAATTACAAACTTTGCGAGCGAATAATCTGGCGAATGGCGTCGAATAAATATGGTTTATAAACGGCGAATTCTAATGGCTTACCCTCTAGAATACAAGAAAAACAAGTGGAACTAGCAAGCTCCACAATCATAAATAGCAGAACTTTAGGATTTTTGAGCTGTATGCCACTATGTTCGGCGGCGCGGACCAGGCTATGTAGAATATCCATACTGTCATTAGTAAAAATCTCACTGACTTTGTGATTAAACAGGCCAAACGATAAGTTCTTAGCAATAAGCTTAAGTGCATCTTGATTTTGTGACAAAATATCTGTAATATAATCAACGATAAAAATAATCTGACTTTCGAAATCAACAATTCCAGTTTGACGCAAGGCGGCGATTGCCATTTGAAAAAGCTCATTAGACTTGCGTGTGATAAGCTGCTCTTTCAAGTCGTCTTTGTCGCGAAAATAATTATAAAAGGTACCCTTTGCAATAAAGGCTTGGTCGGTAATATCTTGGATTGACACCGCGTCATAGCCACGTTGCAAAAATAGTTGATAGGCCGCCTCCAAAAGGCGGTCATAAGTATCGATTTGTTTGCTTTGGCGCTTGCTCACTTGATTTTCGCTATCCATAATGCCATTATATTACATATTTTTGCAAAAATAAAGCATGTTTTGTGACAAAAAAGTGACTATTGGTCATTTTTGTTATTGACAACGTTGTTTTATTGAGATAGAATGGTGAAATAAAAAGTGACTATTGGTCATTATTTATATAAATAAGAAGGAGCGAAATGAAGAAAATCAGCGAATTTATTTGTAAACATCGCTGGGCAATCGTAATTTTTTCAGGATTACTACTGATTCCGGCGCTATTTGGTTATATTACTACCAAAATCAACTATGATTTGCTCGTTTATCTGCCATCTGACATCGAAACTCTCAAGGGGCAAGAAGTTTTGGCAGACGATTTTGGCATGGGAGCATTCTCAGTAGCAGTGGTAGAAAAAATGCCGCAAAAAGAACTCTTGCAATTGGAGGAAAAAATTGAGCAGGTGGATGGGGTCAATCAAGTGCTAAGTATGGCAGACCTGACGGGCACAGCAATCCCGCTAGACTTCTTGCCTTCAACGGTGCGCGGAAAAATGACACATGGTGATACACAACTAATGCTGATTACCTTCCGTGATGGTACGAGCGACGAAAAAACTCTGGATGCCGTCGAAGAAATCCGAAACCTAGCTGGAGAAAGTTGCTTGATTGGCGGGATGAGCGCCATGGTGCTGGACACCAAGATGCTATTTAATAGTGAAACTGTGCTCTATGTGAGTATCGCGGTAGGGCTGTCACTTTTAGTGCTACTTCTCTGTTTGGATTCCTATGTCGTACCGTTTTTGCTGATTGGCAGTATCGGCGTAGCTTTACTGTTCAATATGGGAACCAACGTCTTCCTTGGAGAGATTTCCTATATTACTAAAGCCATTAGCGCCGTGTTGCAGCTTGGCGTGACGATGGACTTTTCGATTTTCTTGTACCACAAATATGAAGCCGCAAAGAAAACTGAAAAAGATCGCCTGAAAGCCATGGCGAATGCAATTCAGGCGACAGCTTCAAGCGTAGTAGGGAGCGCACTGACAACTTTTGCAGGATTCCTGGCACTCTGTACGATGAGCCTGACGCTAGGTACCGACATTGGTATCGTGATGGCAAAGGGTGTAGTATTAGGTGTGGTCTGCGCAATTACGACTTTCCCCGCCCTATTGCTTGTTTGCGATAAATGGGTAGAAAAAACCAAGCATAAAGAACTTTTGCCACAATTCACGGGCGTCAAAGATTGGATTATTAGGTACAACAAGGTGATTTTAGTAGTGTTTGCAGTAGCTTTGGTGCCGGCGTATATTTTAAATACCAAGACAGAAGTTTATTACAAGCTGGACTCGTCGATTCCAGCCGATTATGGTTATACTAAAGCGATGACGGAGCTACGCGAAGACTTTGATATGGAATCGCAGATGGTAGTGCTGGCGCGTAGTGAAACTAGCACGGCCAAGCTAAATGCAATGGCCGCTGAAATCGCAGGCGTGGATGGAGTCGATTCTGTACTCAGCCCAACGATGCTGGCGAACTATGGCCTATCACAAGATTTGTTGAGTGAGAAGTTACGATCGTTCTTTGAGACTGACGATTATACGATGATGCTAGTGCTATCGAGCTATAGTATTGCGAGCGACGAGCTAAATGCGCAAATTGCCACGATAAATAAGATTGTAGATAGTTATGATGGTGGCGCAATCGTGGCCGGCGAAGGTCCACTTATGCGCGATTTGGTGGAGATTGCCGACCGCGACTTTACTAATGTGAACGTAGTTTCGATTGCGGTGATATTTGTGATTATGGCGCTGGTGCTGAAGTCAATTTCTTTGCCGGTGTTGCTAATGGCGGCGATTGAGTTTGCGATTTTCTTAAACCTAGGTTGCGCGTTCGTGACCGGAACAGAAATTCCCTTTGTGGCGTCGATTGTGATTGGGACAATTCAGCTGGGCGCAACGATTGATTATGCGATTTTGCTCACTACTAAATATTTATCCGAGCGTCAGAATGGTACTAACAAGAAACAAGCCGTGCAATCCGCACTCGGAAGCTCAATTCAATCAATCTTTGTGAGCGCGATGTGCTTCTTTGGAGCGACGATTGGTGTGGGTGTGATTTCGCAAATTGATATGATTGGCTCGCTATGTACGCTGATTGCACGCGGCGCAGTGATTAGTATGGTAGTGGTGGTGGCAGTGGTGCCGACACTGTTGCTAACCTTTGATTCGGTGATTCGGCGCACAACTTTAGGATTTAGGAAAGGACAATTATGAAAAAGATTACTAAGAATTTAACTTACGTGGCAGTAGCAAGTGCAATAGCAATTGTGCCTAGTTTGTCTAGCTTATCTGCAATGGCGCTGACTCAAGACGAAACGGTATATGCTAAATTGCAAAACGATGGTAGTGCAAAATATGTTTCTGTTACCAAACATTTGATCAATGACTTGAAAGAAAATGAGTTGTTTGATGAAAGTATTTTAAGTGAGCTGGAAAATCTAAATGGGTTTGAAACTTTTTCACAAAACGATCAGACAATAAAATGGAATGCTGATGGCAAAGATATCTATTATCGTGGAACAACCGAGAAAGAGTTGCCAGTACAGCTCCAGGCTACGTACTATTTGAATGGCGAGGAAAGACCGCTCAGTGAGATTTTGGGCAAGAGTGGACAAATTGAAATTCGCTTGCAATATACTAATCTTTCCAAGGTGGGCAATATGTATACGCCATTCGTGGTAGCTGTAGCGACGACTTTAGATGAAACTAAGGTTTCTAACGTAAAGGTGACGAATGGACGCGCCGTAAATAATGGTCGCACGACAGCAATTGCTGCAGTGGCAGCACCAGGGCTATATGAAAGCCTTGGCATTGCCGAACTCAAAGACGCCGACACGATTACGATTAGCTATGAGACGGAAAAGTTTGAATTAGGTGATATCTATTCAATTGTGACGCCGAAGTTGCTCGATAGTGCTGATCTGAAAACTTTCACCGAACTAGATGATTTGTATGCTAGCAGTAACAAGTTGGCCGTGAGTAGTAAGCAGCTGGTGGAGGGTACGAATTCGCTCAAAAATGGCATCAATGAGCTGAAAAATGGTGTTTTGCGGGTTAAGCAAAAGTTACAAAAAGCAGAAACTAAACTTGATAGCAATACATTAAATAAAATCAAGACCGCCGCTAGCACTGTCGCTGAAAAACAAGCCGAAGCACAGCGTGGGGTGATTTCGGCAAACATTAAGACACAGATCGAAAGTAATGAAATTTTGATGAATGCTTTGCGCTTGCAAGCAGCAGAAATGTGCAGTGCGCAAATTGGCGGAGCAACTTGCCCTGAAGCAAATGTGCAGACTATACAGACACAATTGACGCAAGGTGTGGAAGCTAGCATGGTGGAAAGCTCGATGACTTTAGCCAAAACTACCGCCAAACAAACTGCAGCCGCGACTGCGGAGAATGTGGCCGTGCAGGTAGCAGAGACTGTACAAAAGACCATGATCTCGGCAGCATCCGGAGCGCTAGACACGATTCTGGGCGGAGTGAATAAACTAGCACAAGGCGCCAATGAGCTAAACAACGGGATGGTGCAGTTTGATCACGAAGGAATCCAAACGCTGAACAATTTCGTGAATAGTAAAGTGAAGGTAACAGCCAATAAAGTGGAACAATTAGTGCACTTGGCTGAACAATACGATAACTTTGCTGGCATCGCCAAAGGCGCAACCGGTACAACGAAATTCGTCTTAATGATTGAAGGACAAAAAGTTATAGCAAAGATTTGATGAGAGTGACAACTTCGGCTTGCTCAAGCCCATGAGTTTCAACAGTATAATTCATGCCGTTTACCACGAAATCAATATAATATTTTTCGATTGGCTCCAATGTCCAACTTTCTTCAAGATAAACCTGTCCAGTATAGTGGCCAATCATTACTTCATGGCCGTCGATAATCGATGGTTCACCCTCTGGCGCATACATTTCGCGAATCGGTGTGCGGTCAGGTGAAAAACCAATATAAATATAACGCGTGTCATCGGAAGTTTTGATGCTATAACTTCTCACTTCGTCGTCTGCTGAATGGGCGTAGGGATAGAAAGCTTCAAGACGAATATTATTACGTAAATCTTCTGGCAGGACAATCTGATCTAGCGTAGGAGAATTCTTCGGTAAATCTTCCTCGACAATACTGACAATATTAAGCGCATAAGCCCTAACAACACCATCCGTAGTAACTGGATTAATCTTAATAATATCTGCAACAGCAATTGTTGGCATGTCTGGCTCTGGCGTAGAAGTTTGCGAAATTTGATAAAATCTAACCGCTCCCGCGAACAAAATTATTGGGACAACGAATAATGACAATTTGATAGATTTTTTCATAAATTTTGGTTCCTTGGCAATAGATTTAATATCTGCCGCACAGTCGTCAAGCGAGGCGCCGTTTTCGAGACGTTCCAAAATCTGAATTACTTGACCGACCTGTCGGCGTTTAGCACGCAGGAGCTCTTTTTGCTTATGAAAGACCAAACTTTGATCAAAGTCGGGATGGTTTATCAACTCGCGAATGTCTTTGAGCGAGAAGCCCAGTTCTTTCAAAAAGAGAATTTGCTTCAACTTAGCAATGTCATCGTCGCTATATAAACGATAACTGGACGCAGTCCGCTGACTAGGTGTGAGCAAATGAATATTGTCATAATATTGCAACGTGCGCACGCTAGCACCGTTAAGTTTGGAAACTTGTTTGATGGTTTTCATAACTATGACGTTACGTAATAGTTCCTTTCTTTTTAATTATATATGCTTATCATAGTCTATAACGTGAGGTGAGGGTCAAGAGTTTTATACCAAATCCGAGTTGAGATAGTAATAGTATTCCAAAAGTTCGCGCGAATAGTTTTTGATGACGGCGAGTTTGGGTTTCTTAGCGTCTGGCTGATGCGTGGGCACGATGAGCATACGGGTGATACCGACTTGTTCAACAAAAGCTGGGTTGTGACTCACCATAATGATAGTACCAGTATAGTCTTTGAGATTTTCACCAATGATTTTCTGAGTTTCTGGGTCGAAATGGTTGGTAGGCTCGTCAAGAATGACTAAATTAGCGCGTTGCAATAAAATCTTACACAAAGCCACACGAGCCTTCTCGCCGGGTGAAAGCACGGCAACTTTTTTATAAACATCATCGCCATAGAATAAGAAATTAGAAAGCATACTACGGAGTTCGGTGTCAGTAAAATCATATGATTGGACGTTCTCCAAAATCGTGCGACGCTCATCGAGGATTTCTAGCTCTTGCGCGTAGTAAGCAATAGTAATATTATGCCCCATAATAATTGAGCCCTCAGTTGGCGTAAGTTCGCCCACAATGATCTTAAGTAGGGTTGACTTGCCAACACCATTTTCGCCGACGATGAGGAATTTTTCACCGCGCGTGAGCGAGAAAGAAAGACGATTATAGAGCTGTAGCCCACCCGGATAAGCAAAAGAAAGATTTTGAACTTCGAGCGGAGTCTTGCTTCCCTCTTTGGCGGGTGTAATACGTATAGCCACGCGAGCATATTCTTGCTCACGTTCACCAAGTTCAGCTAACTTTTTGATAAGGACTTTTTCGCGCTGGTGGCCCATACCAATCAATGCAGTATTGGAACGCTTGGCAGCACGAGCGCGAGCTACAAATTCGCTAAGACGTTTAATCTCACGTTCTTGCTCGGTGATGCGCGCATCTTCGGCAGCCTTTTCCTCGGCATACTGGCGGCGAAAGTCATTATAATTACCATGATAAACTTTCATCTTGCGTGTGGTTTTATTCACAAAAAGGACCTTGTTGACGACAGTATTAAGAAAATCAATGTCATGCGAAATCACTAGGACCGTGCCTTTGTAGCTACGCAGATAATTCGCGACAAACTGTTTGGTTTCTACATCCAAGTGATTAGTAGGTTCATCCAGCAAAAGTAAACCAGCGTTTTCGAATAGCACCCGCGCAAAAGCAACTTTAGACTTTTGTCCGCCAGAAAGTTCTTTCATCTTCTGGTCAACCAAATCAGAAAGATGCATTTTATCAAGAATTTTGAGCAATTCATAATCAAAATTTGCTAAATCATATGAATCGATTAAATCTTGAAGCTCAGTAATACGAGCCAAGATTGTATTACTATCGGGATATTTAGCAAGTTTTTCGTATTCAGAGTTGAGCTGTTCTTGAAGTTCGTCTACCGGGCGTCCAGAAGCTACGTATTCCCAGACCGTAATATCGTCGTGCTCGGGCGGGATGATAATTTCTTGTGGAAGGTAGCCGAGACGATGACTGCCAAGTTCAATCTTACCATCATCCAGATGTTGTTCGCCAAGAATAATACGAAACAGTGTAGTCTTGCCAGCGCCATTTACCCCTACAATACCGACTCTATCACCGTTCTCGAGATTAAAGTTACAGTCATCATAAATAACCTTAGTACCGTATGCCAACTGAAGGTGGGTTGCTTTCATTCTGATATTATAACATGTTTTTACATTCTCATCCTGTATATCTAACATGGCAAGAAATTATTTTGCCATACAGCGTACAGTAATGCCATACTGACGTGGTATGGGATATGATAGAACATACTCTATGAAGAGCCCAAAATAGTATGATTCACCTACTGTTGCTGCTAACCAATACTCGAAAACCAGAAGAACGTTTAGTAGTGATGGTGAGATCAGTAGCTTTATAACTTACTGTACCAGTTGCAGTAGGAAGTATTATGTATAAATAATGATAGTCGCGGCTAATCACAAAAAGTGCAGTTGTATATAATAAAGTTGTTACACTATCGTTGTAGTATACTTTTTATGAATATATAATATAAACGTGAATAATTTTCATGGGACCCAAAAGCAGCCTGAGCTCACTCCTCCGCTAGCTAGCGGTTACCTTAACAAAGATCGTGAAGTTCCCCTCTGTAATTTCAAAGAAAATGTTGAGGTTTGGTCAATCTGAGCTACGGCTATGATGTAAAAAGTGAACTTCTCTACCTAACGCCACTTTGGATGTTTTCTGACGAGGTCTCTGCGAGGGTAGTAGTTGTTTTCGTGCGCAGCGGGAACGTAAATCTACCTGGTGTCAGTGGTGCTACTTTCAGGAACGCTGGCATCAACGGCTACGGTTGGTCGTCGCGGGCGTCGTCTACTCGCTATGATGGCTCTGCTATCCCTAGCGCTTACAACCTCGAATTCAATGCCTCCGCAGTGAACCCGTCGAATGGCCCGAACGAGCGCTGGCACAGTTTCCCCCTCCGCTGCCTTTTTATGTGCCGCGGTGGGTGCCGATCTTTTCTATACTTTATAATAAAATTAAATAAACGTCAAATAATGGTATGCCCGATAGGAGTCGAACCTACGACACCCAGCTCCGGAAGCTGGTGCTCTATCCACTGAGCTACGGGCACAAAAAATGGTGAGTCGGGTGGGGCTCGAACCCACGACACCCTGCTTAAGAGGCAGGTGCTCTAACCAGCTGAGCTACCGACCCATCCCGTTACTCATTATACCACTAATCTCGAAAAAATGCTATAATAAAATCATGGAAATTCGCGAAAATGTACCAATTGCTAGTTTAACCACTATGCGACTAGGTGGAAATGCACGCTATGTGATTAGTGTTAAAACGCCTGGAGAGATAGCGCAAGCGTATGATTTTGCGCGTAAACGTGGGCTGGCGACTTGGATGATGGGTGGTGGCGCCAACACGATTGGTCACGATGAAGGTTTTGCTGGCGTAATTATTCTGAATGAAATCAAGGGTATTTTTGTGAAGCAGGGTGATGGTTTGGTGGCAGTGGAAGATGCGGATCGAAAAAAATTGGGTGATGAAATAATTCTAACTGGCATGGGAGGGGAGTCTTGGGATGATTTTGTGCGCATGGCGTGCGACTTAGGTTACTCAGGTATCGAAGCACTCAGTATGATCCCAGGCACGCTCGGTGCGGCGCCGGTGCAAAATATCGGGGCTTATGGTCAGGACATCTCTCAAGTGATTGTGTCAGCGGAGGCCTACGATACACAGACTGAACAAGTCATTACTATAGAAAAAAACGAAATGCGTCTGAGCTACCGACGTTCACGTTTTAATTATGGCGAGGATAAGGGGAGATTCGTGATTTTTGCGGTTACAGTCAAATTAACTAAGGGCGAACTACAACGCCCGTTTTATAATTCGCTTGAACGTTATGTAGAAAAATATCATGAGACGAATTTTTCTCCCAACAATATTCGCCGGATGATATGCGAAATTCGTAGAGACAAGCTACCCGATCCGAAGGACGTAGCAAGTGCTGGGAGCTTCTTTAAGAATGTGTTTGTAGATAAAACCGGCGCAGACGAAGCCGAGACAAAAGGTATTCCGATTTGGAGAAATGCTGACGGTGGTGGCAAAATCAATTCTGGGTGGCTCATCGAGCAATGTGGCCTGAAAGGCAAAGAATTGTTTGGCTTCAGGGTGAGCGATAAGGCAGCACTAGTTTTGATTAATGAATCTGCCAAAAGCTATCATGATTTAGACCGAGCGCGACAAACCATCATAGATACCGTGAAAGAAAAGTTTGGCTACACTTTGAATCAAGAACCAGTAGAAATTCCAATTTTAACAGAGGAGAAATAAAAAATGAAAAGTTTAAATGGTGCCGAAATCGCTGACTATATGAAGCTTAATCAAGTTCACCAAGCGCAAAGTTTGCGTTCGAATAAAATCCAGCCAAAGTTGGTCATTATCCGCGATAGCGACAACCCGGTGATTGTAAAATATGTGAATTTAAAAAAACAATACGGTGAAGATATTGGCGTAGTAGTGGAAGATTGGCTACGTGAAGATGTGGCTGAGGCGATTGCAGAAGCCAATGCTGATAAATCCGTACATGGAATTATTGTACAGCTGCCACTCAGGGATGTGAGCCAGACTGATGAGGTTGTGGGCAAAATTACGCCGGAAAAAGACGTGGACGGACTAGCCACATTATATCACCAGACGAATAACGATTTTGAAGCTAATGCACTTGGTGAGATATTTGAGTCAGCCACGGCGACAGCGATTAACTGGCTACTGGCGGGATATGATGTAAAATTACAAGGTCAAAAGATTGCTTTGGTGGGGCGCGGACGTTTAGTAGGTGCACCACTAGAGAGAATGTGGCGGAATTCGGGCTACGATGTGACAATATTCCGTAGCCATAGTGATCTGAATAAACTGAAAGATTTTGATGTAATTGTGAGCGCTACGGGTGTGCCACATCTAATTAAAGATGAAATGATAAAACCCGGCGCCATAGTAGTAGATGCTGGCACAGCTAGTGAGGGCGGTGTGCTAGTGGGCGACGTAGACGAAGCCGTGCGCAAACGTACCGACCTTTTGGCGATTACGCCAAAAGTGGGCGGGGTGGGCCCGCTCACAGTGACGGCGTTGTTTGAACATGTGTTAATGGCAGCTACCGCTGCGCTAAATCAGCAATAATTTGAGCAACTTTGGCTTGGCCAAGTGAAGCGTCAATACAAAGGTCATAGTTGCGCGGGTCGCCCCAATCTTGACCAGAAATCAGACTATAATACTCGGCACGATTTTTGTCCGAACGCTCGACGTTTCTGGTGGCCTCTTTCTCGTCGTCATCATACATTGCCATGACATTTTTGACGCGAAACTCTTTAGACGCATAGATAAACAAGCGAAGGAGATTTGGAGTATCGCGCAAAACATAATCCGCCGCCCGCCCGACAATCACACAAGAGCCTTGCTCGGCAATTTTATGCAACACCGCGTCCTGGGCCTCAATCGCGTATTTAGCCGGCGAGGTGGTAAGGTAGAGCTCGTGCATAATTTGCTCGCCATCATTACTATTGACCTTCTTGATGTATTCTTGGTCAATACCGCTCTCTTGTGCGGATAAAGCAGTCAACTCTTTGCAATAATACGGAATACCAAGCTGTTTTGCGACAAGTTCGCCAATCTTCTTGCCTTGAGAACCGTGTTCGCGCGAAATTGTAATGATTACGCCAGGATGCGATTTTTGAATAGTGGCAGCGGTCTTTTGTATGGTGGGATGATGTCCAAGTTTGTGCAAAAATGGCACCACCAGCGCGATTGCCACGATGATACTAACAACATCTGCAATTGGCGCCGCCCAGAGCACACCTTCTACACCCATGAAAGTTGGCAATAAGAGTGCTAGCGGCACAAAACAGATAATGTCACGAATGAGTGAAACCACAGTTGCTTTAAGCGGTTCGCCCACGGCCTGGAAAAAGATAGAGATAACCTTGATGACGCATGTAAACGTCACGCACAATAAGAAGATGCGGAAGGTAAGTCGTGCAAATTGCAAATAGAGTTCAGAATCCACGCCAAAAAGATTGATGATAAGATCTGGGAAGAGCTCCACCACGATTGTCAAAATGACGCCGATAATGACGGTTGCACTAATGACAAGACGAAAGGTTTCGCGAACGCGCTCGTTTTTACCAGCGCCAATATTGTAACCGAGAATTGGCTGTGCGCCCACGACAATACCGATAGCAATGTTAATCATAATTGAAAAGACCTTGGAACAAATTCCCATCGTAGCAATTGGAATATCGGCACCATATTCGGAAAGTGAACCATACTTGGCAAGGCTAATGTTAGCCACTAAAGTAATGATTACTACGGCAATTTGCGTAATAAAAGTAGAAATTCCGAGCTTGGTGACATTGCCAAAAACTTGCAGATTAAGCTTGAAGCTAGATTTTTCGAGCCTGAAAGTTTTGCTACGCAGAATATAGGTAAGACCAATGACGAGTGTGAGCACTTGTCCAATGATTGTCGCCCAGGCCGCACCCTTGATTCCCCAATGCAGAACAAAGATAAAAATTGGGTCGAGAATAATGTTCGTAATAGCACCAGCGAGAGTCTGCACCATTGCAAAGGCGGGCTGGCCGTCGGCCCGAATAATTGAGTTGAGAATGTTCCCCGTTGTGAATGCTGGGATAAAGGCCAAGATAATCACAAAATAATCGTGTGCTAAGTTAATGGTGGAATCAGATGCTCCAAAAATACGAAGTAGTGGGTCCATAAAGACGAAGCAAACTACCATAAAAATTGCACTCAGAATTAGGTTGATAAGCAAGCTATTCCCCACAGCTTTATGAGCGTTGCGGCTATCTTTGCGGCCCTGGCAAATCGAGAGAAAAGCGGCAGCACCATCACCGATTGCAAAAGTGAACGCCATAGCGATAACTGTGAGCGGGAACACCACCGAGGTTGCGGCATTACCATAATATCCTAGCTCAGGGCTGTTGCCGATAAAGATCTGGTCAACAATGTTGTAAAGCGCACTAATCAGTAGCGACAAAATACACGGAATAGAAAACTTGAGCAAAAGTTTGGAGATCTTAGCTTGGCCGAGATACTTGTTTTCTTCCATCAGAAAATTCCTATTTAGATTTTATATATTGTATGTCCGCCCTTGAGCAGACTGACGATTATACGCCGCAAAGCTGGGTCAACTTTATGTATTTTAGCACAATGTTTTTGAAAATGGATAGGTTCGTTGTGAAAATTACAACAATAAATGTTGATTGTAACTCTAAGTAAGCGTTTTGCCATTGACTTTTTTGATAATCTGTGTTACAATGGAAGGATGGGGTTGATTTCCCATGTATTTTAGACAATTTAGCATAGAATTTTTGTTTTTTAATCCGAGGCTATTTGGCGGTATTGGCGGCAGGAGAACTTGCCCCGAATACTGCTAAATAGCAGAATAAATTGGCAGAGAAATGCCAAGAAAATTCAAGGAGGTCTTTATGACAAAGACAAAAAGCAACAACTTAGCGAAGGGCGAAAGCGACAAAATCGGCGACAAGTGCAGGCAGATTGGTTTGATGCCGCTGAGTATTGACGCCATACCGTCCGTGAAGATTCTGCAGAAATGTGGCAAGACAAATTTGGAAAGATTGTTGACAGCACTCAACAATGCCTTGCGGTCGGACGTAACAATGTGTCAGGAATGTGACGGGCTTTGCAAAGCATCCTGCCACGAAAAGAAGGCGCCGACTTTACAGGTACTGCAAAAGTATCTGGTGAATTTGCAGGTAGCATTCCGACAAGCAGACAGCGATTTTCCTTTGCTTCCGGATTTACGAGATGAGGGTTGGCTCTGCTTGGATGATTCGATTTCGGCATATTCGGTTTGCGACAGCGCTGGCGAAGGTAAGCGATTAGAACGCACAGTCGCAATTAACCCAACGCTGGTAGTAGGCATGGGCAAAGCTGGCACCCCTGTGCATGAGGTACAGTTCGACGTTGATGACCCGAATTGCCCGGAATGGAGTGCGCATGGAAGCAGTACATTTGATTTGCATTCGCCGTATATAATGACCGGCGATGAAGAAAGTTTCTTCATCGCGCATCCAGATGCGCTGAGATTATGGTTGAGTATGTGTGGAAATCTTTATCCGGAGTACGCCGTGTATGACGATGTAAAGGTTCTCTTTGCAAATAAAATCAGAGAGTTGAGCGAAAACCAGATTGCGGTGTGAAATCATAGAGCGAAGTAGATATGCTAAATTGGAGAGTCCCGGCTGTGATGGCCGGGCTTTCTGATCTTAATCCCTTTTGAGCATTACGGTGAAGGCTTCGGACGGGATGTCAATTTTGCCAAAGCGCTTCATCCGAGCCTTGCCTTTTTTCTGTTTTTCGAGCAACTTAGCCTTACGATCGCGGTCGCCGGTGTGGATTTTGACAGTGACATCCTTACGATAGGCGCCAATAGTTTCGCGGGCAATAATTTTAGCACCAATGGCGGCCTGGAGCGCCACTTCAAAGTTTTGCCGCGGGATGACTTCTTTAAGTTTCTTGGTGATTGCGCGACCGAGTGCGTCGGCTTCGGAACGATGGCACATCAAACTCAGCGCGTCGATATGATTACCAGCTACAAGAAAATCCAAGCGCACCAAATCTTCGGCACGGTAATCAGAAAGTTCATAGTTGAAACTAGCGTAGCCTGAAGTGATGCTTTTGAGCTGGTCGTAGAAATCGGTGAGCAGGTTGGCCATAGGAGCCTCAAAATCAATCACGGCACGATCTTCAATATAACTTAGATTGGTCTGGTGACCGCGTTTTTCATTAATAAGCCCAAGCACACCACCAATCATGTTCTGTGGCAAAATAATTTCTCCCTTCACCCACGGCTCACGGATTTCTTGGACGGTAGATTGGTCGGGCAAATCTGCGGCGGAACGAATGTTAATATCTTCACCATCAGAAGTAGTGACTTCATAATTAGTACTGGGGTTAGTAATCACAAGGTCGAGGTTAAACTCCCGCTCTAAGCGCTCGCGGATAATATCCATATGAAGCAAGCCAAGGAAGCCAATACGCAGACCAAAGCCCAAAATTGGCGAGTTTTCTGGCTCAAAATGCAAGGCCGAATCGGACATAGCGAGCTTTTCTACGGCGTCTTTGAGGTCTTGATATTGATCGTTCGAAACCGGGAAAAATCCGGCGTAGACAAATGGCAAAACGTTTTTATAACCAGGCAAGGGTGTGCTAGCAGGAGTTTTAGCGAGTGTTACGGTGTCACCGACTTTGGCTTCACGCGTGGTCTTGAGGTTAGTTACGATGTAGCCAATGCTTCCCTCTTCTAAGCTGGCAGCCGGGGTCATTTTGGGTGTCAACGCTCCAACTTCAAGGGCAAGGCCATTAGTGCCAGCCGCCATCATGCGGATTTCGGAATTTTTAGGAATTGAGCCTTCGAAAATGCGCACGTAGAGGACGACGCCACGGTAATCGTCGAAGTAGGAATCGAAAATGAGAGCCCTAGTAACCCGAGCTTTAGCATCTAATATTTCTGGGACCCGTTCGCGCCGGCCTGTCGTTACAGGCGGCTTGCTCACTTCGCTCGCTACCCGTTGGTCGCGAAGATTCCCAGAAACATCAACTGCCAAATCTCGGGGTGCTGGAGCATCATTGATGATTCGGTCGAGGATTTCGGGGACACCTTGACCGGTTTTGCCGGAAGCGAGGATGATTTCTTCGGGTTTGCAACCGAGAAGATTGATAATCTGAGCGGTGACTTTTTCAACGTCAGCCGCTGGCAAGTCAACTTTGTTGATTACTGGGATGATATATAAATCTTGTTCCAGAGCCAGATAAACGTTTGCCAAGGTCTGCGCTTGAATTCCCTGTGTAGCGTCCACCACCAGAACCGTAGTTTCCACTGCTTGCAACGAGCGCGAAACTTCGTAAGAAAAATCCACGTGCCCCGGTGTGTCAATCAGGTTCAAGACGTAATCTTGCCAATGCATCTGCACCGGCGCTAGTTTGATCGTAATTCCCTTTTCGCGCTCCAATTCCATTGAATCAAGTAGTTGTGATTTCATCTCGCGCTTGGAAACGGTACCAGTAAGCTCCATCATGCGGTCGGCAATGGTAGATTTGCCGTGATCGATGTGAGCAATAATGCAGAAATTACGAATTTTATCTGGATTCATAGTAGTAATTATACTATAATTACATTATTATGGCAAAGATTATTCTGGCAGTGTCGGGCGGGGTGGATTCGATGGTGATGTTAGATATGATTTGTCGCTCGAAAAATTATTCGTCTAGTGATATAATTATTGCGCATTTTGACCATGGCACGCGACCTAGTTCAAAGTTTGACGCAGAGTTCGTGGAGCACAAAGCGCAGGAATATGGCGTAGAATTTCGGCTAGGTAAAGGCGAGTTGGGTGAGGGAGTGGATGAGGCCACGGCGCGCTCAGCGCGGTATGATTTTTTGCATAGCATTGACCCATTCGCCACGATTTTTACAGCGCATCACCTCGATGATTTAGTAGAAACGGTGGCAATCAACTTGGTGCGTGGCACGGGCTGGCGTGGACTGGCTGTACTGGACAGCCCAGGGATACGGCGTCCATTTTTGGAAACGGAAATGTTTTACGAGCCGATGGATAAGGCGGCGATTATGGAGTACGCGGCTAAGCGGAGGCTAGAATTTCGGGAAGACCCTTCTAACTCATGGGACGAATATTTGCGCAATCGCCTACGTCACCAGATGAATAATTCTCCGTTGAATTTTAAGCAAAAAATGGAAATCTACCGGCTGTGGCAAGCCCAGAAACAATTGAAATCAGAAATTAATCAGCTGGTAGTAAGTTTATTGCCTGAAAAAGGTACGCCGTGGCAACGGGCGTGGTTTAAGGATTTGAATGTGAACGTAGCGTTAGAGTTACTACGTGCAAGCACGCTCCGGGCGGGAATTTCTGCTACACGGCCACAGCTGGAGGGCTTTCGCCAGGCGATTATTGAATATGCCCCTGGCAAGCAGTTTAACTTACCAGGGGGTAAATTAGTGCGACTCAACAAAACTGATTTTGAGCTCGATTAGCGCTGACAGGCGCCATCAGTATGCTCATCAAACCAGTCACTGAAATCTTCTAGATAGGCTTCGATGCCGTAGCGTTCAGCAATTTTGTTTTGCGCATCCATGTTGTAAGTCATACCAGTAGCGGTATAACCGGTAATTTTCTCGTCGTACAGGACACTGCTCGGCAGTGTCCTAAATTGCTCTGTCATGATGGACGAAATACACCCATTCAAAGAGCAGCGCCCTAGTTTTGGGTGTTAGGGTTCTACCATCATGTTTTTGCAATTTAAGACAGTTCTATTATAACATAAGAAGATAGATGTAATAAGTAAAATTACTTCCTAAATAAAGAAGTATGCTATAATCAAGGCAGATTTAAGTGGAGTTGAATATGATTACCAAAGCGATTATTCCGGTGGCGGGTTGGGGTACGCGGAGATTGCCGATTACGAAGATTATTGAGAAGTCGATGTTGCCGGTGGGTAATCGACCTTTGGTGGACTACTCGGTGCAGGAATTGATTAAGGCGGGTGTGAAGGATATCTATATGATTATCTCAAACGTAGAGCCTTGCCAGGTGAAGGCGTTTTATCAAAAAAATGCCGCGCTCGACCAATATCTAATCGACCGAGGTAAAGAGGACCGGTTGCAATTGGCGCACACTTTGCCCGATGATGTGAAAATTCATTATATTCAACAGGATCCGGCCGGAAAGTATGGTACGGCGATTCCGATTGCCATGGCAGTGGAAGAATATAATATCAATGAGCCAGTCTTAGTGTTTATGGGTGACGATTTTATCTGGAACCCAGAGGGTGAATCGGCCAGTGATTCCTTGATTGCAGCAATGCAGAATGATGACGAATCGGTGATTTTGGGTGTAGAAGTGCCACGTAAACAGGTGGAGAAATACGGGGTGCTCTCAGCAGAAGATGGACGATTAACGGGTGTCGTAGAGAAGCCAAGCATAGATGAAGCGCCGTCGAATTTGATTAATGTGAGTAAGTATATCATGTCGCCAGAGTTGTTGCAAGAGATTGTACGTTACACTAAAGAGAACAATTTTGGTCCAAAAGATCAAGAATATGTAGTGACCGACCCAATTGATAGTTATATCAAGAAAGGTGGCGTAATGCGTGTGGCGCCAGTTGCAGGCGAATACTTGGACGGTGGAAGCGTAGAGGGATGGCTTCATGCCAACAATGTAGTATGTAATTACCAAAAATAATATTCTCCTGGTGATATATTTGTGGTATAATTATCGTTATGACAAAGAAGAACTCGGAAATTAGCTATCAAATGGCGATTGGCCAAGTGATTGCGCGGCTTAGGCGCGAAAAAGGTTGGACGCAAATTCAACTAGCAGAAGCAATTGGCAGCAGTCAATCGGCAATCCACCGGATTGAGAAGGGTGGCCAAAATATTTCTTTGGACTTGGTGAAGAAATTGTCGCAAGCGCTGGGTGGGCAAATTCTCTCTGTTAATGATACAGTTTCGCAGAGCTATCGTATTCATGGTGGCAAAGAGTTACACGGCGAGGCAGTGATTAACACTAGCAAAAATGCAGCTGTGGCTTTGCTCTGCGCTTCGCTTTTGAACTCTGGCACTACGACTTTGAAACATGTGGCGCGGATTGAAGAGGTTTTTCGGATTATTGAGGTTTTGGAATCTCTGGGGGTGAAATGCCGTTGGATTAACGAGGGCCGTGACCTAGAAATTATATCACCAAATGAATTAGATATGGCAAATATTAATGTCGAGGCGGCGCGTAAAACTCGTTCGATTTTGATGTTCATGGGGCCACTTCTGCATAAGTTTAAGAAGTTCCGCTTGCCCTATGCTGGCGGGTGTACGCTGGGGACACGGACAATCGAGCCGCATCTTAGGGCACTAAGGGCGTTTGGGCTGAAGGTGGATGCTGCGTCTTGTAGTGGGTTTTATGATGCAACGGTGGCGCCGGATAAACCCACGTTAAAGCCAGACTTCAAAGATATGCCGCAACATGTTGACCAAGTGGGGCCAAAGTTCCCTGCCAAACGCGTAGTGCTAATTGAACGCGGTGACACCGTGACAGAGAATGTCTTGATGGCGGCGGCATTATACCCAGGAGAAACTACGATTGTAGGGGCATCGTCGAATTATATGGTACAAGATTTGTGCTTCTTCCTAGAGAAATTAGGGGTGAAAGTGCAAGGGATTGGCTCAACCACGTTAAGAGTGATGGGCTGCGCGAATATCGACAAAGATGTGGAATACGCGCCAGCAGAAGATCCGATTGAGGCAATGTCATTCATCGCGGTGGCACTAGTAACACAATCAAAATTGACGATTCGGCGTGCACCGATTGAGTTTTTGGAAGTGGAGCTAGAGGTACTCAAGAGCATGGGCGCAAAAATTGAACGTTCGCCGGAATATTATAGCGCTAATGGCCGTACGCGCCTGGTGGATTTGAAGATTTTTAAGTCAGAACTTACGGCACCGACGGACAAAATTGCACCGATGCCCTTCCCGGGTCTAAATATCGACAATTTACCATTCTTTGGTGTGATTGCAGCAACCGCCAAGGGTCGTACACTAATTCACGACTGGGTATTTGAAAATCGTGCGGTATATTTGACCTATCTCGAGAATTTGAATGCCAAGGTTGAACTCTTGGACGCACACCGAGTCTATATTGAAGGGCCGACTAATTGGCGAGCAGCAGAATTAGTGGCTCCACCAGCTCTACGCCCGGCTGTAGTAGTGATGATTGCGATGCTTGCCGCGCCGGGGACTTCGATTTTGCGTAATATCTACTCAATTAACCGCGGGTATCAAGATTTTGCCGAGCGCTTGAATAAACTAGGAGCGGATATTCAACCACTAAGCGGGGTTTAAGCGATAACGGATCAAAATAAGCAGAGTGAGATAGAATTTTTCGCCTGATTATCACGCTTGTGTTTGCTAATAATTTCAAATTTGCTATATATTGGCCAGCAGAGCAACTTTGGCTGGTATCTCATGCGGAAACAAAACTTTATTCTTTTCTTGTTAAACAGGTTGTGCAATCGTTCACAATTGAAAACCAAAACTAGTGTCAAGGTTGATGTTCAACAAAAAAATGATGTTGTCGTGATAAGAATTAGCGAACAACATTAACTTAAGCTTTACGATTTGATTATACCCTACTCATAACGATTACGGCAAGCTTGAAGTTGCTCTTTTGTTTTACTTCGTGCGCAGCGGGTCTGTGTACTTGCCCGGGCGTAATGGCAGTACTTTCCTGGGCGCTGGCAGCGAAGGCCGATGGTGGTCGTCGCGGGCATCTTCTACAAGATATGATGGCGCACAAATACCTAGTGCATATTTTCTTTCCTTAGACAATAATCTTACTAATACCAGTGCTGGCCCATATATACGTTACAATGGTTTCCCCCTCCGCTGCCTTAGTACTGTATTAGACATGTAGAGTGGGAGTATTTTAGCTACCGATTAGTAAGCAGCGTACGGTGTTGCCAAAGAATTTATTGCTTATACCACCAGTGTAATCTGACCTTATGCTAAATTCGTTAGTACTTCTCCAATATGTAAATAAACGTTTCCAAAAATTGGTCGTTATATAGATTAAGACATCTTTGTTGTATCATACTTATGACAGCTTCAGCAAAAAGCGTTGTTATTTTTACAATATCTAAGCAACAGTGTTTTAAAGAATACCATAGACGGTTTAAATTTAAGCAGGGCGGAATGCATGATTTTATACAAATCATTATGCTTATGATTGTTAATTTTGAGAAATTTGATATATGCTGAGTCTACGCCGGCGCTCGTGCAAGAAAAACGCGTGTTCTTGTCGACCCCAGCGGATAACAATGCTATAATAAGATTAACAAAGGAAGGTAATATGGCAAAAAAGACTACAAAAGCAGAAATGACAGCGGATAATTCCGGCAAAAAACAAGCGCTCGACCTTGCGATTGCTCAAATTACAAAACAGTTTGGTGACGGTTCAATTATGAAGCTGGGTGAAACCCAGAAGATTGATGTGGAGCTTTTGCCGTCTGGTTCTCTTTCGTTAGATTTGGCACTAGGTGGTGGCTACCCTAAGGGGCGTATCATTGAGATTTATGGCCCAGAATCTTCAGGTAAGACCACTTTGGCGTTGCACGCAATTGCAGAAATCCAGAAACAGGGCGGGCAGGCGGCCTTCATCGACGCTGAGCATGCGCTCGATCCAGCTTATGCGAAGAAAATCGGCGTGGATACAGACAACTTATTCATCTCCCAGCCAGACAACGGCGAGCAAGCTCTGGAAATCTGCGAAACTCTAGTGCGCTCGGGTGCGGTGGATTTGATTGTGGTAGACTCCGTAGCGGCTTTGGTGCCCCAGGCTGAGATTGACGGCGATATGGGCGATGCACAGATGGGCTTGCAAGCGCGTCTGATGTCGCAGGCGATGCGTAAGTTGACTGGTATTATTTCAAAGTCTAAGGCCACGGTCATCTTTATCAACCAGATTCGGATGAAGATTGGCGTAATGTTTGGCAATCCCGAGACTACAACTGGTGGCAATGCGTTGAAGTTCTATGCATCGGTACGGATGGATATTCGTCGGGTAGGTCAAATCAAAGAAGGTGACAATATCTCGGGCAACCGCACTAAGGTAAAGATTGTGAAGAACAAGATTGCGGCACCATTCCGTACAGCTGAATTTGATATTATGTATAATGAAGGTATCAGCAAAACAGGCGATGTACTAGATTTAGCAATCCAGAAAGGGATTATCGAAAAGGCCGGTGCGTTCTTGAAATATAAGGGGGAAACAATTGCCCAAGGTCGTGAAGCAGCAAAGGCATTATTGAAATCAAATGCAGAATTGTTGGCAGAAATTGATCAAAAAGTACGCGAGGCGGCACATCTCACAGGTGGTGCAGATGAAATTATGCCAGAGGCCGAGACCGCTGAGCTCGATGCTGAATAGAATACTTGAGGCGTGGGGATGCTCAAGATTGAATCTCTAGAACCAGGAATTGACGTCGTTAATAATCTAGACGATGTTAATGAGGATAAAGTAGTCGAAGCTGATGCGCTAGTTGTGCAGAGGCGACGCGAAGCGGAGATGATTTATGGCGCAGCCGAAGACGTATCTGGCCCGGTGGGGGGCATGACAGCAATGCTGGAGGGGCCGGAATATTATACCGTCACTAAAATGACGCCCGGTGTGCGCGACCCTAACCGTGTGAATATTTTTCTCGATGGGCACTTTGCATTCTCACTAGACGTGACACAAGTGATTGAGGCAGGAGTCAAGATGGGGTGCCATGTCACCGCGGAACGTCTGGAAGAATTGCGCCGGATATCGGAATTTGGTAAGTTATATCAGCGCACGCTGGAGTGGGTACTGACTAGGCCGCATTCGGTGCGCGAGACACGAGATTATTTGCGCCGACGACAGATTAAACGCAGGCAACTCAATCGTCAACGCGCGCATGAGGAAAAGCGGCCGTTGGCTGAGATTGAAGATGACGTGATGCAGCTAGTAATTGCGCGTCTAATTGAGAAAAAATATCTCAATGATCAAAAATTTGCGGAGTTTTATGTAGAAAATCGTTATGTACGCCGAGGGATTAGCCATAAACGTTTGCGCATGGAGCTACAACAAAAAGGGGTAAGCTCGGATTTGATTTCTGCCGCCATGACTAAAGTTCAACGCGATGAGGGTGAAGAAATCTTCAAAGTAATCGCCAAGAAGCGTAAAAAATATAACGACTTTCAGCTGGTGGGGTATTTAGTGCGCCAAGGCTTTAACTTCCAGCAGGCTAAGGATGCGGTGGAAACCGCCAAGAGCCAGGATGATGCAGAATGATATATGTACGTTGTATATACAATGTACATACAAATTATATGCATTGTATTGTATCTATTCTTAATCGTCAGTACGTGATTCTGAGGCAAAATCTGGCTCACGGAAAGGATTGACGAAACTTGGTACAAAATCGGTTTTGCCAGCCTTGGCATTAGAAGTCGGTTTCTCGGTTTCCTCTTTGATAATAATCTTATAATCATTAACTTCTTCAATGCGACTGCGCGAAATTGTTAGTTCTGGATCGATGAAGGATTTGATGAATGGGCGCTGGATGATAAGCTGCTGGACCTGCCAAGTGGATGGTTCCACGGTAAAGTCGCAGACTTTCCCCAATCGAGCACCTTGCTTGGACTCTACTTTAAGGCCAATTAGATGAAAGTTTAGATCTAAGATTTTTTTAATGCGAATAATCTCATCTGGTTCGACAAATTCATCGGCCGAATCGACAATCATACCGAGGCGCGAGAACTCGCGTACACTATCCATGGGAAGGATTTCGCCAACTTCTTTACCCACGAGCAGGCCAGTAACACGGCAAGCGATAATTTTGAGGTCATCGGGGTCGATAATGAGTTCGCTCACACTGGCAATCCGACCGCCAACGTGCAAACTAAGAACTGGGCAACCGAGCAAGCGCGAACCGTTGAATAACATACTATTATTATATCATGTTCCGCAGAAATAACAGTACCGTTTCGGAAAAAGCTTAAGCGTATTTTGCCCAATTCCTTGTTGCAATATAGCTATTTAATCAACGATGGTTGCCAAGGCGCCGGGTAATCGGGCAAGCCGAGCAAAGTTGCAATGGTAGCCGCAAGATTAGTAAGCCCAGGTGCAGGGATTTTGGCAGCGTGATAGCGTTTGGTGTTGGCAGTATTGTCGTAGAAAATACACGGAACAAGATTGCTCGTGTGCGAGGTCTTAGGAACGCCACTTTTATCCAAAAGCTCTTCGGCGTTGCCGTGGTCAGCCGTAATAATCATCATGCCGCCAAGGTCGTCAACTTTTTTGGCGAGGCGCGCAAGCTGGATATCAATGGCTTCAAGTGCGACGATGGTTGGCTCGAGCTCAGCAAAGTGCCCCACCATATCGCCACCCGGATAGTTGATACGGATGAATTTAAATTGGTCAAGTTTATCCAACACGATGTCAGTAATCTCGGCGGATTTCATCCACGGACGAGTATTGAAAGGTTGCAAATCGGACGGAACTTCAATTTGTTCCTCTCCTGGCGCCTTTTTATAACTATTGCCGTTGAAATAATAAGTGACGTGGCCAAATTTGACCGTTTCAGAAATAGCGAGTTGGGAGATTTTGTTCTGACCGAGAAAAGTATTGAGTGGAGTTTCGATAGTAATGGGCGGAACAAGGATGTTTTTGGGAATGTGTTTGTCAGAATCATACTCGGTGAGACCGGCGAAGTAGACGTCTGGCACTTGGCCGCGGTCGAATTTGTCAAAATTCGGGTCGTCAAAAGCGCGTGCGATTTCGACGGCGCGGTCGGCACGGAAATCGTAGTAGATGAAAGCGTCACCGTCTTCAACCGTGCCGACCGCCCGCGGCTGGCGGCAGCCAGACGTCTTGGCGCGCTCAGCGCGAGCGCTGAGCGCGCTGCTAGCTCCAGTGTTCTCGATGACAATAAATGCGGGAAGGTATTGATCTTGCACTGCCGGATTTTCGCGACGCAAAGTTTGCACAGCTTCGCTGGCAGACTTGAACTGGCGCGGGGCGCGACCATGGACCATCATATCCCAACCCAGTTGCACCATGCCCCAGTCATTCTCGTAACGATCAGCTGTGGCGATCATGCGCCCCGCGCCAGAAGCGATGCGAAAATCCGCATCTTTGTATTTTGTGCAGAACTTCTCTAGACGTTCGATATACCTTGGCTCGGACTGCGGGGCTACGTCACGTCCATCGAACACGCAGTGAATCCGAATTCTGCGCACACCCTCATCATAGGCACGTTGAATCATTTGTTCGAGATGCTTAATGTCGCTATGCACTCCGCCGTCAGAAAAGATGCCACAAAAATGCAGGGTGCCAGTACAACTAGTTGGGTTGGCTACCTTTTCCTCCTCTTTCTGCTTCCCTGTACCTAGAAACTTCATGGCGCCTTTCCAAGCCTTGGATTCCCAAATATCGCCAGTAGCAAAAGCGGCTTCAACCTGTGCAATTCCCTGCTTAATAATCTGGCCAGAGCCAATCGCATTATGCCCCACTTCAGAATTACCCATTTGCCCTGGCATAATTCCCACTGCTTCACCCGAAGCGAGCAGAGGGATATTGAGATAATTCACCATAGCCTGGTCAAGAAATTCAGTATGCGCTTGACGGACGGCATTGCCGCTACGCGCCGTACTCATGCCAACGCCATCCAGAATTGCTAAAACGATTGGTCCATCATAATGTAAACTTTTCACGAAAATCCTCTTGACAAATTAAAATGTTTGTGCTAATATGTAGGCATAAACCGAATGAAAGACTGTCGGTTCTGTCTGTAGTGTTATGGTAGCGGAACTTGTTGCGTGATGCAGTGGATGTTGCCACCACCTAACAAAATCTCGCGTGCATAAATTGGTTCAATCACTTTGTCGGGAAAGAGCGATTGTAAAGTATCAATCGCGGCTTGGTCGTGTGGATCTTTAAACACCGGCAAAATAATCGCACCGTTACAGTTATAGTAATTGATATAGCTGGCTGGCAAGCGGTCGCCCGGGCGGCGCGGGAAAGTTCCCTCTACCACATCTACACCCTTGGATTCTTCTTCGGTAATCAAAATTGGATTTGGCACATGAATTTTAACGATTTCAATCGGGCGACCCTTGGCATCAGTCTGGCTACTGAGATAGTCATAGGCCATTTGTGAGCGCTCGTGCTGAGGGTCTTCGGGATTGTCCTCCCAGGCTAGCACAACCTTGCCTGGAGCGACAAATTGGCAGATGTTATCCACGTGGCCGTTGGTATCTTCATCCATGTAGATACCCTTTGGAATCCAAAGGACTTTTTCGGCACCGAGATAATCTTTCAACTTTTCTTCAATTTGCTCCTTGGTCATTTCGGGGTTACGTCCGGGGTCGAGCATGGTTTCTTCGGTCACAAGTAATGTTCCCTCTCCATCGCTATGAACGGCACCACCCTCGAGCACAAAATCGGTGAGGTGATAATAATCCACTGCTTCAATTGCCGCCATCTTGGGAGCAATATAATCATCTTGATCCCAAGGAAAATAAATGCCGTTGACGAGACCACCGTAAGCATTGAACTTGAAGTCCACTGCGCGCATGCGACCAAAACCATCCACGACGAAAGTGGCGCCAGTGTCACGAATCCAGGAATCGTTGTTGCTAATCTCAACAATCTGAACATTGGGCATGTTCATTTCAAGCAAGTTAAGATATTGCGATTTGTCGACGCCGACTACGACGGGTTCGTATTTAGCGATGGCTTGAATAACTTCTTTGAAAGCCGCCTGGCCATATTCAGCGTTGAAACGCCAGTTGTCTTCGCGCTCGGGCCAGAGCAAATAAGTGCAACGGTGACGAGCAAGCTCAGACGGCATATAAAAACCGTCGGCTTTGGGTGTGCTATCCATTATGCGCATTGAGAGTTTCCTCCTTTTTGGTTGATTTTAGATTTCTACCATCTTTAACATGCATTACCATCAGCTCACCGATGACAACTGCGATACAGCCACCCACAATCAGTGGCCAGTTATAGCTGAACATTTCGAGATTAAATTCGGGGAAGAGGGTGAAGAAAAGTGCGGCAAGAATCAGCACAAATGGCACGATACCGAAGAGGGCGATTTTAACTTTGCCACCTTCAATCCAGAAGCCACTTTCGGACTGGCGGCCTTGTTTGTGAAGTTTGAGGAAGGCCATGAACATTGGTAAGTAAGCTAGAAGCAGACAGACCAGGCTGAGTGAGAAGAAAGTCCAGAAGAGGTTGGTAAGGTCAGGCACGAATTGTGCGATGATGATACCAGCAATTGCAATCACGAGAGCAACCACACAGGTCCAGATGGATGGTACATAAGGTACGCCATCTTTAGTACGCTTCATCCAGGACTTAGGAAAGGCACCGTCTTCGGCGGCATAAGCAATTACTGAGTTGACACCAAAGTTCCAGGAGGCAATGTTAGCTACCAGAGTGTAGATGAAGAGGCCGCCAACCACAACAATAATTGCCTTGGCCAGACCGGCGGAGAAACCAATAATATTAAGGAGGATTTCGTAACTAGCAATAAGACCGGTGTCAGTTTGTAATTCTTCGAGTGGAATGGCCACGCCGATACCGAAACTTGGCAAGAGATAGAAAATTGCAATCAAAATACCACCGATGATGATGGCTTTGGGGATTTCTTTCTTGGGATTTTGCATGTCGCCAGCAAAAGTGGAGACCACTTCAAAACCGAGCATGTTGAAAATAATTAACGAAACAAAACCCAGGCCAGTAAGACTAAAGTGGCCATCTTCCATCAACGGAAGTAGATCAGTAATGGAATTGACGGGGTTGGCAGTTCCCTGCGTAAATAACACGTAGATGCCCAGCACGCCGAGACCAGCCATAAAGATAAACTTAGCTACAGCACCAACGTTAGAAAGCACGTCACTCTGAGAAATACGCAAAACCCCAAGCACCGAAACTAGTAAGATGTAGAAAACTTGAATCGCCAAAATCAGCGGCCAAGTAATCTCGAAACCGAGCATTTGCATGATAATTGTAGTAACAAGGTCAGCCAAAGACGCAATCCAAAGTGGGTAGTTTACCCAGTAATACCAAGCGACGCGACTGGCCCACTTAGAGCCAAAAGCTTTCTCCACCCAAGTGTACATACCGCCCTCGGAAGGATATTGGGTACCAAGCTCAGCAGAAATTAGACCGTATGGTACGAAGAAGCCAATCAGCATAATAATCCACCAGAAGTATTGCGAATTACCAATGGCGGCCGTAGGCGCGACAGCATCACCTACAAGAATGATGCAGACTGTGGCTAGGACGGCGCTGAACAGCCTAAATTTATATTTTGGTTTTTTAGGCATCGTGCCCCTCCTTTTGTTTCTTAATTTCGTCTAACGCTTCTTGAGCTTTACCGCTAAAGTAGAGTAGTAGACCGCGCTGCGCCGTGAGACGGTTCTCCGCCTCATCCCAAGCTGCAGAATGCGGGCCATCTAAAACGCTATCCGTAACCTCTTCGTTGCGGTTGGCTGGCAAGCAGTGCATGAACTTGACCGCCGGGTTACCAGTCAGCGCCAGCTTCTCATCATTCACCTGATATTTAGGATAAAATTCGCGCATATAGACATCTTTGGGGGTTTCCTTATCGTATAGACCATACCAAACATCAGCATAAATGAAGTCAGCGCCTTCAAGATAAACTGGATTATCTGTAACGTGTACGCTACCGCCATACATCTGATTATTAGCGCGACCAATCTTAAGAAAATCATCACTCAGCCACTTGGCAGGAGGGCCATATTGGATGAAGTTCATGCCAAGCTTGGTCGTAATCATCATCAGTGAAGCGCAGACTTGAGTGCAATCACCTACAAAAACCACCTTAATTTTGTTCAGTGGCTTATCAGCCGGAAGATGGTCAAAAATTGTGATAATATCACCAATTTCTTGCGTGGGATGATTATAATCTGACATACCATTGATAACTGGCACCGAAGAACGTGCGGCAAGCTCAAGTACGCTTTCATGGCGGTTAACACGAGCCATAATCAAATCACACATACGACTGAGTACCTGAGCCGTGTCACCAATAGTCTCGTGCCCACCTAGTTGAATAGCGCCCGGAGCAAGGTTGAGGGCATGGCCACCAAGTTGTTCCATACCAACTTCGAACGAAACCCGCGTGCGGGTAGATTTTTGTTCAAAAATCATAGCTAGGTTCTTATGGAAAAGAGTTTCAAGTGTGCCGCCAGATTTGATGTAGTCGCGTACCATCATAGAGGTCTTGATAATATCCATAATCTCCGACTGGTCAAAGTCGGTCGTGTCAATGAAATCTTTGTGAGTTGGGGTTTTGTGCGTTAATACATAAGGGTTATCCATATGTATATTATATGGCTAATGTTTAATCTTCGCAAGGTGTTCTTTGGCCTTAGGCGTTACAGCACGACCGCGCGGGGTGCGCTCAATCAAACCAAGCTGCAAAAGATATGGCTCATAATAATCTTCGATGGTAGCGGATTCATCACCAGTGAGGGCAGCGATAGTATTGAGACCAACCGGGCGGTCGCCATAATTCTCAAGCATGAGCTGAAGCATGTTGCGATCGGCAGGGTCGAGACCAAGATTATCGATTTCCATCATATTAAGAGCGTCAGTAGCAAGGTTGACGTCAATAAAACCGTCACCATTAACATCGGCATAATCACGAACGCGCTTAGTGAGACGATTGGCAATACGTGGAGTAAGGCGCGAGCGCGTGGCCAGCAGGCTAGTAGCCTCGGGGGCAATGCCGGTGCCAAGCAGGCTGGCAGTGCGGTTGATGATGCGTTCAATTTCGGGAATTTGGTAATATTCTAGACGATGAATAAGCCCGAAACGGTCACGCAATGGGCCGGCTAACGAACCAGTGCGGGTGGTAGCGCCAATGACGGTAAACTTGGGCAGATCGAGGCGCACCGAGCGCGCGGCGGGGCCTTTACCGATTACGATGTCAAGCTTGCAATCTTCCATGGCAGAATAGAGGATTTCCTCTACGGCACGGCGCAGGCGATGAATCTCATCAATAAATAGAACGTCGCCGTCCTGGAGGTTGGTAAGAATAGAAGCTAAGTCACCCGCGCGTTCAATCGCCGGGCCAGAAGTGACACGAAGATTAGCACCCATTTCGTGTGCGATGACATTAGCCATGGTGGTCTTGCCAAGGCCAGGAGGGCCGTAGAGCAGAACATGATCGAGCGTGGTGCCGTCGTTGCGTTTCTTCACAGCATCAATAGCGAGCTTAAGATTGGTCTTGAGACGCTCTTGGCCAATATAGTCTGCGAAAGTCGTTGGACGAAGCGAAACTTCTTCAGCCTGTTCAGAAATATCGCCGTCATTGAGGTTGGTATCTACTAGGCGGTGTTGTTCGCGCGGCTCTGGAGCGTCAGTCGACTCGTCGATGTTTCGTTGAATTCCCATTAGAATAATTATAGCATAGATATTATACCCTGGCTTGCAAAACTGCGCCTTGAAAGTTCTTGTGCTTGCTGGTTGTAAGTTTTTGTGATAAAATGGCGGGGTAGTAAGTTACTTTTGGTGTATATAAGTTGTATAAGTAATGCGAACCTTGAGAGAATGGAGGATGATTAAGATGAAGAAAAAGGTTTTAGCAACTGTAGTAACTTTGGCGCTAAGCGCTATGGTGCTCGCGGGGTGCGGAAGTAGTCAGGAGCCGGCAACGGCGAGCTATGAGGAAACTGGCCCGGCGGTTTACGCTGATGAAGCTGAGGAGGAACCTGCGATCAGCACGGAGCCGGCCACATCGGTCGGCTTGGAAGACGTTACCGGCGAAAATGATGACTTTGGTAGGCCGCCGGAAGATGAGTGCGTAGCGTGGGAGGAAG
>ERZ777305.247-NODE-247-length-92480-cov-47.030003_pt1 | contig 92480 bp, 91 predicted proteins | sample MGYA00374965_ERZ777305 | MGnify/ENA primary metagenome ERZ777305 (study PRJEB29328, sample SAMD00013331) | mouse gut metagenome | study: EMG produced TPA metagenomics assembly of the Metagenome analysis of fecal microbiota from mouse which was promoted... | reverse complement strand
GATAAAAATTGGGTCGGATCATTAATGACCCGACCCAAACGTATTTTCTATATAATATGTCAGTGACAAAAACGCCCCTAATTTTAGAATTGATCAACTTTCTTATTCAGAACTGGAAATAAATAAAAGGAGCGACTTCTTCCGACATAAACTCTATTACGAGCTGCACGACACCAAGGAATATAAGAAGTTTCAAAATCCAGGGACTCTTTATAAATGCATACTGGCAGACATCTGCCCACCTCTGCGGTATGAAATGAAAAACTACGAGCGAGACCATCATTACGCACCACACCATTCTTGCCTCAAAGAATTGTGGAATCTGATTCCATTCAAAATCAACGAATATGTTATTTATTATAAGTACAGAATCCTCAAATGACGCAGCTCTGAAAAAGATCCAGAGAAGCGATACATACACAAATGTAATTAGCCAAAACAAGAATCCAGTTATGAAATTATCAGGTATCTTATTTAAAACAGGCTTCGATGCCTTGTGAACGGCAAGACCTAAACCATGCATCGCTCCCCAGAATACAAATTTCCACGCCGCACCATGCCATAAGCCACCTATGAGCATGGTGAGGAAATTGTTGATATAAGTACGCAATGTTCCTTTGCGGTTGCCGCCAAGAGGTATATAAACATAATCGCGCAACCATGATGAGAGCGAAATGTGCCATCTGCGCCAAAACTCTGTCAGATTTCTGCTCTGGTATGGCGAATCAAAATTGATACCCAATCTGAAACCCATAATCAACGCAAGACCGATTGCCATATCGGAATAACCTGAAAAGTCACAGTATATCTGCATTGTGTACCCCAATACTCCCATCAACGCTTGAACTCCGGTATACAATGAAGGATCATTAAAAATCAGATCATTGAATTGCGAAATATAGTCGGCAATAAGAGCCTTCTTTACAATACCTACTATTATAAGCCAGAAACCTCCGTATATGTCGCTTTTCGTTGCCTCTGCATTTTTTTCAATTTGCGGAAGAAAATAATCAGCTCTAACAATAGGTCCTGCTACAAGAGCCGGGAAAAACGACAGGAAAAACAAATATTCAAGCCATGTGCGTGTTGGAGCAATCTTCCCTTTGTAGACATCTACCACATAAGATATTGACTGGAAAGTATAAAACGAAATACCAACCGGCAATATAATATCAAGCGGCTGAAAATTGCCCTGTACCATCTGGTTCCAATTCCATAAAAAGAAATTCGCATACTTGAAGTAACCCAGAATCGATAATGAAAGTATTATCGAGAACCACATGAGGCACTTCTTCCCGGAACGGGAATCCACTCTGAATATAGCTTTGGATATAAGCCAATCGACCAAAGATGTGCCGATCAGCATCAGGAAAAAGAATCCGCTTGATTTATAATAGAAATAAAGAGAAAACAGAACAACGAACACAATCATACGCATCCTGCTTTTCTTAAGCATTGCATAAAACGGGATGAATATCAGAAATAGAATCCAGAACAGACCACTGGAAAACAACATCGGAGCCGCGGAATCATATCTGAACATCCCTGCTATGTTGACGTATATATGTTCAATGTTATTGATCAGATTATCAAACATGACAGACTTAGAACTTATTTATTGAGTGCTTTCAGGAAAACTATATTAGGATTAACCTTTCCAATGGAATCTGACGGCATCTCCACTATGAAAGGATGCGAGGATTTCGGAATCCACCGCATTATACTGTCTACCCATAACGATGAACTTTCCCGTGTCGGGTGGATATTATCTTTCTTACGCTTAAATTCCATCCCCTCAGACCGGAAAAAAGCTCCTTTTTTGCAAATGCGCTGCAGCATATCGTTAATACCGGTATCCTCTTTCCAATTAGGAGGTCCGATCCAAACATAAGGAATAGTATCAATGACCTCAAGGATCTTTTTTACATACGGCGCACGTGTCTCCGGATTCCTGAAGTACATTTCATTACTTCCCAATGATATGAAAATCTGTGTCGGACGGTATTTGTCGATATAATATCTGAGCGTGTCATGCTCAGCCCATATTTTTGTATTGCTCGAATCCCAATTTACAGAATGGATCACATGACCGTTCTGACGTGCATACTGCGCAAGTCTCAATGCAAGATTAAACGTCATTGAATCTCCGAATATAAAAAGATTTTGCGGAAGAGAATCAGTCTTGACGACTTCATCTGCCGACACACCTCCAACAATCTCCACCGAATCCGATGCGTTTATATCAGAGTCTGCAAGTAAGTCGAATTTATTATCTTGAAGAATAAATTCTTTTATCGGCGCCTTTTTCACAGTCCACTCCCCTATCCTTATATCTTCCATAAAAGATATAGCGACAATTACAGACAAGGCAACCGAAAGAAGCAACCACAAAGGGGTATATTTAAAACGTTTCATTCTTATGAAATTTCGAAACGCAAAATTACAATTTGCAATCCATTATTCCAAATCCACAACAGTAATTCCGGCACCTCCGAAACGCACATCCTCATCCTCAAAATGACGGACTGCTCCATTTGCTCTCAACTGTTCTCTGATCAATGTTTTCAATATGCCATGACCAGTTCCGTGCAGTATCCTTACTTTTGCAGCACTGAACTGAATGGCATCATCTATAAAATACGTGACCGCCTGTAATGCTTCGTCCGCCCGCATACCCCTGACATCTATCTCGTTCTTGAAATTCAACTGCCGTTTCCGACTCTCTTCTGATGTCGCCGATGAAATAGTCATCGAAGAACTCAGTGCTGACTCCTTAGGTTTTGAAGTTAGCCTAAGTTTGACGGTATCAACGATTGTACGCAGCGATCCGAATGCGACTTCAGCCTTCTTCCCATTTACAGACAACACCTTTCCTGTCATCGAGCCATCGATCATCTTCACATAATCTCCAGGCTGCAAATCTTTCACTGCCGTCTTACCCTTGATAGTGTCATTTCCAGCAATTCTTGCGTTTTCATTTACCCTGCGGCTTTTATGCCGCAACGGAGCCAGAGCCTTGGGAAGTTTGTCTACAACTGATGAATCAGCATCTTCAATTACATTTTTCTTGAGTTCATCCAATTCTCTTCTGAGAGCCTTTGTTTTCTCTTTTTCAGCTTCCGCCTTCCGGATTTCAAGAATAGTACGCTCGATTTTCGCATTCACGCCCTCAAGAATTTCCCGTGCCTCTTTACGTGCGTCATTTATTATAGCCTTACGCTGTGCCCTTAGATCTCCGGCAGTCTCCTCGTAATTCGACAACAAGGAATCGAGCTTACTCTCTTTCTCCCGTATATTCTGACGTTTATTTGCCCAATAACGTCTGTCACGTGCAATCTCCGAAAGATATTTATCAAGATTGACATAATCGCTTCCGACTATTTCCTTGGCTTCTTCTATAACATCACGCGGCAGACCTATTTTTGTGGCAATATCAAGCGCGAAGGAACTGCCCGGATTGCCTACCGACAGTTCGAAAGTCGGCTGTAGATGCTGACGGTCATAAAGCATAGCACCGTTCACAAAGCCAGATTCCGAATCTGCAAAAGTCTTAAGGTTTTGATAATGGGTGGTAACAATGCCCATACAACCGGATTTCCCAAGTTTCTGGAGTATCGCCTGAGCAAGAGCACCCCCTATCTGCGGCTCTGTGCCTGAGCCCATTTCATCTGCAAGAATCAAAGACCTTTCATCTGTATGATTTATAAAGTATTTCATATTCTTCAGATGTGAAGAATATGTGCTGAGGTCGTTCTCAAACGATTGTTCGTCACCGATGTCTATGAAAATATTCTTAAATATTCCCATATGCGAATTATTATAGACCGTGGGCATCAGACCACACTGCATCATATACTGAACGACAGCGGTGGTCTTTAGACATACGGATTTTCCTCCAGCATTGGGTCCGGATATAATAAGAATACGACGGTCTTCAGTAAGATTCAGATTCAAAGGCACAACTGCCCTGCCTTGAGGGCGCAATGCCATAACAAGTCCGGGGTGTACAGCATGATACCATTCGATTTCGTGCTTATCCTCGATATGGGGGAGCTGGGCATCGAGGTCTATTGCGAATATCGCTTTGGCTCTTATGAAATCAAGGCGACCTATACTTCGACAAGCCTCGATTATGTCATCGATGTGCGGACGCACAAAATCCGCAATACCTCTCAGTATAGCTATGATCTCGCGTCTTTCCTCCATCTCGAGTTCCCGAAGCCTGTTACCCGCCTCCACAACCTCTGCCGGTTCAATAAACACGGTTTTCCCTGTCGCACTCTCATCATGTATAATTCCTTGTATTCCCCTTTTATTTGCAGCCGTGACAGGAATCACCATTCTGCCATCCCTTATGGATGGAGAAGCATCCTTCTCGACGATGCCGTTTGCAACAGCTCTGTCAATTACCCGCCTCATGGCACGTTGCATAGAGCCGGATGCCGAGCGTATCTGAGACCTTATTTCTGACAATGCCGGCGAAGCGCTGTCCTTAACTTCACCGAATTTGTTTACACACCTCTCAATCTCAGACACTATCAAGGGGAAGAGTGCAATATCTGCAAATGCATTGACAAGACACGGATATGGTGTCACTCCAGACTCGGAATCTATGGAACTTTTAAAAAACACCGACAAATCCGACATCATCCGGAGCATCCTCATAAGTCTGTACAGACGGTCGGATACCATATATGATCCGTCAGCCCTGATTTCAACCAGATATGGCACAATGTCATGAATATTATCCAAAGGCAAAGGCTGATTTGCGGAAATTATTCGCATCATCTCTTCAACGCATCCGAGTTCAGTCTTTATAAAACTGAAATCTGAAGAAAATGTCATTTCTGCAACTTCCGCTTTCCCCATGGAACTCTGACAATTCTCAGACACACAAGCACGCAAATAGTCAAATCCAATTTTTGACTCAAAATCAGATGGATATATCATACAAAAAACAAATTCAAACAGGGATTACCAACATTGGCATATCTCTTTCAAACAATGATTTATGAGCAATAGTAGGACGAAAAATCCTACTGAACACATTCGTTTTCTTGTTAGGCACTATCAGAAGATCAACCCCCTTCTTTGGAATCGCCACATCTATTTCATTCCTGAAATCCTTTAAATCCGGCACAAATGTTTTAAATCTGGATGTCGGATAATTGCTGTTGAAGAACTCGCACAATGCTTCGATTTTATCTCGTGTCTTAGTCGCCTTGCGTTGCATCACAGGCACAAGAGTTATAAGGCATTTCGGATAATCGAACATACGCATAAGCGTATCTACAGTCATTATGTCATGCTGGTCAAGATTGCAAAACATCATAAGGTGCACTATATCCTCAACCTTCTCTATTTTACAGTTTTCAGGCACAGTAAACACAGGAACACGACAAGAATCAAGCACTTCCGCGGTTACGCTCCCTATGAGTTCTTCTTCTTTTTTGTCTTTACCTCTTGTCGCCATGACAACCAATGCCGGAGGAGTCTCCTTGCAATATTGAAGTATCGACTCTTCAGCAACTCCTTCAAGCAAACTGGTAGAAAACTTTATATCCGGAATACATCCCTCTTTCTGAGACAGTTTGATATCACTGCAAAACTTCGAAAGCTTTTTCGAAGCCATATCTCTCACATCTCTCGATTCTTCCGCAGCGAGAGTCTCGCTGTTTTCCCCAAACACATCGTCCGAAGCTCCGGCTGTAAAAATCGGAGCCACGTATGAGTGCATAATCACAGGATGCACTCCTATCCGACGAGCCAGCTTGAAGCCGATATTTACGGCAAGCCGGCTCGAATCGGAAAAATCGACGGGGATGAGCAGATTTCCGCTCATTCCCGCCATCTTCATATCTATGAGAGCGGGTGAATACCCTTCGCCACTCTCAATAATTTTCAACGCAAGCGGCAGATCTTTTGGACGGATCTTTACTCGCTGTGCCACTGCCACTGGTGATTTAAACGACACAAAATCCTCAAGCCTTACTTCCATGCCGTGGCTCTCAAGAATATTCCTGAGATTTTGCGCATGTGCGGGCGTGTGTATCACCAACGTGATGAAATCGTCTATATCTATCATGGCAGACTGATAATACCGTTGATTTTACTGTTGCTCGTTCTGTTCTTCAAGAATCTTGACAGCCATATCATAGATTGTGGTGTCATCCAAAACAACGATGCCACCGTCGGGACCCGGTTCGATATGCATTCCGGCGTTTTTGCCAAACTGATAGTTTACGCCCCCGAAATAATTGCGAACTGTCTGAACGGTGACATTGAGTTCATCTGCGATACGATGGGTCGAGCCATCTGGCAGACTGTCTTTGAGTCTGCGGAGCTCGTTGAATGTGATTGTCTTGCTCATGGTTTCTGTATTTTTGATTATTATTCTTATTAATAAATATTAGTAATCGATATTATTGTTTTGCTAAGTTATGAAATTTAATTCATTTTAACAAAGAGTATCGCCACAAATTTAAAGTGTTATAAAACATCGTTTTTTAATCTGTCTTCCATCTGCGTCAAATCACTTCGAAATCCGATGCCTGAATCCACCCGGCAAACTCTGAATTCAGACGGACCTTATACCATTCGACGGTGCCATCCTGACTGTTTTCTGACTCAAGAATATCAAGTGGGGTGCCCCGTTCAAGCGGGGTTCCAACAGCTTTTGCAGATGAAAAAGGCTCGGTAAGCAATACCACCTTGAAGCCGGTGATAACACCACGGTCATGAGACTGACATGCTTTTGCCGACGCAAATGAGAATGTCATAAAGACAACACACAATACCAGCAGAGACAATCCGCCAAAGAAACCGATTTTACGCAACAGTACTTCCGTACGGAATATATACAATGCAATGCAACCACAGAGCAGGACAAAGGAAACTGCACCCCATACCGCCCATGTGTCTGACGTATGACTGTATGTGACATATTGTTTCACCCGCGAGAAGAATGACGGTTCATCTGCAACTACAGATATATTTTTGCCTTTGGCATTGGCTTTGTTGCCATCTTCTATCTTTGAAAGAATATATGCGCGGTTATTCCTGACCTCATTAGACGAGGGATCAAGATAAAGACTCCGTTCATAACACAGAAATGCTTGTCCGTAATCTCCGGCCTTTGCATACGCGTTACCCATATTTGCCAACAAAGATGCGGAAACTCCGTGTTCCTGCGAAATTTTGCCATAAATAGCAGCCGCCTCGGCAAATTTCCCTTCATTGTATGCTTTTTCCGCACTTTCAAGCGAATTGTCCGCCATAACACTCAAGGGATGCATCAATAATACCGACGCTATAAAAAATATTATCCTATAATTCATTTTCATTTGACTGCCTTAAAAGATTTTTCAAGTTTGTTTATTGCCTCTATCGCATTGTCATAAAGTTCAGACATCCCGGCTTTCCCTGACGCAGGCGAATATTTTGCGAACTCGCTCCTGTCAAGAATATCAAGCAGCTCTGAAATATTGTCTTCGGGTATACCCTCGGTTTCCAGCACTGTCTTGATGTTGTCTCTCATAAGTTCAGAAGTCGGCATCTTAAGCTTATCGCCCAAATAACCCCACAATGCAATGAGAAGCTCATCGTAAAAGGTTTCTGAATTGTCAGACTTCATTGCAGCTGCCGCCTTCCTAAGCCTGCGGCGTGCAAGTTTATTCGCGCGACGGCTGTTAAAGGCAGCCATGTCCGCATGCGACTTAAGATAGTTTCTGTACGCAATAACTGAGATTATCAATGACACAAACGGTATGATGTACCATAACCAGTAGCTGAACTTATATATGTCGGGACTATGATCTTTTGAAAGTTTTTCGAAAGTAACTTTCTGTAGACCTGAATCAAATTTAAGCCTCGTGTTGGTCTGTGATTTGCCGGAGGCCTTTCCTTTTCCGACTATGATATTATATTCTTTTGAAGTCGATGTCTCATATTTACCCGTTTCAGGATTAAAATACACGAGGCTTACAGAAGGTATTTTAAAATCACCCTCTTCAAGCGGCATAAAAGAATAATCAAATGAAACGGAACCAGAGACATTTGATGAACCGACATTTGCTTTTACATCTGTCTTGGGTGTATAAACTTCAAGCTGAGGAGGGAAAGAGGTTGAAAGATCCGGCAATTGAATATATTTGAGATTGCCAGAACCGGTAACGATATATTCAATCGAGGCAGCCTGATTTGTTTTGAAATTATTGGATTTCAACTGCGATGCGATTGTGAATTTACCTACACCACCTGAAAAATCAGCTGGCTTAGGAGATGGGAGAGCTTTGACATTTACAGTAAGATCATTCGGACTCACATTCAGCTGCAAAGGTGAATTCACTGCCATATTTCCCCAGAAAGGATCATGATAATACTCTCGTTGATCAACAGAAACAGTATATGTGTTTCCAATAACCTTCAACTGCCCAGTCATCTGAGGGAATATTATATATCTTGCAATCACTGCTGTCGCATATGTCTTTCCATCCAGAGTCTCATAATCCAGTGAACTTGAAACAGCTTTTGATTCTTCGACAACGAATCCGTCGAACTTGGGTGCGGCAGTGGCTCCTATAAATTTGATAGCGTCATATGTTGTATATAATTTTACCGTATATACAAGTGCCTGCTGCTCGTAGACATTCGATTCCGATACACTCGCTCTCATAAATAGGTTGCCGTCACCCTTACCTATAAATTTAGGTTTGTCGGATGTGCTTCCGGAAGAAGCGGAATTATCCGGATTCTTTCCTCCAGCTGGATTGTTTGTACCTGTGCCCCGAGCACCGATCGTATATCTGAGCTGGTTACTCTTCACTCCGCCCACGGTAATCGGTCCGAATGAATATGTGCCTTCTTTCTGAGCACGGAGCGTGACAGTCCATGTATTGCTGGTCGATTGTGTTACCTGACCATTTACACTTGACATCCGCGATGATTGACCCGTATGATCGAAATACATAACCTTCGCGCCACCGATGTTTGAAGGAATCTCCGGTCTGCCATCGATATCGCTGACCTCGACATATATGTAAAACATGTCTCCCACCTCTATGGACCGCTTACCTCGCGCCGGACTCTCGTAAAGACGCACAGACCCTGCCAATGACGAAAGTGCCGACATCAGCAGCATCATAAGCAATATGCTCGTTTTTCTTAACATAAGAATTGTTTAAATATACACTGGTTCGACTTTCACTGCTGAAGACTTTACATCAATATCTACAGGCTCGGACTCCGCCACTTCGAATCTCTTGGTTTCCGGGTTGAAATAACCGAATCTGACTGCACCTATCCGGCAATTCCTGATATCCGTAGGCACAAACTCACATTCGAGTTCAAGCTCTGAAACAATCGACTCTCCATCAAAATATGTATTAAGTTGCTCAGAAATAGATTTCAGTTTGTTTCCTTCTCCGAATGCATCACGATATTCAGGTAGAATGTCAGAACCCAACAGCCCTCTTCCTTTCACAATAACAATAATGCTCGCCTCTTCATTCACTATTATGTCGCCACGCGGAACAACTGTGCTTACACTGAATTTTCCGACTGCACCTGAAAATGCAACCGTATCTTTCGCAGCAGGCAAAGATTTAACTTTAAAGTCTACAGGCTTCATATCAACAATGCAAGATCTCGTCTCGGCAGTTCTTACTTTTCCAAAAAACGGATCTTCATATACGACAGGGAAATTTATTCCTATTTCGAATTTTCCAGAATGCATTGTATACTTACCTGCATCATTCATCGCAAACACAAACGATGCAAGCGGAAACGCATAATACAATTTCCCGTCAACTTTTTCCCTGTGAGACTTATGAAAATTCTGCACCCTTGAGATATATGAAAACTCTCCGGTTTTAAGATGCGGCGATTCAACCTCGTTTACAAATGCAATATCAGAATAAGGGGTATACAGCCACATCGTAGCACAGACACATTCATGACTATAAAACGATGACTGATCAATCGAACATCTGACAAACAGATCTTCATGATTTTTAGCATTGGCAGACAGCATTCCAACAATCAATGCTGAAACAATCACGGTATACCTGAATATGTGTCGGCGCCACACTTCTGTTTTCATATCACCATTTCTTTCTCGATCCTCCTGACGCATTTGATTTCTCCCCCTTATTAGCCCGGTTCACTCTTGCACGCGTCTGATTCTCTTTATTGTCCATCGCCTGCAAAATCTGGTTTGCTGTCTGCTGGCTTATGCTGTTATTCTTGTCGTTCTCCTTTTTATCGTCTTTGTTATTATTCTGCTGGTCTTTATTCTGGTCTTTATTCTGGTCTTTGTTCTGGTCCTTATTCTGGTCCTTGTTCTGCTCGTTTTGATCTTTATTCTGATCTTGATTCTGCATTTGTTTCTGGGCAATTCGCAGATTTTTCCTTGCAGACTCGTCTTCCGGATTGATTCTAAGGGCTTGCTTATAATACTCTATGGCATTTTTATACTCCTTCGTATTATACTCAAGATTTCCAAGATTGTAATTGGCTTTTGATGCGAGTCCCGGTTTATCTTTTGCCAAGGAAGCCACTGCTCCGAGATTCTTTCTGGCACCATCAAGTAGAGACTTGCTTTTAGGTGTGGTATCCTGAGGGTTGGTAACCTGTTTGATCTGGGCAAGTCCCAGATTATAGCGGCTGACAGCCGACAAAGAATTGACACCTAACGCCTGCTCATATTTTTTTGCAGCTTCCGCGTATTTTCTTTCCGTAAATAGCTTGTTCCCCTCACTGATCAACTTACGCTCCTCTCTCACTGACTGCGCGTTTACAGAAAGAGAAAAAGCAGATAAAACCAGAAACAACAGCGGGGCTATATAATTCAACGTAGTCTTCATTTTTTCTTATCCTCCTTATAAAAGAAAGTAAATCTGTCAAGCCAGCCGATTTTACGGTCAAGCACAAAAATATCAAGTACAATACACAATATAGCCAGCCATGCAAAGATCGGAAATAATTCATCGTGCTGTGCGTAAAGACTTGACTCAAACGCGGATTTCTTAAGAGTATCAAGCTGTTTGTCAAGCTCAGTAAGCGCATCCTTGTTTGATGCATTCACATATATACCCTTCCCCGCTTTAGCAATATCGGCAGCGAGATCTTCATTAAGCGCTGTCCTTACAGTTTCGCCACTCTGCTCATCAATCAGAGGCTGACCATTGACATTTAGCGGAACCGGAGTTGAACTGCCGACTCCGACAACATCAATCTGAATGTCATTCTTAGCAGCAGTCTTCGCCGCAGTCATAACGCTTTCACTGTCATCGAGTTCTTCAGCATCCGTTATTAGAATCACAGCTTTGCCGATATTCTTATCTTCGCTGAATGATGCAGAAGCCATGTCAAGAGCTGCGGTTATATTTGTTCCCTGATCCGCGATTTGGGAGGGATCGATTGAATTAAGAAACATCTTGGCAGATACATAATCATTGGTAACCGGAATGAGCGTATAGGCGGAGCCGGCATACATAATCAAACCTACCCTATCATTGTCCAGACGATTTATAAGTTTTTCAAGAGTCATCTTGGCAGTTCGCATCCTGTCTGGACCCTGAGGATCGTCGGTTGCTGAAGCAAGCATCGAATTGGATGCATCCATCGCAATAATGACCTCGATGCCTTCCTTCGTGGTCTTCTGATCCTTTATGCCTCCCCAGGGTCTTGCAAATGCAATTATAATAAAAGCAAGCGCAATCATCTGAAGTGTAATCTTGATTGGCGGCTTATAAGGAGACACATCCGGCATCAGAGCGTAAATGGAGTCTTTTTTGCCGAATTTCTTCAGCTTCCTGTTCCTTGTAAAACGCGCCCATGCATACAAGAGCACGAACAGCGGTACAAGTAACAAAAGAAACAGTATTTTTGGATATGCGAAACTAAACATCTCTATTCTATATTGTATTAATCAAGGAATTCTGCGAAGTAAAGTATATCTTATCAGAAGTTGCAGTACCACAGCACAAATAGCTGCAAGAACCCACGGCATAAAGTTTTCTTCAGTCTGTGTGAATTTATTGACATCAAGAGTAGTTTTCTCAAGTGCGTCAATTTCATTAAAAACCTCGCGCAACATTCTTGAATCAGTAGCCCTGAAATATTTTCCATTCGTTATATCTGCTATATTTTTGAGGGCAGTCTCATCAATTTTTGTTTCCATCGTGGTAGTCGAGAATCCGTAGGGATCCGTTATCTGAATTGTACCGTTGGTACCGACACCTATAGTGTAGACTTTTATCCCTTTTTCCTTCGCTATGCGCGCTGCTGTGGCAGGAGCCACATCACCTGCATTATTTGTTCCGTCCGTAAGAAGGATTATACTTTTTGACTTGGCTTTACCTGACGTCAGACGGTTTATCGCACTTGACAGACCATCTCCGATTGCAGTACCGTCATTCAACAATCCTGTCTTAACGCCACTTATTGCATTAATCAGAGCCGGTTTGTCATTTGTCAAAGGCATCAGCGACAAACTTTCTCCAGAAAAAACGACAAAACCGATATTGTCATCAACACGTTGGCTTACGAATTTACGTGCCACATCTTTGGCTGCATCGAACCGTGTAGGGGCAAGATCTGTGGCAAGCATCGAGCTTGATATGTCAAGTGCCAGCACTATATCAGTACCCTTAACTCTGGATGTACGCTGCGAATCGTGTGTCTGAGGCCGAGCCAAGGCAACAATCAACCCGCCAATCGCGACAAGCTGCAGAGCAAAGCAGAGATGCATCAGCCAGACTTTCCATGACGTACGGATACCTGAAAACGCAGAAGTGGTCGAGACTCCCATCGATGGACTCGAATTTCGCCATTTCCATATATACCACGCTACAAAAGGTATATATATCAGAAACAACAGCAGCAGTGCAGGATGCTTAAACATCACGACTCACCTCCTTTCTTTCAGTTTTTTTCTTATTCTTTTTCTTTGAATTATCGTTTTGATTCTGATTGGTTTCCGGAGATTGCTCATCATCAGCCGGTGGAAGAGGTTTGGTCTCTTCTACAAATTTCAATGCATTTTCAAATGATGCTATATTGTCATCCGGCAAAGGACGCACTTTCGCGAATTTCACAAAATCCGCCATGTTTAGTATCTGCCGTATATAATCACGCTTGTCCCGAGTCTCCTTGTTGTTCTTAAGCGCGCCAAGAATCTGACGAGACGTCATTTCCATAGCGTTAATACCAAATCGTCCGAAAAGATACACTCTCAATACATCCGTAAGTTCGGTAAAGTACTCCTTTTCCATGCCCTGCTCCCAAAGTTTCTTATCTTTAAGTTCTCGCAAGGCTGACACAGCGACTTCATACGGAGTAGGTTCCGGTTTCTTACCTAATATGGAACCCTCTTTCTTATATTTCATCCATACATACAGAAATGCCGCCACAGCAACAACAACCAACAATATGACCCACCAATAATCCAGAACCCAATCAGGGACGGCATCAAATATTGACTTGTCTTCGGGATCAGCGACATTCGCATAATCATCAATTGGAGTATTCGCATCTACTACAACCGGAACGACCTTCAAGGCAAGTTTGTTGGAGAAGGCTGTGTCTCGTCCGACAACAAACGCTATTTCCGGAAGCTGATAATAACCGGAATCGAATGCCTGAACCGGAATTGTATATTCAATATGAAGCATTCCTCCCTTTTCAGATGTATCCGACTTAACCGGAGCACGAAGCTCAACACTATCGCCACACACACCTACAATACCGTTTTCCTTCATCTGATAAAACAGAGGGAAAACGCCTTTGGCATCTTTATTCTGATCCACAGATACCCTCATGTGGGTCATACGTCCCATCATAAGAATCGCGGAATCGAGTCTGGCAGTGACAAGTGTACGGGATGCCGACAGCGGAAAAACCGCCATCAGCACCAATGTCAACGCCAATATTGTCTTTTTTTGTAGCATCTGGATAAAAATGAATCTATAAATTCCATTTATTCGATTATCTCGAACCGCGTCTTCTGAATAATCCCAACAACGCTTTTACGAAGTCTTCGTCAGTAGTTACGGATGCAAGATCAACACCACTGCGGGCGGTAACAGACGCGAGACGTTGCTGACGCTCATACCATGCCTTGGCATAAGCCTTCCTCGCAGACGATGAAGAGGTGTCGAGCCAACGGTCTGTGCCTCGTTCAAGATCCCGGACACGGACAAGACCCACATCCGGCATTTCTGCATCGCGTCGGTCATATACCTGTATTGACGCAAGATCATGCTTTCTGTTTGCGATCGACATACTTTTGAAATAATCATGATCATCAATAAAGTCACTGATCAGAAAAGCCGAGCACCTTTTTTTAATGGCATTTGTCATAAACTGGAGTGCCACATCTATGTTCGTGCCGCTACTTTCTGGTTCGAAGTTGATTATCTCACGAATTATAAGCAGTATATGTTTCTTACCCTTCTTTGGAGGTATGAATTTTTCAATCTTGTCACTGAAGAATATAACTCCTACTTTATCATTATTCTGTATTGAAGAGAAAGCGAGGGTGGCAGCGATCTCTGCCATCCTTTCTTTCTTGATCTCACCACAGGCACCGAAATTACGGCTTCCGCTCACATCAACCAACAACATGACGGTAAGTTCACGCTCCTCTTCATAAACCTTGACATACGGTTTATTATGACGGGCAGTCACATTCCAGTCGATATCACGGATATCATCTCCCGGCTGATATTCTCTGACTTCCGAGAATATCATTCCACGTCCCTTGAAGGCACTGTGATACTCTCCTGCGAAAATATTCTGGCTGAGTCCCCGGGTTTTGATTTCAATTTTCCGGATTTTCTTTAAGAGTTCGTTAGCTTCCATTCAAAATGGTTTTGTGAAGAATGTGTCAAAGGCTTATCAGGGCACTGCGACTTTGTCGAGTATATCAGTTATAACTTCATCTGTGCCGATATTGTTTGCCTCCGCCTCATAGGTAAGACCAATTCTGTGACGCAAAACATCATGACACACAGCTCGCACGTCCTCAGGAATAACATATCCACGACCCTGCAGGAATGCATATGCGCGTGATGCCAGAGCAAGGCTTATGGACGCACGTGGAGAAGCACCGAAGGATATAATTCCCTGAAGGTCATTAAGTCCGAATTTAGAGGGCTGACGTGTGGCAAACACTATATCCACAATATAATTCTCGATCTTTTCATCAAGATAGATTTTTTCTACAATCTTCTGGACTTCTATGATCTCACGCGGATCTATCACAGGATTGACCGGTGTCTGTTCGCCTCTGATATTCTGACGGATGATGGCTTTCTCCTCCTCTTTGTTCGGATAGCCGATCACCACTTTGAGAAGGAAACGGTCAACCTGAGCCTCGGGAAGAGGATATGTGCCTTCCTGCTCGATCGGGTTCTGGGTAGCCATTACAAGGAATGGATCAGGAAGCTTGAATGTATCATCGCCAATTGTCACCTGCCTTTCCTGCATAGCCTCAAGAAGCGCACTCTGCACTTTGGCGGGAGCACGGTTAATTTCATCGGCAAGAACGAAATTAGCAAAGATAGGTCCTTTCTTCACTTCGAAAGTTTCTTTCTTCACACTGTATATAAGAGTACCCACGACATCTGCCGGGAGTAAATCCGGAGTAAACTGGACTCTGCTGTATTTTGCGGAAACCAGACTCGCAAGAGTTTTGATTGCCAATGTCTTTGCGAGACCGGGCACACCTTCGAGAAGTACGTGCCCATTACAAAGAAGAGCTATCAATAATGAGTCCACAAGATGTTTCTGTCCTACGATCCTGCGATCCATGCCGGTGCGGATCATGCTCACAAAATTACTCTTGGAAGCTATGAGGTCGTTGAGCTCCCGGATGTTTACTGTTTCTTCCATAATCTGGTTGAAATTTATTATGTCTATTTGCTGTAATCAACAGCACTTTATTAATCAACAACTGAAAGTATCCGTATTTCATGCGGTCTCCCAATCGAAATGCAAAAATAGCATTTATTAACTTAATTGAATAATCTTCTCTGTTAAATTACCTTTAACATATGATAAAAATAATGAATCGGAGATATAATGTCAACGATATCCCCGATTCATGCATTTTGCCAGTGCAATTTAACAACCAAGTCTGAAAATCACTTTGTAAAGGCATTCCACCCTTGGGCAGTGATAGGCAACTCGGCTCCGTCACGTGTCACCATTGCAGCTCCAAGTTCAGGTTTGGTCACATACCCTATCATGCTGATTCCTTTCAAATCCTTGATTTTGTCATGTTCAGTAAGAGGCACAGTAAAAAGAAGCTCGTAGTCCTCTCCTCCGTTCATGGCTGTCATGACAAGATTCATGCTCAATTCTTCAGCCATAACAGCTGTCTGATAATCAATCGGAACCTTGTCCTCATATATCCGGCAACCAACACCGGAGGCTTTGCATATGTGAAGAAGTTCAGATGAAAGACCGTCGCTGACATCCATCATGGCAGTCGGTCTGATTCCTTTTTCCTTCAACATAGATATGACATCCTTGCGGGCTTCAGGCTTCAACTGTCTTTCGAGAATATACTCCTTGCCTGAGAAATCAGGCTGAAAAGACTCACCCTCTTTTGCGCCGGCAGCTACTCTGTTTTCCCGTTCAAGCAATTGTAGCCCCATATAGGCAGCCCCAAGGTCACCACTTACACAGATTAAGTCGGTCTCTTTGGCACCATTGCGATAGACAATGTCTTCTTTCGAAGATTCACCGAGACACGTGACACTGATCACAAGACCTGTGACAGAAGCCGATGTGTCTCCTCCGACAAGATCAACTCCGTAAATTTCGCATGCCAGTCGGATTCCAGAATACAATTCTTCTATATGTTCCACTGTAAAACGGCTTGATACACCGAGACTCACAGTAATTTGTCTGGGAGTTCCGTTCATTGCGTAAATGTCACTGAAATTTACGATTGCGGATTTATAGCCAAGATGCTTCAATGGAACATAGCGCAAATCGAAATGAATCCCTTCGAGAAGAAGATCTGTTGTGACCAGAACCTCTTTATCGCCATACGACAACACAGCGGCATCGTCACCCACTCCTTTTTTCGAAGAGTCATTTCTAAGCGGGAAATCTTTGGTAAGACGGTCAATCAACCCGAACTCGCCAATGCTTGATATTTCTGTATTCCGATTTTCCATCAGATCCTTGCAAGCATCTCTTTAATTACAGTGGTCATCACAGGCTGAGCCTTTACCGCCGCCTTCTGCACTTCCTCGTGTGTGGGCACTTCCTTGATATCTTTGCCTCCAAGGTCTGTAATCACAGAAACTCCAAAAACTTTCATCCCCGCATGGTTTGCGACAATAACCTCAGGCACGGTAGACATACCCACTGCGTCACCGCCTATAATACGGAAATACTCGTATTCTGCCGGAGTCTCGAACGTAGGACCGGGCGTGCCGACATACACACCATGCATAAGACGTATCCCCTGCTCGCGTGCTATATCATCAGCCATATTCACAAGTGCAAGTGAATAAGCCTCTGTCATTGCGGGGAAACGCGGACCGAGTTCATTGTAATTCTTCCCTCTGAGAGGATTTTCCGGGAAAAGATTGATATGGTCTGTGATAACCATTACATCTCCCACCTTAAACTCTTTGTTCATACCTCCGGCTGCATTGCTGACAAACAATGTCTCCACTCCTATCTCCTTCATTACTCTTACAGGGAAAGTCACCTCTTTCATGTCGTATCCCTCATAGTAATGGAAACGTCCCTGCATTGCCATGATATATTTGCCTCCGAGATTTCCGAATATAAGTTTCCCAGAATGTCCCTCAACTGTAGAAACAGGGAAATTGGGTATTACATGATAGTCTATCTCCTTGACAATCTCAATATGATTGACAAGGTCTCCAAGACCTGTGCCGAGTATTACTCCTATTTTGGGAAGAGTTCTAACCTCTTTACGAATATAATCAGCTGTTTCTTTTATTTTCTCCAAATACGATTTTTCCATTTGTTTTCGATTTAGGGTTATATATGTTTAAATAATAATTGAAATTACGTTTGATTTTCTGACTGTTTTCATACAGCCTCACAGTTGCCTTCTACTTCCTGACCCTGGATAAATTATCCGGGCTAAGACCCAGAAAAATAGAAACCCTCCGATATACACAACAATTTCTGACGAAAAAGTATCAATCGGAAATAGAATCAATAGACTTCTTCAAATCCGTGATAAAATCCGAGCTGTCGAGTCCATTGACCATTTTTACAGCAATCGGTATGAAGTAACAGATCTGCTTTAGACGCGTAGGGAAATACGGATTATAGGCAAGTCTGACAGCATCTTTCTCGGTTGTCAGTATTATTTTACGTTCACCGGGAAGGGAGTCAAACTTCGTCCGTATACTTTCAAGATCATCTCTTGAGAAATTATGATGATCAGGGAAATGACAGACTTTCATTTTAAATGGATAATTCTTGAAATGCCGAACAAAACCGCGAGGGTTTGCAATGCCTGTCAGCAAAAGAACCGTGTCGTTTTTTGTAAAATCTCCCAATGATGCCTGATATGGCTCGTCATCCGGGAAAACCGGCAATAATCCCCCATAAGTATAACGAGAGAAATAAAGCTTCTGAAATTTCATCAGATCAAGATTCTTCTGAACAAGCCGGAAGTCAAGAGGCATGATATCTTGCGGACACTTAGTCACAATGACCATATCCGCCCTGTTTACCTGATGGACGCTTTCCCTCAGCCTGCCCAGCGGAAGCAGATGATCGTTATATACGGGGCGGCTGTAATCCATAAGCAAGACAGATACTTTCGGCTTGACATACCTATGTTGGAACGCATCATCAAGAACGATAAGTTCTATGTTGGGAAACTGTTTGATCAGTTCGCGTATTCCCTTGCGCCTGTCCTCGCAAACAGCCACTTTAACACGCGAGCCGAACTTATGATAAATCTGGAGCGGCTCGTCACCCACACTGTCCGGTGTACTGTTGGAATTCGCAAGAATGAATCCTTTCGTCTTGCGTTTGTACCCGCGACTTAACACAGCTGTATTGTAATCCATCGCCAGCATACCGACAATATATTCCGTATGGGGCGTTTTGCCGGTTCCGCCTACCGTAAGATTGCCGACACTGACAATGGGCACACTGAATTCCTCCTGAGGCAGAATCCGGTTGTCAAACATCCAGTTGCGCACAGCGGTGACACTCCCGTATATCCACGATAACGGAGTAAGAATATATTTCAATATTTTTGTTTTTGTCTCAGGTGTCATGTCTATACAGTGCCTACAGCTGACAATTATATAGAAATTATCAATTTCCTAAAGTCACTTCAAATTCCGGCATACGAGCCAATATACGGTTGCGAGAAAGAATTTTCCTCGCTATATGCATTCCTGCCTCATCAAAATCACCGTCTGAAACAGCTTTCATCATTTTCACAGCCTCGATATCGCCCATAGCGATCACATCCCAGAACGAAGGTTCGTAAACAGGATATACGGATACATCGTATTTGCTGTAGATGTCAGCTTTTTTTGCCGTCCACTCAATTGCATCCTTAAGAGAACCAAGTTCATCAACGAGTCCTATTTCCTTAGCCTTCATTGCATTCCAGACACGCCCTTCAGCAATCTGACGCACTTTTGCCTCAGTCATCTTGCGTCCCGTTGCAACCCGCTTGATGAAGCGGTCATAACCGGTCTCGACATATTTCTGCATTATCGACAACTGCTTATCATCCATCGGAGTGAACAATGTCGGAAAATCTGCGGCAGGATTGGTTGAGACAGACTGAGGATTAATTCCCAGCTTATCTGAAAGTCCTTTCACATTAGGAATAAGTCCAAAAATGCCGATTGAACCGGTAATTGTCAAAGGATCAGCAAAAATCCTGTCCGCCCCACACGAAATCCAGTAACCTCCGGAAGCCGCATAATCTCCCATCGAGACCGCAAGCGGTTTTTTCTTTGACTGAAAATAATCCAGTGCCTCACCTATCTGGTCACTGCCGAATGCGGATCCTCCGGGAGAATTGACACGAAGCACGAGACCCTTGATCTTGTCATCATCGGCAAGTTTCGTGATAATCGGCACAAGTTTCTGATAGTTGATTCCGGTAGATGCCCCGTCCACAATCTCACCTGTGGCATACAGCACTGCGATATTGTTTTTACTGGAATAAGCGTCAGTCCAGGGCAACTGACCTATGAGTGTCGACGGAGAGACAAAATTCAGTTTCTTTTTGTCTATGTCAATAAGCTTCGCAAGCCTTTCATCCATCACTCTTTCATATACAACCTCATCTACAAAACCTGATTCGGCAGCGAAATCAGCAGTAGAAAACATCAGTCCGTTATTGACCAGAGAATCGATTTGGGATCCTGACAGTTTTTTTCGGTTGTCGCAGATGCCGTCTTTCATGAAATCCCACATTGTGGAAAACAATGTGTCAAGCTGTGCTCTGGCGGGTTCACTCATCTGTGTCGAGATATAAGGCTCAACTGCCGATTTGAATGTTCCGACCTTAACGACCTGAAACTCCACACCCAGCTTATCGAAAAGTCCTTTAAGATACATCGATGTGGAACCGAGTCCCTGAATGGCTATCTCTCCGTAGGGATTCAGAAAAATTTTATCAGATACAGAGGCGACATAATATGTACCGAGCGTATAGGCATCTCCGTATGCATAGACCTTTTTCCCGGTTTTCTTAAATTCTTTCACTGCCTCGCGGATGGCATTGAAGGTTGCCGGAGATGCAAGCGCCGCGCCACATTTGATATAAAGCGCATCTATATTCTTGTTGTCCGCTCCCTCTTTGAGCCCCTCTACTATCACATTCAATGTCTGGGGTTTCTCTATTCCTCCGGACATCAGAGATGTATAGTTAAACGAAGTCGGCATTTCTGATTCGACAATCGAGCCCGAGAGTTCGAGAGTAAGAATCGAGTGTTTTTTTACGCTTGCCACTTCTTCTGTACCGTGCATACCGACGACAAGTCCTACAGCCACGATTACTCCGACAACCCCGAAAAGGACCAGAGCAATCCATGCCCCGACAAACGAAGAGAGCGTATTAAGAAAGAATTTCTTAAGCATATGGATAATGTTTTTACCTTACAAAGGTACGTTATTTTAAGGAGATTATGATTTGCTTGATACTGTCGGCGAGTTTATCCGCTTCCGCCATCGTTGCAGCTTCACTGTAAATACGAATAATCGGTTCCGTATTTGACTTGCGAAGATGAACCCAGCTGTCGGCGAAATCGATTTTAACTCCATCTATATCGTTTACCTCCTCATCAGCAAAATGCAGTTTGACAGCTTCAAGAATCTTGTCTACATCAATATCCGGAGTGAGTTCTATCTTATTCTTTGCAATCTCATAATGTGGAAGACCGGCTTTGATTTCAGACACTTTCTTTCCGGACTTTGCCATAAGTGTAAGGAATAATGCCACGCCAACAAGCGCATCTCGACCATAATGAAGTTCCGGATATATGATTCCTCCGTTACCTTCGCCACCGATGATGGCACACACCTCTTTCATCTTTGTCACGACATTGACTTCACCCACGGCAGCCGCGCTATATTCACATCCATGCGAACGTGTCACATCACGCAGACCTCTTGAGCTGCTGAGATTCGATACAGTCGCACCGGGCGTATGTGAAAGCACATAGTCCGCAATTGCGACCAACGTGTTTTCTTCCACAAACATCTCTCCATTTTCCATGACTATGGCAAGACGGTCAACATCAGGATCCACAACAAAACCGACATCTGCTCCTGTTTTGCGCATTACATCGGATATCTCTGTAAGATTCTGCGGTATCGGTTCAGGGGTGTGCGCGAAATTGCCGGTTGACTCGCAGTTAATTCCAATGATGTTATTGACTCCAAGAGAGCGGAGAAGCATCGGTATTATCTCACCGCCTACGGAGTTTATGCCATCGACAGCAACCGTAAAATTACATTTGGATATAGCATCGGTATCTACAAGTGACAGAGCTTTCACCATCTCTATATGACGGTTTGCCCAAGTCTCGTTATTGTATGTATTTCCCAGAGAAAAAACCTCTGCAAAAGAATACGCGTCATTCTCTGCTCTGCGAATAACTTCTTTTCCCTCCGCGTCTGAAAGGAACTCACCATTGTGATTAAGAAGTTTCAAGGCATTCCATTGAACCGGGTTGTGACTTGCCGTGATGATGATGCCTCCACAAGCTTTCTCGCCTACTACAGCGAGTTCGGTCGTAGGGGTAGAGGCTTTGCCGATATTTATTACATCAAAACCCATAGACATCAGCGTGCCTACAACAAGATTCTCGACCATCTTTCCGGAAATACGCGCATCACGACCTACAACTATCGTGTTGCTGTCTCCATTATATGACTCCTTGATGAACGATGCATAGGATGCCGTGAAACGGACCACATCCACTGCGCTTAATCCTTCTCCCACCTTTCCTCCGATAGTGCCTCGGATTCCGGAAATTGATTTGATAAGTGACACTTCTGTATACTATTTAGCGATTTAATACTTTAAACGAATCAATACTCTGCCTTGAAATATCTTATGTTATATACATAAGGCAGACACGAACTGGTGTCTTCTGTGAATCCCTCGGGGGACTTTACAATGAGATTGACCTCTGAATCATAGCCAAGATACTCAAGAGGCACCTGAATGCCTTCTCCATACTGGGTTGTCGAAGTCAGAACATTATTTCCATATACAAGACTCGAACTTGTGAAGTTCAGATCCTCTGAATTACCTTCCCAGACCTCAGACCCGGAAGACTGATAATTTTTCAAATTCAGTCTCATAAAACGGAAATAGACAAGATCTCCTTTCTCCGGTCTGTCGGTTTCAGATCCCTTGTTGATGACCTGCATATATACATAGCCGTCTTTATCCATTTTATAATATGGAGCATCCTCTCCAACTTCGAAGTCGCCATTCTGCGGGATCTCAAGCGATACAATATGCTGGGCAAGATACCAGTTCACCGCATGCTCCTCTTCAGTCAGAAGTTCGGAATAGCTCTTTGTCTCTTCACAACTGCTCATCGCAAGCATGATGCCTGTCAGCACCGATGCCATTACTATCTTTGTATTTATTCTCATTTATAATGTTGATATTTATTCTTTTATAATATTACACAACTCTTGCATCCGGGTCATTGCTGACGCACATCCAGTTTCTCAAAACGTTTTGGAAGATATCTGTCATACCTGTCAAGATTCTTTATCAGTAATTCACGGCATTCCTCAAGGGTTCCGTGAAACTCGCCTCCCGACGCCTGAAGATGTCCTCCTCCGTTGAAAAGTTCGGAGCAAATGCGGGAAACAGGGAAATTTACCTTGCTGCGTGCCGACACCTTTATGCAGTCGGGATCCTCACGCATGAATATTGAATACACCATGCCCCGGATATTCAAAGCCTCGTTAACAAGACCTTCCGTGTCTCCCTTCTCATAGTTGAAACGGTCAAGTTCTTCTTTTGAGAGGGTGATAAGGCATCCTCTGTGCTCCGTAAAAATTTCAAGTTTATCACACACGGCATACGCTTTCAGCCTGAGACTGTCATAACTGCAGGCTTTGACACACTCCTCGATGATCTTACCTTTTTCCGCACCTTTTTCCATCAATCTGGTGAGGATTTCATATACCTCGGGATTCTTGCAATTGACAGTAAAATTCTGTGTGTCCGTTATAAGTCCAGTCAGAAGGCATGTGGCACAATTCCTGTCAATATCGCTGTATAACCCGCACGCCGCTATAATTCTGAACACAAGCTCACATGTCGAAGACATCTCCGGATAAGAAAATTCAACCGCGCAATCAATATCCGGACCCTCATGATGGTCTATAAGCACTTTACGCGCTGATGCTCCCTGTATAAGTGGAGCAAGATGATCCTGCCTCGAAGGTTTGTTGAAATCACAACACAGTATCAGGTCACTCTCTTCGACAAGACGGCTGCAATAGGGGTCATGTCTCGTATAGACAGCGATCTCATTGAAATCAGGCAGAAAACGCAATGATCTCGGTGGAACATCCGGCACAACCACAGATGGCTGTTTGCCGATGCTCTTGAGAAGATGCCAGAGACCGAGTGTGCTCCCTATGGCATCGCCGTCAGGATGCACGTGGCATGTAAGAACGATTTTTTCGCTCTGTTCCAATAGAGTAGAGAACTCCTTTACACTCGTTGGATTTAATACTTTGTTCATACAAATGATTTCAATCCACAAAGATAATAATTATTCCACAAATATTTAACATTTTCGCGTTAAAACGCGTCAAAGACCATAAAAAAGACTCCGGCTGACACCTCTTTGGAAATTTATGACTAATTTTGTAAATAAAAAAATATGAATATGACTCCACTGCATACTAAAGAAGAGAAATTGCACGCCTTGGGCGACTTTCTTGATGTGCTTGACACCCTGAGGGTTCAATGCCCATGGGATGCAAAGCAGACCAACGAGTCCTTGCGCCCTAACACAATAGAGGAAGTCTTCGAACTCGCTGACGCTCTCATTACTGACGACATTCCAAACATTCGCAAGGAGCTTGGCGATGTCCTGCTGCATGTGGCTTTCTATTCGCGCATCGCAGAGGAAAAGGGAAACTTCGACATTGCCGATGTGTGTGACTCTCTGGTAGAAAAACTCAAATTCAGACATCCTCATATCTATGGCGATGTCAATGTAAGCAACGCAGAAGAAGTGTCTCAGAATTGGGAACAGATAAAACTTCGTGAGAAAAAAGGCAACAAAACCGTTCTCGGAGGAGTTCCTTCGGCTCTGCCGGCTTTGATAAAGGCAAGCAGAATACAGGAGAAAGCACGCAATGTGGGCTTTGACTGGGAGGAGCGCCGACAGGTGTGGGACAAGGTTAAGGAGGAAATAACCGAAGTCGAAATGGAAATTGAAAACAATGACAATCCCGATGCATTGGAATCGGAATTCGGAGATTTGTTGTTTTCTGTGGTCAATGCCGCAAGACTCTATGGCGTAGATCCTGAGAACGCTCTTGAAAAGACAAACAAAAAATTCATCAGACGATTCAACCACATAGAAGAAAGAGCCAGAGAGGCTGGAAAATCAATTAAAGACCTGACTCTTTCTGAAATGGACGCAATCTGGAACGAAGCTAAAAAGTTATAACACATTGATACTCTGCATAACTGAGAAACCGAGCGTCGGCAGGGACATAGCCCGCATCATAGGCGCTAACACCCAGCATCCGGGCTATTATGAAGGCAACGGATATTGCGTGACATGGACTTTCGGACATCTCTGCACTCTCAAGGAACCTGCCGATTATACACTCGACTGGAAAAGATGGTCATTGTCTTCACTGCCCATGATTCCTCTGAAATTCGGCATTAAACTAATTCCCCAACAAAGCATCGAGACACAGTTCAACACAATAAAAAGCCTGATAGAACAGTGTGATGAAGTGATAAACTGTGGCGATGCCGGTCAAGAGGGAGAACTTATCCAGAGATGGGTGATGCAGAAGGCAGGGTGCAAGAAACCGGTAAAAAGACTATGGATAAGCTCTCTTACAGATGAGTCCATCAAGGAGGGATTCGCGAATCTCAGAAGCCATGATGAGCTCGAACCCCTATACACCGCGGGATTATGCCGAGCCATCGGCGACTGGATTCTCGGCATAAACGCAACCAGATTATATACAATCAAGTACAGCAAAGACCGCCAGATTCTGTCGGTGGGGCGAGTGCAGACACCTACACTCGCACTGGTTGTGAACCGCCAGCTGGAAATCGAAAATTTTGTACCCAAAGACACTTGGGAACTCAAGACAGTCTACAGAGACACCACATTTTCTTCCGCTCTGAAAGCGTTTGCGACACAGGAAGCAGGTGAAGAAATCCTGAAAGATGTGGCACAATACCCCCTTACGGTTACAGATGTAGAAAAGAAAAAAGGGAAAGAGGCTCCACCTCGTCTCTTTGACCTGACATCTCTGCAAGTTGAATGCAACAAGAAATTCGGCATGGGTGCTGACGCCACTCTCAAAGCCATACAATCGCTTTATGAGAAAAAACTCGCAACATACCCTCGTGTCGATACAACATATCTGACTGACGACATGTATCCCAAATGCAAAAACATACTTAATGGGATAAGCCGGCATTACACAGACATCCTTCAGCCATTGCGCGGCGAAAAACTGAAAAAAAGCAAAAAGGTATTCGACAACTCCAAAGTTACTGACCACCACGCAATCATTCCTACCGGTCAGCCCCTCCCTCAATCCCTACCAATGGATGAACGCAATGTGTTTGACACCATAGCTTTGCGTTTCATTTCCGTTTTCTACCCCGATTGTTCTTTTGAACAGACAACCGTCAAGGCTGAAGCGGGGAAATATAAATTCAAAGCCACAGGGCGCGTCATAACAGACCAAGGATGGAAATTCGTATATCAGTCTCGGAAAGGCATCAGTTCTTCAGCCGATGCAGACAAGAATGACGATGACCGGAAAGATGACGAAACTGCCGTGTTGCCGCCCTTCACAAAAGGAGAATCAGGGCCTCATGTTCCGAAGCTTATGAAGAAAACAAGCCAACCGCCTAAATATTACACGGAAGGGACTCTTTTAAAAGCAATGGAAACTGCTGGAGCGTCTGTTGAAGACGAAGAACTCAGAGAAGCTCTTAAGGCAAACGGCATCGGACGACCGTCAACAAGAGCCGCTATAATAGAAATTCTATATAAAAGGGGTTACATCCGAAAAGAACGCAAATCACTGAGAGCCACCCCTGCCGGGATTGAACTCATTTCTGTAATTCAGGAAGAATTGCTGAAAAGTGCCAAACTCACAGGCATCTGGGAGGGAAGACTGCGTCAGATTGAGCGTGGGGAATACAGCGCGCCTGAGTTCATTTCTCAGCTCAAGGAAATGATTTCGCAAATAGTCATGTCCGTTCTTAAAGATAATTCAAACAGACAGATTATTGCCGAACAACAGAACGACTCAGTTGTTAAAAAAGATAATAAGAAGGATAAGACATCGCCTGCCAACCCTAAAAAACAAAATGATTGAATGGACAGAAACCTTGCTATACAATACACTGCAGTAGCCATTATAATTCTGGCAGCCTTGACATGGCTTGTAGTCAGATTCATAAAGCGCGTTAAAAACAAAAGCCGGAAATCATGCTGCGGTTGCGTCCTTTCCGACAAATGCAACACTGCCGACAAAAATAACAGAGACTGCAACGACAGATAATCAACAATCCGTTTTTATTGAAGACTTTTTCACCAGTTGCCAGGAGTTGACAATGTTCTGCCACGCTATATATGCAGCAGGCGCGATAGATGCTATCGGTGTCATATAGGTCATGGCGAGCCACACGGCAAGCACCGTATTCTTCTGTCCGAGACTCTGTCCGCCAGATACTCTGTCATTAAACCTCGCACCGATTTTCCGTCCGATGTAAAACTGCAGAAGACAGACTGCCAAAGCCCCGGCAACAAGCATCACTACCGCCGGGAGCCGCTTTTCATCCCATGTCCGGATTGTAAAACTCACACAACTGCCGACGATGATGAACAACGATACTGCCCACATATAGAACGACAGGCTCTGATGGCTCACTACCTTCGAATGAAGCCGTGGCACAAGATAACGCAATATCATTGCCAACGCCAGAGGTCCTATTATAAGCGGGAATACCTTGGAGCATATAAGCAATGATGATTTCAGGAAAGTCATATCAGGATTATCACCTATCGCGGCGAGCACCACAGGACCAGCCACGGCTATAAAAGCATTGCAGAGCAATGAATACGTCGCCACGAAAGAGATACTGCCTCCAAGCATTGATGTAATTACCGGTGCCGCTGTGGCGGTAGGTATAAAAACACAGATAAAGACCCCTTCACCCACTATATGGTTCAATGGCGACAAGACAGTATAAATCAGGGCAGACAAGATCATCTGCACCGTCAGCAACACAACATGTTCCTTCCGTGGCTTGAAATCACGGAACTGAAGCTTGCAGTATGTGATAAACAACATGAGGAATATCAGATAAGGAGAAAGAAAAGTAAGATATCCCATCCACTTGTAAAAGACAGCTCCGCCGACCATTGCAATCGGAAGCATCGAATTTTTCAATTGTTGTCTTGCAATATGCATGATTTACGCCAGCTCCCCCTTTCCTTCTCTTACTATTTCAATATCGTTTCCTGTGCAGTCTACAATAGTTGACGGTATCAGACCTCCGTCTTCGCCTTCCACCATAAAGTCAACCCTATTGTCATAACTCTCCGCAATAAGATCCGCACTTACGGCATAGTCGTCACCGTCATACTCTATGGAAGTCGTAAGAAGCGGATGTCCGAGACGATCCACGACCTTTCTGATCGTATCGCAATCCGGGATTCTCACTCCTACAATCTTGCGTCCTTTGAAGACCTTTGGCAGAGCGGAGGCTGATTTTAGCAAAAATGTAAACGGACCGGGCGTATTGCTTTTCAGCAGACGGAACACACGGTCGTCAATCTTTGAAAACTCCGCCGCCATAGATATATCGGCACACACTATTGAAAGATTTGATTTATCCGGATTTATACCTTTGAGACGGCATATCCTCTCGATTGCCTTTACATTAAGAGCATCGCAGCATATGCCATACAACGTGTCGGTCGGCATGATTGCCACTGCTCCATCCTCGATCCCGCGGCAAATATCCGCAAGCTGTTTCTCAGAAGGGGCATCGTTCCATATTTTTATAGTTTTCATAGCTCAGTGGGTTATATCCCGACAAAATTAATTAATTTTGCACAATTAACAAATTTAAGCAGACACATGTTTAGAATTGCAATTTTGGTGGCGATGGACAAAGAGCTTGGACTGCTCCTCAACCAGATGCCCGACAGAGAAGAAATCAATATAGGTGAAAACAAATACTATGCCGGAAGAATCGAAGACAAGGAAGTTATCGCCGGAAAATGCGGTATAGGCAAGGTCAATTCCGCGATCAACACCTATAGACTCATATGTGACCGCAAACCGGATATTGTCATTAACTCCGGCGTTGCGGGAGGAGTGGACGGCTCATTGGGCATTGGCTCAGTGCTAATCGCCGACAGTGTGGCATACCATGACGTATGGTGCGGACCCGGCACGGAATATGGCGCGGCAGACGGTTTCAAGGCTATACTTACACCGGATGAAAAGATAATAAACACCGGAAAGACACTTTTCAAAGATAACGATAACGTCAGATTCGGTCTCATCTGCAGTGGCGACAAATTCATACATGAAAAGAAAGAAGTTGAAGAAATAAAAGGCAGATTTCCACAAGCGCTTGCAGTTGACATGGAATCCGCCTCTATCGCCCAGACCTGCACGCGATGCGGAATCCCGTTTGCGATAATCCGGGTAATGAGCGACACTCCGGGCGCAGCGGAAAACGTATCGCAATACGTTGATTTCTGGAACAAAGCACCCGAAAAAACTTTCGAATGTGTCTCCCGCATCATCAAAAACCTGTAATTGTATAAGGTATTAATAGATCCGCATCATTGCGACGAATTTTAGAATATAAATCAATCTCATTTACAATGATTTCATTCATTTCAAAAACTGCAAAAATACTATACACCATCGTAGCCTGTGTCCTCCTAATGGTTGTATATAACGAGGCATGGAGAATTACTGCATTATTGGGATTACATTCTGCTTCACTGATGAAATTCATCGTTGGCTATTCAATAATGTTTCTCGGAGTAATGGTACTCATGGCCGTTGTAATAAAACCAAAAGAAATATTTTCTTTTCTTGGCTTAAATGGCAATATGACCAAAGGATTAGGTATCGCCCTTATTTGTGTCCTGCCTCTCTTTATCGTGTTTCCCATCCTCGGCTCATTCAATACAGACGCCACAATTTCTTTTGTTTTGAGGAAAAGCATTTTACCGGGATTTATGGAGGAATTTATGTTCAGGGCATTTATGTTCGGTTTGCTTTTCCGATATGCAAAAACCGGCTTCTTTTGGTCCGTGATATTACCCGCACTGTTGTTTGGTACACTGCATCTTTATCAGGGACATGATGCTCTTTCATCATTCGCCGCTTTCGGAGTAACCTTTTTAGGCGCGGTTTATTTTAGTTGGATGTATGTTGAATGGAATTTCAATCTATGGGTACCTGTTGGTTTGCACATTCTGATGAACGGTGCGTGGGTAATATTCACTATGGATGGAACGGAAGTAGCCGCCGGAGGATTAATTTCAAACATTGTTCGTGTAACCAGTATCTTGTTGGCAATTACCATTACTGTATGGTATAAGAAACGGAACGACACCAAGATTTTCAAATATCCTGTTTGGCAATTTTAGAATTGCATATAGGCTCGTGGTGGGCTATACGGTTGCGAAGGATATTGATGCCGTCAAGCTCATTGAACATATAGGTATTGTTATATTGTATCTCGGCTGATGAACGAGGCTTGTTCGGAAATATCCGTAGAAGTATTTGCCCGGTGCTCTGTACTGTGGGTTGGCAAACATATACTTCCAAACACCAAACTCCATTTCAGCGAGTAGTTTATAATGGGTGTATTCGCCGTTGCGATTTAGTCTGTTGTATGCCTTGCTAATAATCCGTGCGCTGTCACGACAGCTGCCAATATCGAAAATGCCACCATTGGCAACCGAATCACGAAGCCAATCCACCCCATACCGTGCAGTTAATTCTCGGTCAATGGCATTTCTCAAAGATACCTCGAAACAACTGAGCAATGTGAACACCTCTTGTGACAGATTGAGATTCAACCGATACAGCGACATGGCTTTTCTGGTATCATTGCCACAGGCTACAACGTATCTGTTGAGCCTTTCAGGGGAAAGTATATGTTGGAAATCGGCGAATTTCATTTGTTTTACAATCTTTTATGAGCCAAAATTTGTTTTAATCAAAAGAAAGCACTACTTTTGCAGTGTTGATTCCCGGTAGCCCCTGACTCGTCAAGCTATCAGGTTTAGTTTTTTTATACGCAAATCTACATAAAAATCGCGAGATTTTTACACCGGCAGAATAAAAAACAAGGCAGACGGGTTGATTCCTGTCCCCTCCAGCGTGCTCTTAGTCACAATTTTATTAATTTGGAGGAAAATTTCTAAAATATCAAATATGGACAGAAACCGAACAGTCGCCGACCTTGATATCCACAAAGATAGTATTTATTTGCTTACTTGCTGAGCAACGACAGCTTAACCGGAGGGAGACTGTGTTCCGGTATGGCTTTGAGCCGGACATCACCCGGTGAGGTGGTGGAACGCAGTATCACAACTGCTGTCCCGTTATACAGTCTTCTCTCATTGCCTGTTGTCGATTCATCGCTGGTGAGGTCTCCATTAATCACTCCTACTATTTCAGCCGGACCTTCAACTTCAAACCTGATATTATGAGTTGCGCCATAATCGCGATGCCCATTTTTGTCGACCGCCGTAACCCGGACATGCTGTAGATCAATACCGTCTCCATTCCAGACCATATTGTCTGGCTCCACATCCAGCCTTACCGCTTTGCCTGCGGTTTCAAGACGATGCCTGCAGACAGGAGACTTCTCCCCTTTCCTATAGGCAACAGCTTCTATATAACCTGCCTCATATCTGACGTCCTCCCACTTGATGCGGTTACGCGCTTTGGAATCCGCCAGATTATTGGCACGCCTGCCAAGACTATGCCCGTTCACAATCAATTCGACTTCATCAGCATTTGTATAAGTATATAGAGAGAGGATGCTTCCTTCTTTCCTGTTCCAATGTGACGATTGGCTCTGGAGTCCTACCCTTACATCATTCCATAGAGTAGAGTTATCTGAATCAATAATTGCAATTCTTACCAGAGGTTCATCAGGTTTGAAGAAGCTTTTCAGAAAATATGCGTTCGGTTTGGGTTCAAGCGATATATCGAAAACTCCTTCCCTCCAGCCCTTGGCTGGCCATCCGTGAGATTCACCCAGATAATCTATCATTCCCCATATGCCAGACCGACGACTTTGTCAAGATCCATATCAAAGAAATTAGGGCCCATGTTTGAGGTGTTTGCCTCACTTTGATAAAACATCATCCACGGAAACCGCCTGCTGTCACCCGGAAAGTACATGTAACGGTAATTATAGGCGGCGATATCGGTCTCCATGACAAGAGGAGCCGGCAAACTGTCGGTCTTTTCATTTCTACCTCGCGGATGCATTGCGACTGTCACCGGACGTCTTGTGTCGAAACGGTCAAGCAATGCCTTCTGCATGCGGTAAGGTGTAACACCCCAGTCGTTGTATGGAAGATCCGGTATCAGCTGCAACTCATTGCCAAGACTCCATATCACAACTGACGGATGATTGCGGTCGCGACGGATCCATTCGGGCACATCATGCTGCCACTGTTCAATCCATTCCCTTCGCCCGCCTGCATAATTTGTAACCCATTTGTCATAAAGTTCGTCAACTACCAGAATGCCATATTCATCACAAAGATCAAGAAACGATTTGCTGTAAGGATTATGCGAAGTGCGGATATGATTGAAACCGAACTTCTTAAGCAACTGTATGCGTTTCTCGATTGCCCCTGGATAACCCAGATAACCATAATCCGTACCTCCGATATATTTCCCATTCAAATATACATCACCCACAAGCAATATACCCTCAAAATCAATCAACACCCTTCGCCCCAACCACGCACTGTCCGGCACGAAAGACTTGCGATACCAGCCTGCGCCCATTTCTTTGAAACCTCGCGAGCTGAGACGACTCCTTATATTTGCCATAGGATTGTCATCATCCGGGCGCTCATCGGGCGAAGGCATAACCCATGACTGGTGAATCTGAAAATCATGAGGGACATTGACATCTATCCATTTTTCGTCATCTGCATACAAAGAATCGCCATAAACGAACTTCCACCCTTGGTTCATAGAAACAGTCGTTCTTATTTCCCGGGGATCAGAAGACATGGCATAACCGGTTTCAGCGAATATGAAACCGCACGAAATCAAAAGAAACAGAAAAGCAGACCTCATAATTTTCATAAAAAAGATTTTTAACAAAAATAATAAATTAAACACATATTAAAAAATCATAAGCTGCAGCATACCTATTTAATGCGATAAGAAAACTTAAATTGAATTTTTAGTTTTCAAATATGGCTCAATATTGGTCAAATTTGCGCATTTTTAAACTTTTTAATATATTTTCATAAGTTTAATTGTTAATTTTGTAGAGATTTTGATGGTTATACCCTCTACAAGACTTAAATTTTGATAAAAACTCACGTCTTGACTGAGAAGTAGAGACAAATGCAGTTTCTAAATAACAGGTAAATAATTAAACAAACCATATTGATATGAGAATTAGAAAATTGTATGCATTGTCTTTGTCGACGATGGCAGTGGCAATGATTCTCCCTTCATGCAAGGGAAACACAGAGCAGCAACAGGGAAGCGCACCTGAGCTTGCGGTAATGACTATCGGAGAAGAAGACACCAGACTTGAGACAGGCTATCCGACCTCTCTGAGAGGTGAGAACGATGTCGAAATCCGTCCCCAGATATCAGGATTCCTGACAAAAGTGAATGTTGAGGAGGGGCAGAGAGTGAACAAAGGTCAGGTGCTCTTCACTATTGACCAGGTAAGTCTTCAGGCAGCCGTTGACGCAGCCAACGCAGCTGTAGCCGTAGCACAGGCGAACGTCAACACCGCCCAGACCAATGCGAACAACAACAAGATACTTTTTGATAAAAACATAATAAGTTCTCCGGCATACCAGACATCAGTAGATGCCTTGAACGCAGCAAAAGCCCAGCTCCATCAGGCGCAGGCAAATCTTGTCAACGCACGCAAGAACCTGTCTTACTCGGTAGTGACAGCTCCTGCCTCCGGCATTGTAGGCACCATTGACTATCGCGAGGGATCGCTTGTATCACCTACCACACTGCTCACAGTGCTTTCAAACAGTAGCGACATGAGGGCGTCATTCTCTCTTAATGAAAAAGACATTCTTAACATGACAGACAACGGGAGCCGCTCCATTCAGGAAGCGATTTCTCAGATGCCGGCAGTCACTCTTCTCCTTGCTAACGGAGAACGTTACAAGCATCCCGGGAAAATAATCTCAATTTCCGGTGTCATAGATCCCACTACCGGAGCTGCTTCCGCTACGGCGATCTTCCCCAACCCGGATGGAATGCTACGCAGCGGCAACAGCGGACAGGTGTTGATTCCGTCTATTCGAAGCAGTGCGATTATCATTCCACAGAACGCAACATTCGAAATACAGGATATGAAATTCTGTTATGTCGTAGGAGATTCAAGCAAAGTGCACTCCACTCCTATTCAGATTGCAGCTGAGAACGATGGCAAGAACTATATCGTTACAGGCGGTCTGAAGCCGGGCGATGTAATTGTGACAGAGGGAGTAGGTATCACAGTCAAGGATGACATGGTCATCAAACCCAAGAAATAAGTTATCTGACGATGAATTTATCAACATTTATAAACAGACCGGTGCTTTCGACCGTAATCTCGATATTCATCGTGATTTTCGGTCTTCTCGGACTGGCATCCCTGCCGGTAGAGCAATACCCTGATATCGCGCCACCTACAATTCAGGTTTCCACCAACTATACAGGCGCCAACGCACAGAGTGTGCTCAACTCTGTCATCGCGCCTCTTGAAGAGCAGATAAACGGAGCGGAGAACATGGATTATATGTTCTCTTCAGCTGCCAACAACGGTTCTGCAACAATTCAGGTATATTTCAAACCTGGTATGGATCCCGACATGGCTGCCGTTGATGTGCAGAACCGCGTGGCAAAAGCCGCAAGCTTCCTGCCGGCAGAGGTAAACCAGGTAGGTGTAATTACTCAGAAACGCCAGAGTTCCATGCTTATGGTGTTTAACGTGTATGACACCGATGGTAAATACTCTGAGGAGTTTATTGAAAACTACATGGCAATAAACATAATTCCTGTAATCAAACGTGTTTCCGGTGTGGGAGACGCCATGGTTATGGGTGCCGACTACAGTATGCGCATATGGCTCAAACCCGATGTCATGGCTCAATACGGCCTGATGCCGTCGGATATTTCAGCTGCGCTTGCCGAGCAGAATATCGAGGCTGCTCCGGGACAATTCGGAGAAAACGGCAATCAGAGCTTCCAATACGTGATGCGCTACAAAGGGCGTCTGCAGGACGAGACTGAGTTCGGCGACATTATCGTACGTGCGACCAACGACGGAGAGATTCTTCGACTCAAGGATGTCGCAGACGTCGAACTGGGTCGTCTTTCATATGGATTCAAATCCACGACCAACGGTCATATCGGCTGCTCGGCAATTGTGTATCAGTCTGCCGGATCAAACGCCACCCAGGTTGTGAAAGACATACAGACAGAACTTGCGAAATTCCAGAAAGATGCACCTGAAGGCGTGAAAATCATAACTACAATGAGCGTCAACGACTTCTTGTTCGCATCAATACATGAGGTTGTCAAAACGCTCATCGAGGCTTTCGTTCTCGTGTTCCTTGTTGTGTTCATATTCCTTCAGGATTTCCGATCGACTCTTATACCGATTATCGCGATTCCGGTTGCCTTGATCGGTACATTCTTCCTGATGTATATATTCGGATTTTCCGTCAACCTGCTTACCCTTTCCGCACTCGTGCTCGCGATTGCAATCGTGGTCGATGACGCCATAGTCGTAGTGGAGGCGGTGCATGCAAAACTCGATGAGGGATACAACTCCTCGAAACGCGCCGCCATTGATGCTATGAATGAGATTGCAGGGGCACTTGTCTCGATTACCCTTGTCATGATGCTTGTGTTCATTCCTGTATCATTCATGGGTGGAACCTCTGGTGTGTTCTATCGCCAGTTCGGTCTAACAATGGCTATGTCAATCGGTCTTTCGGCAATCAACGCGCTTACCCTATCTCCCGCTCTCTGCGCGCTCTTCCTCAAGCCGCATAAGAAAGAGGATGAAAAACCGCTTAAGGAGAGAATGAAAGACGCATATTCGGCAGCCGGTGAAGTTATGAAAGAAACATATAAGAAACGTTTCCGCCTGAAACTTCCTCCCGTCATCACTCTTGTCTTCATTATCGCATCAATCGCTCTCCTTATGATGGGCTGGTTTGACTTTGAGAACATAATGAAAGGCGTGATAGCTGTAGTAGTGGGCATCATAGCGCTCATCGGTCTTTTCTCAAGAGAATTCATTGACTTCTTCAACAAGGGGTTCAATAAACTTCTCAAAGTCTATAATACGGCATCAGGCTGGTTTATCAGACACAAAATTACCGGATTCTCAATTGTTGCAATATCAATAGCCGTGCTTGTATGGTTGATGAGCACAACAGCCACCTCCATGGTTCCTCAGGAAGATACCGGCACAATCATGGGCGTTGTAGACATGCCTCCGGCAACAGCTCTGGAAAAGACCAAATCCATCATGGATCAGGTCGACAGCATATGTGGAACGATTCCGGCAATACAGGTGCGCAATGCAATCACTGGATTCAGTTTCATCGGCGGACAAGGCAACACATACGGTTCTTTCATCATCAAGCTTCGCCCTTGGGATGAGCGAGATGAAAAAACGGAGAGTGCCAATGCCGTGCTCGGTCAGTTGTATCAGAAATGCTCTCAGATCAAAGACGGACGTATCATGTTCTTTACCCCCCCTATGATTCCGGGATATTCGGCGACAAGCGGCTTTGAGATCAAGCTTCAGGACAAGACAGGAGGAGACCTCAACAACTTCTTCCAGGTTTATCAGAGGTATATCGCCGCTCTCAACGCCCGTCCGGAGATTCAGATGGCATACTCAACCTTCAACCCCACATTCCCCCAGTATCTTGTGGAGCTGGATGTAGCCAAGATCAAACAGGCAGGCTTGACTCAGAACCAGATTCTGAGTGCTCTTCAGGGCTACTACGGCGGTATGTACGTATCCAACTTCAATAAGTTCGGCAAACTGTATCGCGTCATGATGCAGGCAAGTCCGGAGGCACGTGTCTCCCCCGAGACTCTGAAGCGTATCAAAGTCCGTAATGGAGCGACCATGGCGCCGATCGACAACTTTGTCTCGCTCAAGCGTGTATATGGTCCTGACATCATCAACCGATTCAATATGTTCACATCAATAGCCGTAACAGGACAACCGGCGCCGGGATTCTCTTCTGGTGACGCGATCAAGGCTATCGAGGAGGTCGGTGAGGAAATGCTTCCGATCGGTTTCGGATACGATTATTCGGGTATGACTCGCGAAGAGGCAAAAGGAGGCAGCGGTCAGACAGCATATGTATTCGCGCTCGTGCTTCTTTTCGTTTATCTTCTACTCTCCGCGCAATATGAAAGTTACATCATTCCGTGGGCAGTTATTCTTTCTGTGCCGTTCGGTCTTATGGGAACATTTGTCTTCGCACGGTTTATGGGCATTGACAACAACATATATCTGCAGATCGCGTTGATCATGCTTATCGGTCTTCTTGCCAAGAATGCCATTCTTATTGTCGAGTTCGCACTCGAAAGAAGACGAACCGGACTCAGCGTAGTCCAGTCGGCTATCCAGGGAGCCACAGCCCGTCTGCGTCCTATCCTTATGACATCACTCGCGATGATTATCGGTCTGTTGCCTCTTATGTTCGCTACCGGTGCCGGTGCAAACGGATATAACGCGCTTGGCACAGGTGCCATCGGAGGTATGCTCATAGGCATGATTCTGCAGGTTCTTGTAGTGCCGGCGATGTTCGTGGCATTCCAGCTGATTCAGGAGAAGATCACACCTCCGAAATGGAAAGACAAAGACAACACCGGAATCACATCCGAAATCGAGCAATACAGTATAACAAGAGAATAAGACAATAATGAACAGATTGATTAAATATACATTGACGGTAGTGCTGACAGTTGCGATGAGCAGCTGTCACATCTACCGGAAATACGAGCTTCCGGCAGATGAGAATGCATTTGTCGAAGATTACCGCAAAGCTACGGAGCAACCCGTTGATTCCACATCGCTCGAATATCTGGGATGGGAAAAAGTATTTACTGACCCGATTCTGCAAGGCTATATACGACAGGCTCTTGCCAACAATCAGGATCTTGACGACGCCCGTCGCAATGTAGAGATTGCGCAAGCGCAGCTCAAGGGTGCGAAACTAAGCTATTTCCCTTCTCTGGCACTAAATCCCAACGGCGGCAGTGCAAGTTATGGCGGAAGTCATATGAACTGGAGCTATTCCATTCCACTCGCCGCAAACTGGGAAATCGATGTCTTCGGCAAGATTCTCAACCGCAAAAGAGGTGCCAAAGTCACGTTAGAGCAGATGGAGGATTACGAACAGGCTGTGCGCTCCCAGATAATCTGCGGCGTCGCCAACACATATTATGCACTTGTGCTACTCAAACAACAGCTTGACCTCACAGAGAGAACATCCGTTATCTGGAAAGATCAGGTAGAATCCATGAAGGCGATGAAAGAGGCGGCATACGTCAATGAAGCGGCAGTTGTACAAAGCGCGGCAAATTACTGGAGCATCATGGCATCGATACCGGATATCAGACAAAGCATAACCGCCACCAGCAACACGCTGTCGACTCTTCTCGGCACATATCCCCGCGAATGGGAAGTAACCTCGGATTTGAGTTTCGCCCTGCCGGTGAATGTAAAAAGCGGCATCCCCATGTCATATCTTGCCGTGCGTCCGGATGTGCGCGCGGCAGAAAGAGGACTCGCCGCCGCATATTATGTGACCAACAGCGCACGTGCCGCGTTTTATCCGACACTTTCAATATCGGCACAAGGCGGATTCACAAATCTGCTCGGCAGCATGATCACAAATCCCGGCAAATGGTTCATTCAGCTTGCCGGACAACTGGCGGCTCCGATTTTCTCCAGAGGTCAGAACATTGCTACTCTTGAGGCAGCAAAAGCCCAGCAGAAACAGGCAATGAACGCCTTTGAGAAAACTGTTCTAAGCGCAAGTGCGGATGTAAGCGACGCTCTCGCACAAATCGCCAATATCGAAGACAAGAAGGTTGCCCTCGACCAACAGATAGATAATCTTGAAAAAAGTGTGGAATATACACAGGAATTATTAACTTTGGATCAGAAAACAACCTATCTTGAGGTGCTGACTGCCCGTTCGAGTCTGCTGAGCGCACAATTGTCAAGTCTCGCATGCTGGCACACACAGGTAGCTTCACTTATAAGTCTGTATCAGGCAGTCGGCGGTGGAAGATAATAACGTTAACCTCTAATACTTATACTATGTTTCAGATCAGCCCTCTGGCGTTTGTTCATCCCAACGCCAAAATTGGAGATAACGTCACAATCAATGCATTCGCATATATTGATGACAATGTGGAAATCGGAGAGGGATGTGTGATCGGTCCGCACGTAAGCATCCGCTCCGGTGCAAGAATCGGTAAAAACAACAGATTCTACGACGGTTGTGTGATTTCCGCCGCCCCACAGGACTTCCGTTGGAAAGGTGAAGAATCTTTTGTGGAAATCGGTGACAACAACTGTATCCGCGAGCACGTGATTATCAACCGCAGCATACATGCCGGGAAATCGACCAGAATAGGCAATAACTCATTCATCATGGCACAGAGCCATATCGGACATGATTCGATAGTCGGTGACTATGTCGTAATCGGAAATGCCGCAAAAATCGCGGGAGCATGCAAAATCGGCAACTACACGATACTCTCATCCAACGCTCTCGTACACGAAAATTGTGATATTGCGGAATGGGTGCTGATAAAAGGCGGTTGCCGTGTGAACAACAATGTGCCCCCGTTCACGATAATGGCTCACAATCCGATAGAATATTATGGTGTAAACGCCTACATTCTGCGGAAAGGAAAGAAATCGGAATCCACTATCGATGACATCGCCAAGTGTTACCGTCACATCTATCAGAGCCAGACATCTCCTTTCAATGCATTGAAAAGAATCGAGACAGACGTAGATCCGAGCACTGAAAGAGACGAAATTCTCAAATTCATAAAGAAGCACGACTATCGTCTTGCCGCTCTGCCTCCCGAAGTGACAGGGGAATAAGAACAACCATTATATATCACAAAGCCGGGTATCTCGCACATAATGCGGATATCCGGCTCTGTTATTCCACCCCACATCCTTACCTATTGCCTCCCCAGCCGCTGTTCTTTCGAACCTCATATTTCCAAATATCTTGATAGCACAACGGCTTTATCTAAAGATTTTTATGAAACAAATACTGAGATAAATTTGTTAGATTCATGTAAAATTAGTAACTTCGCACAATAAAATCAGCTCATCAACCACGCAGTTGAAGGAGTTACGGAGGCGGCTGTTAAGGTTAGCCTCTTGCTTTTTTAATAGACTCCTGAATCATTGCAATAAGCTCATCGGGAGTATTTATATCACTGCCCTCTCCTTGTTTCCACACCTCAAACTCCTTCAGTTTCTTTTGTGATTGATGCCGATATTCTGATAGAAATGCCGTCCAAAGCAGGACGTATGTTTCCCTGACTTCAAGAATTACAAAGTAAGTTTCCTCATCGGTTTCAAGGGCAATACATACGCGATTGCTCGACCGTTGACGTGATTGTCTCCAGAATTTCAAAGTAAGCATACGGTGAAGCACGTGTTTCACCGTATGCCGCACCACTGACAGACTTTTTCAATTTGAATGTTACTGCTCATACTGGCTTTATATAAGTGGTTATTTCGCCAATTATTTCGCCAAAAGCGTGTATGGGCGTGTATCGACGTGTACTGACGTGTAAATCCTCCATCACTTATCTCGCGCTTTCGGTCCCGGTCGATGGCGAGATACAACCGGGATACAAAAATGGGCGAAAAAGGGGTCAGAATCCGTTAGAATCCATCAGTAAGGGTGTGAAAAAAGCGTGCTGTAAAGCACGCTGTACTAATGGGTTGTGACAATTACATCATTTGCCGATGCAGTGCTGGCAACTATAGGTATACTAAGGAGTTGCAGTTTAAATGGTTCAACCCTAATTTTTGTAAGTCTGAATTGGCTGAACTTATCTTTTTTTACTGTCCGAAGGCTGTCACAGCCTCCATTTCTAAGCCACACTGAGCTTGTTGCTTTCGTATGCAAAATTAGCGATAATACGGCTAATGGACAAGGGGCATTAAACCGAAAATCAGTCGGATTAGGACTATTCTACGCATAATGAGTCATAGAGCTACGACTGTAACACGACTACTATGCTAAGTAGTCGTGTTTCTAGTCGTAATTACGACTACTAGTCGTGTATAATGAACCAAAGACGGTTTCTAGTCGTAATGTTCCCATCTGTTGCCATCTCAGAGAGTATGTTGCCTAAAACGCGTTGATTCTGCTCTTTGGTGTTTCGGCTGGGTAGGGTGCCTTGGAGATATTCGAGTATTGCATCGCGTTTGGCTCCATCTGTGCCGGCATTTTGAATGTATTGCAGAATCGTGTGCTTTATTTTGTCGCGTTCCAGGCCCCTGACCCTTGTGTAGCCGGGAAGCTGCTTGGAGGCTTTAGCCACTCCGAGGGAGATTGTGTAGTTGGGGGCTTCGCCTTCGATTAACCCACGCTTCAGTAGATCTGTTGCTATTTCTTCATCGATACGGTGTCCTTTCTGGATGGCATCGAGGGAAATGCAATCGTGTAGTGTCAGGTTGTCGTTGTCTTTGAGTAATTTGGTGTACCGTTCATTGATGGCATTGCCATAGATGCGCACGGCAACCTCCTTTTTCTCGTTGTCAATTTCATAATCCGGCATCGGGAACCGACGTTCCATCTGTTCGGTAAACATTTTCTTGATTCCTCGGCTTACGGTATCGATCATGTTGAAATGAACCATCGCCTTGCACAGACAGGCATTGCGGAAGAATCGCTGAGGACCGTTTGTAGCAAGCGCATTCTCCAGTGTACCGGGGATGAACGAACCTCCATTGGCATAATAAAGATATCCAGGATTCTCCACGAAGTTAATACGCTGACGCAGAGTATAGTCTTGATGTGCTATGCAATTATGGAGTGCCTCGCGTATGGTATAATCATCATACTGCTTCATTGTATCAGGGAACAATGTTCCTCCGGGCATTTCTCGCAAAGTCAGATTATGAATCTTGGCAAGAATTTCATCTACAGTCAGTATGAATGGCACTGAGAAATGCTCATAATCGACCACATCTTGTTTTTCGTCGCGGAGAGTCCATGTCACCTCAGCGACAGCCGGGCGCAGTTTGCTATCAGAGAACATCTTGCCAAGCAGAATGATTGCGGCGCGTGTGAGCTTGCCGTCAACCATCAGCTCACATTTGCTTAGGAACTCCTCTGTTGACCAGCGGTTGACCTCCTCGGCAGGTATTCGGCTGTGTACTTTCTTAAACATCTTGCGAGCTTTGGCAATTGCCACTTCGTCAAGATCATCGATTGTCGCATTCGGCACAAGTTCTGCCGACCAATCTAGCACCTCCCGAGGTGACGTTGTTCATTTATGATACCACAAAATGACAGTTCTCTACAAATGCATATTGCAATTTTGCGTCAGAATAGCTAACTTTGCCGCGTCATTGAATTTAGAGACAAAATGGAACTTAAAAAATTAACAGTCCGCACATTGTCGGGCATCATATATTGCGGGATAATCGTTGGTTGCATACTTATAGGACACGAAGCCGTGGCAATAATGGCTTCTGCCCTTGCAACTGTCGCGGCAATAGAATTTTCAAAAATAAACTCGGATCTGAATGCCAGAAGGATTCCTACCCTGCTGCTTGATATTGCGGGATGTATAGCATTATGCTTCGGAGTCTACGTATATCCCGTAATTCTGTGGGTGGCAATAATGATTGCAAGATTTGTCGAAGAATTGTATATCAATGACGATAAACCTTTGCATAATCTCGCACATTCGATGATGACCCAGATCTATATCGGCATACCATTGGCTTGCGCCGTTGGAATATCCTATCTGTTTTCGCGTCCTGAGGCTCTGCTTGCTGTCTTTCTGTTTTTATGGATTAACGACACCGGCGCATTTCTGGTAGGGAGCACGATAGGCAGACATCGGCTGTTTGAACGCATATCTCCTAAAAAGTCGTGGGAAGGTTTCTTTGGCGGTGCCGCGTTCACCGTAGCGGCAGCATTGTTATTCTGCCACACATGCTCCGGCTTCTTCGGATTAGACAATAACATGCTCCTCTGGACAGGACTCGCTGTTGTGACTGTAATCTTCGGCACCTGGGGAGATCTCGTAGAGTCCCTGATCAAACGGACACTCAACATCAAGGATTCCGGAAACATCATTCCCGGACATGGAGGCATACTCGACAGAATCGATTCTCTGCTTCTCGCTGCGCCGGCGGTTCTGATATATCTTATACTCTGGGAGGTCGTGCGGGTTTAGACCGCTTTCCTCTGAAATAAGAAACTGGTTATTTCACCCTCAGCCAGTAGCCTATGCTCGCCATGACCGACATGGAGTTGGAACCACGGAAATTTTCAGTCCTCCCGGAACGCAACACATTGCCGAGTCCATAATAAAACCGTCCTTCTATATAAATCGAATTCCTTTTATTTATGCTGAATTCACCGCCAAGACCGGCGGAAATGCCGAAATCAACTTTGTTTTCAGCTGCCATCCCGTATTGGTATGTCGTACGAAGCGAAGACGGGAAATCCGGAACCGAAGAGATGTTGCTGTAATCAAAATTCGCTTTTGTAGACTCTCCTATCAAAAAACCGATTTCAGGACCGGCATTAAAAAAGAAACGTCCTCTTCGTCCGAAATATATATGAGCGAGAAACGGTATCTGCACATAGTTGAGAGTTCGTGAATACTCAAATGGATATTCCTCGAAATCCTCTTTCCATCCACGCTGCTCAAAATTTACCTCCGCTATCAGACCGAAATGGCTCTCTTCGATATATCTGAATGTAACACCTGCGTTCCCCCCCATTGCAAAACCCTGCTTCACACTCGGTGTAAAAGAGACTCTCGACAAATCCACTCCACCCTTTACACCTACAGACACATTTGATGAATAATGAGTCTGAGCGGAAGATGACAAGACGGATAATCCCGAAGCCATCAACATCGAAAATACTATACGCCCCGTTTTTTTCATTTCACTATAATCTTTTCTATTGTGTTATATGGAGTGAATCTAACAAGATATACAATCGGATTGAACAATCCCGTCCAGTTTCCGGGTCTTGACAATTCAAAATCACTTTGAACTCCCCCTTCTGAACGTCCGATTGCGTTGAGGTCATAGTCGGCTTTTGCAAGCCCCTCGATAAAATATAACGATGCATCGTATCCTACGCATGCATACATAGGAAATGACTTGGCAGGAGTCCGGTCAAACAACGACTTGTAATAAGTCACAAACCTTCTGCTCTCATCAGATGATCTGTCGTAAAAGAACCGTGAAGGGACAAGCACCTCCGCCGCATGGAATTTTTCTTCCATGGACGATTCATCATATACAATCCAGTTGGGACGCCCCAACACCTTGATTTCGGCAAGCGGGTTGTCGCTTTTGGCACTTATGACTGCATCCACTAACGCGGCAACATCATCTTTCTTGGTAGGATATGCATATAATATATATTTCTTGTCTTCATCAAACGGATATTGTGACATAGCATCAACCGACATATGTTTGACATTGCCTGCGGGCAATGTCGATTTGACAGCAGAAGCAAGAAGGTCATTATCATCGGCATCACCGACAAAAATCAGTGTATAATCGCTGTAATCACTACATACTTTTGCTGCAATCTCCTCATTAAAATAATTGGAAGGAGTAAGTAGCTGAATCACATATGGATTTCTTGTGTATAACTCATTCTTGACATCAAACGTATTGACCAATGGAGTCTGACTCACCTCAGCATATTCCGACAGATATGACGGAATTCCCTTTTCTGTGGTAAGGAAAACGATGTCGGGATTCAGATCCGAAAGTTCGGTAAGCACATCAGTTGAGGTACGGTTGCCATTAACCACAGTGATATTCAACTTAATACCTGAGTGTTTCAATCTGTCTACGCCTGTAAGGAATCCCCTTGTAAACTCAAGATCCTTGCGTGCGGCAGGCTCTGACAACAGCAGGGCAACCTTGAATTCTCTTGCATCCTGAGCAGCGGTAATGCCATGAATGCTGTCATATATCTCCGATATTCCTTCATCCGATAACTCCCTGGGGTCTTCTTCTATGAATGTCTTCTCTACAGTTGTAGTCTCAATTTCCGGAACTGTGACAATAGACTTTTTCTTAGGCTTCTCGCCTGCACCCTTATTAACTTCAAGGAGGTCCTCTTTATCAACTCCTGTTTTCTCGGCAATAGTATCCCAGGTATCTTTCTTATCTACCTTATAAGTAGAAAAAGACAGAAGATTTTCCTCTTTGACTTCTCTGACACTGCTTTTTACACCGGTGCCTCGTTCAGGCAGTCGTATGATCTCTCCCGCTTTAAAATTCTTTTCCGAAACACCTGGATTGCTTTTCATTATTGCCGCAACAGATGTAAAGTGAGCCTTTGCCACACCATAAAGAGTGTCACCCTTCTTTATTGTATAAAAATCCGCGTTGTTTTCTTCATCGGAGACATTGTTTTTAGCAAGCAGCAATGTCTCACCCTCTTTTATTCCGGTTTTACTTCCTGGATTGAGTTCGAATATGGTATTTACCGGAATTCCATACATTCTCGATATGGCATAGACAGTCTCGCCTCTTTTCACGATATGCGTCAGTTTATGACAATCTTCCTGCATTTTTTTATTGCTGACTTTTTGAGTCTTTGCTGCATCCTCCCCGGCTGGGTAATATACCTTCATCCCCTTCTGGAGAGGAGAAACCGCCTTGGGATTCAATTGCTGCAACTGATCGTAGTCCCAGCCATATGCACGCGAGATCCCGAATAATGAATCACCCTTTTTGATTTCATAGACATAATAATTCTTACCGAGAATCTCCACAACGGGCAATGAGGGAGCGGCATTGGCGCTTACTGAAGAAATCATTAAAGCGCATATCATCAAAAATTTCGATATAATCTTCATAATACAGTAATTTGCAGAGGGCGCTCTACCGCCCACCATGCAAAGTTAATGAAAATTTCTGACAAAGAAACTCTTTGCAACGCGTTTCTTAAAAAGAGAAATGAAGTGATATCCTGAGTCCTCTCTTATCAATTCCGGGCATATCCCTGTACGTGAGTCTCCAGATATAGTCAACGCGGAGAATTGTCAATATGTTATCAATACCCGCACCTATCTCCATATAGGGAGTTCTGCCCATCGCAACAGTGCCGGATGCATGAGGAAAACGATACAGGTCATCGTTGTATTCCGGATTGTTCTTTTTACTCAGACTACCTGCAAATCCTTTGAATGTGAAAACCTCGCGCAGTTTCAGTTTCTTTATCAGAGGGATTCTGTTAAATATCAACCCATTCATAAAATAAGTCAAATCAAGTGAAGCGAATTTGTCCATCGCAAATTCCATCGGATTCAGAAGCGTATACGATTCCGGCTGGATAGTATACGAGATGTTGGCATTCTGCCACAATAACGCCGGAAACTGTACTTTGCTCCATATAATGCCCCCTTTCAATATTATATCGGCATAGCCGAATGCTGAAAACCAGAATCTTTTCTGGATCGACAATTCTGTCTTGTTAAGAGTGAAGTCTGCACCAAATAAACCTCTGGGACCAAACTCATGTGTCAGCATAAAGACCGGCGCATCAAGATTTATGGGTTTCCTGCTTGTGACTGCCTGCACGAATTTTTCACCCGGCGCATATCTCAATGCAAGACGGAGTGCCGCCTGTTTGAAGTTTCTGTCATACACACCGTCAGCACGCATGAATGGGATCCATTCTGTAGCCTCTTGCGTCTCGTGACGCAATTCCACTCCTATGGAAAGATTATTTCTCAGTTCGAGGTTATACTCAAGCTTTGCGAGCCGACGATATGTTATTAGGTCACTGCTCATTCTTTTCAGCGACAGAAACACATTGTCTGAATTTGTAAAAAGATAGTGCTGCCCAAGTTGATCCTTATCATACTGATATGTCGCACGGATTGAATTAACCGGAAATTCACGCGATGTGTAAGTTTTCGGAATAAACGAATATTCAAGTTCTCCGCTGTATTTTATCTTTTTATCCTTTAAACCATAAGCTACATAACCTCGTCCGAAAATATGCGGAGACAACGCAGGCGTCGTGACACAGCCTACTCTGAAACGCATTCCTTCCGCTGTATTATGGCTTATAAAAGTATTCACCGGTCCTATATCGAATTTACTTGGATTTCCGGTAGTCACATAACCGTTTACAAATACTTTCAACACTTTTTCAGTCCAGTACAATAAAGGTTTCTTTCGAAGCATGAACATCATTTCACCCATATTTGACTCAGCTGACGACAATGGAATAAGACGTGACTCCTTCCAGAAATCCTCAGACTCGTTTTCTGCGGATGCGAGTAATATTTCACGTCCTCCACCCGCCGTGACATTGCCTAAATCTTCAGCCGGAACATATGAAAAGCCGGAATATCTGACCTGACGTGAGCCGTAGAGTTTCGGAGTGCCCGGAAGAAACTGCATTTCAAGACACAGGTCATCAAGAGTCTTGTGTGTATTGCCGGTCGAATCCTTTATGAAATTCTGACTTATGAAGATATTATCCACATAATTGAGGTTGATTGCCTTGGGCACACGCATCGTTACGCGTTTTACATATCTGACAGAGTTATTGACCGGAATATAGAGTTTACCGTTAAAACTGAATGATTCCGGATTATGCGGAGAAAAAGTCAGTTCAACGCATTTTTCACCTCCTACAAGAAGCGTATCACTGATCTCATATCTATAAAAATCATCCGCTATTGCCGAAAGAGGACTTACAAATCTGTTTTGCATCAATGCTATGTCATTGCCATATAAATCGACTTCCTGCAACAGGTCTTCAAAAATCTGACGTATATTCTGCTGATTGAAACCCTCGTCAAGTCCGTTGCTTCTAAGACCTCTGACCACTTCTACAGCATGTGGAAACTTGCTGCCGGAAACTACAGTAGACACTTTCTCCTTCAGGGCGACATCAAGAATAGTCTTTCCTGTCCATGCGGCGGTGTCTATGAAATTAGCCAAGAAGTCGAATTGCTTTCCGACCTTTCCATTTTTCTGAACAAGTCCTACATCAAAGTCATTCAGAGCCAGAACGGTCTTCTCGTATTTGTCATAACGGTAATAATCCGACCTCTGGGGATCATGGTGCCTTTTGTCTTGTCTGACACGCTCCATCAATTCAACAGCCGGATTATTCTTTTTTGAATATTTCCTTCGCTTAGGCTTGACTATCAACTCCTTGAGATCACGCCCCCGCGCATTCCCAAAACTCATCGTATCCAAGACCTCAGGTCTGACCATCTGGGCACAGACATCAGTCTGCCAAAACAGAACAATAAACAGCAGACACGCAAGAATGATTATTACCCTATTGATTCGCAAGAACTAAAAATATTTAGAACATCAATCTGTTAATAAACCGCTTAGATTTAAACAGTAAAAAAAATATCAAGACAAGTTTGAATTATAATAATTCGGATCACCGGTCACTTCAACTCCGATAAAATCCGGAACATCAAAATCCACATCCGGTGAGGGCAATTCTATTTCCGCCACAACAAGAGAAGCATTTCTGCCTTGAAACTCGTCTACCTCCCATATAAAACCGGAATAATTCACATAATGGCGTATCTTTTCAACCACGCATCCATCGCACAATCCAAGCAACGTCCTCGCATCCTGCAATGGAATCTCATACTCGAATTCAAGTCGTGTGTCACCTATGTTCTTTCCTTTGACAGTCAGGAATCCGGTTTCATCCTTTATGCGAATCCTGACAGTCCGCTCAGGATCACGATTCAGATAACCCTGGGTGATAACACTTGATTTGAACGAAAGATTGCGATATGAGCTATCTTTTACAAGATATTTCCTCTCTGTCTCTAATCCCATAATCCGCTTGTGTGTTTAATTTTATACGAACTCAGAAACTGTTTTCATCTGAACTGATTGACTTCCGGATTGTATTCAAACCCGGCACGTTTAAGTTTATCGGTCAGAATCTCATGCTCTATTCCTTCTGCCGCACACAATTCCTCAAGAGTGGAATATGAATCGCGCAACTTCATGTTTACCGCGCTATACAACATTATCGGGTCATTGGGCAGTGCCATATTCTATATGCTATTAAAATTATTTACCTTGGCTATTACCTCTGTCACCTCATCGTCTGTCATGACCGGTGAGATCGGCAGTGACAATTCCATGTTATGAATGCATTCAGTAATAGATAACGTGGAATAGTGCCTTAATATTCCTTTTGAGACATAACATTTTTGTCGGTGAGGCGGTATTGGATAGTGAATCAGCGTCTGGACACCGTTTACCGAGAGATATTGCTGCAATTGCTCCCTTTGCCTACATAAAACCGGAAACAGATGATAAACATTCATTTCGCCGACTTCTCCTATTCCAGAGGGTATAGATACCATCGGGTTGTCAATCTCTGCGATATATCTGGCGGCAATCGCACGGCGATGCCTGTTATCGGAATCAAGCCGTTTCAATTTAAGCCTCAGCACAGCTGCCTGTATCTCATCAAGTCGCGAGTTGCGCCCGGCTGCATCAAATACATATTTTCTGTCAGAGCCATAGTTCGCAAGACGACGCACCATTCCGGCAAGGACAGCATCGGAGGTAGTGACAGCGCCGCCATCTCCCAACGCACCCAAATTCTTCCCGGGATAAAAACTATGAGCGGCGGCATCTCCCAATGAACCGGTACGCTGTCCTTTGAACATACACCCGTGAGCCTGCGCGTTGTCTTCTATAAGTTTCAGGTTGTAACGCCTGCGCAATTCATCCAATTCCGATGTGTGCGAGCATCTTCCGTATAGATGCACCGACATGATTGCCTTGGTTTGCGGTGTTATGCAAGACTCTATTCCTGCAATATCAATCTGCAGCGTATCCTTATCCGGCTCTACAAGCACAGGAACAAGAGAGTTTTCCGTTATGGAAAGTATTGTCGCGATATATGTGTTTGCCGGCACAATAACCTCGTCACCATCACTCATGACACCAAGTTCCTTATACGCTCTGAGTATTAATGTCAGCGCATCCAAACCATTGGCGCATCCCACCGTATGGGACACGCCAATATATCTTGAATATTCCTCTTCGAAACATCTGTTTTCCTCACCCAGAAGATACCATCCTGAGCGTATCACCCGATTTACGGTTTCTGTAAGTTCCGGTTCAAAAGAATCATTTATTCTCTGTAAATCAAGAAACTTTACCATTCCGCTTTAGATTTATAAAATCACCGTAATCACGAATGTAATCATCTTCATCATAGAAATCTGATGCCAGAACCAATGCAACGGCACCTGAAGAGAAATCAACCAGATGCGACCATGTGCCGGGGGTCACGAGCAGACCCTGATAAGGCTTGTTCAGCAATATCGATTCTCTCGAACTGCCGTCATCAAGATGGACAGTAAAACTTCCGCCAACTGCAATTATAAACTCAAACAGAGTATGATGCGCATGCCCTGCGCGGCTTTCTCCACCCGGAACATCATAAATGAAGAATGCCCTCTTCATGTTAAACGGAATGTGAATGCCGTTCTCCACAACCGACAGATTTCCTCTTCTGTCAAGATGTCGTGGCAATTCAATTATCTTATAGTCCATCGTACCAATTATCGGTTATGATTACTTTGCTGTGTGGATTCTGACCACTGAAAAGGAATATGGTCCGGCATTAAAACCGACAACACCTCCTTCTATTAAAACGGAAGAGATATACGGTTTAGTGCATTCCTCAGCCGGGGAACCCGACAGAATGGAAACCGAGGCTTCTCCGTCACAGACTGCAAGCGATTTGAGATCCGCATTGACATCAACCGTAACCGGCAGAAGATTTGCAACTTTAAGAATCACATCCCCACTCTCCTCATCCTTGACTATGGAGTAGCCGAATCGTCTGGAAACATCTTCCGACTTTTCAGACAACGAAGCTTTAGCTGGGAAATAGACAGTACCTGAATTTGTGCCATACATTTTCTGCACATGGTAGTCGGGGGTGAGACGGATTGAATCATTGTCAAAGAACACCATGTCCGGACGCCAGTTCACATGTCCTTCCTTTGCCAACAGAGGAGCATAAGAGGTCATCTCGACAACATCTCCGTTGCGTTCCACATCAGTCAGATAAAGGGCTATTGACAAGGCAGCCTCAAGCGTGTTCTTACGGTCAGGAGTATGCGATGCGTATTCACCGAGATAAACCTTGGGACCGTTACGGTCATAACTGTCGTAGTAGCCGCGGTTGTTGAGATACCATCCGGGTGCGACATAATAATGTTCGTCTACCATTGCCACATTTTCTTTCCTGGCAAACTTCCATCCTTCAGTATAATCAGACCCTTCAAAGAACGGTCCTACCGTTCCTATAACTACAATCTCCGGATGCTTTTCCTTTAATCTGTCGTGTATATATTTGAACCGCTCCTCAAAAACTTCTGTAATCATATCTTCATTTCCGATACCGATGTATTTGAGATTGAAAGGTTCCGGATGACCGGCTTCCGCACGTTTAGCACCCCATTCCGAATCGACCGGACCGTTGGCATATTCTATCAAATCAAGTATATCCTGCACATAATCATCCATCCGGTCCATGGGGATTCCACACTGCTGTCCAAGTGATGTTATCTCACTATCGGAACCGGAATGGGAACGTCCTGAATTCTGACAAGGAACACCGGCTGCAAGCACCGGTAACGGTTCGGCATTCAAATCCTCACAAAACAGAAAATATTCGTGATAACCCAGCCCTCTGCTCTGATGATAGTTCCATATGTTGCGCAAGGGCTTTCGGCTCTCAAGCGGACCTATGGATCCTTTCCAGTCGTATATATTGTCTATGCCGTCGCCATGTGCCACACATCCTCCCGGAAATCTTACAAAACGAGGCTTAAGGTCAGCAAGAACCTGTGCAAGATCCTTTCTGAGTCCGTTTTTGCGATTATTGAATGTATTCGAGGGAAACAACGAAACCATATCGATGTCACATTGTATGTAGGCAGGAATCTCCAGCACCAGTCTGGCTCCCGAAACGCTTTGTCTCGCTTTGAGCATAGTCGCCGACTTTTGCCAGCCGGAACCCTTTGCCGCCACTTCCCCCGATGCAACTCTCTTCCCGTCGGGGGCAATTATACTGACATTAAATTTTCGGGAATCACGGGGATTTCCAAGTCTTACAAACATCGAGAAATCATAAGTTTCCCCTTTCTTTACGGAAATACCGTCAAAACCGGTGTTTTCAAGTCTTTGCTGTCTCGCAGATGAACTGACGGCAAGATAGTGCGGGTTGTTTTCATGCAACGGATTGTCGGTAGAGAAATTCATTTTCAGACGATTTCCTGCCGCATCGGAAAGATTCCACGAATAAGACGGTCCCCACCCCTTCTTATGGTTTTCAGAATAATCGTATTCAAAATCGCGGTTCTGAATCAACTCGGCATACAAACCTCCGTCAGCAGCATAACTGATGTCTTCAAAAAATATTCCGATCAGTTTGTCACTGATACGATATGGAGCTTTTCTTTCATCAAGCGATATATTAGCGGTTAGTCCGTTCATTCCCGCAAACCGATTGCCGTCATCCTTCATCAGTTCACTTTCGCGTCTGTGCTTGCTGCCTCTTTCCTTTACATAACCGGTTAAATTTCTCACCAGAGAAAATGGAACTTTAATAATTTCGCCGTATACGCGCTTCCCTCCGAGTTCGATGCCTGCGGGCTCACCATGCCTCAGACCACAACAACCCAACCGGCAGGAATCCTCTTTCTTTGAATATTTCTGTGGTTCCCAATTAATAAGATCAGCAGAACGCGCATATGCGACCGTTTCCTTTTTATCTGACACATACCATGTGGCGATCCAACCGTCTGAAGTTTTGTACAAACGGGGGGCAAACATGGTTTTATGACTTTCCCATGGACCGAAATCGGAGGAAACAAAATCATATGCGGCATCCGCAGGACCGGCAGGATCGGCGATTGAATTCCAGACAATGCCGCAATCACTCCAGGCAAGCCGCAATCCACTGCGTCCGTCAGCCTTTGAATATGAGAACAACAACACTGAATCCGGCATATTACAGGATGTGCCAGCGTTTATAACAAACGAAGCTGTAAGCGCAAACGCGCCTACAGCTACTTTTAAGATAGCATCAAATTTCATGATGTTACTATTGATATTATTCAACAAATTCCTTATTTAACAATTACAAAGCCTTTTTCTGAAGGAATGGTTACGGCATATCTTATTCCGGATTTCTTGCCATTTTTCAGAGAGACGGTATTTTTCATCAGTGCATCACCCTCGCCGTCTGAATAAACCACAGCTTCTCCGGACTGGATAAAGTCAAGATTGAGTTCCAATGACACAGGCTCTTTTCTGGCGTTTATACCTGCCACATACCATTTCCCTCCGCTTTTACGGGCAATAACGGCATACTGTCCGGGATAACCTGCCACATATCTTGTCTCATCCCATTTTGTGGGAACTGACCGCATATATTCCAAAGCAAGAGGAGAGGCATCCTCCAGATTGTTTGGAGTAAGTGCGAAGTTCTGGGCGGGACTCTGGTATATTGTGGCAAGAGCAAGCTGAAAAGCATCTGACGTGCGCCGATAATTGCCTTCGGCATTTGTCTTGTGCAGTCTCTTGTTCAGGAAGGTTCCGCCATATTCCATTGCACCGACCGTGTTTCTTATAAAAGGATGCAGTGTGGCATTCTCAGCTTCCTTGTCACAGAAATGCTGATTAAAAACCATATTTTCCGAAGCCAGCACCGCCTCGCTTCCGACATAATTGGGATACATGCGTTCCCAGCCGCGAGGAAGCGTGCAGCCATGGAATATCACCATAAGTCCGTGATCATCGGCATCGCTGAGGATATCTTCATACAGACGCATTGTCTCTTGCTTGTCACCTCCGAAGAAATCCACTTTTATACCTTTGACTCCGATACTTTGCAGCCAGTCCATCTCTCTCTTTCTGGTAATCGGATTATCCATTATGTTGATCGGACTCTGCTCGATATCATTCCAATAACCGCTTGAGCTATACCATAAAAGAGGTGTGACACCCTTGTCTTTGCCATATTCCATCAGTTCGATAATGCCGTCACGGCCTATCGTACGATCCCAATAGTTGTCAATAAGCGTATAAGGATAACCCATGGCACCGGCAAGATCTATAAACTTCTTGATGTCTTTCTTATTGATACTGTTGTCCTGCCATACAATCCAGCTCCACGTTCCTTTATTAGGATTATAGGTATGTTTGGATTCATAACGAGGTTCAACTGTATTCCAAGGAGCGGTGGTCTCTACAATAGGTGCGAGATCCGCACCTACAGTGACTGTGCGCCAGGGAGTCGAGCCGGGCAGGGCAAACGCCGGTTCACTTGTGCCGTTGCCGTTGTTTTCTTCCGGCATTGGAAATGCGATGGAGTAGACTCCATCTTTTCTGTCTGTCAATCTGGAGCCACAATAATTGCGGTCTACACCAGTTTCGCTCAGAAGTACCCAACCTTTGTCACCGATGCGGAAAAGACCCGGAAATGTAAAACCATGTCCGTACTGTGAACGGGTGTCAAGAGGCGCATCAATAATGTATTCCTCCTCATAACTCGGTTTGGTGCGTTTCCATGCTATCATGGCATCGCTCTGAGGAGTTAGAAATGCCGTGGCGTATGACGGAATATGAAAACCAGTCTTCTCTGCCATTATTCTCGCAGCTCCAGTTTCTTTGGGTTTGGCGAGATTATATCTGAATGCCACATCATTATCAGAAACCACAAACTCAATACCCACTTTATCACCTTTCGGATTCTTAAATTCGCACGTAAGAGAATTTGCATCGAATTTAACCGAAGATTTTTTGATTCTTTCGTTCACATAAGTCTTATGCCATTCGTTGTCATGCCGCGCTATCATTCGGAGATCTTTCGAAAAATCTCCGTAATCTGCCACAATACCCAGAGGTGAGTCTTCAAGCATCACCACACCATTGTAAGATACGTTATATACTGGAGTACCTCCGTTTGTCTTTACATCCACCCTCAGTTTGCCGTCAGGACTGCAGACTGAAGCATCCGCAATGCCGTTTTCCGCATCACCCCATTTCTGGCGAAGACGTTTCATCTCATCTTCAGTTACCGGAATTACCGTGCCATGACGCGGATGAAAATTCATGGTTACAGGACGCTCGACATTCTTGAAATTCTGCAAATCCACAGATTCTGTAAAATCATACCCTTTCTTCATGTATACATCATACATGAGAATATATCTGTCTTCACCGATTAGCTTGAATGTTCCGGCTCCTTCAACCGCCTCTTTTGTCTGCTGTTTATAATCAGGGTACTCTGTCCATTTGCCGGAAGTCAGATCTTTGGTCGTTGCAACTTTTATGCCATTACCATGACCCTCTGTCTTATAAAAGAGGTGGTATATACCGTCTTTATAGACAATATCACCATCGATACACGACTTTCCGTCCTTAGGAACAAAAAACGGTTTGGGAGTACCTTCGATATCGGTAAAATCTTTATTGGCATAAGCATAGTATATTATATCTGGACCGTTGCCATGCTGCATTGACCAATATATCAGGAATTTCTTTGCCTTGGGATCATAGATGGTCTGGGGAGCCCATACTCTTTTCAGATTCTCCTGCCCGCTGTATTTCTTCTGGATATTGATTGCGGAATGAGTCCAGTTGACCAGATCGCACGATTTCAACAGAACCATTCCTCTGTTGGAATCCCACCCTCTGGCACTGACCATATCTGTCACAACCATATAGAAACAATTGTCGGGACCACGAAGAATATGCGGATCCCTCACACCTCCGGTCTCGCTTATAAGCGAAGATTTTATTACAGGTCTGTTGCCGTTAAGTGCCTTGTAATCAAAACCGTTATCACTCAACGCAAACCTTATTGCCTCTTCCTCCTTATTATTGTTGTTTCCGGTAAAATAAGCGAAGAGATAACCTGCCATATCTTTCTCAGCAGGAACTTTTCCTTTAGCCGACACTGACAAGGCGGCAAAAACAATCATTAGCGACAATAAACATCGTGTCATGGTAAGTTGTTATAGTTTTAAAGTGAATTTTAAGGTTGTTTAACATTGTCTGGCAGACGCGACCGCTATCATATTTTATTCAGTCATAACAGATCTTATTCAGCTATAATATAACTGCAATAATATGACTGCAGAATTTGTCGCCAAACCTGGAAAGCGTTTAAGTGTATTTTTTACACTTATTCCGCAAAGTTAAACATTTTTATTGCATTCCACAAATATAGGCACTCTTTTTAATAGTGTTTTAAAACATCTAACAGACATATCCCATGCAGACTTTCACCCGCATCCCTATCTCCATTACATTTATAAGGAGTATCACGCTGACTGCAGTGTGTACATTGGGTCTATCCCTATCTGTTCATGCACAGAATCAGCGCCCTCTTGAAGAAATCCGGATGGACTCGGCAATTTCCAATCACAAGATTCTATATTTCGGGAAAGGTGATGAGCCGGATAACGATTCCACATCCGTCATGATTCAAAAATTCTATGAAGACCAGTTCAGACATTTCCAGGATCCTCTTGCACCATACTTTTTATTTCTGTCAAAAGATTCCAAACTCGCGATGGGCATAGGCGGATGTGTGAGAATGCGGGGGTATTTCGACTGGGGCGGAGCTATTCCTTCATCAGGTTTTGCTCCATATCTGATTCCGATGCAGAAGAATCCTGCAAAAAAACGGCAACTCGGTTCAACACCCGCCGGAACCGCACTATTTTTCAGGGTATTGGGACGAAACAAGACATTGGGAGACTATCAGGTATATATAGAGGCGAACTTTAACGGATATGAAGTCCGCGATTTCCGCCTCAAAAAAGCATACGCATCAATCAACGACTGGACATTCGGTTACACAAATTCCACTTTCAGTGATCCGTCCGCACAGCCTCCGACTGTTGATCCATCGGGACCGAATTCTAAAATCGGAGCCACTTCCGTACTGATAAGATGGTTGCGCCGACTCCCGAAGGGGTTCTCGGTGGCTGTATCGGCAGAAATGCCCTCCGACCAGATTGAGACAGTTCCGGAACAGATTGAGAAAGTATCTCAATACATTCCGGATATAGCGGCATTCATGCAATACGGATGGGGTGAATCAAACCATATACGCTTGTCCGCGATATATCGCTCTCTCCCCTACCGCGATCTGCTGATGGGCAAGAATCATAACAAAACCGGATTCGGCATTCAAGGCAGCACTATATTCCGCCCGTTCTATTCCATAACCGTCTATGGCTGTCTGAACGGAGGTAAAGGATATGGCAGCCTCGGCGGCGACTGGCTGATGGGTGCCTATGATCTTGTGGCAGATCCCGACAAACCCGGAAAACTTTACGCTCCGTTCTGTTATGGCGGATACGCGGGAATCCAATATAATTTCACTCCGATGATATTCGCAAGCGCTACTTTCGGAGGCGCACGCTATGCACCTCGCCACGATGTAGCGGCAGACCAATACAAACAGGGATTGTACATGGCAGCCAACGTATTCTGGTTTCTCACTCCACGGATATCCTGTGCCATGGAATTCGATCTTGGCAGACGGATGAACTTTAACGGAGACACCGCCTGGGCGCGCAGACTGGGCGCATTCGTATCATTTTCATTCTAAACCTCCTTGATTTTCGACATACCGGTTTTCGAGACAGTTTTCGAGATACAGAAGCATGCTTAAAAAATAATTGTCTTTTTGATTTGAATTAAGGAATTATTTCCCTAATTTTGTGGCTGATTGGGTTTCGTTCTGAAAGGGGGCGAAACTAAGATAGAATAATTACCAGTATTAATCACATAAATTACAGACAATTATGTCAAAAGTAACCGTAGTAGGCGCCGGTAACGTAGGCGCTACAGCTGCCAATGTTATGGCACTTCGTGAAATCGCAGACGAGGTTGTAATGATCGACATCAAGGAAGGCGTTTCCGAAGGAAAGGCTATGGACATGATGCAGACAGCTAACCTTCTCGACATGAACACTCGCATTTCCGGTGTGACTAACAACTATGAAGCGACAAAAGACAGCGATGTCGTTGTCATCACTTCCGGAATACCCCGCAAACCGGGCATGACTCGCGAAGAGTTGATCGGTGTTAACGCAGGCATTGTGAAACAAGTGACTGAAAGCGTTCTCGCACACAGCCCCAACGCTGTGATCGTATGCGTTTCCAATCCTATGGACACCATGACCTACCTTATCCACAAAGTGTCAGGTCTTCCCAAAAACCGCATCATCGGTATGGGTGGCGCTCTTGACAGCAGCCGTTTCAAATATTATCTCAGCAAAGCCCTCAACGCCAACCCCAATGAAATTGAAGGTTTCGTAATCGGCGGACACGGTGACACAACAATGATTCCCATGAAGCGTTTTGCTACACTTCGCGGTATTCCTGTAAGCAACTTCCTCTCTGCCGAAGAACTTGACAAAGTAGCTGCCGACACTATGGTAGGTGGCGCTACTCTCACAAAACTTCTCGGCACATCCGCATGGTACGCTCCCGGTGCCGCTACTGCAGAAGTTGTAGAGGCTGTAATCCATGACCAGGATGCAATCATCCCCTGCTCCGCACTGCTTGAAGGTGAATATGGCGAGAGCGATCTTTGCATCGGTGTTCCCTGTGTTCTGGGCAAAGGTGGTATCAAAAAGATTCTCGAACTTGACCTCAATGAGGAAGAGAAAGAGCTTTTCAAGAAAAGCGCAGAGGCTGTTCACAAAACAAATGCCGCTCTCCCCGCTTAATCTCGCGATATGTAATAAAAATAAACTCCCGAAGAATCTTCGGGAGTTTATTTTTATTACATATAACGTTATGCGGAATAACGTTATGCGGATGCTATCGTCATCACAATAAAAGCTACCATGAAAAGTATGCCCATTATCATGGCGATTACATCAAGTTTACGACTCGCCCACGGACTCACTTTATATATATACAATGCGGCAAGATGACAAAAGACCATCATAAACACAAAGAAAACGCTTGTATAAGTCCACCAAGGCGCCGGTGTGCCGATAATAAAACCCAGCCACACCACAACCAACACCAATGCGCCCCAGGCGACACTTTTCATTTTAAGGATACTACGCATCATCATCTGTAAAGTTTGAATCCGAAAACATTTCCGCTGTCAGCAAGAGCCAGACCTATATAATACCCTGAGCCCAACACCGACATATCGATATTCATCAACGAAGTTTCCTTGTAATACTTTTCCATCATCTGCATTCCACCGATGGTGTATATCCTCATCATTCTGATATTTTCCGGAAAAGAAATCTCAAAATGCCCGCCTCCCAAAGCTTTGACCACAGGTCGCGAGGGAGAGACGATTTCCTCAAGTTTTATATCGCGTTCACGATTTTCTCTGCTGACTTCGCGTATGAAATCTTCATAAAATTTAAACGGAATTTCATCATCGGCGGCTGTGACATCATCAAGAGTCAACTCACGGTATGCATCAGGATCGTACAGGCTGAATTCGACAGCGGAAGGCATAAGTATCTGATTCCCCGATCGTGCCAGAGATTCAAGCATATCTTTCCGTTCCTCCCCTAATGCTCTGTATTCATCCGAATCATATGGAGAAGCGAGAACGGCAGAAATATATTCCGGGATATTCTGCCATGCTACCATTGCCTTGACTGGTATGCGGGGATCGTAACGTATCAGTTCAATCTCACGCGCATAGGTCTTTAACACCGCTTTTTCATCATCCGAAATCTTGTCTTTATCAAACTTTCGGACCTTGCTGTAAGCAAGTATCGGATATGCCTTGTTCTCTCCGGATATTATGACATAACCTCCTTTTGGCGAATTATACACATATATGGGAGAAAACAATCTGTCGGTAGTCAGTTGCCGTCCGTTCCATACCATCTGAGGCGGAGCCGTAACCTCTCCATAAGCGGCATTGAAAAAAGTCCCGGCAATTGAATTTGCCTCCTTTCGGGAAACAGTCTCGGCATGTGCGGCAGCCGGGACTGCCACACATGCAAAGAGTGATATCAGGATCCTAAATTTCATTTATTAAATTACTGTTCTGCAGTTTCTACCTCGGATTCTTCAACTTCTACAACATTCTGGACATTCGGAAGTTCAAGACCGAGATGCTTTTTGGCATCAAGAGCTTTAAGCACAAGACCGAGCACAAGTGCGGCAACGCCAAGACAGGCGAGCATAACCAGAGGAGCTGTGTAATTATAACTTATGGAAGCCACTTCCTCCGTCATGGTGCCGTTGGCAAGTGCTTCTGTAATCTGCGGATTTGTAGAATCGAGCACTTTGCCGATCAACATCGGGAAAAGCCACAAACCGATATTCTGAATCCAGAATATCAAGGCATACGCCGAACCTATGATTTTGGAATCAACAAGTTTTGGCACGCTTGGCCATAGAGAGGCCGGCACTAATGAGAACGATGCTCCAAGCACAAGAATAGTCAGGTATGCAACAATCACACCTCCTACCGGAGTGTCTTTGAACATAGGCAGAACGAATGCAAACGTAAGATGACATGCTATAAGAAGTAACGCTCCAAGCACAAGCATAGAAGCCGCTTTACCCTTATAGTCCACATATTTACCAAGAATCGGAGTGATTCCCACAGCAAGCAGGGGGAAAACCGCGAAAATAGCCGCCGCGCTCTGACGCATATAACCCATCCAGCAATAAAGGACAAGGCAACATACAGCTACAACAAGCATGACTGTACGCACGATCTTGTTTTTCCCGAAATTGCTTGCAAAAGAAGCGAACGCTACAATAAGCATCACAACATACTGCCAGACACTTACCGCCTCACTTCCCCAGAAGGAATCCGGTGCTACGTCAGTAAACGCAAGATTGCACTGTAACATATTGACCGCGTATTTCTGGAAGGGGAAAATCGCGGAATAATACAATACACACAAAAGAGCGACAAGCCAGAAAGCCCAGCTTGAAAGAATCTTGCCGAGATCGCTGATTTTGAAAGGATCGTCTTTCTCCTCTGCCTCACCTGTCTGCGAATCAAGTTTCTTGTCCATGAAGAAATAGACAATAAACATTATCAAAGCTATCATAAGAAGCACAACTCCAAATGCGACAGAGCGTGAAACGCTTATTGTGCCGCCAAGTTCTGCAAAAACCGGCGAGAATATCATACATGTGGCAACGCCAAGACGTGCAAGAGCCATTTCCGAACCCATCGCCAAAGCCATCTCGCGACCTTTGAACCACTTCACGATGCCACGGCTTACAGTGATACCTGCCATCTCCACTCCACATCCGAAGATCATGAAACCCACAGCGGAGAATTTAGCCGAAGCAGGCATTCCTTTATAGAACGGAGATATGCCGAGTTCATCGAAACCGGGAATATAATTCAGATGGTTTGTGAACCAAACATCAAGACTGCTGCCAAGAAATGAATCAGTAAGAGCATACCAGTTTATAACCGCGCCCACAAGCATCACGGCTCCTGACAAGACAGCCGTGAAACGCACTCCCATCTTGTCAAGAATGATTCCGGCAAAGATAAGGAAGAATATAAACACATTAAGAAATGTCTCCGAACCCTGCATTGTTCCAAACGCAGTGGAATCCCATCCCCGTGTTGACTGCAAAAGATCCTTGATAGGTGAAAGGATGTCCATAAATATATATGAACAGAACATCGCAAACGCTAAAAGACCGAGAGCCGTCCAACGTGCCCAGCTATAATCCCGAAGCGAGCCAGCTGAAGCGGAAACTTTAGTTGTAATTGTTGACATAATATAGTTTTAATTGATTTTTGACTAATCAATGAAATTATTTTTTAACAGCTTCTAATCACTTCAATACCATACCGGATGCAAAAGCTCATCCCGAAACTCTTCCTTACTAATCATGCCGGTAATCCTATTCCCTTCATTGCCATCGGCATCAAGGAAAACGAAAGTCGGAACAGCCTGCACTTGATATTTATTTGCCAATTCAGGATTTTCATCTATATCTATAGAGATGAAATTATATTCATCTTTAAAATCATCTGCAAGACTATAGAAAATTGGTTTCATCCTCTGGCAAGGACCACACCAGCTTGCTGTGAAATCAACGATACTGGGTTTTCCGTTACTCACCATCTGATGCAATACGACCGACTCCTGATTCGACACAGTTGCATTTTCAGCACCGGTATCGCCATTCCGGACATCATTAGTTCCAGATTCAACTTTCACAGTATCTGAAACTGTCTCATAACTTTGCAACTCACTTGGAGTCCTGTAATTCTTATTTTTCCCACATCCGGCCAATACAACCACAATGGAAACAATATAAAATATCCTGGAATATCTCATATTAAGGCATTTTAATTAAACAAACTTTTTCACTTATATAAAAACAATGCCGGAGACCTTACAATAATTTAATTGCAAGATCCCCGACATATTATTTCGTAATTGCTACTTCCGAGAAATATTATATTTCTTTGTTATGTTCAAGAAGCAGCGTCATTGACGGACGGTCGCAGATCTCTGCCGGACCAAAATACTGAATCGGACCGGGATACTGATACAATGTGTTGAGAGCAAGTGTTTCACGCATTGATGCAAACTTGAGGTAAGGACGTCCGTTAAGGTTCACAAGTGCTTTCTGAATCACCGGCTTCATCTCTCCGTTGCGGCGCTCCATATTCATCATCATGGTGATTGGGATACCTCCGCAGATCCAGTTTTCTGTTGAGTCTGTCAGATTGCGCACGCTCGACATATACCCGGTCAGACCTGCATTGATGAGCATAGCTGCATTGTAACCCAGAGCGTATGTGTAATCAGCATCGAAGTTGGTAGGATCCGCGCAACGACCTTCATAACCGAAGAAGTGGTGCTGTGCCGCGAATTTGCCACTGTACTGACCATCCTCCGCCATCTCGGCAAGACGCTTCGCTACCATTTCGCTGAGAAGGCTCTCTGTCTCGATCAGCGAAACCTGAACGTTACCGTGGCTGTCCCGGTCAAGGCTGAGCTGGAGAGCGATTGTCTTGGGAAGCATCTTGTAAAGATCTGCGTTCACCGGAGAAAGATGACTGTGGATTGCCTCAAGTTTCTCATTCTCCTCAAGCGACTCAAGCTCGTCTGCATATTCAACCAGAACTTCATTGAGTTCTGCAATAAGAGTCTTCATCGAAGGGATGAACTCGATGAGACCTTCGGGAATAAGGACTGTTCCGAAATTCCAACCCAATTTGGCACGCTCTGCGATTACATAGCAGATATAGCTTACGATATTGTCAAGAGTCATGCGCTTGGCGAGAACTTCCTCCGAGATAAGACAGATGTTCGGCTGAGTCTCAAGAGCACATTCAAGAGCTATGTGGGAAGCGGAACGACCCATAAGCTTGATGAAGTGGTAGTATTTTTTAGCCGAGTTACAGTCGCGCTGGATATTACCGATTACCTCGCTGTAGACCTTGCATGCTGTGTCAAAACCGAAAGAAGTCTCGATCCATTCGTTCTTGAGGTCTCCGTCAATTGTCTTGGGAACACCGATAACCTGAACATCGGCTCCGATATTCTTGTAATATTCGGCAAGAACTGCGGCATTGGTATTTGAATCGTCACCACCGATAATAACGAGAGCCTTGATATTAAGCTCTTTGAGTATCTTAAGTCCTGCTTCGAACTGTTCGGGAGTCTCAAGTTTTGTGCGACCGGATCCGATGATGTCGAAACCGCCTGTGTTACGATATTCCGCTATATAACCTGCAGTCAGTTCCATGTACTGATGGTTGATAAATCCTGCAGGACCCATAAGGAAGCCATAAAGACGGTTCTCCTTGTTCAATTTCTTAAGACCGTCAAAAATACCGCTTACCACATTGTGTCCGCCGGGAGCCTGACCGCCGGAGAGAATGATACCTACATTAAACGGCTCTTCCACTCGCTCAGGCTTGTCATTGTTCTCGAACTGAACGATAGGCATTCCGTATGTGTGGGGGAATCTCTCTTTGATTTCCGCCTGATTTGCCACAGACTCTGTAGCCTCTCCGAATTTAACTTTGACATCGCCCTGAAGATCTTTGGGCAATTTGGGCTGATACTCTGCTCTTACTCGCTGGAGTGCACTCTTTTTCATGTTTTATTTTAATATCTTGTTTTTACCTTGTTTTATTCCGATTGTCGCTGGCACTGCAATTATGCACTGTGTTTCCAAACACCTGCAAAGTTAGCAAATTTATGCCAAATAATCAAGATAAAAAAAGTGTATGGATATAAAAATTATTCCTCCCCGGCAAGCATTTTTTCAGCCTCCCTGAGATCTTCCTCCGTATCTATTCCTATTGTGGAAAATTCAGTAAGTCCGATTTTGATTCCAAAACCATTCTGAATCCACCTCAGTTGCTCAAGACTTTCAGCCTTCTCAAGCGAGGATTCGGGCAAACGCACAATCTTCGAAAGGACAGATGCCTTATAGCCGTAAATACCGATATGCGTATGGAACTCTGTCTCTTTCAGCCAGTTTTTCCAATCCGTTTTTCTAACGTAGGGAATTATGCTTCTGGAAAAATACAACGCATCCATATCCTGTGAGAACACGACTTTCACAAGATTGGGATCGAAAAGCGCGTCAAAACCTCTGGTGGCGTCAAAACGCATTGCAAGAGTAGCGATATCGGCAGAGGGATTGTTTTCGAACACCGCCTTCAGTTTCTCAATCTGTTCCGGACGAATGAACGGCTCGTCACCCTGAACATTGATAACCACATCGGCGTCACTGCCAAGAAGCCTGTAGGCTTCCTCTACCCTTTCCGTGCCGCTTCTGTGAGTGTCCGAAGTCATCACGGCTCTGAAACCCGCCTTCTCCACACACTCCCTGATACGGCTGTCATCTGTGGCTACAACAGCTTCGACACCGGCTTTCTCAACCTGTCGGCAGACTCTCGTTATCATCTCTTCTCCCCCTATTCTGGCGAGCGGTTTTCCCGGGAATCTGGATGACTCATAACGTGCCGGGATTATAACTATATACTTCATAATGCTGGTTATAAATTATTTTCGTATTCTATCAATTGTCTTGCTTAGCCATGATGGCACGACAAGCGCGCCGATAAGCAAGTAAAGATAATATGTTATCAGACGCCAGAACACTGCGAGAATCAGAGCCATGCCGGCTGTCCCTACCATATCGCCGTAATATTCCGAAAAAAGCCACTCGCTCAGACCGGCTCCTCCGGGTGTGGGACTCACCATCAGCACAACCCAAATTACAAACTGGCGGGCGAGAATGACCCATTGATATTTGTCGTCTGCGGGTATGAATCCCCAGAACAAGGCATTTACTACAAGATAACGGGATGTCCATGACAGCGCCGTGCCGCAAAAAACTTCAAGCCAGAAGCCAAACGGCTTGGACTGCAGTTCTTTTGAAGTCGCCACCATGTTGGCTCCCAATGCCTGTATCTGGGATGACCATTTACGGAACCATCGCAATCCGGATATTTTATCGAGAACTTTTCTTATCCACAATGGTTTCCATATTATCCCGAGGAACAATATAAATGTCCACACCGCTATAAGCATGTATACAATCCAGAAAGTATATTTTATTCCATGAGAGAATGATGACCCTTCTGAAGCGAATATGTCTGCCGCCGGGGTAAACATCACAACAAACGGACATGCAATGACAAAGAAAAGCTCGTCCATGAAAAGAGTGGTAAGCATTAAAGTCGTAGCACGTCCCATCTCTATTCCCTGAGAATTCAGAAATATCATCCCCAGCGAACTTCCACCTACCGCAGAAGGAGTGATACAGTTGGTAAACTCACAAAGCATGTCGACTTTCCACGCCTGTCTCCATGTCAGTTTCCGGTCGGTCAATGCCCGGAATCGCCATGTAAGACCGAAATCCCTGCCAAACATACACAAGAATCCCGCAACCACACAACCTATTATTCTTGAATCAAAATGAATGCTCTTCCAGATATCCGCAATATCCTCTTTACGTGCGTCGTGCACAAACATCAGAACCACGACCCCGAGACCGATAGCCACGGGCAGCAGAACTTTCCAGAAAGAGAAAGAGCTTTTACTGTCTGACACCTGTCCTCTCATCCCTTATACCTTATACCTTCTTATTAGCGAATCATATCTGTCACTCACTTCATCCACCACGTCTTCCCAACTCCTGACAAGTGTAGTCCTCGCACCTTCCGAAACCCTGTTCAGCAAATCCCTGTTGTTTTTAAGATGTATTATCAGTTCTGAGAATCTTTCAGGCGATTTCTCCGTAAGAAACCCGTTCTTCCTGTCACATATGACTTCCGCCGCAGTGGAGCCTTCGAGAAGTATGGCGGGGGTGCCCATGGCGGCAGCCTCTCTTACAACCAGCGGGGCATTGTCATAGAACGATGGAAACAGAAACAAATCAGAAGCTGCGTAATAATCGCTCAAAGTGTGACGATCCTTGATGACTCCGTTGATATGCACGGAATCAGACATTCCATAGCGGGAAACCAAAGACCGCACGTCATTGAGAGCATAACCGGTACCAATAAAATTCATAACGAATTTTATTTCCCCTTTCAGAAGCCTCAGAGTTTCGAGTATAACATCAATACCCTTTTCCCAGATATGCTGACCGACAAACAACAGTGCAAGCTCATCATCCTTCACACCAAGACGGTGTCTGGCAGCGAGTTTATATTCAGCCGGATTTCCAGTAATAATCGAAGCGAAATCATTTCCGTTTTCGACTACTGTCAAAGGTCCCTTGAATCCGTATTCTCTGACTGTTTCCTCAACCTGAGCCTGTGGAATCCATACTTCATCGCAAGAATTGAAGAAATCCAGAATACGCTTCATTATTATAGGGACACACCACGGTGCCTTCCGAAACGAGTGTTCAAGATCGGAACGATACTTTGAATGAAAAGTGCCAATCAACGGAACTTTCTGGTGTTTCTTCACATATACGGCAAGTCTACCCGAAGAGAAAGGACAATGAGAATGCAGTATCTTGAAATTAGATTTGCGTAGTCGCCTCCATATAAACGGATCGCATTTCGGATAACCATATCGATAGGGATGTCTGGAAGCTATCGGCAATGAAAAATACCTCACAACTTCAAAAGGATAGTCTTGTTTCTCCGGATTCCAGGGGGTCACAACGCAAGGGGTGTGCCCCTTGCGGCTTAGCCAATAGACATAATTCTCCACAGCGAGAGTAACCCCGTCAAGAATCGGGGGGAAACTGTCGTTAAAGATACCATATAGATCTTTTGACTCCGGATATGAAAATAACCCTTTCATAATAATGATGCAAATTTAACTTAATTTAATAACAATCAAACCCCCGATTTGAATGTTTTTATTTAAATTTTTTACAAACATCTGATAATAAATGATAAATGCGCGTCCGCTTATTCACATATCCATGTGAGTGCCGTGTGGCATAAACAATATGTTCGATAACAAAACTGCATTTTGTTAAAAAATCAATCCTGAAATATTTGGCAAAATCAAATATTTGTCTTAACTTTGCACTCGCAAAAGCAAATGGTGCCATGTCCGAGTGGTTAGGTACCGGTCTGCAAAACCGTTCACACCAGTTCGAATCTGGTTGGCACCTCTGAAAAAATCCTGATAACTCAGTTATCAGGATTTTTTCATTTCCATGTGTTTACTGCTTATAGCACATCAACAACACCCTGTTGCCTGTTTAATTCAATCAATTCATTTTTTCATAAACATATACTTCGTGCACTTCGCCTGTATAGCCTTCCTCAGTTATAGGACCCTGACTCATGCCAAGAACAATGCGGGTGCCCCTGTTATTCAACACCAGCAGATCGCCATTAGACGGGTCTATCGCCACACCCTCAATCTCACCGGCGCGTGCGAAGTCTGACATTTCACGGAAATGACGCAATGAACCCTTGACGGCTCCTCCGGCAACCAGCCCCTTTCTTAAAACAGCCATGCCTTTTTCATCAAGTTTTACACTGAACGGGGTATCCTTTACTACCTCTTCCCCCTCCACAAGTCCTGTATAAGGAATGTTTCCAAGATCCGTGACATACAGATTGTCAGCGATGCCATACGCCGCTTCTCCGTCATCCGCTGAAAAAATCATTTTCCCGTCAGCGATTGTTATGCCCTGACACCAGTAAGGTGTCGGCTGACATTGCATCTTGGTGTGATAACGACCGGTGGCAAGATCATAGCAATATACATAGCGGGAATCGACCCAATCGCTCATCCATACCATATTCCGGTCACGATCCACCGCAATTCCCGAAACCTCGACCTGACCGGATTCCGGACTCCATGGCAGATCGCGCTTCCATTCGAGTGTTTCAGCATCATATATGGAAACTGCTATATTATAGCCGCGACCATACTCAAACCTTTCGATGCCGCAGTATATCTCTCCGTTCCATACATCAATATCTCCGAAATGGTTTGCCACTTCAGGATTTACAAAAGGCTGTCGGTTGACATTAATCAGATGCCAGTTCTTGTCATATTTATATATCGCTTTCGTATCGGAGACATAATAAAATACGCTGTCGGCGGCAATCCCCTGCCTGCCCGGAACTTCCACAACCTTCTTGAGCCTGTATTCATCTCCTATTATGCTTCCTTTAAGATTCCCGACTCCGCACACGATGCCGACAATCATGAAAGCTACGATTCTCAATGTTCCTGACACTTTACTTTCCATTACGAATATATTTTTAGACAGCTAAGCAAGTGTTCGGATTCGCATTTATTATAAATCAAATTAGAACACTTACTTACCATATTAACCATTGCAAACTATTTCACTTTTCTTGCAAAATATGCTCTCAACATTGAAAAACCTGACTTTCCGAGAATAATCAGCGACGTATACTGACAAGCTTTTGCAAGTCCGTAAAAAACGACCCACAATATACCTTTCAGAACTGCAGAAACCGGCAGAAGCATCTGCAAAAAAGAGAATGCATAACATAAAACACAGACACACGCCACAACCACTCCCGTCTTTACCGAGAGTGACTGCAGCCTCGTCTTTAGATATCCGATTACGCCATTTGCCATATATTCATGTAATCTGATTTCATTTCTAAATTCAAATTTACAAAAATATATCCAATCGGCAAACATCTACGCAAGACTTGCACCATACCGCGAAAAACTTCTGTATGAAGATGGTTCAAGATTAAGTTTTCCTGAGGCGCGAAGCTGTTTTCGCAAAGACGTTATAAACTCCTGACTCTCCTGCAACATATTGAGATAGACATATGCCACTGCCATATTGGAAGCATCGTCTGAATGCAACGATTCATAAACATCTCGGGCACAAGAGGAAAGTTCTTTCTTTATTTCTTCACATCTGCGGCGCAACAAATCGATTCTGTCAGGACTTCCGTCTGCAACCGCCGCACGCGATTCCCGCAAAAGCTCAACAACTTTTCCGCTGATCTCAACATATCTCTCATGAAATACCGCCGGCAACGGTCTGAAATTATTATCGACATGTTCCTTGCATACTTCGACTATCCGCCTCAGATTATACGTCATAGACATCATCATGTTGTTGTTGAGATGAAACCATGTGCTTTTCTCTATAGCTGTCTCAGGTCTGACTTTCCGAAGGCACAACGTAAGTCTACGTCTCTGACTTTTAAGCACATTCTTCTCTTGTTCAAGTATTTTCTCGGTTTTAGACAGTATTTTTGAATCTTCTTTTATGAAACCGGCTGAAACATTTTCATAAATATCAGTTATGAATCCAAGAAATTTCTCATTTTTCTCATTTATGTAAATCAACAGCAGTCGCCACACTTCTGAAGAATCTTCTGTCGACAGTATTGTCTGGAATAGAGTCTCGTTCTGCTCGGCTTTCTTCTTTTTACTGAATTTCCTGTTACTTCTGATCAGCAGTGAAACCGCAATCACACCTCCGGCGATAATCACAGGCACTCCTCCGAGATGCATCATACAGACTACTATTCCCGCTCCTATAAATGCGACACCGGCAGTGATAAACCATCCTCCGATCACAGAGATTACTCCAGTAATGCGAAAAACCGCGCTTTCCCGTCCCCATGCTCTGTCAGCAAGTGATGTGCCCATCGCAACCATAAATGTAACAAAGGTAGTGGACAATGGCAATTTCATTGATGTGCCCCATGCAATCAACACACTTGCAACCATCAGGCTGACCGCTCCTCTTAAAAGATCGAACGAAGCGCCGGGTTCCTCCTGGGTCACGCTGTTGTCCATCCTGCTGCCGAGCCATCGTCTGACTTTTGCAGGAGTGTGTTCACGCAACCAATAATATGTGTTCAAAGACATTCTGACCAATGCGCGACCGAGCCTTGAAGAACCGAACAATTCCTCTCCCTGACTCTGAGAACTTAACCCGACGGTGGTTTGTGTGACCTGACGCGCTTTCTTAGAGGTTGCAAGAGACACAACCATGATCATGCCGGCGCCTACAAGAAAATAGATCGGTGTCTGCGCCGGCTTGTTCAGGGCACCAAGCATAAAGTTATGCGCATCGCCCCCTCCTGCCGACATAAATTCCTGATAGGATGCCAAAGATGTAAGAGGTATACCTATAAAATTGACAAGGTCGTTACCCGCAAATGCCATTGCCAATGAGAATGTGCCGACCAAAACGACAGCCTTCAGCACATTTACTCTCAGAAAATGCAGAATCTGGCACAGGATTGTAAAAATTACAAACGACCCGGACAAAATCAATACTGAATTCGAATCTATCCATCCCTTAAGGCTTTCTGTCATAAATGACGTATCCTTAATCCCCTTGAGAAGCATAAAATAGACTATTGCCGTGCAGGCGATTCCGCCAAACAGTCCGACTTTCCATTTTAATCGGCTCTTATACTCAAACCGGAAGATAAGCCTGGCAATAAACTGTATGAGTGTGCCGAATACAAAAGCAATCGCTACTGAAAGGAAAATACCAAGTATGACAGACAATGCACGCTCTGCATTCAGCAAATCTCCTAATCCGAGATTTGATTCCGGCGCGGAAATCTTAAACAATGCCACCACAAATGTCGCACCGAGCAATTCAAAAACAAGCGAGACAGTCGTGGATGTAGGCATTCCCAATGAATTGAATTTGTCGAGCAGAATTATGTTTGTGACCATGACAGCCATGAATATCGCTATCGCGTCATAAAACGATATGTTTTCCGGACGAAAGATACTGTTGCGCGCAACATCCATCATGCCGTTGCTCATCGCCGCGCCTACAAACACTCCTAACGATGCGACTATGATTACAACTTTAAAAGAGGCGGCCTTCGAGCCAACCGCAGACGTTAGAAAATTTACAGCATCATTGCTTACTCCGACCGTAAGATCGAAAACGGCAAGAAGAAACAATAACACGACTATTCCCAGAAAGAAAATTTCCATAATACTGTGGATTGAATGACAGTTTCTTACAGACCGGTCAGATTACAGAATATGTTATCCGCACCTTCCGGTTCAATTATTTAACAATTAATACATTGCAAAATTCGGTGATAATTATTAAATGTTGATGTATTTTTTGTTAACTTTTTATTAAGAAAATGCCTGACAAAATCGTCTGCGTCCAAATCATCATACAGTCTGCGGAGACTCAGGCAGTTGCTGATGTTTTTCGTCCGGTTATGGATATTTAAGGTTAAAGCGGAACGTAAGACCTTTATTGCTCTCTGCCTTTATCTTGCCGCCATGAATGGCGACCGCATTGCGCACTATTGCAAGACCGAGACCGGTGCCTCCGGACTCCCGTGATCTACCCTTGTCAATTCTATAAAACCTTTCGAAGATATAAGGAAGATGTTCCTGAGGAATACCACAACCGTTATCCGATACTATAAAATTGCATTCATTATCACATTTGACAACAATTGTATCGCCTCCGCTGTAGGCAATCGCATTATCTATAAGATTCTTAAAAACAGATTCCAGCAGACTGCAGTTCCCGATAACTGTAATATCAGGGACATCAACCACAATCTTCATATCGGTCCTCAGCCGCATGTCCCTTACAACATTATCAATAAGCGGCTTCAGCCTGACTGCCGATTTCCTGATCACTCCGATGCCTTCATCCATTCTCGTTATCTCTGATATATCTTTCAATAAATTATCGAGTCTGGTTGCATTTGAATATAAACGATCCATAAAATCCCGTTTCATAGATTCATCCATCTCCGGATGCTCTCTGAGAAGTTCAAGTGAAACAAGAATTGAGGCTACAGGAGTCTTCAATTCATGATTTATATTATTTGTAAGCTGTTTTTTAAGTCGTATCTTATCCTGTTCCTGTCGTAGAGCCTCTCGATAACCTTCGTCTCTCTGAACATATAGTCTCACTATATGGCTCGCAATGCTGCCGAGTTCGTCTTTCGGGAAAGCCTCATCCTCATAAATTTCTTCTCCTTTCTCGGCTTTCCCTGCAAATACATTAAGGCGCTTTATACTTGTAGAAATCTTGCGTGTGGCAAAATAGGCAAAGAAACTCATAAACAGCGTGAGTATAATCATGAACCATATCAGGCGGCTGTCAATCTTTAAAAATTCCCGGAGGCTGTGAGTGTAAGGGGCTGCGGAACGCACTACAACCCCGTCATCCCCCATCTGCGCTGAATAGAAATAGCTGACATCATCGCTTTCAGAATGACGTTCGGAGGAATGTCCGTGCCCTTTCATCCGCGCTTCCAGAACCTCCGGCCGGTTATTATGATCTGTCGTCGGGAAAGGTGTCTTGTCATTATTGTCATAAATTACCTTTCCATCACGTGCTATCAACGTAAGTCTGATATCATTGACCGGACTTGTCACATGGGATGCCGCTGAATCGGCAGTCAACCCGCATCTTAAGTCTTCAATTATTCCGGAATTGAATGTCTGCAGCTGCGAGTCCAGAAGAATAGTCTTGAATTCTTTCTCTCGCTGATACTGGAAAACAACGAATGTCCCTACAAGAACCCAGCATATCATGAGAACCATGACAAAGATTCTCGTATGAAACCCGATATTAATCCTGCCATCCATACCCATATCCAGATCTTGACACTATATTGCGCCCATATGGAGATATTTTACTCCTCAACCTTGTAACATGTACATCTACAGACCGGTCTGTAACGATTGTCTTTTCCGGCCATATTCTGTCCAACAGTTCTTCCCGCGAAAAAATCCGTCCTTTGTTTTCAAGCATGAGAGCCAATATCTCGAACTCTTTACGCGGCAATCGTACTTCTTTGTTGTCTACAGTACAAACAAGCGTATCTCTGTCACATTTTACACCGTTACAAGACCCCTTGACACCCGTACGTCTCAAAACAGCTTCAATTCTTGCCTTGACATTTCTAAGTGAATAGGGTTTCGCGATATAGTCGTCCGCCCCTATATCAAGACCTGTAATCATATCATCTTCCGAGTCTTTTGCTGTCAGAAAAATAATCGGGACATCTGCCGTCTCCTGCCTGCTACGAATTATCTTCGCAAAATCAATACCGTTCATTCCATCCATCATTATGTCAAGAAGAATCAGATCAAAGTCGCTCAAATCCATTGCCATGGCACTTTCGGCATCATGACATGCACACACATCATATCCTTCAAGTTCGAGGTAAACCTTCAACCCCTCTCTTAAAGCTTCTTCATCATCTATAACCAATATTCTGCGCTTCATATAATTCATAACGCAAATTAGTGCAAAATATATTATATTTTCGCTAATTTTGCAGACAACAAAATTATTTTAAAATTACTTTGACATGAAATACAGTTATAACACCAATGGCACATGTTCACGTGTAATTGACTTCGAAGTAGAGAACGGCATTCTGAAGAATGTAAGATTCACAGGAGGATGTCACGGCAATCTGCAAGGCATCGCGGCTCTCGTGGAAGGTCTTGAGATAGAAGACGTGATACAAAAGCTCGAAGGAATCAGATGCCGTGAGAAACCGACCTCCTGCCCCGATCAGCTGGCAAATGCCCTGAAGGAAATTCTCTGACAGCCACAATGTCATTTACCACCACATTTTTCTCAATCCGCAGACCACACACATCTGTTCAGTCCCTTGCAGCGTTCCTTAATTCTATTACTTTCACAGTGGTAGATTCCCCGGAGTCAGAAACTACTTTTTCTCCGTCCCCCTGATGCACCTCCTGTACAAAGATATCAAGTTCACCCCTTTTGTTCCAGCGGTTTATATCAAAAGTCGGTTCCCAGGCATCAACGGAATAATCGGTCAGATCCATTATGCGCCAGCCTGATTCTCCGAGTGACTCCGTGAATGCTACCGACACACGGCTGCATCTTTCCGAATCACGGAATATATAATATGCTCTCTTTCCGTCTGATGCTATCCGGGGTCGGGAAACAGGTATCATTTTTGTTCCTCCCCCTGAGAGTGAGAAAGGTGTTTTTCGGTCTCCGACTTTCGACATCTTCCACTCCTCGCCATTGTGCCACACGAGACGATACTGAGGAATGGAATCATTTTCATCTCTCCAATATGTAGCAATATATGGTCGACCGGAGGAATCTGCAGTCATCGAAGTCTGATTGATAAGTCCGGAATTCTGAGGCACGCTCCACGCCTTTTCGGCATCGCGTATTGTGATGGGCAATTCATACCGGGTGCCGTCAGATCGCTCCCATGTTTCCCCTCCGTCATGAGATACGGCATAACACAAGTCATGATTGGTCTCCACAAGCCAGGTCTCCCGCCATACCCACGACAGATAAATAACACCGGCTTTGTCCACATACATCTGCCAATAGGCATTGCGCTCCCCTTCACCGTCTGTCAATATGTCATGCACGCGATTCCATGTCCCGGATGACACGTCATACCTGTTCAATACCAGATTTCCTCTACCCGAGGCTCCCGAACGATATGCGAAAAGCATATCACCCGAGGGAAGACTGTAGAACTCGGGATATGTCACATCCTCTTCATCTTTGCCTGTCATACCGCGAAGCCCGGAGAACTGCAGCGACCCCGGAGCTACGGAACGCGCATATTTCAGAGGATGTCCGTGATGGTCAAATGAGAGATGCAGATAACCCTTGCCGTCAAGTCCGATTGATATAACGTTATGACCGTCCGTCACATTACCCTTGTATCCGGTACGTGCGACAGTCCACTTCTCCGATTCAAGTCGTCGCTTGCCGACCATTACGTAACCTTCCGGATCATAATATGATATATACTGCACACTGTCATTACTGATGAGTGAGGCTCCTCTGAACACAGCAGCATTGACAGACGTCTTGCAATACCCTTCCCCTACCGGCAACTCTTTTGCATGGCTGTCATTTCCGCCAAACAATAACCCTAAAACAGTCAGAACAATCGGATTCATGCCGCAAAGATAATAATTCTGAAAATATCTCCCAAGAACAAGAGCTTGTTTAAAAGCAAAGAATTACCCTTTGTCTTGCACTTCTTAGAGAGTGTCTGGATTTAACTTTCATTCACGTGAAGATGGATTTTCGAGGGAATTTCACGAGTTGAAGAAGGAGCATAGCGGGCTATGCGACTGATGAGACTTGGTGAAATTCACCGGAAAGACACTTCATGTGGATGAAAAGAATTAATTCCGGAAAATCTTACATATAATTCATGTTAAATTCAAACACTCTCTTAAATAATTTTTAGTAATTTTACGAGCGAATGGCATTGTCCTTACACATCATTACTGCAAAACATACATGACTGACAGAAAGAAAAATGTAAACCGATGCTTTTGGGCAAATCCCAAAAATCCTCTCTATATAAAATATCACGACGAGGAATGGGGACGACCTGTGCATGATGACAGACAGTTATTGGAACTGCTTATTCTGGAAAGTTTTCAGGCTGGGTTGTCATGGGAGTGTGTGCTCAACAAAAGGGAAGCTTTCCGCGAAGCTTTCGACGGATTTGACCGTGACAGCATTCTTTCATTTGATGAAAAAAAGATCGATGAACTTATGGCTTGCTCCGGTATAATACGTAACAGAGCCAAAATTAAGTCTGCAATATCAAATACTGTTGTTTTCAAGACCATTCAGGAGGAATTCGGATCATTTGACAGCTATCTTTCCGGCTTTTGCCCGAAGCATCCTATAATGGACCACTCATCAACAACCTCGGTAATATCCGATACATTGTCTGCCGATCTAAGAAAGCGGGGCATGAAATTTGTAGGCTCTACCACAATTCATGCATTCCTGCAGTCCATCGGCGTATTCAATTCTCATCAACCCGATTGTTTCCTATATCATAAAAATTCAGACCATGATAGAGCAGATTGAATTTTCACTACCACCACAACCACGCGGCATACATCTGGTAACAGCTGAAATCATGAGACACTTGCCAGATTTACCGAAGAAAGGATTGCTTAATCTGCTGATAAAGCACACCTCGGCAGCTCTTGCCCTTAATGAAAATGCCGACCCTGATGTACGCCACGATCTTACATCTATTTTCGACCTGCTCGTTCCGGAAAACGCACCCTTTTATCTCCACACGTATGAGGGTTCCGATGATATGCCGGCACACGCCAAATCTGTAATCGTCGGCTCGACTTTGTCTATACCGATTACCGACAACCGCTTGAATCTCGGCACATGGCAAGGCGTTTATCTATGTGAATTCCGCGACTATGGCGGGAGCCGCAAAATTGTCGCAACCATAATCGGTGAATAGAAACATAGCTTAAGAGCACGTACCTTAACGGTGTTTGCACTTCTGGTTTATTTTCTTTAAATTTGCGATATTACAGATAACCGACTCATGAAAAAGCAACTGATTACAACTCTATTACTGACGATCTCAGCGGGCGCAGGCAACGCTAAGACTTCGGAAAATATAGACTCTCTTTCGTATGCCTATGGCTATCAGTACACCATAGCTACGATGGCGGGTAAAAACGACTTTATGCAGAGCGAACAGGATTTCAGTGATTATATACGCGGACTTGAGGAAGGAAACCGCAATCTGACTCAGATGAACGATTCGTCATGTATCGGCAGGCATGTCGCGGTTGAAATTGACGGCAGATTCATGTTTGCGCCGAGAGTCAACCAGCAGATCACCGGCGGTCGCTGTGCCATCTCCGGTCTGACTTCCGAAGAAATCAACCTGCTGTTCAGGAATGCTGAAAAGGATGTTAACCAACATCCAGCCGACACAATAGAGGTTATCGAGATAAATTAATGATGACTATGGCACGGCTGAATGATTTTATGACGAGAATAGATCTGTCAGCACTGAGCAAATATGTCGAGGCTCATGGCAAGATCTATGTGTATGCCAAAGGCGACATGCTTGCCAGGCAGGGTCACGTGTGCCGTCACATAGGTATTGTTAAGTCGGGCTATTTCAAATATGTCACCCTCAATTCAAAAGGGCAGGAAGTTGCGACCGGATTTTCTTTCGAGGGGGAGGTCGTCACCGACTATGTGCACTCGTTTCTATGCGACCGTCCGTCGCTGACTTCTATTGTCGCGGGGTGCGACGCCAAAGTGTTGTGTGTCCCGGTAGATGAACTGCGTCGGTATTTACTTGTTGAAACCCCCGGATTTGTAGCCGACGCCTCATCGAATCTGTTGCAGGAAGCCTATCGCCGCTATCTGAACTGCCTTGTGAAGACTCCCACAGAGCGATTCCGCGAACTTGTCGCCCGCTTTCCGGGTGTCACACAAAACCTGCCCATACAGGAGATTGCATCATATTTAGGCGTTTCCCGCCGTCAGTTGCACCGCATCCGCGAGGCTGAAAATGCAGCCGACAACCCCGAAATCTAAAAAAATCGCCTTTAATGCCCGATTTTTTATGGCGGTTTGGGACATTTGTCACATCAAATGTCGATTATTTTCGCTAAATTTGCGATATTGAATATGTTAGACCCTTTATGAGGCAACGGGCTAAGATAATAGGTATCGCACGGCATCGCCTTTCTACCGACGGTGATGGTGTCACTACGCTTGTGGCTTTTCACGGCTGTACGCTAAGTTGCCGCTATTGTCTTAACCCGCAGTCGTTAGGCGACGGCGGACGTTTCCGCGAGTATTCGCCGGAACAGCTCTATGCCGAGACCCGCATTGACGAGCTTTATTTCATTGCCACAAATGGCGGCGTGACATTCGGCGGCGGAGAGCCTTGCCTGCGCCCGCAGTTTATCCGCGAGTTCCGCAAGTTGTGCGGCTCGGAGTGGCAACTCAATCTTGAAACGTCGCTCAATGTGCCGGTTGCCAACATCGAGGCATTGCTCCCGGTGGTCAACACCCTGATTATCGACATCAAGGACACGAACCCCGATATTTACCACGACTACACGGGGCAAAGCAACGCTCTTGTTCTCGAAAATCTCCGTATGATAGCCGATACAGGACGGCAAGGCAATTGCATCGTCCGCATACCGCTGATACCCGGCTACAACACCGACACCTACCGCGAGAACAGCCGCAAGGCTCTTGAAGCCCTCGGCTTCACACGATTCGATTTATTCACCTACCAACTCCGCAAACACTGACTATGGCACGAGGAAAGCAGACCTGCAAGATATTGAAAGAGATACGTCGGCAGATAGCCGAGGCGAACGGCATTGAGTTCGCCACGTCGGAGTGTCGCTACCGTGGCGACTGCCTCGGCACATGCCCCAAGTGCGAGGCCGAGGTGCGCTACCTTGAGCAGCAGCTCCGCGCCCGCTCCCTCGCCGGAAAAGCCGTAGCCCTCGCCGGTATCTCGGCAGGAATGATTCTCATGTCGGGGTGCAGCGGCACATCAACAAAAAATCAGACCAATGATGATCTTCTTGGCGTATTTATTGAATCACCCGAAATGATTGAAGAGATAGAAGATACTGATGAAGGCGAAATGCCCTTGTTTGAAGATTCAATCTCATGTTTGACGCCTGAGATTAACGGTGTTAAAGAGGGCGAGATTAGCAACGAACCGGAGGTTGTTGTAACTCAAGGTGAAATTCCAATGGAAGATGATGATAATGACGAGGACAAAATATATCAAATAGTGGAGCAAATGCCGGAGTTTCCTGGAGGACAGGCTGCATTGTTGAAGTTCATTGGCGACAATCTCAAATATCCGAAAGAAATGGTTGGTTGTTTTCAAGGAAGTGTCAGAGTAAGGTTTTATGTTGACACATTAGGTCATGTATGCGACCCACAGATAGTCCGAGGTCTGGATTCCGCTCTTGACAGAGAAGTCCTGAGAGTCGTGAGGCTGTTCCCTGATTTCATTCCGGGACAACATGAGGGCAAGAAAGTTAATGTATATATGAATTTGCCAATAAATTTTGACCCTAACCGCTCTTGACTATGGCACGAGGAAAATATATTTATAAGATATTACTAACTCTGACGGTTTTTATCTCATTGATACTCACATCATGCACAGTGGGATATAAAAACGACGGCAAGGAAGTTACTTGGCATACGTGTAACGAAGGTAGCGGGCATAATTCAAGGCGAGTTGATGCAGACCCGAAGACTTTTGAAGAACTGGATGATGATTATGGTCGAGATAAGAAACACGCATTCTACCGAGGCGACATCATAAAAGGAGCCAATGGCAGTTCTTTTCGTGTTATTGACAAATCGTATGCAGCCGATAAATTGCATGTATATGTAGATGGAGAACTGATTGAAAATGCCGACCCTGCTTCCTTCAAAGTTCATTCGTATAGACTTACTGAGGATAAAAAAGACTTTTATTGGGATGGCAAAGCTCTAAATGTAAGAGACAAATCTTCATTTGAGATTCTGAAATACAATTCAGGTGAAAATTCAAGTTGGGGAAAAGACAAGCACAACGGATATTACCTGAATGGCACGGTTATTCCAAACATCGATTACGCCACATTTCATCCCATAGACGCAAATCGACCTGTTCAATCAGGATGCTATGCCGCCGATAAACATAGAGTATTTTTTATGGGAAAAGAGATACCCGGCGCAGACCCGGCTACTTTCAAGGTAGTGGATTTCTATATAGGACAGGATAAGAACAGAGCCTACCAAAAAGGGAAACCGACACAGATAAAAGATTACACTAAACTTACGCAATTAGGAAGGTTGATGTATTCTGACGGGTATCATATTTATGACATGGATTTCAGAATACTAAAGGACGCTGATGTTTCGACATTTGAGCATATTTCTGATAACTGGTATCGAGATAAATCCCATGTCTGGTGGAGCAATAAAATAGTTGCCGAAGCAGATCCAATGACCTTTCAGCCTGTACCTGTTACTTCGTATGTAGGAATCGAAGGAACGGATTTCAATTATGGCAAGGACAACAAGCACGTGTTTTGGAACGATTCAATAATTCAAGGAGCAGATCCGGAAAGTTTTGAGAAGCGTGATTTCCCGGATGGTGACAGTTGGACGGTATTTGACCGCCACCGGGTATATCAAGGCAAAGATTCTCCCAAACTACGTGAATATATAAAAAAGAAATACGGCAAATGATATGGAAACGACACTGCGCTACATAGTAATAATCGCTATTGTCTATGGCATAGGCAAGGGAATATATGAGTCGATACGTTCACGGACGGTTGACTATTCCCTATGGGCGATTATAGTGCTTATGGGTGCAGTGTTATGGATTTCAAGAGGATTTCTTATCTCCAGTCGGATATATGATTTCCTGATGATTGCCGTATGGCTTATTGCAATCGGTTGTTTTGTTCTCTCGCGGAAATCCCAATACGGAAAGTATCTGAAATCTATTGCCATTAGTGGACTTTCAGTTTTCCTTGCTGTCTTTAGCTATTGGAATATAAAGGCGCTGTCCATCGTTCCAACAACCTTAGTAACGTCTCTAAATGGATATTCAACAAATCGAATAGATGAGGTATGTTTCCGTTATAACGGAACCCCATTTTGGAGAAGTTACAATCTCAACAACTACCCAAATGTAAAGCTACTTCCTGAACAGTACGATGTAAGTCTGACAGTCAAGCCGATTACAACCAATATCGCCAAACTTGAATCAATAACCCTAATTCCAAAAGCCAAAATATGAAAACATCTCTCCGATATAAGATTGTGCTTTGGTTGGTAATGGTGACAACATCAATACTGTTGTGCTCAGCGGCGATTCCGACAAGAACCGCCGAGTGCAAAGGTATGGCGCATAGAATATTATGGGTGGTTGATGGTGTGGCTCTCCATGATTCCATATTCACATACTCTGTTGACCGGATGAGGAGCGACAGCGCGACGGTCTATGCAGCACAGTCGTTGAGTTATGTTTACCCATCCGACATTGAAAGTGTCTGTGTCATGGATTCGGTAGAGGCTGTGGATTATGGCTTTGTGAATTGTAGCGGGGTTGTGAAAATTCAGACCACCCTTCGTGAACCTTTGTTGATTGTTGTGAATGGCATACCTTACAAAAGCCATGTCAAAATGACAGCCGGAGAAATGTTGGGAACGCTGGACTGTATTGGTCGAATTTTAGTGAGTGAAATACCTGATTTGCAGGATTACGATGTCAAGAGCGTGGATATAATAAAGGATCTTAGTATTACCTGCCATAAACAGCGGACTCCGTTTGTGGTGATAACAACTGGGTTGCCTTATTATAGAGTAGATGACCTTGCCGGAGCTTATTTTGCCAAACATGGCAAGCAAAATTATACACTTCATCTAAATAATGATTCAACATATGTTTTCACGCAAAGAAGACTTGATAAGAGAGCTATAGCTCCGGAGATTCGCAATGCCGGGACATGGAGTATATCGAAAGGCCGAATAGTTCTGAAATCAGGCAATAATCCTGAAGATTTATTATCATCCGGATACATGACTCTTGATGGAGTGGTTCTTGATATAAAGACTCGTGAGAAGCTTACTATGCCGAAGCAGGCGTGGTATAACAGAAAAAACATAACCTTAAAACGCCAACGAAAATGAAGCAGATTTGGCCCATAATAGGTGTGGCGTGCGTCCTGATTTCGTCAATCGGGAGAATGGCTAATTCCCTTACGGATGTGCTGATTGCTGTCGGTGCAATTGCCCTTGTCGCGTTGGTTATATGGCTCTTCGAGACCGGGAGATTAAGGATTAACGAGCGTCTTGGCAAAGTATTGAAGAAAATCGGCGTTTTCATATTGGTAGCGGTTGGCATAGCCTACCTTGTGGCTATGGTAAGTTTTGTTACATACAAAGTGGCGACGGAGGGAGATATGCAGGGAATCATGTTTTTGGTTATCGCATCCGTGGCATTCGGCATTTCATGGTATATCAGCCGTTGGCGCAGACGGTGGGTGAAAATCCTTAAAACTTTTATGCCCAAAGACAAGATACGTCATGGCGACTGGAAAATGCGCGAAAAATATTTCCAAACATTTGACTATGCCACCAACGCCCTGTATGGACTGCGTACGGCTGGCGGCATTTTTGACGGACAGGCGAGAGTATGGCTCGACCCCTCGGATGTCGATAAGGATGCTTCCGCTCGATTGGATTCATTTGAGGCAATGTTGACGAGGCGTGGCATTAAAGCCAACTGCGCTATGGCCCACATCACCGGATGTATCTACGCCGATATAGTTGCTGAAACCAATTACAAATCAATGAAAGGCAGCAGTCTGACTGCATTTCGTGACGCGTTCCACGAACTTGACGGCATGAACTATCAAGGTGATTATTATGCCGAGTATCATGGAGAGTTGGGCACAATCCTTTTTGAATGCAACGCCGGAAATGTCATAAGCCGTGCGATAAGGACTGAGCCGAGAGAAGAATATTATATTGACAACGATTGCGGATTTCAATCGGAAGAAGCCCATTATTTCATTGAGCGCGGTGTCGATTGGACCGAGGGCACATATTCTTTGATTTCAGCCAAGGAGTTTTTCGCTCTTTGGCGTGAACAGCTTGATTATAACGACAAAGACGACGCGTATTCTTTCTTTGAACAGGCATCGCTGACGTATTTCGCTGCGGTAGCCAACGGCGATAAGAAAGAACAGACCAATAGCCGATGGGACATTGAAAACGCCGGCAAATTTCTCATAGCCCATGACGCGATAGACGAAATGATTGAACTCATGACAATTTATGAACAGGCGATGTATTGGGCTTCACGACTGTTTGTAGATGTCATTCCGGAATACGCTCATGATACAGCCAATCGGTTGGTTGAATACAGCGACAATCCCGTGATTGTCTCGCGCACCAAAAGACTAATAGCACAATGGAAGAAAGGAGGCAAGCAATGAAACTTACAGGTCTTAAATCATTTTTGCTTGGTATTGCATTGATAATGTCATTTGTTGGAGCCTTGGGTGCAGGCGTAATGCTTGGAACGGGCTTGAATTGGTGGCTGTTTGCTGTTTTTGCAGCAATGGCGATTTTCGGGTCGGTGTGGGCTTCAAAGATATTGAAACCAGTGCCGGATGTCGGCATTATCATAAAATACAACTTTCCCAAGGATGCAGGTTATTACCAAAAGGGGCAACGGAAGACTACACCTGTAAACGATAACGACATTCTGTATCATTTAAAGATGTTTCTACCCTTTATTCAGATAGTAATGTTCGTGTTTGTTGCTGCTCTATTTAGCGGCGGAGGTAAACATCAAAGTCAAGATGCTCCACATCGAATCGGATTTATCAGTTTTAATGGCGGTCAGGCAGAGTTAGTTATTTTTGATCAGGGTGCATTTGGAGCATACGCCGACCTGAGAATAATTAACAGTAAAGCGGAACATATTGAGAGTATATCTATTAGAGCCGAGGATGCTACACCCACTATTGACAGCATCAAAGGTAAAGATGTCTATGTCAGTTATCGTAATTTCCCATGGAACGATACTATCCTAACTTATGATAGAGTTATGTTAGGCGAGTCACTTATAGACCATGACAAACTGAAGTTCAATTACCATTTCAGAAATATCAAATGAAACAGTGGCAGAAAATAATAGGCGTAACCGCTTTCGGTTTAATTGGCGCATTATTGGCATATTCAATATTTGAAATTGAGCTTGCCTATATGTGGTATGACATCATCTGCGATGCAAATCGGGGATTTTGGAATGCTCATCCCTTCTTTATCATATTGGAATGCTCAGCTGTCAGTCTGTATTTCATTGCTCTTGCTCTATTCATTTGCCTTTGGCGGAAAGGAGGCAAGCGATGAACCGGATATTATATGATTATCTTGCAATTTGCTGCAGCTTTCGAGAAGATGGATTAAGCAAGCCAGAAAGGAAACAGCGACATACTATGCTCTCTGAATGGGAGAAAAAAGAGTATGACAATGAGCATATTACCATCGGAGAAATTCAAGTTTTTTGGACTAAGCATAGTAAAATTTGTTGGAACCATCAGTTTATCAACAAGGTTATATGTCCTCAAATTGCCATAGATTTGGAGAATGGCGGTTTTGAGGGGTTAAAATTCTTGTTCCATTGTTTTTGTGGCCATGAGGATTCTTATCTGAACACCAATAGCCCGCTTGAACTGTTCTGTAAGTTTTGTAAATATAAATACGAGCCGTTTCAACTTGCAGATATGCTGCTTGAACATGATGAGGATAATGTTGATGCGCTCAGATACAAATATCATGCACTCAAGTATTTTCTTGAGTTTTCCATCCATGAAATGCCGACGGGCATATTAAATGGCATGAATGGAGCAGGTATAACGGATATTCCGGCAATGCTGAAAGATATAGATGAATTTGAGTGTCTATCAAAAAGATTAGACACGCCTCTTTGTGAAACTCTGATCAACGATTGCCGCAGATTCTATCCGGCATACAAAGATTATCACCAAAGTCTCCGTCGTTATAAAAACTTTGAGGAATATCTGAAAATGAACAACATCCAATACCAATAATACACTTCACGTTATGACTATGAATAAGTGGAAGAAAATAGTAGGTGTTGTAGTGATTTTAGCCTTGATTATTGTAAATGTCTGGGCTGTGATAGACTGTATCCATTTGGTCGATACAGCGGTAGCGTGGTGTGCTGAAATCACACAAAAATCATTCTTTGATTGCATCTTTAGTTTCAGACAGCATTTTTGGTTTTATACATTCCTATCAATAATTGATCTCGTTATAATAATAGTGTTGTTCATTTGTCTTTGGCAGAAAGGAGGCAAGCTATGAAATCACAAGATTGCTATACCGCAAAAGAGGCGTTTACGTTTCCTCTTATATGCCTTGTCTGTTTGGCTTTCAACATCTATTGGGGTTGCTCTGACGTTTGGCCTGTCGGAGCAATCGTTGGTACAGCGTTTTTCGGCATATTCACATCGGTATATGTCTACAAATATTCCCGATTCGGTCGGGACTTCTTTCGGATTGACGCCAATGGAATTACATATAAAGAATGGAGCAAAACCACTACGCTTAAATGGTCTGATATAGCAAAATGCGCAGTATACTATAGACATTCCTATGCGAGTGGAAGCCTCTTTTATAGAGTGCTGGACATAATATTATTATCCGAAGCTAAACGCTCAAAGAGTATTTCGATCGGACTGTCCGGTAAATATTGCCTCAACAAGAATGTTATCAATGCCATTAAGCAATTCGGCGGTTCAGACATCTATGACAGTCAAACCTCGCAAAGCAATAACAAATATGTGGCAAAAATACTCTTTGCGATTCTTATTGGCATTATTATCATTTTTGCATATTCAATTCTTACGGAAACATAATATATGAACAATCGCATTATATACCTCACTGCAATTTTCGGTAATTTTCTATTGCTGGTTTACGCTGCTGTCCTTATTGTCGGGATATGTGGCGGTTGGCTTGACCGTGAGTTGTGGCTGCACTCCGATGAGGCTAAAGTAGCACAGCTACTGCTTATGGCCTCGGCAATGGGACTGTTGTTTGCCAATATCCGTATTAGCCGTGTACGATACGGTGGCAGGTATCTGTCATTGATACTCTGCGGAAACTTCTTTGTCAATCCCTTCCTGAGTTTATATTTCCTGAGCGGCAAGGCAGACGACAATCTGACATCGAAGAGATTTTCAAGACGCAAGGTCTATATATTCCTTCGCAATGTGCAACTGTTTTGGCTGCTATATACATTCGCGGCGATGTTCTATACGCCACTGATTGACTCGAAAGTCGGCAGTATATTCTATATCGCTTTGATTATAGCTGTCTCTGCATTCATACAACGTAATATAGCGATAGCCATAAAACAAGACGCGCCCGGATACATATTGCTAAACGTATGGTTCTGCTTCTTCTACGCCCCGATTTATTCACGTCGCGTCCTTAAAAACAAATGGTTATGACAGCAGCAAAATTTGTAACCGCCATAAGGGAGATAACTCCCGATGAAAGTAAGTTTACGAAAATGCCGGAAGGTTTCGCCCAAATCTATCTGGACGAACTATTTATTGGCAATAAGAGTATTCTCACGAATGTTGAGCCGGAAAATGCTATCATAGACTTGACGTCAAATTATGATGTCTCCAAGCTGACAATAATGATTTTCAGTTTCAACAAATCCAATGAATTGAAAGAAACAGAGCCATATACTTTTTTCGGACGGAGAGAGGCTTTTCCGCTTGCAATTCATAAAGCTACCGGGGAGATTGTAGAAATTGACTGGGCGGACGATGAGCACGTTGTAAGTTATATCGCCAAGGATCAGCAATCATATCTCGACCTTTTGTTTGCATTGCAAGAGAACAGCCTGTCAACTCTCTTTTCAGACAGGCAAAAATGGAGTATAGAGCAATTGGCTGACATCGCCGGAGGCAGTAAATATCAACCTCATTTAACGGATTTGTTGTCATAAAGTGTTTAGAATATGGTATATCGGGAATTGTCAAAACAACTGTGTGCAGTGTTCAACTTAAAGGGCATTACATCTATTTGAATCAAACAAGCGCAGAATAGTCAAGAATGTTGACCACAATGCCTACGACCCCAAAGTAATTAAATTGCCAGCTTGTAAATTTCTTGAACACCATGAAACTGACCGATAAACGAACAGGAGTAATTGACCGATACTATATGCGTATATATGATGCATATTTTAAGAAGAAAGACCCTGCCCGCTTTGCGGCTTGTCTATATGTCGGTCTAACAATAGGATTAATATTGTCCCCTATTCCTATTTTCTGTGCGGAATTATTCCATACGGATGGAGGATATGTCTATGATATAATATTACTGTTATATGCCATATCTATCTTGATATGGACTTTTGGCACATTCAACGGAAAAAGAATCCGATATTTGAAAGCCGTGAAGACTGGACAGCACGGTAAATATTCAGTCCCGACATGGTGTCTTTTTCTAATGCTTCCTGTCGGCTTTGTCTGGACAGTTCTTATGGATTGGCTGATATTGCATTATGTGATACATCCATATCAGCTTGAAGGGATTTTTGTAAAATGACAAACTTATGACAACAATGGATAATAATTCAATCGTTCCGCCTCCATATATCCCCAAGCACCACGCCGTATTTCGATGCAAGGTGGATAATAGGATGTACAAATGGCCTATCATAATGTTGTGCATATTTGATGTCATTGTATTTTTCATGGCTCCTACTATCCTATTGGGCTTAATCTCCATTCTTTGGGTTTCGCCCCCGTTTCTGATAGTTGTATTTTTGTTCCGATATCTATATCGCAAAACAACTTATACCATATATGACAATGTATTACGCATATCAACACCTTTGAAGTCATTGGCCATCAATATTGACAGCATCAAGAAAATTCGGCGTGGAAAATTCTGGGTTGAAAGCCGCCGAAATTACTCGGTGGCCTACCTCAAGCTGCGCATCATCTACGACAGAAGCAACTATGTCTATGTATCGCCTGAAGATGAGGAATCATTCGTTGACACGCTGCAAGCCATCAATCCCAATATCGAATATAGCAGCGAACGAGGCTTGAAATCATAAGCGATACTGATAAAAAGCGATGAATAAGTAGCATAATCATCGTTCAGTGCTGATTTTCAAACACATTTGGGACATTTGTCACATCCAATGTCGATTATTTTACTTAATTTTGCGATATTACAGATAATAGACTCTCATGAAACTGCTAATGGGCTTGTTCTACCAATATTATTGGTGGCAGATGCGACAGGAACAGGATGGAATCTTCGTTCCTCTGTTGGCTGTGTTCAGTGTCCTGTGTCCGATTTTGGGGATAATCGGTTTTGTAATGATTTCGGCTGATGTTACAGATATTATTGATTTGAAGAAATATGATGTGAAAATAATAATTTCAGCCATGTTCATTCTCGGACTCACCGCTTTATGGTGGTTGCTTTTACGAAAGAAACGATACAGAGCGATAATCTGCGAACATGATGTCTATAATATTTCTGCGTATCGACGACTCGCGGTGATTTATCCAATTCTATCTGCGACACTTTTCTTTATTGGACTGTATATCGGTTATCTACATAATTCGGCAGCGATAAGCCAATGATTATTAGCGTATGAATCGCCACACCAATAATTTTCAGCAACAAGGATTCATAATCCTGATGATATGCTCGGCTATAATGCTTGGCATAGGAATCTATATGTTTGTGGCTGATTTCAATTCGACAAGCATCGTAACGAGTTGGCGCTTCAATCCTTCCGAGCAAACTATATCATGGCAAACTCCGGTATTCGGAGCGATCGTCATGCTCATATTGGGTATTCTAATCAAAATAGACAGGCACAAATTACCGAAAATGGACATCCAAGGCAAACGCACTTTCGTATTTGAAAAGATAACGGATTATCTGAAAGATAATGATTTCAAGAAACGAGGCAATCATTTCTGCAAAAGCAACGGCGAGATAGGTTATTGTGTGAACATTCAGAATGATAAATGGAATGATGCCAATCAAATCCGCTTCACATTGAATGTCGGTATATTTACAGGTGCTTTTTGGCTTGAATGTGAGGATTTCAAGAATACCGGGATTATCCCTACTTTCCCTAAGGAATATGAGTGTGCTATCCGGTATAGAATCGGCGGCTTGCTTCCGGTCAAAGAGGATAAATGGTACTGCATTACATCAGGCACGGATGTCATGAAACTCTGCAGCGAAATAGAGCGCGACCTAACAGAATATATACTTCCGTTCTTTGCCCGTTACAACACCGCATCTGATGTCATACCCAATCAATTTATCTACCGGAAAGGAGGCAAGCAATGAAATGGTTAGTCAGAATAATAGCATATTCCATCGCTGTCGGCTTCGTTCTCGTTGTCGGATTGATTATTATTGCCTCTTGTCTGATGGGATATAAAGTGGCAACAAGAGATCGAGTGCTTGAGTACAGGGATAAAATAATCGAGCGCATAGACTCTTTCCGATCGGCAAACGGACATTTGCCCGAATCGATGTCGGAAGTAGGCTTCAAGCAGATGGGAGGAGGAAGTTATTATTACGAAGGAATTATATTTGACTACATCAAGTTCAACGATAAAGAATACGTTGTCGAATATATCTCCGAGGATGGTGTTCTCACACAGTATCATGATCACTGCTGGACTGAAGAGCCAGATATCTGCCTGATAGAAATGCCTGTAAACGTAGACACGATAGCTGCAATAAACAGAATCTCAAAATTTGAACAGGATTACAATGTTCCTCCATTGATAGACAGCATATCCTTTAATCAGTCACGGATATGCCCGATTGGCGATTATACCGGACAGCCTGATTCTATCGCATATATTCGTTATCTATACAAAGATGGCAGTATCAGATGCGAAGGATGGATTGCATATTTCGATGACCCGGAAGATGATTTCAGCAACCAATTCGGCGAATGGAAATACTACGATTCGGAAGGTAACTGCTATCGAAAATTCTGGAACTACAAACAAAATGGCAAATTGATATATGAAACTGACCGATAAACGATTTTGGATATTGCTGATTGTGATGGTGCATGCTTCTGTTGCATCCGCACAAACAGTTTTCTCTGTGGAGAAAATAAGCGAAACGGAATATGTTAAAGCCGAAAGAGAGTGTTCGCGCTATAATGTCATTCCGGCTGATACCATTGCCGATAATGATATTGTCTCTATGGTATTGAAGGAATCGCAAGCTAAATTTGAACGTCTTGATTCTGCTTGGCAACAAGAAATATATGCTATTTATGATAACTCGGATTTTGGTTTTAACAAACGATGGCTAACATTTCTGCCTGAACTGAAATTATATGGTTTCATTATCCCTGAATCGCCGCATGACGATGCAATATGGTGGTTTGATTCTGAGAATGGTAAATATATCTGTCGCGCGGCTTGTCCCACGGCTGTAAACGCCAATGGGATTTATGTGTCACAGGTCGGATATGATTGCGACTGGCCTTTGGATTTGAGGTTCTTTCGTCGCGATGGAAACTTCATATATGAATTTGAGTCATACAAGAGCCTTCAATACAGTGGTGAAGAACCTTATTGTCAGGGCGATGAATCCGGACTTCGCACTATTTTCTGGCATGACAACAATACGTTGTATCTGAAAACCATCGACCATAACCGACAAGAATCGGTATATCTAAAAATCAAAGTTCAGCAGACCGTCAGGGACATGCTTGAAAACGTAATGCCAAACGAAGCTGTTAGACCGGCTCCAATAAAGCAACAGCCATGAAGCGGTGGCAAAATAACCTATATATGGTCGGATTGCTTCTTATAGAAGCAATAATAATGTTATACGTAGTTCCCAAAGCTAATGCTGATGAAATCAGTATGAAAATTTCGTTGGTAATCGCGTTATTTTTAGCCATACTTGTAAGTTTTGCATTGTTGGTTAAAGGTAACCAAGGCAATTATAAGGCTATAATTCCAATCTTCATAGTTTGTGTCGCTACATATATTCAAATTCTGTATTGCGCAGCATTTTATAGCTGGGGGAGCCTACGTTTGTATGGCTTTGCCAATATTCCAACTGATATTGGGATATGCGATATTTAGGTATTCCAACGACATTGTTTCTTTATTTATTGGCTGCTCTAATCTGATGTTTTCGACTATATGGGCTAATCAATATCAAGGTTTCCTATGGTTTAATAATAAATCCAGCGACCTTGAAACTATAGCAGTGGCGAGTCTTTGTGCCGTTATCGGTGCTGTGATTGTATTCGCCATATCAGCTATTATGATAATGAAGCTCAACCCGTAAACTCCTCAACAACAATAAAACTGACCGATAAACGATTCTGGAAATTCGAGGCAATGATGCTACTCTGCGGAGTATTGTTGTTCTTTCTGTTATGCAGTGCGCTTATATATAACGGTGCGGAAATTGATTCGGGGAGTGGCTTTATGCTCATACTGCTGTTCCCGGTTTTGTTGTTTTACTTTTCGATATGTGGCATCCCTGTTTGGCTACTATACAATGGTGGTTCATGGTTGAAACTTGCAGGATGCTTGTATTTTATTTCCTCATTGTTGGTGATTGCGCCAATAATGGCATTCATGTATGACTGGAATCCCGCTACTACAAATATGCGACCGGAATGTATACCTCCTGATGAAGGAACGTTCTTTACAGATAATGAATTTGCTGTTATCATTTGTGTCGGATGGGCGATGTCACTCATTATTCCGGTAGTATTTACATCGTATCTTTCAAAGCGTTGGATTATAAAAGATAATCAAGGACATGGGTGGATTGTTGATTCCGCAAGCAGAGCAATACAAGGAAATCTCCAGTCGAATGTTAGAGCCATTGCCATAGGTTATAGATATAACCGCCTCACGCTGAAATGCTATCTTGATTCTCTCCCATCCGAACAGGATAAAGAAATGTTGAGCGATATTGCCGGAGAGATAATATCAGATTTCCCTCCTGACAAGATTCCGAGAACAACAGAGATTTGCGAGTTCTCAAATGTTCCAATATCGGAACTTGATAAACTTGATTCATTCATCTACATAAGGACCAATGAACGATGAAACTGACTGATACAAAATATGTGATTATATGCGGGTTGATGCTGTTGGTGTGCATTAGTATTTATGCTCGTAATGTCAGTGTCTGCGGACGTGTGGTTGACAAATATAATGGCGAGCCGCTGATAGGGGCTTGCGTATATGCTGCTTATACCGATAAAAAAGACAGTCTAATGGCAGTAGCGGATACTGCGGGATTGTTCACG